>Ga0214917_10005453_pt1 | contig 13575 bp, 7 predicted proteins | sample LL_1208_BB_MetaG_FD_177983 | JGI IMG/M metagenome (GOLD analysis project Ga0214917, IMG submission 177983) | Freshwater microbial communities from Lake Lanier, Atlanta, Georgia, United States - LL_1208_BB | ecosystem: Environmental > Aquatic > Freshwater > Lake | place: USA: Georgia | collected... | reverse complement strand
CGTGCCGGTGGTGTTCGACGCCACGCATTCGGTCCAGCAGCCGGGGAGCCAGGGCGACTCGACCGGCGGCAATCGGGCCCTGGTGGAGCCGCTGGCGCGGGCCGCGGCCGCCGTGGGAATCGACGGCCTGTTCATGGAAACGCATCCCGACCCCGACCAGAGTCCGAGCGACGGGCCCAACATGGTGCCGCTGGCCGCGCTCGGCGGGGTGCTGGAGCGGGTGCTCCGCATCCACGAGGCCCGCCTCGTGGGGCTGGCGGCCGCGGAGGCGTGCCGATGACGGGGCAGCGTGCGGTGTCCGCGCCGGGAGGCGTCGGGCGACGACGGCACACGCCACGCGTCCGGCGCGGCCGGCAGGCCCCGCCGCGGCCGTGGGCGGCTCGGGGGTGGATCGGCGCGACCGTGGCGGCGGCGGTCGTCGGCTGTGCGCCGGCGGACATGCCGCCGACGCCGCGCGAGCGGCAGCCGGTCCAGGTGATGCCGACGGTGTCGGAGGACGTGCGGGAGCAGCTGCTGGATGGTGCCGTGGCGGTGCTCGACCGCCTCGACGAGTACGAGGAGTCATCCGCGTTCGCCCAGGTGTTCGATCGGCTCAGCCAGTGGAGCCACGCGGCCGTGATCGCCGGCGTGCCCCTCGCGGACGGCTGGCGGGTCGACCCGCTGTTCGAGACGCTGCCCGGTCGGCTGCGGGCGGGCGCGACGCCGGAGTCGCTCGGCGGGGCCACGTTCGACGCCGCCGCCGACGTGGTGTGGCTCCGCGATCAGCGCTGGCTCGCGGACATCGCCGGGGCCGCGCGGGGCGATGCCGTCGAGGATCTCGACATCGCCGTCAACCTGTTTCACTGGACCGTGCGGTCGCTGGCGATCGTCAGCGATCCGCCGATGTCCGCCACGGAGGCGGTGCCCGGAACACGCTGGTTTCTCCCCGGCGAGATCCTCCTCTCCGGGCGGGCGAGCCCCGCCCAGCGGGCCTGGATCTTTCTGCAACTGCTGCGGCACGTGGGCATCGACGGGGTGATGCTGGCCACGGGCGACCCGCAGCGCGGCGGGCTGAGGGCCTGGATCCCCGCCGTCATCGCCGACGGCGAGGCGTGGCTGTTCGAGCCGACGTACGGCATGCCCATCGCGGGGCCCGACGGCACGGGGGTCGCCACGGCGCGGCAGGCGGCGGCCGACCCGGCGGTGCTGCGCCGGCTGTCGTTCGCCGACCGGGCCTACCCGCTCCAGGCCGCCGACATGACGGGCCTGTCGGTCCTGGTGGCCGCCGATCCCTGGAGCATGTCACGGCGGATGCGGGCGGTCGACGGGCAGCTCGTCGGCGCGCGGGCCATGAAGGTGGCGATCGACGCGACCGGCGTCGCCACGCGGGCGCTGGAGTGCCTGCCGCCGGCGGAACCGGCGCCGGCCGCCGGCGGCCGGACGGCACTGTGGGAGTTTCCCTGGGAGGCGGTCACGCAGCGTGGCGTGGCCGGGCCGGCGGTGCGGGCCGCGCTGGCGCGCGAACTCAGCGTGATGTCGGTGGAGCTCAGGCAGTCTGCCGCGGGCGACGGCGTCGAGGGCCGTCGGACGACGCGGATCGTGCGACCGCTCTACGCGGCGCGGCTGCGGGAGTTCCGCGGCGATCTCGACGGGCCCGACGGGGCGAAGGTCAGCTACCTCGCCGCCCGTCCCAGTCGCCAGGTGGTGGCCGAGGCGGTCAAGGGTGTGCCGCCCGAGCAGGCGGACGCCCTGCGGCGGCTGTTCGAGCAGATGAAGGAGGATGCCACGTACTGGCTCGGCATCCTCACGCTCAACGAGGGGGAGAACGCCACGGCGGTCGATTACCTGCAACGGATGACGCTGCAGGCCGCCCCCGACAGCCGGTGGACCGATGCCGCCCGTGTGAATCTGGCCGCGGCCATGACGGCCCTCGGTCGCGTGGACGAGGCGGTCGCGCTGCTGCGTGACGATGCGTCGCCCCAGCGGTTCGGCAGCCGGCTGCGGGCGGAGCAGCTCGGCGGCCGGCGGGAAGCGGCTCGGCCGCGGCAGGCCGGCGAAAACGCGGCGGAGCCCTGAGCGGGCCGGCCCCGAAAGCCCGGCATTTCCGCGGCCGCCGCGGTCCGCGTTGCCCGGAGACGATGCACCCGGTAGGCTTGGGGGCTTGCGTGGCCGCACCGGCCTTTCGGTCGATCGCCGCGGCCCGATGCACGTCGGATTCCCCGCACGAGCATCGGCCGGACGACGACTCACGCGAACCACACCCGACACCCGCCCGCGGAGCGCACCATGAAGGAAGGCATTCACCCCAAGTATCTCGACACGGTCGTCCGCTGCGGATGTGGCAATACGTTCATGACCCACAGCACCGTGCCGGAGATCAAGGTCGACATCTGCAACGTCTGCCATCCGTTCTTCACCGGCAAGCTGAAGTTCGTGGACACGGCGGGCCGCATCGAGAAGTTCAAGTCGAAGTTCGCCTCCGCCGGCTACGCGAGTCTCAAGAAGCCGAAGAAGTCGGCCCCCGCCGACGCGCCGGCATCGTGACGACCGCCGGAGCGGTCTCCGGCCCGTCCGGCCGTCGGCCCTGACGGCGCCGCGTTCGCGCGGCCGAGTCTCCCGTCCCGAGGTGCCGGTCAGCCTGGCCGCCGGTGAGACGGGCCGCGGACGACAGGAGGGTGGTGTTCCGGACCCATGCGCGATCAACTCGAAGCCAAGCTGGCCCGGTTCGAGGAGCTCGAACGCGCCCTGGTCGACCCGGACGTGCTCGCGGACCAGCCGCGGCTGTCGGCCGTGGCCCGCGAGCACGGCACGCTCGCCCGCCTGGCGCTGAAGTACCGGCAGTTCGTCGCGCTCGAGCGGGACATCGCCGAGCACGTCGAGATGGCGGGCGGGGCCGACCACGACCTCCGCGGGCTCGCCGAGGCGGAGCTGCCGGCCCTGCGGCAGCGACGGGAACGCGAATGGGACGAACTGCTCGAGCTCTGCTCGGACGACGAGGATGCCGACCGGTCACGGTGCATCATGGAGCTGCGGGCGGGCACCGGCGGTGACGAGGCGGCCCTGTTCGTCCGCGACCTCTACGAGATGTACCGTCGCTACTGCACCGAGCAGGGCTGGGACGTCGAGGTGCTCGACGCGAGCCCCACGGAGCTCGGGGGGTTCAAGGAACTCGTCCTCGGCCTGGCGGGCGGTGCGATCTACCGCAAGCTGCAGCACGAGAGCGGCGGGCATCGCGTGCAGCGGGTGCCGGACACCGAAACGAAGGGCCGCATCCACACGTCGGCCGCGACCGTCGCCGTCCTGCCGGAGCCGGAGGACGTCGAGGTCTCGATCTCGTCGGACGAGTATCGCAAGGACCTGTTCTGCGCCAGCGGCCCGGGCGGCCAGCACGTCAACAAGACCGCCTCGGCCGTCCGGCTCACGCACCTCGCGACCGGCATCGTGGTGCAGTGCCAGGACGAGAAGAGCCAGCACAAAAACCTCGCCAAGGCGCTCCGCGTGCTCAAGACCCGGCTCTACGAGCACCGTCGGCAGATCGAGCACGACAAGCGTTCGGCGGAGCGGAAGACCCTGGTGGGGTCGGGCGATCGAAGCCAACGGATCCGCACCTATAATTTTCCCCAGAACCGCCTCACCGACCATCGGATCAACGAGAGCTTCACCCTCGACCAGGTGATGGTCGGCCGGCTCGGCATGGTGATCGACGCGATCGAGCAGCACGCCCGCGCGCAACGCAGGAACGAGATGGAGCGGTCCGCCAAGGTGGCGCCGGCCTGACGGCGGCGCGCCGCCGAGCCCGGGCCGGCCACCCGCCGCACCCCCACGGGAGATGGTCGCATGGCCGCCGAGCAACCCGCCGCCGACGTCTGGACCGTGGGCCGGCTCCTCACGTGGACGACCGACTGGCTCCGGTCGCGGGGGAGCGAGTCGCCGCGGCTCGATGCGGAGGTGCTGCTGGCCTGGGTTCGGGGCTGCCCGCGGATCGCCCTCTACACCGCGTTCGACGTGCCGGTGGGGGAGGAGGAGCGGGCCCGCTTCCGCGAACTGGTCAAGCGGCGCGGCGAGGGGGAGCCGGTGGCCTACCTCGTCGGGAGCCGGGAGTTTTTTTCACTGCCGTTCGCCGTCGGGCCGGCGGTGCTGGTGCCCCGGCCGGAGACCGAGGACCTCGTCATCCGCACGATCGATCTGTGCCAGTCGCTCGGCCGGTCCGGAGTGCCCTGCCCCCGCATCATCGACGTCGGCACCGGCTCGGGGGCCGTCGTGGTCACGCTGGCGAAGCGGTTGCCGCAGGCGGTGTTCGCGGCCACCGACATATCGGCCGCCGCGCTGGCGGTGGCCCGTGACAACGCCCGGCGGCACGCCGTGGAGGAGCGGATCGACTTCATGGAATGCGACCTGCTCTCCGCTGTGCGGGCCGCGGGTCCCTGGCACGTCATCGTGAGCAATCCACCCTACGTGCGCGAGGACGAATTCGATTCGCTGCCCCGCGATGTCCGGCTTCACGAGCCGCGGACGGCCCTCGTGGCGGGACCGACCGGGCTGGAGGTCATCAGCCGGCTCGTCGCCGCGGCGGCCGATCGGCTGGCGGACGGGGGCTGGCTGCTCATGGAGGTGGGACCCTCGACGGCGGCTGGCGCGGAGGCGATCGTCGCGGCCCAGCCCGCGTTCTCACCCGGCCCGACGCTCAAGGACTCCGCCGGGCTGCCGCGGATCGTCCAGGCCTGCCGCCGCGCTTGAGCCACGGGCGTCAGCCGCAAGGGCCGCGGCCGGACGTGTGCCAACGCGGTGCGGTCGCCGGCGTGGTGTGGTCGCCGGGCCCGGGTTCTCCTCGGCCGATCTCACCGGACGCCGATCCGCGTGTGCCGGTCCGACTGGCATGGTTGCCCCTCACGTCGGTGGCGCTCGCCAGAGATGGATATGGGCGAACCCTCGACATGGCTCCACCTGCTTCACGCCACCGCGCGGCAGACTCGCGCGGCGATCGCTGGCATGATTCGACGGGAGCCGTTGCCCGAGCGGCCTCTCGTGGTGGTCGCCGCTGCCGTCGCCGTTGGGTCTCTGTGCGGCCTCGTGATCGAGTCGTGGGTCGCCGTCTGGTGGTCGGCGTCCGCCATCGCGATCGCGGCATGGATCATGTTCTTCCGCATGGGGTGGCACGGGTGGTCTGCCGTCGCCCTGCTGGCGGCGGCTGCGGGCGGGGCCGCCGGCTGGTGCACGGTCCGCTCGAGCCTGTTCGCCGCCGATGATCTCGCGTGGAGCCTGTCGGAATCTCCCCGTCCGGTGGCGGTCGAGGGCACGGTGATCGACCCGCCACGGCGGCTGCCGGCTCCGGCGGGCGACCCGGGGCGGGGCGACACGCCGCCGGAGCCGCACCGTGCGTCGAGCGAATGCGTCGTCGCCCTGAGTGCGGCGCGGTGGGACGCCGCGTGGCGACCGGCATCCGGCCGGGCGGCCATGATCGTGGACGGCGGCCTGCCGGATCTCGCCGTCGGCACGCGGGTGCGCGTGTTCGGGCGGGGTCTGCGTCCATCGGCTCCGCTGAATCCGGACGAGTTCGACTTTCGTCGGCGGGCACGGATGCTCCGCTGCCTGTCGATCGTGCGGGTGCACTCGGCCGCATGCATCGACGTGCTGGCCCGGCCGTTGGCCTGGTCGCCCCTCGTCTGGATCGAGCGTCTGAGGTCCGACGGCGTGCAGGTGCTCCGTCGCCACCTGTCGCCGGAGCAGGCCCCGCTGGCGGCGGCCCTGCTGCTCGGCAGCCGGGAGTCGTTGCCCCGGGAGGAGTCCGTCGAGTTCCTGGTCACGGGCACGATCCACATCCTGTCGATCTCGGGACTGCACGTCGGCTTTCTCGCGCTGGCCATGTTCGCGATCCTGCGGCTGCTCGCCGTGCCTCGAGGCTGGGCGCTCGTGGCCGTGGTGGGCTGCACCGGGCTCTACATGACGCTCGTCAGGGCCGAGACGCCGGTCGTGCGGGCGACCTTGCTCGTCTGGCTGGCGTGCCTGGGGGCCGCCCTGGGCCGACGATCGTCGGCCATCAATGCCCTCGCGCTGGCGGCGGTGCTCGTGCTCCTCTGGCATCCACCGGAACTGGTGCGGATCGGCACGCAGCTCTCGTTCCTGTCGACGGCCGTGCTGGTCGGCGTGTCGGCGGCCCTGTCGCGACCGGAGGCCGACGACCCCATCGAGCGGCTCGTGGAGCGGAGCCGTCCGGCGTGGGAGCGGCGGCTGCGGCGAATCGGTCGTCAGGCCCGTGATGGCGTGATCGCCGGGGCGGCGGTCTGGGTCGTGACCGCCCCGGTGGTCGCCACGCAGTTCCATCTCGTCAGTCCCGTGGGGCTCGTGCTCAATCCCCTGATCGCCCCCCTGGTGGCGCTGGCCATGGCCTGGGGCGGGCTCTGTCTCGTCGCGTCGCTGCTGCCGGGGCCCCTGCTTTCATCTCCTGTGGCAGCGGCATGCGGCTGGGTGTGCGATGGCTCGCTCCGCGGCATCGCCTGGATGGTCGAGGCCGCTGCCGCGGTGCCCGGCGGGCACGCATGGGTCGTCGGCCCGCCCGCCTGGTGGGTGGCCGGGTGGTACGGACTGCTCGTCACGACACTCCTCGTCGTGCGCCGGGAGCGTCTTTGCAAGCTGGGGACGTGGGCGACCGTCGGGCTCACGTGGGTGGGCGTGGGGCTGGCTGTCCTGACCGTGCGTCACCTGGCGTGCCCGCCGGAGGCGGCCGTCCGGGTGGTGGCGGCGGCGATGGGGCATGGGTGCGGCATCGTGGTGAGGAGTCCGACCGGCCGCTGCCTCGTCTACGATGCCGGGCGTCTCGGTGCGGCGTCGGCGGCCCGGCGGGCGATGACAACCGTGCTCTGGCACGAGCGGGTCGAGCGGATCGACACGCTCGTCATCTCGCACGCCGACACCGACCACTTCAACGCGGTGCCCGAACTGATCGACCGGTTCACGATCGGCGAGATCGTGGTGGCGCCGCCGTTTCTTCGCAGCGATTCGCTGGCCGTCACGGACGTGCTGCGGCGGGCACGGCGGGCCGGCATCACCGTGCGGACCGTCACGGCGGGCGATTCCTTCGCGATCGATCCGCTGTGCCGCGTGCGGGTGCTGCACCCGCCGCGCGACGACGGCGACGGCCCGCATGATGTGCATGACCTGCATGACCCGGCGGGGGTGGCGTCTTCCGGGCGGTCGCGAACGGGGGCGGGCCGGCCAGGTCGGGTCACGGCGGACAACGAGGCCAGCCTCGTGCTGGCCGTTGAAGCGGCCGGCCGCCGCGTCCTGCTCACCGGCGATCTCGAGGGGGATGCCCTGCGGCGGTTCGTCGCCTCAGGCCCCGGCGGCTGTGACGTGCTCGTCGCGCCCCACCATGGCAGCCGGACGAGCCTGCCGCCCGACATCGCGCGGGTCACGGCCGCCGACTGGGTGCTGGTGAGCGGACTCGGCACGGCCGGCTGGGCCGAGGTCCGCGAGGCCTATGCCACCGCACGAACCGTCGGCGGACGGTCCACCGTGATCAAGACCGGGCCCGACGAGGTCTCCACGGGCGGCGCGGTGGCGTTCACGCTCACGGCGGCGGCCGTCCGGGCGACACAGTTCGCGGGCGGCCGGTGGCGGCCCGTGCCCCGCGAGGACGGCGGCGCCGGTCACGCCGCGGCGTCGGCGATCCGCCCCGCGGGCCGCGTCAGCAGCCAGCCGGCCACGATCAGCAGCATCTGGCTGGCCACGAAGCCCGCCTGCAGCATCAGCACACCGCTGGTGAATCCGTAGCTGTGCAGCCCGATGCCGAGCTGGTTGGTGCCGAACCAGCTCCAGGCGGTGATGATGTTGCCGCCGATGGCGAACAGGGCGAAGCCCCGGGGGCCGATCCAGCGGTCCCAGCGGGCATGCAACGCGGCGGCGTTCCAGAGCACGATCATGAGCGCGCCGTTCTCCTTCGGGTCCCAGCCCCAGAACCGTCCCCAGCTGTCGTCCGCCCACAGGCCGCCCAGCACCGTGCCGATGAAGCTGAAGAACAATGCGAAACAGACCACGCCGTAGGTCATGCGATAGAGCTCGTCCTGGGCGGCCCGGGCCGCCGCCTGCCGGTCCGGCGTGGTCGCCGTCCACCGGGCCGCGATCCGTTGGATCGTGGCGAAGATGCCGAGCACTCCCGCCAGGAAGGTGGCCCCGTATCCCAGCGTCACGGTAATGACGTGGGTGGACAGCCAGAACTGCGTGTCGAGCACCGCCTGCAGCACGTGCATCGTGTCGCCCGTGTCGAGCCCGTAGGCCACCATGAGCGTGAGCCCGCCGCTGATCGCCGCCACGAGATTGCCGACGCCGTTGGCATGGAGGGCTTCGAGCACGAGGCCCGCCAGCACGCAGGCCCATCCGATGAACACCGCCGACGAATACAGGTTCACCACCGGCGGTCGGCCGGTGAGGTAGATGCGGCTGCACAGCGCGAAGGTGTGGAGCATCAGCACGCCCACCAGCAGCCAGAACACGAACCGATTCACCGGCCGCCGACCGGCGAGAAAGCTGGCGAAACAGGCCACTCCCGCCAGCACGTAGAGCCATTTCGCGAGGTCGGTGGGGTTGAACCGGTTGAACCAGGCCTCGTAGGCGGGCTTGTCGCCGACGGCGACGACCTCCGGCAGCCCGCTCGTGGCCGCCTGGAAGGTGTCGAGCGCGCGGTTGAATTCGGCCGGCGACCGCTCCACGGCATCGAGAAGCTCGGTCAACGGCAGCAGGCCCGGATGGACCTCGAAGGCCGGCTGCCCGGGACGTCCGGCGAGCAGGCGACCCACGATCGCCGACACCCAGGCCGGATAGAGCGACTGCCACTCCCCTTCCCCCTGCGCGAGCCCCGGCCCGGCCGCGTTCGGGGCCGACGCGGTGCGTGGCGGCAGGATCGCCGGTGGGTGGCTGGCGTCGATCCGCCGGGCCATCTGCATGATCCGCTCCATCTCGCCGAGCAGTTCCCGCCGCGCCTCGTCGCCCTCGCCTGGCGTGGGGAGTCGCGGCGTCTCGTAGCTGTATCGCAGCCGGTCGTAGGCCATCAGCTTCTCGTTGATCTCCGCGTACTTCTTCTGCGTGAAGCTGAACTGCTCGCTCGGCACGTCCCGCATCGCGACCAGCTGCTTCTGCAGCTTGGGAAGACCCGGCTCGAGCTCCGCGTGGCTGTAGCGGTGCCCCTTGCGCCGCGGCAGGTCGAACAGGTCGGTCACCTCCTTGGCGTCGATGCGGAACACCGGAGCGTGCTCGACCCAGTCGGATCCCGCCATCACGCCGAGCATCCAGCGTGCCGCCGCCACCGAGCCGCGGGGCAGATCGGCGGGCGCGGCCGCGGCCGCCTCGCCCGGCGTGGGCATGACCACGCTCGTCCGGTTGCCCAGCAGCTGCAGCGTGTTGCGGGCCACCGTGTCGAGCGGCTTGACGCGGCCCTCGTGCAGCACCGGCAGCGCCTCGGCCCGCCGCCAGTCGCGGGTATCGCCCCGGGCCGTGCGGTCGTAGGTGGCCAGCAGGCAGAACAGCCCCACCGTCGCCAGCCCCAGCAGAGGCACGATCAGGTCGATGGCCGATCGGCCCGGCCTGACGCGGCCCGGGACCCCGTCGATCACGGCCGACCTTTCCTCCGCCCGCCGGACCGCACGACGCTGGTTGCGACTTGCCGTCGGCGGCCCCGCCTCGGGCGGCACCGCCGCGAGCCCGCGATCGTAGCGGTCCGCGAACCGCAGGAACGTGCCGCCGAAGTGGGCGAGCATGCCCCACAGCGCCAGGACGCAGGCCACGTAGGGGATCAGCCAGCCGGCGTTCTCGACCACCTGCAGGCCGGTCATCTCGCTGCGGCCGCCGGAGGGAAGTTCGACCTGCGAATACTGGCTCTGGTAGAAGGTTTCGCCGCGGTAGCGCACCGGGTTGTTCATCCAGATGCGGCCGTCCTGCTGCGCGCGGGTCGTGGCATCGGTGAACGTCACGTACGACGAGTAGTCGCGGGGCGTCTCGCTGGCGCCGTAGTTGATCCGGCGCACGTCGGTGAGGGTGACGCTGTAGGGCTTGTATTCCCGCCGATACCGCAGCTGCAGCCGGTACGGCACGCCGTTCACCTCCAGGGTGTCGACCTCGTCGCCGCCGGCGCCCATGAAGATCTGCGCCTGGTCGTTGAGGAACTGGCTGACCAGGAACGTGCCCAGGTCGGTGCCGGTGGAGCGGTCGAGCAGCTGCACGTAGGCCGAGGCGATGTTGGTTCGTGAACTCGCGCCGCCCTCGGGCGGCCGGGCCGAGGCCAGCCAGGAGCGGCCCAGGCCGGTGGTGGCGGGATTGGGGGCGACCGGGCCCACGCGGACGACGGTGGAGTTGGGAAAGTACGAAACCACCCGCACGTCGAAAGGCAGCTCGTCGGCCCCGATCGGCGCGCCTCCCACGCGGGCCTTCAGCAGCCGGCCGGCGATCACCGTGACGCGATCGGCGTCGCCCTCTCCGGGCCGCAGCACCGCCAGTTCGGTCTCGTCGGTGCGGAGGGCCATGTTGCTCGACTGACCCTCGATCAGCGCCATCCGTTCCTCGATCTGGCGGTCGCCGAAGGCGAACTGTCCGAGCATCAGCAGCCCGACACCGAGATGGATGAGGACGTTGCCGCCACGGCTGCCGAACACCAGGATCAGCCCGGCGAGGAGGATGAGCGCGGCGACGCTCGACTGCAGCAGCTGCCACATGATCCGCAGGCCGGGCTCGCTCATCCGCCAGCCGTCGCCACCGAACAGGCTCAGGCAGGTCACGGCACCGACCGCCGCCGCCGTCACCCAGAGCACGATCCGGGCCAGTCGGCTCAGGTCCCGGCCTGCCAGCACGGCCCAGAGCAGGCCGGCGGTCGCTGCCAGTCCCGCCCCCTGCACCAGCCGCCAGACGGCGGCGTACGAGAGCGGCGGGCTGCCCTGCAGTCCGTCCGCATAGTGGCCGCTGAGGATCACCAGCAGCGTGAGCAGGCCGCCCACCGCCGACACGGCGATGCCGGCCAGCAGCCGCGACCCCTTGGCATGGACGTGAAACCGCGTGAGCTTGGCGGCCACGAGGTTGGCCAGCAGCACCAGTCCGATCGTGGCGCCCCCCGGGAACGGAAACCAGCCGGTCAATCGGGACGGCCCGAAGATCGTGACCGGGAAGAAATCGGAGCACTCGACCCGCGCGATCCAGCTGTTGAAGTATTCCTGCTTGACCTCGGGAAGGTTCTTCTCGTCCTGGGCGAGCGTGCCGACGAACAGCAGGAAGATGCCGGCGAGGAACATCACCACCGTGACCTTCAGCGACCCGACGGCACGCAGCGACTGCCACGCGACCGCTCCGGGATCGATGCCGGCCGCCGCATGGCTCGGCGGGGCGACGTGGGGCGGGACGAACCCGGGGGCCGTGAGGCTGTCGGTGGCCATGGGATGAATCCGGTCGGGAGATGGTCGGAGGGGGCTACTTCCAGCGGATCGAGCGGACGAACTCGGAGAACGGCTGCTGCAAGGTTCGCGCCGTGTCGATCGGCCCCTTGAACTTCACGAACAGCGAGACGGACGAATCCAGCGGAATCATCGCGGCGAGGATCGCCTGCGTCGGCTTCTCGGCATCGTCCACCAGGGTGAGGATGGTGCTCTCCGCACCGTTGACCGTGACCCGCTCCGCCGCGGCGATGGCCCGTGACACGGCCTCGGGGGCCCCGGCCGGTGTCAGCTGTTCCTGCCAGCGGGTGGCGTTTCCCTCGAGGGTTCCCGAGGCGGGAATGATGGTGACCTCGCCGTTGCCGGCGGTGTCGCCCCCGATCCGCAGCGTCGCCAGCCGCATGCCGCTCGCCCCCAGGTCGGTCCAGCCCTCGGGCAGGTCGTAGGCGATGGTGGGCCGGCCCCCGTCGCTCGCCCCCGCGGCGGGCATCGACGGTGCGGGCATCGCCGGGCCCGCGGCGGCGGAGCCGGCCGACGACCGGGCCGGCGGCGCCACGTAGGAGCGGATGTCACCCGGTTGGATGTCCGCCGCCGGGCGGCAGGACGCCGATGCGACGCACGCGGCGAGCAGCGGCCACGCGAACGTCGCCCACGGCGTCCCCTCGGAGCGGCCCGTCATCGGCGTTGGGCGAGCGTGTACCACGAGCAAACCGGCCGCCGCCGGTGTCCAGGCCGAAGGGGATCGGATGCCGGCACCGGGGCCGGTCCGCAGGCGTCGTCGGCGTTGCCCCTGCCGATCGGCGGCGGGGAGGTCGCACCCTGCCCTTCCATGGTAGCAGGGTGCCGCGATGACGGGGATTCCGCCGCACGCCCGGGCCCGGGGCCGTCCCGGTTCCCGGCGGCGGTCGGATGCATGCCAGCCGCGGGCTACCGCCAGCCGAAGACCGACGCCAGTGCCGCCAGCAGCGGGCTCGAAAGGCTCAGTTCCCCGGGGCTGCCGAGGGTTCGCATCAGATCGAACATCACGAACCCGCCGGTGAGCAGCAGCAGGCTGCAGCACACCAGTCCGGCGATCTGCCACGCGCTGAATTTTGCGTCCCGCACCACCTCCACGACGCCGGGGCCGCCGTCGGCCAGCGCGGGACCGACGTCCTCCAGCGGCGTGTCGCCGGTGAATGCCGAGCTGTCGCCGCCTCCGGTGGTGAAGAAGCTCGAATCGCCCGATTCCGGTTCCACCGCCACGACGGACCCGGTGTCGTCGTCCTCACCGAGGCCTCCGAGATCGAACTCGTCACCACCGAGACCGGCCGCACCGCCGCTGTCGTCGTCGCCGCCGATCGGACCCAGGTCGATTCCCGACACCGCGGCGTCGTCATCCTCGAGCGACACGCCGCCTTCGAGCGGCCCCGAGAGGGCCGAGCCGGCGTCCGAGAGCGATCCCGACAGGCTGGAACGCTTGGCTTCCGAGCCCACCACCAGCGAGCCCGTCACGTTCGATCCGGTTCCGCGGCTCCCACCCGAGACCACGCCGGACAGGTCGATGTCCAGCGTGCCCGAATCGGTCGGGGGCTCGGCGGACGCCTGCTTCGCCGCGGCGGGGGCGGGCCCTGCCCCGGAGAGGCTGCCGACGGACGGGCCCGACAGACCGACGAGCGAATCGATGTCGAGTTCCATCGACTCCAGTCCGCCGATCTCGATGCCGGTGCCCAGCATGGTCCGGGCGAGTTCGTCATCGTCGCCGGCATTGCCGCCCGCCTTGCCGCCGGGCGCGGCCGGGCCCTTCGCCGGCGGTGCCGCGTCGTCGATCTCGAGTTCCATGTCGAACTCCCCGGCCAGCGACCCGCTGCCACCGATGACGACGCTGTCCGGCTGCGCCGCGGCAGCCGGCCCGCTCGCCGCCGAGCCGGAGAGCGACAGGCCGCTGCCTCCGGCCTGGACCGCGCCCGACCCGGGGGCTGCGGCCGCGATGTCGATCCCGGAGCCGAGGCTGAGCCCCGACCCGCTGGCGGCTGCCGCGCGGTCCGCCGCGAGGCGGTCGAGGTCGTCGATCTTGAACTTGAGAGTCGTGCCGTCCCGCAGCGGAAACAGTTCCTTGCGGTCGACGAGTCGATGCAGTTCGTCGGTCGTGATGCCGAGGTGACGGGCGGCGTCTTCGAGGAGAAGGAATTTTCCTGCCATGGTACCTGCA
>Ga0214917_10005451_pt1 | contig 13577 bp, 29 predicted proteins | sample LL_1208_BB_MetaG_FD_177983 | JGI IMG/M metagenome (GOLD analysis project Ga0214917, IMG submission 177983) | Freshwater microbial communities from Lake Lanier, Atlanta, Georgia, United States - LL_1208_BB | ecosystem: Environmental > Aquatic > Freshwater > Lake | place: USA: Georgia | collected... | reverse complement strand
CAGTTGGCGATCACTGTGCGTCGCTTGCCAAGTTTGTTCAGGTAGCTGGCAAGCACCTTCTTAGTCGTATCCGGCAAGGCCCGGGCAACCGGTGTCCACGAGTCCATCAGTGTGTTCCGCGAGCCTGCTCACGCTGTTGTTGGTGTTGTCCTTGTACCTGCTCAAGCAGGAACCTGCCCCAGCCGATGTGTGTCATCAATGCGTGAGGGCCTGGAGGTGTGGGATAGCTCTGTTGCCACCAAGTGCGTAGCAGCACTTCCATCTCGTTGTCGGTCATTTCTGTAGAAGGCGAAAGGCTTGACGGACGACTTCTTCGTCCTCGGGGGTAAATGTCTCTTTCTCGAGGATGTGCAAGGTGCGCTTGCACAGCTCGTAGCGGTCGTCGACAGCGAAACGGATGATGTTGTCGCTGCGGAACGCCGTGGGACGCGCGAGCTGGGTCAGTGACTACTCCCCCGTCAAGCTGACGCTCTGACGGGAGCTTCCCTGCCTCACGGCAGAAAGTTACTGCTTCCCCCTCGGGGCCCTTTTCAGGAGCGGACGGCTATTGCCGGATCCTCCACAGCCAGCAGGCGGCAATCCAACCGCCTGTAATGCGCGAGCGTGAATCACTCGGGCAGCATTGTGATCTCGATCAAGGCTGCAGCCGCAGTGGGGGCAGTCATGCCACCGCACATGCAGACCGTCTTTCTTGACCGTTGCTCCACAACCGGAGCACTCCTGAGAGCTTCCGTGTGCGCTCACAACTTCCACTCGTTTGCCGCGTTTGACCGCCACTGCTTGGAGCTTGGTGATAAACGCACCCCAGCTGTTGTCCAGGATGCTTTTGCCTAGCTTTGTTCGAGCCAGGCCACGGATGTTGAGCTTTTCGACCCCGATCAGGTCAAACTCTTGGCAGAGGCTGTGCGCCACTTGGTAGTGCCGCTCAGCTCGTTGCCGATGGACATGCAGCTCCAGGCGTGCCAGTTGCTGCTTGGCCTTCTGCCAGTTTGCAGAGCCCTTCTGCTTGCGAGAGAGCTGCCTAGCAAGCCGTGTCCGGCGCTTTTGCGCTGAGGCATAAGCCTTTGGCAAATGCACCATGCGGCCATCGGCCAACGCCGCGAACTTCTCCAGCCCCACATCAATACCAGTGCTTGAACGGATTTGATCCGCAGGCAACGGTTCTCGGTCGGGAATGGATTTGTCCTCGCAGCTGAAGCAGGCGTACCAGCCATCAGCCTTCTTGGTGAGGGTGACGGTCTTGATAGTCATGCCTTCTGTGATCGGACGGTGAAGGATTACCTTCATCCGCCCAATGCGAGAACAGCGCAGCCACCAGCCATCGGCGTCTTGCTCCAAGAACGCACCAGCCTTTGCGCAGTTAGCGCGGGCATAGGTGATAGAAGGCAGGTCGCCTTCTTTCTTGAAACGAGGACGGCCACCTCGTTTGCCGGACTTGTCGGGGAACTGCCACCGCTTCCAGGACCGGCCTAGGCGAATGATCAATTCCTGCAGCGCGTCGCTGTAGATCTCCCGGTAATCAGGAAGCAGCTCCTTGGTTGTGACCAGGGCACGCTTGAGGGAATAGACATCCACCGGGTCAGGGACGGGGCCAATGGGCTCCGCGTAGACCCGTCCGGTTTTGATGCGGCAGCGGCGTGCGTCAGGCGGTCCGATGTCGGAACGCGTGGCGTTGAGCCAGTCCAGCCATGCACCAAGGCTGTGATTCCACTGCCGACGCAACAGCTCGCCCCAGCGATCCATCACGGTGATGGCCGCGTCGTCGGGCAGCAGGCGGTAGCAGAACGCTTGGCGCATGACAGAATCCTAGGGCATTACCGCACCCATGGCAAAAGACAGTCTGCACAGGGGGTGGCGGTCGGTTTACCGACTTACCGCACATGTTGTCCTGACCACGAAGTACCGGCACAAGGTCTTGTCCCGAGTGATCCTTGATCGCTTCAGCGAGATCGCTGCCGACCGCTGCAGGGGGTGGAAGGCCGAGTTGCTCGAATGCAACGGCGAAGCCGACCACGTTCACCTGTTGATCGACTACCCACCGGACATGGCGGTGAGCAGCTTTGTGGCCAACCTCAAGACCACCAGCAGCCGGTTGCTACGGAAAGAGTTTCCAGAGCTGCACCGTCACTACCGAAAGCCCGTCCTGTGGACCGGCGCCTATTTCGTGGTTTCAACAGGCGGCGCTCCCATCGAAGTGCTGCGCAGTTACATCCAGGGTCAGGGCGCCGATTCCTCGTCCCGGTAAGCCTGCGGCTCTACCGGGAGGCCCCTCGGCGCAACAGCCTGCTGGGTTCAGGTCTGGGAGACGTCCTCGGGGGTGCGCATGAGGCGCTTGAGGCGACGGCGGAAGGCTTTGGCGCGGGCCCGGTCATGGGTGGTGATGTGCCAGTGCTCGCACCAGGGGCAGAGGTAGGGCTCGCCGGTGTAGCCGCGCCTGCGCACGAAGGTCTTGGCTTCGGTGCGGGTGGTGAAGGCCGCCTTCGTGGTGCAGATCGAGCGAGCGCGGTCCAGGAAGGCGGCGTCGCTGAGCTGCTGAGGGGCGAAGCGGGCCGGGATCATCCAGGAACGGAGTTGGAACGCTTCCGCTTGCTCCGCGGACGGGGCTTGGGTGCGGGGGGCAGGAGCTCTTGCTCGAGCCGATCTGCGCGGATGGTCAGGGTCTGGCTCTGGTTGCCGGCCCGGTCGATGGCACTGGCGGTCTCGGAGACGGCAGTGAGGAGGGGGCCGGCTACGGGCGCCAGTTCGGAGGCGTAAGCCGAAAGGGTTGTCCAGAAGGACGGAGTCATGGGCGAGAGCGGCGCAGAAGCACCGGAGGTGTGTGGATGGGAGATCAGGGCAGGCAGATCTCGATGACGCGGAGATCACGCCAGCCGTCACAGCGCAGGACGAAGCGTTTGCGCGGGATGGTGAAGATCGGGGACTGTGAAAGTTCCGGCTTCAAAGTAGCGCATGTCATAGCTTCTTGCGCGGAGATTTGCATTTGCCTGGATGATTTCTGCGGTCGTTGCACATGTCCGGTAGAGGGCTATTCCGGTATGAAGATTGATGAGTTCGTACGCAGCAAAGCCACCCATGGAGATGTCCATGTCAAAGAGCGCAGAAGTGCAGGAGTTGGGGTTGTAGGTGGCGGGGGCAGCTGCAGTCGGCCTGGCCACTCACCCGCCTCTACCAGTCTGCCGAGCCGGGCTCGGGGGGATGTGCTTTACTTAGGAGGCATGAGCTGCAGAGCTTGTGTGGATGATATGGCCCCTGGGGGTGAGATCCTGGGGGCTTTCTTTATGCGGCCCTTTGGGGCGCCTCCGCGAGGTGGAAAGGAGTGCGGCGCACGTTGTAGGTAACGAGGTGCGCACCGCCTGCATCCATTTCGGCGATGGAGAGAAGGCCGTCGTTGAGGCGCTGGCGCTCTTCCTTGGTCAGCCGGGGCAGGGAGATCTCGGAGACGCTCTCGGTGTAGGCGGCGAGCCAGAGGGGGAGATGCCCGATGATGTGGTTGTGGACGACGTCAGTGTGAGTGACATAGCCGCAGACATCACCGCGAATCCCCTTGGCTTCGAGCCAAGCAAGAAGGGCGCGGTTTTTGAAAGTGATAATGACGTTGGACATGCGCTTTTAAGGAAGAACGAGCGGGCTTACGTGATGGGGGCACTGCCGCGCTGGGGGTGGAGCCGTCAGGCGGCCAGGGCCAGGCAGGCCTGGCGGGCGCGGTCGATGCGCTGGGCGGACTCGCCGCCCCAGAGGGACTCGAGGCGCGCACGCGCCGCGGCGACGGGATCCTTGAGGCGGCCGGCCTCGTGGGTTTCGAACTGGGTGATGGCCTGGAAGAGGTTCCAGACGCTGCGGTCGGCGGGATCAATGCCAATCCCGGTGGACCCGTAGGCGTGGCTGCGGATGGTGGACAGGCAGGTGTCCTCCAGGTCGGCGAGGACGCGCTCGCGTTGCTTGCCGGTGTCCTTGTCCTTGATCGGGGTGGAGAGCTTGTCCGCGTAGGTGCGCTCGAGGATGACCCGGGCGGCCTCGGTGCTCAGGCGTGAGGTGGTCAGGGGCTTGAGCTCGTCGAGTGACTGACGGAAGGTCCGGGTCTGGAGGTCGATCAGCTCAGGGAGCCGGCGGGCGAACTCGGTGGCGCCTTTGGTGTGGCGGACGACCAGGCCCTCACCCTGGGAGCGGGCCTTGCGGGCACCCTTCCCCGAGATGAAGGCGAGCTGGTTAGCGCAGACCAGGCGGAGGTCGGAGAAGAAGACCCCGAAGGACGTGCTGCCGTCGTGGCTGTTGAAGCTGTGGAGGTGGCGGCGGATCTTGTCGCCGGGGATGACCTCTCCCTCGATGGCAATGGAGGCAGTGGCGTAGACGCGCCGGCCGCCACCGAGGACGACGATGTTGTCGAGCTGGGCGTCCTCGTGCAGGTACTGGAACAGGTCGATCAGTGCCTGATTCTGGATTGGGTTGTAACCGCGGCCGACGACGCCGAGTGCGATGCCGGTGTCAGTGCGGACCAGGGCCTTGTGGGTGGAGATGGAGCGCCAGGCGCTGTCGGTCTCGGGGTCAGCGTCGAAGGCGATCGGGCGCGATACCACCTCGAAGTCGGCGCCGGCAGCGGCGAAGGCCTGGGTGACGGTGGCGTCGGGGCCGATCGGGGTGCCGCCGGCAGCGAGGGCGACTTGGGGCGGGGCGGTCAGCAGGAGGTGCCGATCTCGGGAGTAGCCCGAGGTGACTTGCTTGTGCAGGCCGGCTCGCATGTTGGAGACAGCGCGGGCCTCGGGGGTGTCGCTGTGCGTGCCCTGGTTGCTGGAGATCGTTTGCATGGAGATAGCGGCGCGGGGCGCCGGAGCGGTGTGGATGTGGTCTGCGTTGTTGCGGAGACGCAGCCCTCCGGGAAGCCTAGACCGGTTGCCTGGAAAGGTCAACCTAAATCGAACAGGTCGAGAGAGCGTTCGATCAGGAATGCGGTGAGGTTGGAGACGGAGCGGCCCTCGGAGTCGGCGCGCTCGGTGAGGGCGCGGTGGACGCGGTCGGGGACGGTGACGGTGATGCGGTGGGTGTGGCGCTGGAGCATCTCGAGATAGGGCTTGGTGGTCATGGGTCAGCGGGCGATTTGGTGAGTGTGAGCAATGAGGTACTCGTCAAGCTCGTCGAGGAGGGCGAATACGGCCTGGCGGGTGGCCCGGGCCTTGTAGAAGGCGTCGGGCTCGGGGAGGGGGTAGTAGTCCCGGGCGTGACAGGTGGCTTTGGCCAGGGCACCGGTCAGGTTCTTGAGGGCCTGACGGGCGGTCTGGTACTCGCGCAGGAGCGAGGTGCGGCCGGTGCCGTTGAGGTGGATAACGGGGAGCGGGCATGTGGGGAGGTGGTCGGTGCCGTCGAAGACGATCTCGGTGGGGGCAGGGGCGATGGTCATGGCGATCAGTAGGTGATGGAAACGGTGGCGGTGCCGTCGAGGGGGATGCCCAGGGCAGAAGCCGCCCCGGCGGAGAGGTCGATGGAACCGCAGGAGCAGCGGTCGGTGATGGGCACCGTGATGGCTCGCCCGTTGCGGGAGACCCGCACTCGGGTGCCGCAGGGGAGCCAGGGGTGGGCGGCGGAGACGCCCCAGTGGGCGTAGGCCTGGCCGCAGGCTGTGGTGCGACCGTGATACCAGCCGTCGTAGACGGTGGCTGTGACTTGGCGGGCCTCCGCGGGGAGGGAGGCCAGGACCAGCGTGAGTGTGATCAGGAACCGGGAGAAGTGCATGGGATTTGGGAGCGGTCGTCGTCGCGCTGGTCGAGTTGGTCTTCGAGCCAGTCGTAGTAGCCCTCGCGGGTGCGATCGGAGAGGATTTCGTCCTTCCAATCGGAGACAGGGAAGTCGGGGTGTTCGCCCGTGGGGGCGAAGTCGCAGCGGAGCATGCCGGCGCAGTTCGTGACGCTCATGAGTTCTGCTCGTAGAAGAACGAAGACTCCGGGCCGTATCGGGTGACGATCTCGGGGAACGCCGCTTCGATCCGGCGGCGGTTGCTGGAGTCGCCGTGGATCCAGGCGTTGGACAGGGCAGCAATGAAGCCGCCGCCGTGCTGCGAGGCGGTGATGAAGGTGCGGTGCAGGTCCGCAGGGGATAGGTCGGTGAAGGTCATGACTTGGGGGGCGTGGAGGTGAACGAGACGTAGATGGTTGGGTCGTCGATGGCGATGCCCTGCGACTGCTCCCACTTCTGGGCGGTGCGGAGGGCCAGGGCGTCGCGCTCGGTGGCCTCGGAGTACGTCCAGCGGTGGCGGACCTTGAGCAGGGCCATGAAGCCGGAGCCGTCTTCGACGCGGGTCAGCTCGCGGGATTGGAGATGGGTCAGGCACCAGTCGCGGTGGGCGTCGAGCTCTTTCTGCAGCTCGGCGATCTGGGCTTGGAGGCGTTGGGCGGCGGCGAGGTGGCGTCCGACTTCGCCGCTGGGGGCGTATGTGCGGCGGCGCCGGACGCGGGGCGCAGAGCGTTGGGCCGCGCTCGGGGGAGCGGCCGGGGCGGAGATGGGGAGCATGGCAGTGAGGTGAGAGAGCGCCGCGAAGCGGCGGCGCCGGGCGTGTGGATGAGGGAAGGGCGCCGGAGGCGGCGTCAGTCCTGGGTGAGCTGGACGTTCAGGACCGGGGCGGTGCTTCGCGGAGCGGGGGCCTGGCGGCCGTAGTCGATGGCGACGGCGGCTAGGGCCAGGCCGAGGACGAAGCCGATGGCGTGCTGGGTGAGTTCGTGGGGGCGCATGGGTGGGAGGGGGACAGCAGCAGTGTGCATCGGTCAGGGCAAAAGGTCAACCATTTCGGGAACAGGTGACCAGGCGACGTGCGAGGCATGGGCGCCGTGGGCGGTGATGACCACATCGGCGCGGGTGCCGTCGCAGAGGCCGCAGCGGGCGCAGTTGGTCTTGGCGCCGCGCTCTGCGCTTGCAGCGCAGTGGACAGTGCCAAGGGGATCGGTGAAGTCGATTGGCAGCACCGTGAAGGTGCGCCAGCCGGCGGCGCGGGCCTGTGCCAGGTCTTCGAGCGAGTCGCAGGATGCCTGCACAACGCCGCGGAGCCAGGCGCCCACAGGGCGACGCCACTGGTGGGTGTAGCCGGTGCGGCCGGCGACGCGGGGGAGGATGGAGGCCCACACCCAGGGCGGGACTGCGGCGGGGTCACCGGCGGAGCCCAGGCGCAGCTGCACGCCATCGAAGTCCTCGGGGGAGGCCGGCGCGTAGCCGTGGCCGTGGTGCCAGCAGTTCCACACCGCGAGCGGGGCACGCCACCAGGCGACGTAACAGGTCTGGTTGAGGCGGTGGGAGCAGTCGCCGCAGACGGAAGCGCCCTCGGGGGACTTGAAGGCGTGGTGCGGGGGGATGTCCTGGCGCAGGATCCAGGTCTGGATCATGGCGCCTGTTTTGGCATTGCCTGAGCGCTCGGCGAAGCCGGTGGCGATGACGACGATGGGGGCGCCATCGAGCATCGACGGACCCTCGTAGAGGATCCGCCCGTTGGGGTTCGTTTGCATGAGATGAGAGCCGGCGAGAGGCGCCGGGCGTGTGGATGAGGAAGGGGCGAAGCCGCAGGCGCAGAGGCGCCCATTGGCCCGACTCCGGGAAGGGAGAACGGGCGAAGGGGGGCTTCACTTCGTAGCGGTGGCGCGGCGAAGAACCGTGTCGATGTGCTCATCGTTGGCGTAGGCGTAGACGGTGTCTTCGATAAAGCGCTCGGGGAGATAGCCCACACGCTTTGCACGCCATAGCAAGTCCCACCGCCATCGTTTGGGAGTGAGACCGTGGGCCTTGTATTCGTCAAGTGTTTCCATGCCTTGCATGGAGCGATAGATAGCGTGCATCAGGATCTGTTGATGCTCAGGCTTGATCTTCACGGTCAGTACGGGCGGCGGTTGTAGAGGATGCGGGCGTGCTGCTGCATCGCCATGCGCTGCTCGGCACAGTGGGCGACGTTGGAGAAGATGGCGAAGGTCATTGCACGTCCTCGATGGTGCGGCCGGTGGCTGTGATGAGATCACTGATTTCCATGAGCGTGTCGACGTTCCACTCAACGCCACTGAGCTTTTCAGCGATTGCATCGAGAGCTTGGGAGTCGGGCAAGATCGGGCGGCCACGTTCGCGGCCGATGTCGGCGCTCTCGGTGTCGCTCATGTTGTCGAGTGCTTCCCACTCGGCTTCAGATAGAGCGTCGTCAGGGACGAGCACACAGGTGTGAGCATTGAGCACCGTGCCGGTGCTGGTGTCGATGATGAGCATGGTTCAGGCAGCAGCGTGATCGAGGAGCAGGAAGTCAGCGGCGAGGCGCTTGGCGTCGCACAGGGTGGGGGCGGTGGCACACTCGCCGTGCTCGGTGAGAATGCGCCAGTCGCGTTCGTGTGGACGCGGCGCCAGGAGTAGGCCGATGAGGTGGCGGTTGAGGCGGACAACGAAGCCACCCACAGAAGGGGTGAAGGTGATGGTCATGGGTTGAGAGTTCCGACACGGAAGGGGATACGGTCTGCGGGAGGCAGTTCGACTGCCTGGATGCGGGCGCATAGCGCTTTGACACGGTCGATGCGGCGCCAGTAGGCGTCGCTGCCCATGCGCTTGTAAAACCGCTCGTGGCGGTTGTCGAAGCGCTGAGCAGACCACAGCCACAGGAAGCAGTAGTGGCGATAGAGCCGATCGGAAACGGCGCCGCTTTGTTTGAGATACTGCATCTCAAACATGGTGTGGTCGAGGAAGATTTTGAGTTCTTGGATAATGGTCATCAGTACATCAGATAAAGGGACGGATCAACGTGCTCGGGGTAGGCGTCAGCGTCGCGGCCGTACTGTTCTGCGAGAGCGGAGCACCAGACCCGCAGCAGGCGCTGCAGGTTCTGCTGGTGATCGCAGAGTTGAGAGCGATCCCATGCGCCATAACCGCGCAAGTGTTCGCGGATAAGCCAGGCGGGACCGTCGAACTGGAGATGATGCACCCAGTACTTGACGGCGTCGTCAACAGGACCACGGGCACTGCAGTCAAGGATGCAGTCAATGGGAGGGGCTGCGATTGCAGTACGGTCGTTAAACCAAGCGTTTTCGTAAGTCATTTCAAGAGAAGTAAGTGATCTCGGCATCGGCGCCGTAGCGCTGAAAAAGGTCGTCCGCATAGGCAGAGTCGATGACACGGGAAGCGAGCAAACGACCGTCTTGTGAGCGGGCTTCTGTGTACCAAGCACCAGGGCCGTGCATTTCAGAGCGGCGCACTTCGGTCCATGCACGGTGCGCAGGGGAAAACAGACGCCAGGAGTAGACGCGATTGAGGGAAGGCATAGCCAGTTCGGGAATGGGTCAGCGATTGCGCAAGGCTGCGGGCAGGTCGCGATTACGACGGGTCAGCTCCATACCGTAGGTTGAAGCTTGATCGAGGTAATAACCCTCACGATTAGGATTCCAGCCGCGCATGTTCGCGGCAGCTTTATGACAATCCGCGATGATGTAGCGGATAGAGTATGAATCCAGCACCTTAGAGTGTGCTTCCCAGCGGTCGAAATCTGCTGGGGTGGCGTGATCTGTGATCATGGGGTGACCTCAACGACACGGCAGTCTTTACCTACAGTCATGCTGTAGCGTTCAGCAAGTGAGCGTGCTTGATTCTCTGTTGTGTGCTCTGTGTAGGTAACCCATTGCTGGGTTACTACGTGCATGAGCTGAACTTCCCAATGAGGGCCAATCAAAGACTTAGGGGGATACCAAGTACGTTTCATGATGGGCTTAGAAAGGACAAGACCAGTTGTCACGCTGCTGCTGCGTGATCAGACCACAACGTGACAGATCATCTGTCGCTGTGAGCCAGAACTCACGTTTCGCGACAGAATCGCCGTGATAGGACTTTTCTTCTTCGAAATACTCTATGCATTGCTGCCTGAGTTGATGCCAAGTAACCATGTGCAGAGACTCACTGCGAGAGTGTGGATGGAGAGGCGAAGCCCCTCAGCCAAACAACCCCCGGACGCAGTGCGCCAGGGGGAATGTCTGGGGGAGAGGTTTGGTCCCCGCCGGTCGCTGTGTAGTGCTCGAAGCACTAGCCCACAGCGACAGAGCGGGAGATGTTTTGTACGTGTTAGGCAGAGCCGAATGCCCATTGCCACGGTGGACACGTGCCACCGCTGCCAGGTATCACCTGGCTGGGAGTATGCCTCCCATTATTTAGATCATGCGCCAAGCCACAGTCTGGAGTGTGCTACATCGCAGGGGGCACAGAATGTGCCTGTCCGATGGAGGGTCAGACGAATCGCCGGACCGGACGCATGATCTGTAGGACGGTGACGATCGAGGGCCTTACGGGATAGGGACGCACACAGCGGGCTCGGCCTTCGCCAGCTTACAAGCTGGCCGGTACGGGCGGCTGAGGTGGTCGGGATGGGCGCTTTTTACCTTCGCGGTTGTCGTCGCGGCCTCTCGGCTGAGCGGGGAACGCTCACACCATCCTCTGGCTACCTCCCCTGGGGGGATCGATCGGTGGCGACACTGGGCGGGGCTGTCTCTGTGCTCGGGCGCTTCGGGCTCCTCTCCCGTCGAAACGGAGGGTCTTGCCGCCGATGAGACCCGACCCGCCAGGGTCGTTGTCCGATGTCAATAGCGCAGGGCACTGCCCCGCTCGCAACTAGCGCATGTGAAGATCAGATCAGGAATAGGACAGGCGAACAGAAACCGAGGGAGGCTGGCCGGTGGCCCAGGCCTCGCAAGTCGTTTTCCGTTCGATGGATCAAGCATTGCACGGGGCGCCGCTTCTGTCAAGCCCTGACCGGGACCGGTCAGGATCGGCCGCAGACAGGGGGAGCCCGACCCTATGGGCCGACGGCTCGCAGGCCTGCTGCGATCGATGCGTCAAGCATTGCACCTAATGAGCAATCCGTCAACCCTGCAGGCCTACTGAGCGGCCGGCGCGTCAGGGATAGAACCGCACACGCGCGGGTGTGCCTATCTCCATCCTAGCAGAGCGCCGGCAACCTGTCAACCCCTGGGGAAAACGGGGTGAATGAGCCTTACAACTAAATCATATATATGTCTAGTGTAAAACTGTATATGTATACCTTTTAGTGGTATCATGACCAGACCAGGACAGGGCAGCAATGCACCACCAGCTCTGCCTCCCGCTGACCGGCGTGGAGTACAAGCACAACTCACGAGTGCCTCGTGACGTGCCTCCGATCGTCGAGGAGCTGTTCGAGCTCGACCCACAATCGCCCTCGGGGATCGTATGGCGCGTGGGCTCATCAAACGGGAGGGCTTATCCCGGTAAACCAGCCGGAAGCCTAACGCAAAATGGACAGTATTACTTAGTATCTGTGAAAGGCCATGGCATGTTTTATGCCCATCGTATTGTCTATTATCTACAAAACAGGCAAAATCCTGGTTGCATGGTTGTTCGTCACCTTGCAGCCAATGAACTGACCTTGGGGTGGCAAAGCGAAAACGGGCGAGACGAAAAAGGTATTCCAAAGAGAAGGCGTAATAGTGGTAATGTTGTAGGTTCCAAAACAAGTCGAATGTATCTATATCAAGAACAGCTGTACAATCTTAAAAGTCTTTGTGATCATCTAGGCTTGAACTACGGAACAATGTATCAACGTTTAGGTAGGTGTAAGATGACGCCCGAACAAGCCTTTGAAAAAGGGGGCATTAAAGGTGTAGTCACTTGTTACGACTGACGCTGCTTATTGATCAGTCCATTCACCACATCAGAACTCCGCAGCCCCCGGACACCGCACTCGGTGCGCAGCCACTTGAGGTTTTCGGAGGTGAGGGTCACCTGGATGGTGAGCTTGGCGTCTTCACGGGCTTGCTCGCGGCGTTCTCGGGAGGCAGCGAGGCGGCTCGAAACGGACTGCCAGCGGGCCACGGTATCGGCTGGAAGGTCGCCCTTCTCGACCGCGGTGCGCAGCCTGTTCTGTACGGCTTGTCGGCTGATACCGAACACCGACGCGACATCAGACCATTTGACGAAGCCGTCGCGCTGGTAAAAGCGCTCACAAACCTCGGAGATTTCCTCTAGTTTAATCTTGGATTGATAGACCATAGATTTCATGCGTGAAGTATTGAGCCTGGCATGAGCTCCGGCAATATGTCAAGGCTCCGTCGCGGGCGTCAACCCTGGCGCTCTTCGCTGGGGCCGGAGGCGCGGTACAAGCGCTCGAGGTAGGGGACGACGTCCAGGCCCTGGGGTGACGCTGGCGCGTCCTGCTCGACGATGATGCGGCGGATGCGGGGGCTGTGAGCCAAGAAGCGGAGCATCCAATCCTCGTACCAGCGCAAAGCGACGAAGGGGCGGTCAGAGCGCATGGCGTTCACCGGCGAGGAGGGTGCGGAGGCGGTTCATCCCGTTGTTGAAGATCTGGCTGGCGCGGGAGCGGGAGAAGCCGAGCTCGGTGCCGAGGTCGCTGATCGAGCGGTTGGCGAAGAAGACTTGCTCGATTATGTAGCGCTCCTGATCGGTGAGAAGGCCTAACCCATTCTCGATCTGTTCAACGTCAGATAAAGCGTCGATGTAGGCGTCAGGTTCGGGGTTGCCGGCCTCGGGGATGGAGGCGATGAGGTCGACGAGGGGGTTTTCGGCGCCGACACCGACCATGTCCAGGGACAGGCAGGTGGTCTGGGACATGGTCTCGATGATCTGGACAACGCGGGCCTCGGTGAGGCGGACGGCGGTGGCGATCTCGGGGATGGAGGGGTTGCGGCCGTGGGTGCCGAGGTGCTCGGAGCAGAACTTGCGGATGCGGTGAATGTTCTCGTGGGTGTTGACGGGGACGCGGATGGCGCGGCCGTAGGCGTAGACGGCGCGGTTGATGGCCTGGCGGATCCACCAGTAGGTATATGTACTTACGGCGTAGCCGCGGGTCGGGTCGTAGAGCTCGAGGCCGCGCATCAGGCCGAGGGTGCCTTCCTGGATGAGGTCGCTGAAGTCGAGGCCGCGGTTCAGGTACTTCTTGGCAACGCTGACGACGAGTCGCAGGTTGGAGGCGACCATCATGTCCATGGAGCGCTTGCCGGTCCGGCGGAGGCGCTCGGGAGCGGCGTCGGGGCCGCCCTCGTGGTAGAGCCAGGCGTGGATCTTCTGGCAATGGAGGAGCTGCGCTTCCTTGGTCAGGACCGGGTAGCGGGCGATGTCATTGAGGTAGGCGCTGATCTCTGACTTGGACACGGGAGGGCATCAACCAGAAGAGGAAAGCAAGGGCATTGTCAACCGAGACCGGGCAGGGAAAGCTGAAGGCGTGCGGGAGATGGGGAATGGGGAGGGGGTGGGACGTCCTGGTGAGCGGGGAGGCTGTTGCCGTGGGGCGTCTGGATGTGGGTGGGCGCCGGGTCCGGGGGACGGTGCGAGCTCGGGGTGCCCGGGTTGTGGTGGAAGTTGCGGGCGGGGCGCCGCCGGGCCTGGGTGACGGCCACCAGGGCAAGGGGGATGGTGGGGGCGAAGCCGCTCTCGGTGAAGGCGCCGTCAGGGCCGTCGTGGAGCTCCCAGCGGATGCGCGTGCGGCCTGAGGCGTCGAGGGGGAGCTCGAGGATGGAGAAGAGCATCAGTCCAGGAGCCGCTGGATGACCTGGGGGTCGTGGAAGCGGGAGTACCGCGGGCGGGCTCGGAGGTGA
>Ga0214917_10005450_pt1 | contig 13578 bp, 6 predicted proteins | sample LL_1208_BB_MetaG_FD_177983 | JGI IMG/M metagenome (GOLD analysis project Ga0214917, IMG submission 177983) | Freshwater microbial communities from Lake Lanier, Atlanta, Georgia, United States - LL_1208_BB | ecosystem: Environmental > Aquatic > Freshwater > Lake | place: USA: Georgia | collected... | reverse complement strand
GGGGCTGGCGGCCGAGAGCCCGGGGACGCTCGAGATGGTGCGGCTGCTGCGCGCCAATCGGCCTCTCAACGCCGACTCGTCCGACACCGGCGCCGCCTTCGTCTTCCGCGAGGGTCTCGAGTCCGCCATGGAAGAGGAGGCCGCGGCACGCCGACTCACGCTCGCCCTCGCCGGACGGGCGGCGTGCGTGGCGCCGGTGCTCGCCAGGGTGATCGACCCGCCCCCGAACGCGCGGATCCTCGACGTCGCGGCCGGGTCCGGCATCTATGCCTACGAGATCCTCGCGGCCCATCCGGGCATGACCGCCGTGGTCCTCGATCGCCCGGAGGTGCTCAAGGTGGCACGGGAGGAGGCGGCCCGCCGCGGGCTGACCGGCCGCGTCGAGTTCGTGGCGGCCGACATGTTCACCGACGAGATGCCGTCGGGCTGCGACGCGGTGCTGCTCTCGAACGTGCTGCACGACTGGGATGTCCCGGAGTGCCGCACGCTGGTACGCCGGGTGGCCGCGGCGGTGCGGCCGGGGGGCCACGTGTGGATTCACGACGTGTTTCTCGACGACGACCTTGGCGGTCCGCTCGAGATCGCGCTTTACTCGGCGGCCCTCTTCACGCTGACCGAGGGGAGGGCCTACTCGGCGGCCGAATATCGCGGCTGGCTCGCCGACGAGGGGCTCGTCCCGGCGGCCGCGATCATCCAGACGCTCGCCCACTGCGGCCTCTTGTCGGCCATTCGACCGGGCTGAATCGCCCGGATCCCGCACGTCCGACGCCATGCCGATTCAGATCATCCACACCGCCGACAACCACCTCGGCCTGCCCTTCAAGCAGTATCCGGCCGACGCGGCCGCCCGCCTCATCGACGAGCGTTTTCTCGCGCTGGGGCGGCTCGTGACCGTCGCCAACGACCGAAACGCCCACTTCTTCGTGGTCGCCGGTGACCTTTTCGACAGCACGCGGGTGAAAAAGGAGGACATCGACCGGGCAGCGGCCGTGCTGCGGGGCTTTGGTGGCGTGGCGGTGATCGTGGTGCCCGGCAACCACGACCACCACGCCAGCTCGGAAACGGAGGTGTGGAAGCGGTTTCACCGGGCGACCGAGGCCGACGCCCGCATCGACCTGCTGGTGAATCCCGCCGCGAAGTCGTACGACGTCGAGGGTCAGGCGGTGCACTTCTTTCCCTGTGCATGCCCGTCGAAGACCGGCGCCGAACCCACCATCGGCTGGGTCGCGGAGGCGGCGGGGAGGCACGCCACCGGCCTCAAGATCGGCATCGCCCACGGCAACGTCGCGGGGCTGGGCCTCGATGCCGAGGGGCGGTATTTCAACATGGAGCCCGCCGCGCTCGAGGCGGCGGGCGTGGCCACGTGGCTGCTCGGCCACATCCATGTGCCGTTTCCGACGTCGGAGTCGGGCGAACGGTCGCCATATTTCATGGCCGGCACGCACACGCCCGACTCGCTGCGGTGTCGGCATTCCGGGTCGGCCTGGAGCATCGAGTGCGACGGCGACCGGGTGACGCGGTATGAAAGGCTCGCGCCCGGAAATATCGCATTCCAGAGGCTCCAGCTGGAACTCCTCTCGGCAGACGACGTGGCTCACCTCGTCCAAAAGTGCGAAGCCCTCGACGCCGGCTCCACGGTCCTCGACCTGCAGCTCTCCGGCGGGCTCTCGACGGCCGAGAGAGCGCACCTCACGGCTGAGATCGACCGGCTGCGTCCCGAGTTTCTCAACCTCACCGACGACCTCGGCGACATCCACGACCGGATCGACGCCGCCCAGATCGAAGAGCGCTACCGCAGCGGCGGCCTGGCCCAGCGGCTGCTCTCGGCCCTGCTCGAAGACGCCGATCACCCCGACGCGGCCACGCTCGCCCACCAGCTCATCGAGGAGGTGTCGCGAGCATGAGACTGCAATCGATGAGACTGCAGCCGTTCGGCCGCTTCACAGATCAGTCCTGGGATCTGTCCCGGCCGTTGGTCGTGATCAACAAGCCCAACGAGGATGGCAAAACCACGCTGCGGCAGGCGATCTTCCATGCGCTGTTCACGCCCACCAAGCAGACAGACACGCAACTCAAAAACAGCGTAAAACCCTGGCTTCCGCTGCCTGGCGGCGATCATGCCCACGTCACGCTCACGTTCGAGCACGAGGGCAAGGCGTGGACGCTCGAGAAGCGATGGAACGCCGCCCCGATGAGCCGACTCAGCGACGGCACGACGGCGATCGTCGATCCCTCCGCCGTGCAGGAGCGGCTCGGTGAGATGCTCGTGCACAGCGAGGCGACGTATCGCCATGTCCTGTTCACGGGCCAAGCGGAACTTGAACGCACATTCATCACGATCCGGGAGAAGGAGCGGGCGGGCGAACTGCGAGATATCGGCGACCTGCTTCAGGCCGCCGTCGATTCCTCGGCCGACGTGGATGAGAAAGCCCTGCGTCGGAAGGTTGCCGAGAAAATCAAGGATGCGTTCGGCCGCTGGGACGATACGATCGGTCGGCCGGAGCGGCAGAACGGCAAGGAAAAGGATCTCTCCGATCCGTGGAAACGAGATGTCGGTGAGATCCTGCAAGCGTGGTATGCCTGGAAGACCCTGCTGGCGGAGCGGGATCGGATCGTCGACTTGGAGCGGCAGCTCGACGACGTGAGCGCGCAGGTGGCTGCGATCGAAGACGAGATCCGCACGTTCACTGCGTTCATCGAGCAGTATGGCGGCCTGCGTCAGGGCCTTGGCGACCGCGCGCTCCTCGAGGAGCGGATTCCCAGGCTCAACCAGGATGTGGCCGGGATGACAGCCGCCTTCACAGGATGGCCGCAGGCGCAGGCCGCGATCACCGCGTGGAATCAGCTTCGGCCGACCGTCGCGACGCAGTTGGAGGACGTGCAGAAGGAGCGGGCTCACGCCCAGTCGCGGGCAAACGCAGCGGCGGTGCTCAAGGCCTTCGCGGCGATCCGGGAGGCCAGGAGCGACTGGGAAAAAGCCGTCGAAGCAGCCAAGGCTCATCCGCACCCGGGCGACGACGTCCTCGTCGAAATCGACCGACTCGACGCCGCCATCACGGCCGCGGAAAACAAGCTCGCCGCAAGATCGCTTTCGTGGCGAATCGATTCGGAAGAGACCGCGACGGTCGTGGTGGAGCGGGGTGCCGAGCCGTCGGAAACGATCTCCATCGGGCCGCTGCCGGCGTCGGGCCAGGCCACGGCGCGGGTGCGTGTGCGGGCGGCGGGCATCACGCTCAGCGTGGAGAGTGGCGAAGAGGATGTCGATGCCCTGTTCAGCGCGATTGCAAGTGACAGGGCCGCCCTTGCCGCCCGGCTCGCAGCATGCAACGCCTCCTCGCAGAGGACCACCCGCGAGATGGCCGATAGGCATCGCGACTCCACCGCAACAGCCGCGTCACGCAAGCTCGTGTACGAAGGGTTGCTGCAGGGCAAGTCGTTCGAGCACTGGGAGACGGAGACGCGGGTGATCGAAAACCTACCGGCCACCCGCGAGCTCACCACGATTGAAAAAGAGGTCCTCAAGATCACCAGGCAGCTCGCCGATGGTGACGCGCAGGCCGAGAAGCATGCGGAATCGATCACGAACTGGAAGACGAAGTACGAAGCCCCCGAGGCGCTCACGACCCGCTTGCTCGAGGCGAAGGCCGCGGTGCAGGCTGCCGAAACGAAGCTCGCGAGCCTGCCCAGACTGCCGGAGGGCTACGGGTCAGTCAAGGCGTTTCTGGACGCACTCGACTCCGCGCAGCAGGCGTTGAATCCCAAGCAGCAGCAGCTGGCGGCGTTGCGGCAGAGCGTTGGCCAGCTGAATGGCACGCTCGGCGATGACCGCAGCGAAGACGTGACCGAGCAGGCCGCGGCGGCAGAAAGAGTGTTCAACCGGGCCCGGGCGCAGGGCCGGGCGTATCGGCGGATCGAGCAGGAGCTCGACCGCGTCGCGGGCGCCGCCGGCGTCGATCCGCTGGCGGATTTCAGCGAGCGGGTGGCCGGCCTCTTTTCACGGATGACGCTGGGCGAAGCCAAACTCCAGTTCGACGGCCAACTGCCGGCGAGCGTGGTTCGGGGGCCGGTTTCCCTGCCGCCGGATCGCCTCTCGCAGGGCGGAAGCGGTGCCTTGGCGCTGGCCGTACGGCTGGCGATGGCGGAGGCCTATCTGCAAGGCCACGACGGCTTCATCATGCTCGACGATCCGCTGGTGCACTTCGACATGGACCGCATGGCCGTCGCGGCGGACGTGCTCCGCGCGTTCTCCGAGAATACGCAGGTGCTCTTCTTCACCTGCCACGATCACCACGCCGCACGGCTTGAAAGGAAAGGGTCATAAGCCGCCTCAACGTGTGGGGCGGTTCACTCGGGATCAACAAGGGAATCGACAACGTCAGGGCGAAGTCGGCCATCAACGACTGGAAACCGAAGCACGAGCGCCCCATCCCGTTCGAGCGGCCACGTCAGCGTTGGGGGGCGCCTGCAGCCGACTCGCGAGGCCGGTCGCCCGGCGGATCGGCGTCGTGATGGCCGCCGCGATCACCTCCCACGGCCCGACGATCGTTACCTTCGTGCGGGCGCGCGTGACGCCGGTGTAAAGCAGTTCGCGGGTCACGATCCGGCTCGACCGTTCCGGCAGCACCACCACCGCGTGCCCATACTCCGAGCCCTGGCTCTTGTGGATCGTGAGGGCGTGGACGGTGTCGATGTCTTCGAGACGGGAGACGGGGAGTGTGATGGGCTGCCCGTGGGCGTCGGGGATTCCGAACACGGCCGTGCGGGTGTCGCCGCTCGACATCACCACGCCCACGTCGCCGTTGGCCAGCCGCAGAGACGGGCTGTTGCGTGTCACCATCACCGGCCGGCCGGTGTACCAGGCAAACCCGGGGCGGATATCGAGCTGCTTCTCGACCCGTGTGTTCCAGCCTGCCACACCCATCGGGCCCTCGCGATGGGCACAGAGCACCTGGAGTTCGACGTGCTTTTTGAGCACGGCGTCGGCACTGGTGCCGTAGGCCAACGTGCGGAGCGATGTGGCGTGCCGCACGACCTCCTCGGTCAACTCCTCGAGCTTCTTCTTGTCGGCCGGATCGACCCAGGCGATCGGGTCACCGCCAGGGGCCAGAAGGTTCTTTGCGGCCTCGGTGTTCTCACTCCGAATCGCCTCGGCTAGTTCGAGGATTTCCGTGGACTCGGTGCGACGGCACTCCGTGAGCGTCTTGATGCACCCGTACAGGGGCGTACCTTCGTAGGCATCTCTTCCAAAGACGGCGATGTCGCCGAGGGCCGTGCCGGCATCGACGCTCGCGAGCTGGTTGGGATCGCCCACGAGCATGACGGTCGCATCGTCCCTCACGGCTGCGAGCAGATGGTGCATCAGGCTGCTCGAGAGCATCGAGGCCTCGTCCACGATCACGAGGTCGTAGGGCAGGCGATTATCGGCACGGTATTCGAAGCGGTTGCCTCGGCTGGGATTGGAGCCGAGGAGCTTGTGGACGGTGGTGGGCTTGAACTGCAGGACGCGCTCCTTGGCCTCGACGGAGGCCGCGACCTTGCCTTTGGTGCAGGCCTTCTGCAGTGCCTCGGCCATCCGGGCCGCCGCCTTTCCCGTCGGGGCGGCCAGGGCCACGGCCGTTGTCTTGCCGGTCGATGCGTCATCTTGAAAACGCGTGACCAGATCCTGGGCCACCTTGGTGGTCTTCCCCGTGCCCGGGCCGCCGAGCAGGATGCGGATCGTGCCCGCTGTCGCCCGAGCGCGGATCGCAGTGGCGATCGCCACCTCCTCGGCATGCGACCTCGCCAGGTAGAGGCGGTGGCCGTCGAGGATGAAGGGCTTGCGGTCGTCGGGCTGGCCGACGAGGCCGCCTGCGGCCTGGAGGGTGGCAACCCACGAATCGGCTTCGGTCGGCCAGTCGAGATGCTTTTCGGCTGACAGGTCGATCTCCCCGCGCCAGGCCTCGATTCGGTCAAGATCCACGCACGTGTGGCCGTCTCGGACGGTCCGCAGGGCCAGGCACATCCCCAGCCAGGTGAGCCGATCCGGTTCGGCGGCCCCGTCGCGGGAGGCCATCTCGACGAGCAGCGCCGCCGCGGTGATGTCGTCTCGGCCGATGACGCCCGCCTCGCGGTAGGCGTGCAGAAAGTCGGGATGCTTCATCGGCCCGCTCCTGCCAGCTGCGGTGTGACGAGGAGGTCGCTGAGCTTCTTCCACAGTCCCGGTGGGGCCTGCCAGGCGAAGACGCCGTAGCGGTGGCCCTTTTCATCCACCGGGGTCGCCGGGCCCTGCATCCCGCGGATGAACGCGTAAGCAACGCCGGCGATGCACGCATCGGGATCCGACTCGGGCAGCCGCCAGCGGAGCATCCGGTAGACGGCGGTGCCGTAGAGCAAGGCCTGAAGCGGATAGTGGTGCTCGGCCATCGCGTCGCCGAGCCGATCCGGCGCATAGGCACGCAGCGGATCGGGCATGTCGTTCTTGTGGAGCTTGTTGCTCTTGTAGTCGGCGATCAGGAGACGGGGCCTGTCCGACGTGCTTCCCGCGAGCCGCAGCAGGGCGTCGATCGAGCCGGTCAAGAGGCCACCCACCGGCACGTCGAAGGCCCGACCGGCGAGCGACTCGGCGTAGGCATGGAGACTGTCGGACTCGGGCAACTCGGCCTCGAGCAGTTCACCGATTGCCTTGGCCTTCACGCCCTCGACGAGCGAGGCCAGGCCCATGTCGAAGGTGAGTTCTGAAAGACGATCCTCGGGCTTGATCGATCCGAACGTGAGCTCGCCGAATGGGCCGCCCAGGGGCGTCTCGAGCGTTTCGGTCACGACCTTGATGAGGTCGGGATGCCGCTCCTTGAGCCGGCCAGAAGTGGCCCGCTCTTCCACGACCCGCCGCACCTCGGCTTCGAGCGGCCGCTGGGCCGTATCGACGTACTCGAAGATCTCATGCACCACACGACCTACGGCCACACCGGCGGGGAGATCGACCACGTCGCGACTGACGGCAGCCGGCTCCGGCAGCGCGGGCAGCGCAGGGCTGCCAGTCGATTCCACCTCGTCGTAGCCGCCGCCCTCGGGATCGAAGGCGTGGTTGCGAGTGTGGCCGCGACCGGCGGTGATGCCCGTGAACGACATCCGCCGGAAGGTCCGCTCGACCTTCGGTGGCAGGGCGAGGGTGAGAGACGAGACGGACGTACGATCTTCCGTGAGCTTTCGCTCCAAAGGCCCACGGATGGTCGGCTTGGATATCTTGGAAAAGAGCATCGTTCGCTGGAGGATCGATGTCGGCGTGATTTTGGTTTTTTTGTTTTCCTTTTGGTGAGCGACCAAAATGGCGAGATAGTGCCGAGCCCGCGTGGCTGCGACATAAATCAGGCGCTTCGATTCCTCTATCTCGGCGTCCTTTTGCTGCTGCTTCGCGTGATCCCACTCCTTCTCGAGAGCGAAACTGAGGTCAAGTTTTCGCGTGCCGTCATCGTCGTAAAACAAGGCCGGCTTCTTGTCACCACCTTTTTCGGGCTCCTTCCAAAGATCAGCCACGATCACACAGGGAAACTCGAGCCCCTTGGCCGCGTGGATCGTGTAGATCGTGACGGCGTCTGCGTCGCTCTCCACCCGCCGGGCGACGAGTTCGTGCTTCGGGTCCATGGCGGCCAGTCGGCTGAAGATCGAAAGGGCGTGGTCGGCGGAGCAGCCCTTGCCGGGGCCGGCCGAGTCCATCAGCTCGATCACGTGCAGGAAGTCGGTGACGTTTCGCTCCCCATGCTGGCCCTGCGCGATCCGCGTCATCACGGCCCCGTCGGCCTCGATCGTCGCCCCGAGGGCGGCGATGCCCTTTTTCAACAGGATCGCCGAGAATACGAGCAGCGTGTCCTGGACCGTTTGAATGTCGCGGCTGTTCTCGTCCGAGAGCCCGCCCACCTCGGCGAGCGAGTGGCCGAAGAAGACCGTGGCGGCGGCCCGCCGCACCCGCCCCAGGTCCGCCGGCCGCTCCATCGCCTCGAGCAGCGAGCGGATGTCGCAGGCCATGCTGCTGGCCATCACGCTGACCGTGCCGGCCGTGACCGACGGGATCCCGGCCCGTCTGAGCGTCTGCTGGATGAGCTGACCGACGCCGCCGGAGCGGACGAGGATGCAGATGTCTCTCGGGGCGAGCGGTTTGCCTGGGGCCTCCGGGCTTGCCTGGTCGGCCAGCCGGGCGTCGTCGAGCAGCTCGATCACCTTGCCAAGAACGGGTTTCGCGAGGGCGCTTTGATTGGTAGCGATGCCGAGATCGACGAACTCGACGCTGCCCGCCATGTCTTGAATCCAAGCCGCCTGCCGCGACTCCGGGGCATCGACGCGTTGATACTCGATCCCTGCCCCAAACTCCTTGCCCGCGAACGCGTCATTGAGGCTGTCGAGCACGGGCTGGTCGGAACGGTAGTTGACGACAAGGGAGCGGTGGGTCGTGCCTTCCTGCTGACCATGCTTCACATAGGCCCGCACGTCGGCCCCGCGAAAACCGTAGATCGCCTGCTTGGGATCGCCGACGCTGATCAGTCGCCGGCGGTCACCGCCGGGAAAGAGCCGGTCGAAAAACTCCCACTGCTGACGGTCGGTGTCCTGGGCCTCGTCCACGATCGCGAGCATGAAACGATCCTTCAGGGCCTCCAGTAGGTCGGCCCGCTCACGGATCAGCTCGCCGGCGATGCGGAGGAGGTCGTTGTAGCTCGGGGCGGCCGTCATCGTGGCCTGAATTCGCTCGACGGCCTTTTTGAGGTGCGGCAGGAACTGCGCGAGGAGACCGCGTTCGTGGTCTGAGAGCTCGCCACCGATCGTTGGCTTGACCCCCGGATCCTGCCGCAGCGCCTCGATGATCGGCCGGATCTTCTTCTCCTGCCAGCGATGGTCTGCGGTGGAGTGGGCAACCACGAGATCATTCACCGCCTCATCGACGATTCGGGCCGTCTCGTCGGCATCGGCGAGCGCGCCCACCTCCATGCCCGCCAGCCGCAGGACGCGGCTGCAGACCCCGTGGATTGTCGTGATGGTGGCAGTATCGAACTCCACGAGCGCCCGCTCCAGCCGGCGGATCCGGGCGGCGATCTCGGCGTCCGACGCAGGACTCTCGGTCCGGGGGCCGCTGAGCAGTCGGGCGACCACCATGTCGTCGCCGGGGTCGGCCCTCTGCCGCAATGCGGCGGCCGTCTCGGCCAAGCGCCTCCGCACCCGATCGCGGAGTTCGGCCGCAGCATTTCGCGTGAACGTCGTGATCAGGATCTGCCCGATCCGGAGGTCGTCCTGCTCGGCGAGCTCGATCGTAACGATCGCCGCCACCGAATAGGTCTTGCCCGTGCCGGCGCTCGCCTCGATGACGAGACCGTGAGGGAAGTCGTCACTGCGTGGGTCAAATGGCATCGGGGGCATAGACGTAGTCGGGGTTTCGGTATGCGATGCGAGTGAGCGTCTGAAAGCGCTGGTAAAAGCCGATCATCGATGTCCACCGTTCGTCGTCCTTGTCGTCGAAAACATGGTTGAAGTTCGGCTGTCCTCGGTAGACAACCTCTTCGTTGCTTCCGCGGTAATCATCCCCCAGCGTGAACTTCGTGAACGCCTCGATCGCGGCGTCGAGATCATGCGGGAGGTGTTTGGCGGTGTCGTCGAATAGCCCGTGAGGCTGCCTCGCGGCCTGCACGTACAGGCCACCGAGGTCGCGGAGCATACGGTCCGCCATGGCCGAATCGATCGCGTCAGCGAGTGTGACACGTCGAATCTGAACGACGTCTTCGGGAGGAGCCCGCTCATCGCCCGGGGATGGATCCCAGTCCGCGTACTGGCTCAAGATCAAAGCCTTGGCGGTATGGCCAGCCGACCGAAGGGCGAGCAGTTGGAGTCCGGCGAGGGCCTTGGCGACAAGGAATCCGCGTTCATCCGTCTCCATCGCATCCGGCCGCACCATGACGAGGGTCGTGACGCCGTCAGCATTCGGATAGCAGCGATCGATCCTGCCTGTGAGCGTGATCCCGTCGAGCGTGAGGGTTATATCTTTTGGTTTCCCGTGTTGAAGAGAAACACCTTCATCCGTGGCAACCTGCAGCAGTGCCGCTGAAAACTGCGTGATCTCGTTGACCGCAGCATCTCCGAACCCAAGGATGGGAACGTCACCGTTGGCGGTCACGGCAGCCGCCCAGGTCTCAGCGAGGGTATCTCGAGCCTGATCGTCGTCGGCATCGAGTAGTTGCTGGATGTAGTCATCCCGCAGATGCCGTTTTTCGAATGGTTCCAGCTCCAGCGGCAGTGTGGCCGGGATCGAGAGGTCGTCGTCGCGCCACGTGGTGATGCCGAGCGTCTTGCGAACGTAGGGCCAGAGCGGGTCGTGCATGAACTCCGCGAGCCACTCGAGTTGGATCACCTCCGGCGCGGCCTGGGGCTTGGGCTCGGCTGACACAGCGGCCACCGCCCGCCGCTTTGGCTCCTGGCCGAGCGCCTCGGCCGCAGCCAAAGCGGCGGCGTCGTGGCTCCACGGGGCGTCGGTCTTGAGCAGGCCGTTTTCCCCGGCCACGAAGTTGTCGCGGCTGCAGGCGTGGCGGGGGTGGACGATCTCGATGCCGCTGAAGCGTTCCCCTTTGCGCTCGTACCTCGGCACGCCGTGCTGCGCGACGAAGTCGGTGAACTCCGCCAGCGGCGTCACCAGCGGGAGCATCTTGTTGTTCTTGATGTCCATGCCCGTGCAGGTGATCACGAGGCGATCCCCGGCCGCCAAGAGGCAGTCGAGGAGCTCACGACGGACCTCGAGGGCGCGATCCCGATCGCCGAGGAGACGCTGGCGTTCCGCGAGATCCTCGTTGTCACCCTCCCTCGGGGAGACGGCCTCGTCGTCGTAACCGGCCAGGCAGACCACGCGAAACGGCACGCCCCGCAGCGGGATCAGCGACGTCGCCGTGATCACTCCGGTCCGCAGCGGCTGTCGGCCGACGGGAGCGGTGAGCGTGGCGGCGAGGATCGTCTTGAGGTCGTGCCAGGGCACGGCCACCTCAGCCGGCGACTCGCCCTTGGCGGCAGTGGCCGAACGCCGCAGCGTGTCGAGCTCCCGCATGGGCAACGCGATCTCGTCGCTGTCCACGCCGGCCAGCTCGCCGAGAATCTCCTCGAGTAGGTCGCACCACGCTCTGACCGGCCTGGCCTCGACAATCGCTTGGTCAAGGTCGTCGATGATCCCGAAGATCGTCACGAGGGGCGCGAGCGACGAGACATCGGCGGCAGCGACGTGCGGCAGCGGCACGACCCCGCCGAGCACGACCTTTTGATCGCCGTCGGGCACGACCGCCCCGAGGAGCATGCGCTCGAGGCCGAGCCGCCAGGTGTGGGCCCGCAGGTCGTCACGGCTGAGACCCTCGCGGCCGCGGCGGGCGGCGTCGAGACCCCAGCGAATCTTCGTCCGCTCGATGCACCGCTGCCAGGCCTCGGTCTGCTTCTCGTCGAGGCCGAAATGGTCGAGCACGAGCGGATGGCTGGCGACAGACAGCATACCATCAACCGAGCAGCGGGAGCCAATGAGCTCGATGATTGCTGAGAGCAACTCGGCCCCGCGGCTCACCTCGCGGATGCCGCGGTCGGCCACCAGCAGCGGCAGGTGCAGACTGGCGGGCTTGTCGGCCGCATCACCGACGGTCAAGTCACCCGTCACGTCGCGGTTGAACACCGCTTCGAGGTGCGGCGCGAGGTTCGCGATCTGCGGGCTGAGGATTACGACCTCGTGGGGCGCGAGCCCCGAAATCTCTTGGAATGCATGGAGGATGGCGTCGTGAAGCACCTCCGCCTGCCGGCCGAGGTCGTGGCAGCGGTGGATCCGCACCGAATGATCGGCGGGATCGAAGGCCGCCTCGCCTGAGTCGGCATTGGGGCGATGGCCGCTGGCCACGGTGTGCTTGAGCCTGGCCAGGAGCGAGGCGTTGGCGGCCAGCGTCGGCTCCGCGGCCTCGGAATCATGCGCCGCGTCGTGACCCTGAGACGCCAAGAGCCATTGGGACTCCCGCGTGCCCCGCAGCCAGGCATCGACGAGCGGATCAGCATCACGTGCCGGCTCCGGCTCCCGGCGGGCTGGCGCCGTGTCTTTCGAGACCGGCGGAGTCTTCTTCGCCCAGGCTTCGCGGAGCGGGGGTGATGGATGGACCAGCAGCACATCGACCTCGCAGGGCGAGCCCCGCTTCGTCGGCATGGTGGCGAGCCGCTCGAGCAGCGCGATCTGATGGAGCGACAGCCCCTGAAGGCCTGCGATGAGCACGGCCTCGGGCGCTGGGCCCTCGGCCTTCCGCTCGCGGGCGGGCGGACTTGGCTCTCCGATCGTGGCTCTCACTTTCCGCCAGAGGTCGAACTGCCAGTGGTCGCGGGGAGACAGTTCCCTCTCTCGGATGGCGCCCGAGGCGTCTGCCTGGGGGCTCAAGACCTTTCTGCCCTGTTCCCAGGCCAGGATCATGCCCGGCCGGCGGAAGTGATAGTGGTCGAAGCGGTCGGCGATCCGGCGGGCGGCCAGGAGCGGCCCGCCGGCCCGATCGACCGCCTGCTCGAAGGCCGATGACCCTGCCAGCGACTCTTGCTTCAGCACCTCCAGGATCGTGAACGTGAGGTGGTCGACGTCCCAGGGGTCCGTCTCGGGCCGCACCGTTTCTGAGATCAGCGACGAGATGGTGCCCGGATACGAAAAGTCCACGTTCGCGACGATGCCGTCGCCCATGGGCCTGCCATCGGGTCCCTCGGTCGCGCCAAGTTTCTCAGCGAGCTTGGCCGCCAGCCACGCCTTCGCCCCGGCCGTCGGCACCACGATCCGCTGCCGGGCGAAGAGATCGACCGGCCTGGAGAGAAAATCCAGAGTCGGCTGGACGACGTCGTCCAGCGAGCGGACGGAGCGGATGGAGAGCGGCATAGTCGAGGAATCGTAGTGCAACGCGAATGGATCAGGACCGGGGAGGTGCGAGCCGGGGTTGGCCCCGCGGCCGACTCCGGGACGGACCGCGCGTGCATCCGTCGCGGGGAGCGGTCTGTCAGGCGCGGTCCACCTGGAGGACGTCCACCGCACCGCCGTACTGGGCGAGCACGAGCTGTTTGGCGTGTCCGGCCGACGTGGCCTGCACCTGCGTCCAGCTCACGATGCCGTTGAACCGAATCTTCACGTTGTAGAGCGTCATGGATGTTCCTCCGGGAGTGACGTGCGGATCAGCATCGCAGGCCGCCGGTGCCCGAAGCGTGACCGGGCCGGATCTGCGGCGACACCGTGCACTACGGCGACGGACGTCGGGCGCTTCAAAAAACCGGTCCACCTGGGATTGCCGTGGGGCGGGGCTGCCGGTGCCCCGCTCGCCGGACGATCGCTTCGGCCTCCGGGCCTCCGCTCTCTCGAGGCTGCCTGCGCTTCGGCATCCCTGCCTGCGCTTGTCAGCCACGCCGGCTCCCGGGGCACGGGCATCCCCTCCTCGATCCTCGTACTCACGGAGTTCTCGGCAGGACCAAAAAACCCCCACCCGCGTCGGGAGTGCCACGGGGTGGCGGCGGTCTCGCGCCGAATCCCGGCAACAAGGGTGCGTTCAGTCCGCCCCGAGCGTCGCCTCAGGACACCGCCGTCGCGTC
>Ga0214917_10005448_pt1 | contig 13579 bp, 6 predicted proteins | sample LL_1208_BB_MetaG_FD_177983 | JGI IMG/M metagenome (GOLD analysis project Ga0214917, IMG submission 177983) | Freshwater microbial communities from Lake Lanier, Atlanta, Georgia, United States - LL_1208_BB | ecosystem: Environmental > Aquatic > Freshwater > Lake | place: USA: Georgia | collected... | reverse complement strand
CGAGCCTGCCGAAGAACGTGAGCACGAAGTCCCGGATCAAACTGGCCGACATCGTGGTGGCGGACGACGCGCAGGGCTCGAACCAGATCAGGCTCACGGGCCCCAATGCCGCGAGCTTCGAGGTCATCGGCACGAGCCTCTTCCTCAGGGCCAGCGTGCTGCTCGACTTCGAGACGCAGGCGTCATATGTCGTGACCGTCTCCGTCGTCGATCCCACGCTGCCGGACAGCACGCCCGTGACGGTCGACTACACGCTCACCGTCACCGACGTCAACGAGGCGCCGACCGCCGTCACGCTCACGGGCGTGACGGACAGCCTGCCTGAAAACACCGACACTGCTGCCGGGATTCTGCTGGCCGACCTTGCCGTCACCGACGACGCGCTGGGCACGAACGAGATCACGCTGTCGGGCGCTGATGCCGCGAGCTTCGAAGTCATCGGCACGAGTCTCTTCCTGAAGGCCGGTGTGGTGCTCGACTTCGAGACGCAGGCGTCGTACGTCGTGACCGTCTCCGTCGCCGATCCGTCGCTGCCGGACAGCGCACCCGTGACGGTCGACTACACCCTCACCGTCACCGACGTCAACGAGGCCCCGACCGCAGTCACGCTCACGGCCGCGACGACGAGCCTGCCTGAAAACACGGGTACGACATCCCGAGTCAAGGTGGCCGACCTTGCCGTCACCGACGACGCCCTGGGCACGAACGAGATCACGCTTTCGGGCGCCGATGCCGCGAGGTTCGAGGTCATCGGCACGAGCCTCTTCCTCAAGGCCGGGGTGGCGCTCGATTTCGAGACGCGGGCGTCGTATGTCGTGACCGTCACCGTCGTCGATCCGTCTCTGCAGGGCAGCACGCCGGTCAGCACGCGGTACACGCTCACCGTGACCGACGTCAACGAGGCACCGACCGCCGTCACGCTGACGGGCGCCACGGCGAGCCTGCCGAAGAACGTGAGCACGAAGTCCCGGATCAAACTGGCCGACATCGTGGTGGCGGACGACGCGCAGGGCTCGAACCAGATCAGGCTCACGGGCCCCAATGCCGCGAGCTTCGAGGTGATCGGCACGACCCTCTATTTGAAGGCCGGCCAGCAGCTCGCCAAGGACGTGAACAAGCAGTACAAGCTGACGCTGAGCGTGGCGGACCCGACGATGCGGGAGAGCGTGCCCGTCACCGTGAGCTATTCGCTCGCGGTGACCAACGGGCCTGTCACGCCCGTAATCACCCTGGGGACCGGCGTGGCTGACGGGGCGACCGCCGGGGAGGCGACGCAGGCCTCCGGCGTCGCGACGGTGAGCGGGGAAGCGGGGGCGAAGGTCGCCGTCACGCTCCAGGGTAAGGCGGGGAAGGTCGTGAAGAATGTCGTCGGTCAGGGGACGGGCGTCCAGATTCCGATCGTGCTCGCGTCCGGCGACACGGCGAAACTCGGGGACGGCCTCGTGACCCTCGCGGCGACCGCGAGCGACACCTTCGGCAACACGAGCCCCGCGGGATCCGCGAAGTTCACGTTGGACACGGTCGCGCCCAACGCCGCCGCCATCGCGTTGGGGGCTGGCGTGGCCGGCGGCGCGACCGCCGCGACGGCGACCCAGCCCTCGGGCGTCCTGACCCTGATCGGCGAGGCGAAGGCGACGCAGTTCGTCACGCTCACCGGCACCGCCGGGCAGGTGTCTCGGACGGTCGTCGGCAAGGGGGACAAGACGGCCGTGCCGTTCGTGCTGACGGCTGCCGATGTCCAGAAACTTGGCGACGGCGTCGTGACGGCGGCTGTGACCGTCGTCGATCCGGCCGGCAACCGGAGTCCGGCGGCCAGCACGCAGTTCACGCTCGGCGCGAAGCCGCCGGTCGGTCCCTCGGTACCCTTCGTGGCGATTCCCGCGTCGGGAACCTACAGGCCGGGCGACAAGCTCCGATTCGCCGTGACCTTCCCCGAGGCGGCGACGGTGAAGGGCGTGCCGTTCATCGATCTCACGCTCGACGACGGCAAAACCGGACGCGCGTACTACGTGGAGGGGTCGGGCACGTCGACGCTCGTGTTCCAGTACCTCGTGAAGGCGGGCGACAAGGCGGCCAATGGGCCGCGGCTCGCTGCCGCGATCTCCGGGTCGATCGTCAACGCGGCGGGAGCACCGGTCAGCCTCTCCCTGCTGAGTGCGCCCAGCCTGGCGGGTGTGGTGATCGTGCCGAAGAGCGTCAAGGCGGCCGCGTTCGCGACACTGTGATGTCTGCGTGCGGTCGAACATGTGACGATTTTGTCGCCATTCATTGGACGCCACCCGTCAATGACCGGATCGCTCGCATCGCCGCCGAGCCGCCTAAGGTCCGACGCGCCACAACCCCCACGACGGAGGGTTGGTCGGTCCTGGTGCCCGAACAAACCTTAGAGCTATGTAAGCCGCGGTTTTAAGAATAGATTTTTTCGATCCAATCGGAAGTTTTTTTCTTGCCACATTCGCAGTCCTGACTAAAGTGGCCCGTCAGTAGGCGGTCGTCGGATTTGTCAGTAATTCCTCACCTGTTTCTCCCTCCCTATTCCTGCCATCCGGTGAACCGCACGCAATGCGGTCGCTCAGAAACAAGAAAGGTGTCTCTAATGCCTAGGAGTTCACGGTCTCGTTCCGGCCGCGATCGAGGTGTCTCGCACAAGGCGACCCGTCGGACGTTTATGGCTTCGTCCCTCGCCACCGCCACGGTGCTTGGCGGCTCGGGCGGCCAGGCCGCCGGCGTGGCTCCTGCACCGCAGTTTCCGATCCAGAAGCTGCCTGACTCCCCGCTCACCGTCGACCTCTCCACGATCGCCAATCCGCTGCTCAACGAGCAGATTCCGCGGTGGGTCGATCCGATCATCTTCCCGAACTGGCTCGCCCCGATGTCCACGGGCTCGGAGCCCGCGGCCTATGCCACCTCCGGCGGTTCCGTCGGCCAGGTCGCCCACGGCGTGGCACCCGAGTGGGCCGACCATCCGGCCGACTGGGATCTCTACCCGGTGCAGTACTACGAAATGCGGCATATGGCCGGCTCGTACACGTTCCTGCCGAGCACGATGAAGCTGCCCCCCACGAATTTCTGGGGCTACGTCGGTCGGGCACCGGACGGATCGATGCTGCCCCCGGGGCTGCCGCCGATGTTCCGGTTTCGGATCGGCCAGCCGGCGGTCGTGCGTCTCATTAACACGCTGCCCGAGGAGATGTCGCTCCACATGCACGGCGGCCACTGGCCGGCGCATTCGGACGGGCACGCGGAGTTCCTCATCCAGCCCGGCAGGGCTCGTGACTACTACTACCCGAACATCGTCCCACGGGTTGGCGGTGGCAACCGGAACGGCACCACGTTCGACTACTCCGAGTCGGTCAGCACGATGTGGTATCACGACCACGCCATCGGGCTCACGGCAGCGCATGTCGCCCGCGGCTGCGGCGGCGGCATCGCCCCCACGTTCGACGACCTCGAACTCAGCCTCATTACGACGGGCGTGCTTCCCGGCATCCGGGGCGTGTCCGACCAGGGGCCCGCGTACCGGAACCCCTATGATCTGCCGCTGGTCATCAGGGACGATATCTTCGACACGAGCGCCCAGCTCAAGTACACCAATAACGCCTTCAGCGGCTTCCTCGGCAACGTGGTGCGGGTCAACGGCCGCGCCTATCCCTACCTGAACGTGGAGGCGAGGAAGTATCGCTTCCGCGTGCTCACCGCGGGCAACTCGCGGTTCTGGCGGTTCCGGCTCAGCGACGGCTCGTCGTTCCTGCGACTCGGCAAGGATGCCTGGATCTTCCCGAAGCCTCAGGAGACGCAGTGCTGGCTCGCCGGGCCGGCCCATCGGGCCGACATCGTGATCGATTTCAGCAAGTACGCCCCCGGCACGGTCGTGTACCTCGAGAACATCCTGCCGCAGCAGGATCCTCGCGGTCCTGGCAGCACGCTCGAGGCGGAAAACGTCCAAACGGTGACCGGAACGCCGGCCTACCGCCATCGCGTGCTGAAGTTCATCGTCGGGCCGCGTGATCCCCGCTACCCCGACGCCACGGTCAACGGCAATTCGGCGCTGCGTCCGCACGAAGTGATTCCCGCCGCGGACGTCACCGCCCGACGGCTGTTCCAGTTCGAGCGGAAGAATGGCATGTGGGCGATCAACGGGCAGTTCTACGATCCGAAGATCTCCAACGCGATCATGAAGCAGGACACCGCCGAGGAGTGGACGCTGAAGAACGGTGGCGCCGGGTGGTGGCATCCGATCCACATCCACCTCGAGTCGCACCAGCAGATCGCGGACAACAGGACCAGGAAGCCCGTTCCGTATCACGACAGCTTCAAGAGCGATACCACGATCCTCGGCCCCAACTCCGAGATCGTGCTGCGGATGAAGTTCCGGACGTTCAAGGGTCCGTTCGTGTACCACTGCCACAACGTCGAGCACGAGGACATGGACATGATGTTCCAGTTCGAGACGCGGCCCACCGTCACGGCGGACCGGGCTCCGCAGGTGTGGTTCCCGTGATGCGATCCTCGCGGATACGCGGCGGATTCATGCTGGCTGCACTGGTGGTCTCCGCCACGTGCCAGGGACAAGAATCGACGACTCCTCCGGCCGGAACTCCGGCCGGAGGAGCGGCTGTCGACGGCGTCCGGATCTCGCCCCTTCAGATGATGCGGCACCCGACGGGCGACCAACTCCCCGACACGCCGCTCGTCGACGACACGGGCAGACAGGTTCGGTTCCTGACCGATCTGGTCCGGGACAGGGCGGTGGTGATCACGTTTTTCTACACGAACTGTCGGGGCACGTGCCCCGGGACGAATCTCGTGCTGGCGGAGCTTCGGGATCTGCTCGCCAAGGATTTCGGCAGGTCGGTGCGGCTGATCTCGATCAGTTTCGAGCCCGAGAAGGACGACGTGAAGGCGATCGCGGAATACGCGTCGCAGTTCCGCGTCGAGGCGACTGACGTCGACACGCCCGAGTGGCTGTTTCTGACGGGTGGGCCCGACGACATCCGCGAGCTCCGGCGGGCACTGCAGCTCTACGATCTCGACGAGGCGGTCGACCGCGACCCCTCGCAGCACGCCGCCGCCGTGATCGTCGGCAACCAGGCCACGGGCCGCTGGGGCATCCTGCCGGTCGGCATCGGCGCGAAGCGTCTGGCGGAGAGGATTCGGGTCGTCGCCGGCTGGACGGCGGCGCAGCGGTATCCAGAGATCGTTCGTTCGCCCGCGGGCCCCGTGACTCAGTCGCAGCCGCCGGCCAACGCCGGCGACGGCAGCGGCGCTCAGTGAATGCTGGCGAGGCGGCCAGCGGGCTCAGTGAGCAGGGTACGGCGGCTCGTTAAAGCTCGCGTCGCGGTGGCTTTCCGCGGCCCCACGCCATCCCGCCGGGAATAGCCGGGTCTCCGGGTTCACCGCAGCACCTTGTCGAGGAACTCTCGCACGCTCTCCTGGATCGTCCGCCCACCGAGGGGTTGGTCGACCGGGAGGGTGTGGCCGCCGTTCTCGATCCGCACGAGCGTGGTATCGACGCCCGCCCGCCGGGCGGCGGCCGCGATCGCCTCCGACTGGGCGAAGGGCACGGTGCGGTCGGCCGTGCCGTGGACGAGCAGGAGCGGCGGATCGCCGGCGCGGATCGCCCCCTCCTGCCCGTACATGCCGCCCCAGAGGGCGACCACGCCGCGGGGGCGGATTGTGCCCCGCTCCTTGCCGTAGGTCGCGAGCAGCGCGGTGATCGCCCCGGCGGAACCGCCACCGACGGCGATGCGGTCGGGATCGACGCCATACGCCGCCGCGCGATCCGCCACGTGGGCGACCGCGCGGCCGAGATCCTCGCGGGCCGCGGCCATCGCCTGCTCGAGCTTCGCGCCGGGGCCGAGATCCGCGAGCAGCCGGTAGTCGATGTCGAAGGCCGCATAGCCGTGGCCGGCGAGATGGCGGGCGAGCTGGGCGGTGTAGCCGGCCCCCTTCGACCCGCCGGTGAACCCGCCGCCGTGGACGAGCACGATCGCCGGAAAGGGCCCCTTCCCCGCAGGCCGGTGCACGTCGAGCCGCAGCGGCTTGCCCCCGACGACCGCATATTCGACGTTCGGCGTGACGGCGGCCTGCGCAGCGGCGGGCCGCGCAGCGAGCCCGACGCCGCCGCAGATCACCACCGCGGCCATGGAAGTGAGCAGGAAACCGGCGAACCGACGACGGCTGGTGCGACGCATGACCGGCGACTCTCTCAGTCCCGGTGCGGCCGGCCGGCGATCGTCGCGGCCACGACGCGAAACGGGGCTCCCGCAGCATACCCTTTCGGCGCAGCCTGCCCAGTCCGCCACGGGCCGCCGCCTTCCCGAGCGGCGGGTGCGCCCCTCGAGCAGGGTCGGCGGCACGGTCCGTCGGACGCCGGCGTGTGACCTGCCACCCCCGAACGCGCGACGCGAGCCATGACGCCCTCGATTCTTCCGATGATTCATGGGTTTTCCCCGCCCCGCTCCGGGCACGACCGATTTCTTGACACTGTTCGAGGGCACCAATAGGATTGGGCCTAACGCTTTTGAAGGCCTTTCCAGCAGTATTCTGCCACCTTTGGAGTCGCTCTCATGACCACGTCCACGCTTGACATGATCGCCCGTCTGTTCGCGCGGACCCGGCACCAGAAGCCCGCCTCGAGGAAGACGTCTCGACGGTCGAGCGACGCACTGCGGTCGATGGAGACGCTCGAGTCGCGGGCGATGCTCTCCGCGACCGTGGACGACAACGGCCTGCTCACCATCGTCGGCACGCAGCGGCGTGACGTCATCGAAGTCCGGCCAGGGACAACGCTCGGCAGCGTGCTGCTGAGGGGCGTCGCGGGTGTCGCTCGCGACGCGGAGTTCACCAACGTCACGCGGGTGTCGATTTCCTCGCTCGGCGGGAACGACAAGATCTCGATCGCCGCCGGAATCCTCGATGGTTCCGGCAACGCGATCCCGTTCACCGTGGACGCAGGCGCTGGTGACGACGGGGTCGACGGTGGCGACGGCGACGACGCGATCCTCGGCGGCACGGGCAACGACACCGTGCGCGGCAACGGCGGCAATGACGACATCGACCTCGGCGCCGGAAACGATTTTGGTTTCGGCGGGGCGGGAGACGACCGGATCGTCGGCGGCCGCGGGGTGGATCGGGAGTTCGGCGGTGTCGGCGACGACACGCTCGACGGCGGAGGGGAGAACGACGTCCTTCGCGGCGAGGACGGCGACGACACGCTGACCGGGGGCGTCGGGAACGACAGCCTGCTCGGCGGCACCGGCAACGACAACGCCTCGGGCGACGCCGGCAACGACTCCATCCTGGGCGAGGCCGGCGACGATCGGCTGGCGGGCGGGAGCGGCCGCGACACCATCCGAGGCGGCGTGGGTGACGACTCGCTCGATGGCGGCGACGACAACGACGATCTCTTCGGCGACGACGGCAACGACTCGATCAACGGCGGCCGCGGTCGCGACCGCATTCGCGGTGGAGCGGGGACGAACTCCTCTCTCGATGACAGTGGCGACGAGGATCTCGATCGGGCGGGCCGGGCGACGGTGCTGCAGTTCGCGGGCAATACGCTGACGGTGACCGGTTCTTCGGCCAGCAAGGACGACAAGAAGTTCTTCACGTTCCGGGTGCCGGAAGGCGTGAGCAAGCTGTCGGTCGTGCTCGACAAGGGTCAGACCGGCGACTACGCCGACCTCGAGATCGAGTCGCTCGTGGGCGAGGTCAAGGTCGTGTCGCTCGAGCCGAGCGAGAACAGCGTCACGTCGGCGTCCGACCTGGCCGTCCTGCCGGGGCAAGCCTATAAGCTCCGCCTGCGGGCCCCGGATCGGTCGCCGGTCGAATTCACCGCGACGCTGACGGTGGCCTGACGGCCATCGTTCCCGCCATAGTCGGACTGGCCTCCGTCGATAGGATGTTGTTGCTCCGAGGATTGCCGTTGCCGGCTGACCTGGCACCAGTGTCTATCGGTGGTGTTGCGCCGCCTGGGGCATGTTCAACCAGCAGCCCGCAGCCACGCAGTCACACTGCGGTAATCAGCACCGGCCGCATTCACCGGCCATCCGGACGATCACCTCACGAACTGCCGTTCGTCACCCGGGACGCAGCCGTCGAGGTCCAGCGTTCCTGGCCTGCCACAGCGATCGGCACGCTCGGCACTGGGAAAGCATGTCGCAGCCGAGTGTGTCACACACGCGCACGACCTTCCGACGCCGCTTCGCAGGGCTTAGCAGCTGGAACGTGCCGCCCGCGGGCGTCCCGCGGCAGCCTCGCGAAGGATCGCCTTGTCCACCTCGGCGTCCGCAGGGAGCGTCTTCAGTCTGGCGTTCTCTTCTCGATATCCATCAGCCGCGTGGCCTGGTCTGCTCCCAGGCCGCCGAACTCCCCGCCTGCAACGACGCGACTCAGGGACGTTGCTTCGCCCGCAGCCGGCGCACGAGCAGGTCCGTGAACATCGTTTCCCAAATGCGTGACTCGGCATCATCTTGCCTCGCGGCCGACGGCAGGAGGGCTGCGAGCCGCTCGGCGTGCTCGTCGGCCGCCGCGACATCGCCGAGCCGTCGTCGGCAGTATTCCAGGTAGGCTGCGACGATCGCGTCGTCCTTGCCCTCCGGATCGGCGGCGAGATCGTCGAGTCGGGTGGCCGCGGCCTCGTCACGGCCGAGCTCCGCATCGCAGATCGCAACGAGCCGCTCCGCGTCGGGCTCCCGGCCGCGTTCCGCGACGAAGCGCCGGCGGAGCTTCGCGAAATCGAGTGGCGGCGGCTCGAGCACGAGCGCCGTCTCGACGGCCGTCACGGCGTCGTCCCAATCGTTGTCGTCGGTGAGGAATCTCTCTCCCAGCCGCATGGCGGCGGCCCGGGCCTCCTCGCCGCGGCCGGCGGCCACGAGCAGCAGCACCTCGTCGGCCGGATGAATGACGTCGTCGGGCGCGAGTTTTGCTGCGGCCCGCACGTCGGCGATCGCCTCGTCCCAATGGCGAAGCGCCGCGTGACAGCCGGCGCGGAAGGCGAGCGTGCCATCGGCCCGCGGATCGAGTTCGATGGCGCGTGAAGCGTCGCGGACTGCCTGCTCGAAACGCCGTGCCCGCACGGCAGTGCGGGCGAGCTCACGCCACGGCCACGGGTTCTCCGGCTCGCACTCGGCAGCCCGGCGCTGATGCTCGATCGCCGCATCGCATTTGTCCTGCGCCCGCAGACAGGCGGCGTACGCGAGCCGCGCGAGCACGGAATCGCCGTCGAGGGCGATCGCCTCGAGGCCGTCGGCCTCGGCCTGCGCGAATTCGCCCGCCGCGGCGCGGAACAACGCGCGCCGAGCCCGGAACGTGGCATTCTCCGGATCGAGCTCGATGGCGGCCGTCTCGTCGAGGGCGGCATCCTCGTGGCGTCCAAGCTCGTGCAGCACGCTGGCCCGCCGATCGAGCGCCTCCGGATCCTCGCCCTTTCCGAGTCGCACAGCCTGGTCTAGATCGGGCAATGCCGCCGCCGCACCGACCTGCTCGAGGCGGGCCTTCGCCCGGTCGAGCCAGCCGTCGGGCGACTGCGGCTGCGCAGTGATCACGGCGGTGGCGTCGGCGATCGCGCCGTCGAGATCGCCGGTCTCGCGCCGCAGCCGGCCGCGCAGGGCCACGGCCTCGATATCCTGGCCCTTCGTGGCCACGATGGCGGAGTCGTAGTCCGCCAGTGCCTTCTCCCGTTCGCCAAGCCTCTCGTACGCGGCGGCGCGGAACTTCGGCGCCCAGGCAACACCCGCGTTCCCATCGATGGCCGCGGTCAGGTCGTCGATGGACTGCTTCCAGTTATTGAGCCGAAAACTCACCCTTCCCCGTGCCGCGCGGAGCGCGGCTGGATGATTCGCTTCCCAGCGATCCAACCACTCGGGGGAGTCATCGGCGATCGCCTTGTCCCAGATCAATCGCTGGATGCCCAGTTGTCCCTGCTGCTCGGCACTCACGAGGTCATCGCCGAGTTCACTCATGATCCCATCGGGGTCGTAACGGGTGAGAGCGTCGAACGCTTTTTGCCGCCTTTGCTTCTCGTCGGATTCCGCGTATGCGAACGCGAGCGGCTTGAACCAAGCCGTGTCGGGATGGGACGTCGCCGTCGCGGCTTCGAGATGGCGGACGGCATCCTGCCAGCGGCCCTGGCGCGAGGCTGCGATCCCGAACACCGCCTGCACCTGGGAGACGAGCGAACGATGGCTGTCCGACTCCTCCGCTGCCGCCCGCTGTGGCTCCGGCAGGGCGGCGATCGCCGTCATCGCCGCCTGATATGCCAGCGACGTATCGTGCCGTGCGGCCTCGTCGGCATGGAGTTCGAGGTGGGTGAGGGCCAGCAGCAGATGCCATTCAGCCGGCACCGGCTGTCGTGCGGCGATCGCCCGCTCGAGGGCCTTGGAGGCGGCAAGGAACTGCCGATCGGCGAGGAATCGACGCGCGTCGGCGAGCGGTTCGGCGACACGCGAAGGAGCCTCCGTCGCGGGCGTCGTGGTCCGGCGGTTCCACACCGCGGCCAGATCGATCGGCACGAGAGCAGCTTCTCGCTCACGGTCGATCCGGAGGCCGCTGGCAAGCTCGACCTCGTCGTCGAGCCCGTCGAGCGACGACGATGGGCCGCGGTCGATCGGCACCTGCCAGACGGCGGTGCCGCACTCAACCTGCACGCTGTCGCCAGCGGGTGAAAAGAGGACACGATCGACACGTCTGTCGAAGGGGAGCGGCATGTCGGCGAGAAACCGATCCCCCGTGGCGACGTCCCAAACACCGAGTTGAGGCTTCCTCGTCCAGTCGCGCTGCCCCACCGCGGCGAGAAGCCGGCCGTCGGGGCTGAAGGACACCGTGCGACTGAAGTCCGTATCCGACGGGGTGGCGACGATCGGCAGCGTCGGCACAAGGCTGCCGGTGGACGATTCGCAAAGCGTGATCTGGTCGCCCGACGGTGCGGCGAACACGCCTTCCTCCGCGGAGAAAATGCGTTTTTCACCCTTGCTTGCGAGGGCGAGCAGACGGGCGGCCCCACCTTCGGCCCAGAGGCTGCCGCCGATCCGGCGAATCACGTCGTCATCGTCGGCCGATGGATCCTTGGGCCCCACGAGCGGCCGACCGGTGTCCACCTCCCAGACGGCGACGATCCGCGGAAACACGGCCCCCGCACCTGGCAGAGGGTATCGGTCCCGCGTCACGAGGATCGTTCCGTCCGCGGCGAGGGCGAGCTGCTCGATCCGTCCCTTGCACGTCACCCACGGGCCGGCCGGCGTCGCCTCCGGCAGCCGCCACACCTGCGCTTCGGCCTGTGCCTCCGTGTCGAACGGATCATCAACACTGCTGGCGACAGCCAGCCGGCTGCCGTCGACACTGAAGGTGAGGGCCACGACCGGTTGCGCGCTCTTGAGCGCTGCTCGCGGCTCGCCTGAAGCGGTTTCGATCACTCGCGTCGTACCGTCGGCGAAGCCGACCGCCAAAAGCCGCTCGTCGGCACTGAATGCGAGCACGCGCTGCTGGCGCCGTTGCTGTTTCGCGGGGACTGAGGGCAGACCCAGCGTTCGCATCCCGCCCGTGGCCGGCTCCCAGAGCGTGATGCCGTCGCCGCGGCCATTGGCCAGCGGGATGCCGTGGGTGATCGCCGCGAAGCGGCCATGGTCCGAAAGCCGAACGTCGCTCACGTCGCCGGGCAGATGGATCGTGTCGCTCGTCGGTGCGCCGGTCCGTGGATTCCAAGCCCTGGCTCGCGACTCGCGCCGCACCACGGCGACCGAACCATCGAGGCTGAAGCTCGCTTCTCCGACGAACCCCGCCTGCAGTCCATCGCCGGTGCCGAAGGCGAACACCGTCTGCTCGGGCATCGTCCAGACCTCGGCCGCGTGCTCACGGCCGCGGGCCACCACCACCCGCGTCTCGTCGGGCGAAAGCCTGGCGACCGGCTTTTCACTCCAACCGTCTCCGGTGCTGTAGGGCAGGACACCCGTGACCGCAGCGAGCACATTCGCGTCCCAGACCCGCACGCCCGCGCCCCACGTCACCAGCCGCCGCCCGGTGCCGCCGGACGCGAAGCCGGCGAGATTCTCGTGCTCGATCGGTTTCCCGAGACCGACCCACTCATCGCTTGTGAAGCTCCAGAATCGCAGCGTCTTCGCCGTGTTCTGCACCGCCAGCGACTTCCCATCCGGGCTGAACGCTGCGAACGACGCCCTGAACTCCGGCGTGACATCGATCGGGAACTCCCGCTCCTGCGTGCGTGTCGCGACGCTCCACACCACGACGCCTGCTCCTCCGGAAGCGACGAGCCGGCTGCCGTCGGGGCTGAACTCCACGTTCGTGATCTGCGAGACTCCGTTCTGCCTCTCCTGGGGCAATTTCAGCTCCATTCCGGTCTTCGCGTCCCAGAGCCGAACGGCCCCCGACTTGTCGCCGGTGGCAAGGAGGTCGCCCGCGGGGCTGAAGGCGACCGCCGTGACGTCGTCGGCATGCTCGAGGGCCGCTCCGATCGGCGTGCCGTCGGCAGCGTTCCAGAGCCGCGCCGTGCGGTCGTCGCCCGCCGAGACGATCGTGCCGCTGTCCGGTGAGAAGCGTGCGAGCGTGACGGCGCCAGCGTGCGAGATGACGTAGTCGCTCACGCGACTGCCCTTCACGCCCTCGACGCCGGCCTCTGCCTTGGTCTTGCCCGCATGCCGCAGCGGCGGCGTGATGGCAGCGCCCGTCCGCGCATCCCACACACGGGCACTGCCGGCACCACGTCGGCCGGTCCTGTCGCCCGCCGCGGTGACTGACCTGCCCCCATGAATGACGCCAAGTTTTAAGTTAGGGTTTTGCCCTCCAACAGACCAGCCCTGTGCGGTTGCGGAGGCGTAGCCGTAGCAACCGCACAGGGCTGCAGCGCCTCAGGGGCCGGGGGCCGGTATCCCAGGGCACTGTGTGGTCGGATGGTGTTGTAGTGCTGCCGCCACCGCTCGATGAGCACCTTGGCCTCGAGCAGCGTGTCGAACGCTTCCCGCTCCAGCAGCTCGTCCCGCAGCAAGACGAAAGAAGCTCTCCACGTAGCCGTTCTCCCACGGTGAACCCGGCTCGATGAACAACGTCTTCACGCCAACTCGCCCCAGCCACTCCCGGACGCACTTGGCCGTGAACTCACTCCCGTTATCGCTGCGAATGTGTTCCGGCACTCCTCTGTGAACGAATAGATCGCTCAGCCGCTCAAGCACGTCCTCGCTCGTGAGCCTCTTGGCGACATCGATCGCCAAGCACTCCCGAGAGAACTCGTCCATGACCTCCAGCCGTCAGCATCCGGATCGGGCGACCATCAGACGTCCGATCGGCCACGAAGTCATAGCTCCAGACGTGATTGCGATGCGTCGGCCGCAAGCGGATGCACGACCCGTCATTCAGCCACAGCCGCCTTCTCTTGGGCTGCTTTTTAGGCACCTTCAGCCCCTCTTCCCGCCAGATCCGTTCCACTCGCTTGTGGTTCACCCGCCATCCCTCCCAGTGCAATAGGCCTGTAATTCTGCGGTATCCATAGCGGCCATACTCGCAGGCCAGCCATACGATCCGCGTCACAAGACGGGGCTCATCATCTGGAACGTGGCGTTGCCGACGC
>Ga0214917_10005445_pt1 | contig 13581 bp, 13 predicted proteins | sample LL_1208_BB_MetaG_FD_177983 | JGI IMG/M metagenome (GOLD analysis project Ga0214917, IMG submission 177983) | Freshwater microbial communities from Lake Lanier, Atlanta, Georgia, United States - LL_1208_BB | ecosystem: Environmental > Aquatic > Freshwater > Lake | place: USA: Georgia | collected... | reverse complement strand
ACGTACGACGACTTCCCTGCGCTGGTGGAGAACCTGCTGTACTGCCTGCAGCGGCTGGACAAGGGGGGGCGGCTGTTCTTCCGGATCGAAGACACGGTCACGGACCCTTCGGTCAAGGTGCTGGCGCTGGTCACGCTGGGGTTCGAGGAGGTCAGCGTCCAGGACCGCGTGGTGGTCTGCACCGGGTACACCCGCGGCAGGTCGCTCCTCTCCGGGATCGGCACGCTGCACGACCAGGCGGGCAAGCGCGGCGACAGCAAGGTCTCGGCGGTGTGCCTGCGCTGGGACCTGGGGGCGGAGTTCGTGAAGGCCTTGCGCACGCTCAACAGCAGGCCCAGCGGCTCCTGAACGAAATTACCTTTTGTCTGCGTATATGGACGCGAAGTACCTTTTGCTCGGTGGCGCCCTCCAGGATGTTGTGCGCATCAGTGCCGGTGGAGCGACCTTCCAGGTTTCTCTGGAGACGCTCAACTTCGTGGAAAACGCTCTGCACCGAACTTGTGTCTTACAGAAGCTTTCCAAGTAACCGTTCCTCTAGAGTACTTGGACATACCTCCGGGTCTGTCTAAAAACTCCTGCCTCGACATTCCCAGTTTGGAAGTGAGTTAAAGACGTATTTTTGTAGATAGTCCAATGTGTGAAACGAGTCCTGGGGTAATGTTCTGTGTACAAAAGGGCCACCTAGAACTTCAGAAGTCAGAAGCTGATCAAGCTGTCCTGACAAGGTGGTTCCTGTGCTAGGACTGCTCTCCTGATACCCTTCAGGAGTAGTGCCAGCGCGGTAAGACCTCTTCGAGGCTATCTTCTTCGAAGATAGCGCACGGCTGAAAAGTTCCGATGCACGAACAGTTGGTAGCCGTGGTCTTCGGATCACGGTTATCGACCGTGAGGGTGTGTTGTGGTCCCCTGTCGTTGGAGACCACACCACTACCCGATGACACATGTTGACGGTGTTGGCTAGAAATATCCTGTGGAGGCAGGAGTTTTTAGACAGACCGTTACCTCCATTACGTCCACAAATCTTCGACATGAGCGTGTACGTTGAGGAGGAGAACCTTGTGGACTTCACAAGTATGTAGCCTCGTTGCACCAGAGCACGGGGGAGGAAACGACCTCTGGAAAAAAAAAAGGTCCCCGGCTTCCAATGGACGACGACTCCCCTATGCCCCCAACCTGCGGTGCGCCGTCTCTGCCGTCTCAGGCTGTCGGGAATATGGACGGCATGGATACGACAACGCCGCCTTCTTCGGACCCCCAGCCCATCCCTTGTGTCGCGGACTACGGGGCCGACCTGGCGAGCATGGTGTGCCCCAAGCAGGCACCCTACTGCGTGAACATGACGGACGGGTACGGCACCTGCAGCCCCTACCAGAGCCTTTAGTCTCGCTTTTTTCTCGCTCTGTTTTACCTGGTTCCGAGGAAATGGACGAGGAGGAGTTTGTCCGGCGTGTGGTCTCGTGGGTGAAGCTCGACGACAGCATCGACGAGATGACCAAAGCCCTGCGGGAGATAAAGGCGGAGAAGAAGAAGGAAGAGGACGCGATCCTGTCGTACATGTCGGCGAACGAGCAGGACGTCCTCAAAATGAGCTCGGGGGGCTCGCTGCGCCGGAGCGTCAGCCGGGTCCGGACGACCGTGACCTCGGACCACGTCATGAGCGTGGTGACCGGCTTCGTCAAGTCGCAGACGGAAGCCGAGCTGCTCACGGAAGCCATCTTCCGGAACCGCCCGATCACGGAGAGGGCCTACCTGAAGCGGCTCAAGCCGAAGAAGAAGCAGTAGGGGGAAACATTTTTCCACGCCAGTTGTAATGCTGCTGGCCCTGCTCTCCGTCGCCCTGTACTTCTGCGTGCTGTCCCTCCTCGTGCAGATCACCTGGAACCAGTCCGTGGCCCCGCTCTTCCGCCTCCCCGAGGTCACGCTGTACCAGGCGTTCTGCCTCTACGTGCTCGCGCACGCCATGCTGACGACCAACTCTTACGTGGTGAACGTCTGCCGGGATCTGCTCCCGACCCCGCCCGCCGCCTCCGAGGAGGTCGTAGCGCCCTCCTAGGGGACCTGCAGCTCCCCCGTGCTCGGGTTCACCATCTCCCGCAGGAGCCACGCGGAGGTGCGCGGGGTGCGGTTCGTGTGCGGGAAGTCGACCGCGAAGACCCCGAAGCGCTGGCTGTACCCCTCGGCCCACTCGAAGTTGTCCATGAGCGACCAGACGCAGTATGCCGGCACCTCCACCGAGAAGTCCGCGGCGGCCCTGAGCAGGTGGCGGAGGTACTCGGTGAGGTAGCTCTGGCGGAGCCGGTCGTCGGCCGGCTCGTCGGGCCGCGTCGACACGCCCGACTCCGTGACGTACAGGGGCACCGCGCTCAGGTCGTACCGCCTGGAGAGCCAGCCGACCAGGTGGTAGATGCCCTCCGGGTACACGTGCAGCCACGGGGAGGCGGAGCCCGGCGACCCGGGCGGGAAGCCGTAGGCGGCCTCGGCGTCGCGGAAGTAGCTGCTGTCTCCGTTGTGGTCGGGCCAGGCGGTCAGGGTCGTGTAGTGGTTCAGCGCGAAGAAGTCGAGCGTCCCGCGGACCTCCGACACGTCCAGCGGGCGGAGCCGGTCCCCGCACCGCGCCGCCATCTGCTCCGGGAAGCGCCCGAAGAACAGCGGGTCGGCGAACCAGCCGACCCTCCACAGCAGCCCCCGCTCGGCCGCGTCCGCGTCCTGCGGGCTGGCGGGGTCGCGCGGCATCACGAAGTCCGAGTTCAGCGCCACGCCCACGGAGCCCGAGTGCCCCGCCTCGTGGAAGGCCCGGTAGGCCTCCGCGTGCGCCAGGAGCATGTGGTAGGCGGCGGCGTAGGGCGCGCGCGCCGGCTCGGCCACGCCCGGCGCGTGGTAGCCGCTGCCGTAGCCGAGCGTGGCGACCGTCAGCGGCTCGTTCAGGGTGAGCCACAGCGAGACGCGGTCCGCGAACAGGGAGAAGCAGCGGGCCGCGTACTCCCGGAAGACGGGCACCATCTCCCGGCTCTGCCAGCCGCCGAAGCGCTCCTGGTAGACCTGCGGCAGGTCCCAGTGGTGGAGCGTCACCAGGGGCGTCACGTTCTTCGACAGGAGCGCGTTGATGAGGCCGTCGTAGAAGCGGACGCCGTCCGCGCTCAGGTTCCCCTCCGTCGGGAACAGGCGGGTCCAGGACAACGAGAAGCGGTAGAACCCGGCCCGCGTCCACGCCACGTTCTCCACGTCCTCCGCCCACCTGTGGTAGTGGTCGCAGGCCACGTCGCCGGAGCTGCCGTCCGAGATCTTGCCGGCGGTGTGGGAAAACACGTCCCAGACGTGCACGCCGCGGAGCTCGGAGGCCCCCTCGACCTGGTACGAGGAGGTGGAGAGTCCCAGCCGCGTGCCGGCCGCACAGCCGGCCCACCAACCCACGAGGAGCAGCCACAGCCGATTATACATGCTACCTTATTACCCCCAAAAAAAGTTTCGTCAGGGCCTGCCGCGAGGCCTGGGCCACCCTAGTCGTCCTCCTCACAAGGGCTGCGGCCGCAGAAGATGTAGAGGCTGCCCAGCGCGAGGGAGGGCTGCACGATGCTCATAGGCTGCGAAGACCCGGTGTTGTTTATCGTGAGTGCCACCGCGGGCGTCAGGACGTTTAGTTCGCCGGGGCTGGAGTCCGTGGTGACCACCGTGTTCGACCCCCCGGTGGAGGTGGTCGCGAGCCCGAGGTGGTCGCCGCCCGAGCCCGTCCCGTTGTGGGTGTGGGTGTGGCTCGGCATCTCGTCCACGGTGATGCTGTGGGTTTCGGACCCGAAGCTGTCTCCGATGGAGTGAGACTGCGAGACGGCGACCGGGGCCCTGCCCCGCGCGTCAGGCAGCTTGAAGGTGTTGCCGCAGATGTTCCCGAATCGGGTTCCGATGACAGAGTAGAGTTCCGGGTAGGATGCCCTGCTTATCGAGCTGCCGTCACAGAGGAGCCACCCCCGGTACGACAGCTGTGTGGAGTCCGCGGCAGAGAACTTGTAGTCGCCCACCATCGCCTGAGACTGGTACACCGTGAGGTTGTGGAGGGTCTCGGTCCCGACATAGGGGACGATGATGCCGTAGCTTGAGACTCTGACGACGTCGTTGGAGACTTCTTGACAGTACATGTTTTATCCCCGCACCACACAAAATTCCACGAGCCTGTTAACCCCCCTCCACGTTCGCCTGCGGGAGAGGTGGTCTTTTCTGTCGCGTAAAACAACATGAAGAGGAAAGCGACCACGGTCCGGCAGGTCAAGGAGCTGGGGGTGCGACAAGGTTGGAAGTGCAACGTCTGTCGCGCGTTTTTAAAGAGCACATTCGAGGTCGATCACGTGGTGCCCCTTTGCAGAGGGGGGACGAACGACACGTCCAACCTGCAAGCCCTCTGCGTCGAGTGTCACTCGGCCAAGACGCGGGAGGACCTCCTCTCCTCTTTTGACTGCACGTACGTCGTGTGCGGGAAGTGTCACGTCGTGTACAGCCCCTACTTCCACAAGTCACACAGGTGCACCGCTAGGTGAAGGCGGCGGACGTCTGCTGCTTCCAGGAGGGGTGAACATGTTCTTGGCGAGGGTCTCTCGGAAGAAAGGGTCGTCGAGGATCCCGTGGAATTCCGTGCTCTCGACCGTCTCCTCGAGGGCCTCCAGGTCTTCGCGGAAGGCGATCCCCGCGCTCCGGCACAGCTTCTGTAGGGTCCCCACCGCCTCGTCGGAGGGCCCGGGCAGCGACCTCCTTGCGAAGCTCAGGTACGACTTGAGCTGCGCGAGCTTCCCCCAGCGCTTCTCGAACGTCTTCCAGCTGCGCCAGAGCCGCGGGTTGCCGCGCGCTCGTCCTGCGAACGCGTATACCGCCCAGTACAGGTTCTGGTCCCGGAGCTCCCCCAGAACCAAGCTCCTGGTCGTCTTGGGGCTCTTCTTGGGGCTCTTGGTGGGGCTTGGCCGGCCGGCGCGCACGGTGACGTCGAAGTTCACCACCCAGCCCCCGTCGAAGTCCACCTCCATCAGGAGCGCGAAGACGTCGGTCTCCTCCGACAGCCCCCTCACCAGGTCGCGACTCTCAACCACGTCGTCGTGCGAGAGGAATAGGCCCGGGTCCGTCCGGGTCCAGAGGTCGATCATGGTCGTGCTCGAAGGGTCCAGCCGGAGGAACCGGCACAGCGGCTCGCGCAGCCTCCACGCGTTGATCTCGTGGAACAGCACATACCGGACGCGCCCCACGTCGAACGCCCCCACCACCTCTTTAAGGTCCAGCGCCCCACTGGCGCCGAGGAAGCACTCGAGGTCGACGTCGCCGACGTAGCGCGTGTGTCTCCGAAAACTGCCCGTGATGACGACCTTCACCTCTCTGCCGAGGGCGGACCTCAGGCTCTCCTTCAGACGGTCCCTCGTGGTCCTGACGAACTCCTTGAACTTTCGACTAACCCGGAAGGACATGCTGTATAGAACGTATCATTATTTTGCCCTCCTCGTAGACACATGGAGGAACTCCGCCGGCGGGTCAGAAGTGTTCTGGAGAACTTCCATGAGAAGCAGGTTGCGGCCATCTACGCCGAGTACGAGCTGCACCGGGTCTTCCTTCAAGCGGAGCTCGAGGTAGGCCTCCTCCTCCAACAGCTGGGGGGATCGTGGCCTCCTCGGGACGAAGACGGCTACTACGATCGTTTCGACGACTACGAAGACGAGGACTACCTGCCGAGTCGGAAGTCGGGAAAACGGAACAAGCAAAAGCAGAGAGCGCTCCAGCGTTTCTTCGGGGAGTTAGTCGAGGCACAAAAGAGGAAGCTGATTAGGTACGAACGCCTGGTCGGTCTCAACGAGTACGGCCGTCTCTTCGGGAAGCTGCTCAGAGAGGAGCGGTGGGCCCTGTTCAACGCCGGCAGGGGTAACACGAGAGCCGCCGAGAGGGCCCGATACATCTTGGAAGAACGGGTCAAGGAGCAGGAAGGCAGGGAGGCGAGGAGAAAAGCGCAGGAGGAAGGGGAGCGCAAAGCCAGCGAAGAACGAGCCGTGGAGGCCAGGGAGTGGCGTCAATCCACAGTCGAGGGGCTCACCGAGTGGACTGAGGAGGCTGTGGAGGAGTACTTGAGGGCCGACACGGAGTACAGAGCGACGAGATCGTGGGGCGACCTGGACATTCTGGACGAGGCCAAGGACGACCTAGCCGAGCTACTGGGGTATCTGAACAAGGCTGAGGACTCTGCGAGCGGGGAGGAAGACCTGGAGGAGGTGAAGCGGCTGAAGAAAAGGGTCTCCGACCTCCTCGAGTAGAAGGGCGAGATTACTGGACCCTCCGAGACGTCGGGGAGGAGAGGGTCTTGGAAAAGTAGGAAAAAAAAGGTTCTCCTCCCTGGAGTGGCCGGCGACCGAACCAGAAGCTGTCCTAACTCCTGGAGGTGCGCAGCGTAGAGCTCGGATCACTCGACGGGACGTCCTTCAGCCGCACCCTGCTGAGAACGAACTCGGGGCCCACTCTGTCCAGGAGCTTGTTCAACATCTTCCTGTACTTGAAGTCGAGGGCGATTTGTATCGTCTTCTCTGCGCCGAGGTGTCGTAGAGCTCGTCTCAGGATGAGCTCGTCCCGCTCAGACCCCTCGGACGTCACACCATCAACCGGAAGAGCGGCCTTGGAGTCACTCTTCTCCTGCTTCCCTTCGCCCTCCCCTCTGTGCTCTTCCTCCTGCTCCTCCTCATCGCCGCTTTCGGTGTCGCTGCTGTCCGCCGTCGTACTTCCTCGGTAGGTGGAGTCATCCGACTCCTGGTCACTCTCCGTGTCGCTCCGGTCCTCTTCTTCTCCAGATGAGTCGTCGTGGCTCCTTTCCTTCCTCAAGTTCACCTTCGCGACGAAGGCACCCCACGACTTGGGCAACCGTACCAAGTACTCGGCGAAACAACCCTCGCCACAACAGACCGGTTTCTCCCCCGAAAAGGTGTAGCGCACCTCTTTCGCCTTACAGACGACACACTTCTTCCTGTTGTAAGAACACCCGCTGACCACGTCTGGGATGTGGGACTGGCAGAAGGGTACACTCTCCAAGGGTTTGATACGGCGGACGCCAGAAGACACGACGCCAGAAGACGGAGCTCTAACACACTTGCCGCAGTAGACCTGTACCTCAAACTCCCTTTCTGAGGCGGACACGCAGGTCTTTACGTCCTCCTCAGCCCCACACAGGTCGCAAACGAGCGAGTGAAGGGTGAACCAGCCTTTCCCCGAACACAAGCAACACCCTGCTGGGCACGTCGTCTTGTTGGAAAACCGGAACTCGAGCAGGTTGTGGAGGAAGAGGACGTGAATGCTCCCCGCAGCCTCCTTGCCCGTGGGCTGGACTGACTGGAACTGCAGCTGCCCGAAATCCAGCTCCGCAACGAGAACCGAGTACATGCCCAGCAAAGCGAACAAGTCGGCGTCCAAGCTTTCACGCTTTTCTTTCCGTTGCTGGGGCGTCATCCTCTCGTTGTCACCCTTTTTCGCCTGAACCGTTTCCGCCACCCTACCAGCTATCCACTCGAGGAACCCCGCGGCTTTTTCTCCGTCGAGGTTCTCGTAGGACTTCAGAAAATCCTCCCGCTCCGTGGACCCGTGACCCAGAGTTTTTTTTAATATATCGGAGGCCAGCCGTTCGAACCGTTCCCAAGCCAGGAACACGGTGTTGGAGGCCGCCTTCAGGAGTGAGTCACCCGGAAAGTCCGCCTTCAAGATGCTTTTCCACTCCACCATGAAGATGTCGTCCTTGAACTCTTGGTTCACTCCGTCGTACTGCACAAGCGCCAAGTCTCGAACCCCGAAGGTCACCAGCACCCTCACAGGGACCAGCTGCGCCAGCGGACAACACCACACGAACCGCGTGTTGTGCTTTCCTCCGTTGTTACTCCTGTACAGGTAGTGGAGCGGGTTGGCCGCACCTTTGTTCTCAAAGTGCTTCTGTTCGTTGGGTGTCAACCTGAGTTCCCTCAGGAAAGCATCCTCGCAGTCGCACGCTCGGTCCTCCCACAGGTCCTCCTCCTCGCTGAGCCCAGCGCCGACTTCTCCCTCCTCCTCGTTGGAGAACGCGAGGATCTTTTCCGTGAGGTACTCGGCGTCGAGTTTCCTCCGCTTGCACGTGTGCCTGACCTTGACGTGGAAGTTGGGGGGCGGGAAGTCGAACTCGTACCCGTAGTGACGCAGAAGACGTTCGAGTGCTTCCATCGGCTCGTTCAGGAGGCGGGTGTGCCCACTTCACTTTTTTTGGAGAGGGGGGGAGGGACACACACCCTCTCACGGAGGCTGCTGATGAAGGACGCGTGTTCGAGCGCTGTGTGTGCAACGTACCCGTTCTTCCCGTGCACCAGCCCCGTCGCAGGCGCGCAGGAGGCGTGCGCGACACAGGGGACTCCGAACGACAGGGACTCGAAGATTTTCACCTTCGCTCCCGTGCCCAGCAGTAGGGGGCACAGTGTGCAGAACGCCGACCGGTAAACCTCGCGCAGGTCCAGGTCTTCTTTGAGGTAGTTGATGGAGCTGCTCTTCACGACCACGTTCGACACTCCGCCGAACACGGCCACGGGGAAGTCAGGAGGGAGCAGGGGGAGCACTTTTTCGACGAGGAAGTCGTGCGCCTGGCGGTTGAAGACGTTGTCAGAGGCCACGAAGAGCGCGTACCGGGGTTCCGTCCTCACCCGCGCTCTGGGAGGAGAGGTGGACGGAGGGACGAGCAGGTGGGTCGCTTTCACAAAGGGCGCCAGCGAGAGGGCTTCCGACCGGCTTATCGAGATGACGGTGTCGAAGAAGTCCAGGTGGGGAACCTTCGCGGGGAAGAAGTGCACCACTTCCATCACGCGGTTGCAGAAGCTCTCGTCGAGGTACCTGCTCGTTCCGCGAAGGCCGCGGCACAGGTTCTGCAGGAAGGTGTTGACCACTGGGTGGTCGTGCACGTCGACGCAGAAGTGGGCGGTTGGGCAGCGCTTTCGGACCCTGAGCAGCACCTCGGGGTTGCTGGGAACCTTGTTCCAGAACACCAGGTCGACGCCCGCGGGCACCTGCTCTACTCCCTTCACCACCCTGATTCCTGCCTGGGGCTCTGTGTCGGGGCTCATCACGACAACCTCCCTGCTCGCGCGGGAGAAGTGCTCCAAGAACTGCAGGACGCGACTCTGGTACCCGTGCTTCGTCGGCCAGAGACGACTCTCTGTGAACAAGAGCACGGTGTTCCACCTACGCCCCAGAAACTCCAAGGGGTCGGACAGACGCAGGAACGCCTCTCCCTCCTCGTCGGTACAGCCACCCGTGACCCGCCTCTGGCAGGCCACCACGGGGCAGCGCGCTCCCTCGCTGCACGTGCACGCCACCGGCTGGGCGCTGCTCCGCAGCAGGGCCTTGAGGTGAAAGTCTCGCGCGAACCAGTCGCAGGCGGCGAGGGCGTCGGCGCACCGAAGGGGAGGCTTGCGCTGGTCGACGGTGACCAGAGGTTCGAAGCAGACCGACACCTCCTCGGGGGGCACCTGGCCCGGCAAGTTGTTCCTGATCAGCACTCTCTTGTAGACGGAGAGGAAGAAGAGCAAGCAGTCGGGGTGGAAGCAGGAGGGGTCCAGCCTGCCCCCCAAGAGCATTCCGAAGAGGCGCGCCTGGTGCAGGGTCGTTCGGTGGTGCAGGGTCGACCGCCAGGCGGGACCCATGTACCTCTCGAAGATCGCCCGGTGCGCCTCCCGCTCCGCCTCCCCCTTGCTCTGCTCGGAGAGATACCGGTAGAACCCCTGCTCGGTGGCCACCCAGTCGAAGTCTCGGACGGAGTCGTCCAGCAGGTCGAAAAAAAGCGTCTCCGTCGGGCTCGTCCTTCTCGCCTCCCGGTACTCCTCCGAGTGAAGGACAATCCTGGTCTCCACCAGCACGCTGCTGCCCCTCTTCAACCTCGTGCTCACCACGCGTCGTCCCACCTCGTCGAGGGGGCGCCTAAGGAACCTGCGGTACACGCCGCAGGTGCTCGCGAGCCGGTCGTCTGTGGGGACGAACTTACTCAAAGGCAGCCCGACCGCCCCGCGCGAGGTTCCCCCCCAGACGAAGCCCAGCGAGGGGTCTTCTCGGAGCACCTTGAGCAACACATCCAGGAAGACGTCCAGAGAGAGCTGGTCTACCACGGACGCGACGAGGAAGAGCCTCTCCAGGACAAAGGCGTGGAAAGGGTCCTCGGAGGAACGGAGGTAGGCGAGGACGCACTCTGCGAGAGAACTTTCCTGGACGGAGAAAACAGACCAGGGGTCCCAGGGGCTCCGGCAACAGGGGTGGATAACCTCACGCAGGCTGCGGACGAGTCGCTCGGAGACCTCGCAGTCGTTCGCGTACGGCATTCCGGTCTGATTTGAACAGAGCTCGCTAAAAAATTGAACCTTTTCGAGGCACCCCACTGCATGGAACACATGGAGTCGTCGTCCAAGTGGACTCTGAAAGCTTCTAGCAACGAGGCCGCGATGCTGAACTGCTGGAACGACAGCAACTGTCCCACCTTCTCGTTGGTGCGTGAGGCCTTGAGTGTGGGTGATTTCCACCTTGTGGACACCGAGTCGCGCCTCTGCCTGGTTGTGGAGCGGAAGTCCTTTCCGGACCTGCTCAGCTCCCTGGAGGACGGGCGCTACCACGACCAGGTCGGGCGGCTGCGGGACGTCAAGGAGGAGGCCGGCTGTCCTGTGGTCTTGCTCCTGGAAGGGACCGACGTGAGGGTGCTTTCCGACCCCAGGGTGCGCGGAGTCGTGTTCGCCGCTCAGAGGTGCTACGGCTTCGTCGTCGTGTACTCGACCAGCCCTGCTCACTCCTGGGAGGTCCTGGACTACTTGTGCCGGAAGGAGAGGGACGGGTGGAAACCGAGGGGCAGCCCGCCCGCCGTGGTCGCCTCCATCTCCGCTCGCAGGTCGGACAAGTTCGACCCCCGAAAGTGGATGGCGTACGCCCTCTCGATCATTCCCAACATGTCGGTTCCCAAAGCGGAGCTTCTGCAAGAGCACTTCGGCCACGTCGGCAGCTTGGCCGCTTCTTTGCAGAGTGAGGAAGGTCGACAGGAACTGGCGAACATGCTCTTTCGGAAAAGGAGGCTGGGGCCGTCTCTGGCGGGATCGATAGCCACCTGCGTCCTGGGGCGAGAGGTTTCCAGCCCGCCGGCGAAGAAGCGCCAAAAGGCCTCCAAAAAAAATTGAGAGTCGTTGGGGCTGGGAGGTAGGCGACAAAATGTGCCAAGCTTCCATACTGAAAAACGGCAGCGTCGAAAGGTGCTCGAGGGGTGGTGAGCCCTTCTGCACACAACACCAGAACATCCGAGACAAAGGTAGCCTTTGTTGTCACGAAGGAGGGTACCACACGGCATCAGTACATTGTGACAACTTCACCGGGGTGATCGGTGAAAAGTGTCCGGCCCTCGTAGTTCCACCAGTCGAAGTAGGCAGTCAGTCCGTGGTCGGTGGTGACGGTTTGCACGTGCCTCCTCCTTCCCAAGACTTCCCACCCTACCACGGTGGCTCGCCTCCGAAGCCCAACGAACTGCCTCCGGAGCCCACCCAACCACCCAGCAGGTGGCAGGGATATTTTGGAGCGCTCTTCCCCCCACCCGACTCCAAAGTGAGCGGAGGAGACGGGATGGACCTGCAACACTGCCCCACTTACCCCACGCTTCCAGATCATCCTCCAACGAGTTTCGACCCGAAAGCCAACCGCTTTAATATTTACTCATTGATAGGTGAAATAGTCCACGCGCTGGAGGAGGACAGTCCAGGTGCAGAGGAGGTGCACGCGTACGAAGAGGCGGTGGCTCGACGGCTGAGCGACGCTTTGGAGAAGAAAAAAAGGAGGATGGAGAACTCGTTCTCCTTTAAGCGGTTGCTCGAGGAGATCGAGCGTCTGGACCGGTACTACAACCCAAAAAAATGAGAAGGCGACGAACGGTAGGAAGGGACCCAACAAATGGACACGCGTACTGCGGAGGTGATCGTTCGGATATACCGGTTCCTCCTTGACGCGCCCGACGGGGAGCGACGCAAGAGAGAGGAGGAAGCGCGGAAGCTGAAGGAGTTCTGCGACTCTTTCAGCAAAGCTCCCGCTGGAGCTGCTCGTGCGTACCTTGACAGAAAAAGGTAGAAAGGGAAGGTCCCGTCCAACACAACGGAGAACCCCTAGTTTTTTTTTCCGACCCGAGTCTAAATGCCGGATGCTCCCTGGGTACTAGCGAGGAGACTCCTGAAGAAGATTTACCTGTCTCCTGGCAAGGCGAAGTGGTCTCCCCCTACCCGACTGGAGGACGTTTCCATGGACGACCTCCTGTGCCGCAGCCCGGACCAGGGCGAGCTGGTCACTCTCACTCAGTTCCGTTGGAAGGCCGTCGACGCCAAAAGGAACGTCTTCACCGTCTACTCTGAACCCAGGCTGGACCTGGAGATCAGGGCCATGCAGCCGGTCAGCAAGGACTCGGTCGACGACGTGAACCACGTCTCCTCCTTGGCCAAGTACGTGTTCGGGTCGACGGGCAAGACGGTCTTGCCCGTGAGGAACTACGAGCTCTCGCACGTGCCCCCGAGCCTCTCAAAGAAAGTCGAGCTGGTGGGGGGCAAACTTCCAGAGGGGCGGAGGTTCGTCGTTGAACTGTCGGAGCACTTCTTCAAGAAGGTCCCCTTGAGGAAGTTTGTCGCCCTGAACAACCTGTCCCAGACCCAGGTCAAGCGGCTATTTTTTGACGTCTTCTCGACGATGAACGAGTACAAGCGGCGGTTCCCTCGCTTCAACCACAACGCCCTCACGCTCGACAACGTGTACGTGTACGAGACCCGAGGGCAGGGCAGGGACGTCGTCGACATCGACGGAACGCGTTTCTCGCTCCCCCAAGCCGGGGGAGACGTTAAGATAGCGGGGTTCCATAACGCCAGCTTCAGGGGACCCCTCGGAGTGAAGAAGGACCTCTACACTCTGTACAAGGACTGTTCCAGCGACGAGAAGCTGACGTCTGTGAGGAGGTTTCTCAAGGGACACCTCGAGGCGTCGGGGTACGGAGAGCTGCTGAAGGCTCCCTTTTTTTCCGAGTTCCGGAAGACGCAGGGAGGGGGGAAGAAAAGGAACGACCCAGAGCTGTCCGTGTCGTCCGCCTCCCCCTCCGACGCGGTGCGTGCCACGAAAGGACGCTCTTCGGTCAAGAGTTTTCTGGGTGGGCCCCAGCTGAACGGCATGCCTCACGGCGTGATGCCCCAGATGAACGGCGTGATGCCCCAGGTGAACGGCGTGGTGCCCCAGCTGAACGGAGTGGTGCCCCAGCTGAACGGCATGATGCCCCAGCTGAACGGCACGGTTCCCCCTGTGAACAGTGTGCCCCAGCTGAACGGCATCGTGCCCCAGATGAACAGCATGGTTCCCCACATGAACGGGGGACCGCTTCAGACTCCGGGCTACTTCACCCCCCCTCCCGAACCCTACCTCTCTCAACACCTCCCGCACCAACACGCCTTCCACCCCCTTCCGGGGCAGCAGAACGACCTCTCCTCCCTGCCCGCCCAAGCTGCCACGTCGCAGCCACCAACGCCCCCCCAGTACTTTTCACAGCCCCCCGCTCCTCCCCCCTACGCCCAGTACTCG
>Ga0214917_10005444_pt1 | contig 13581 bp, 10 predicted proteins | sample LL_1208_BB_MetaG_FD_177983 | JGI IMG/M metagenome (GOLD analysis project Ga0214917, IMG submission 177983) | Freshwater microbial communities from Lake Lanier, Atlanta, Georgia, United States - LL_1208_BB | ecosystem: Environmental > Aquatic > Freshwater > Lake | place: USA: Georgia | collected... | reverse complement strand
AGTAACAACAGCAACCGCAACAGAAGTCGCAACCTTACCAGTTACCTGAACAGCAGAATCAACAGCAGTCCTATCAACACCATCAACAGTGATCGAGCTCACACCAGCATTAGAAGACTTAGCAACATTGACAATCAAGGTGTAGCTGGCCTGCGCTCCAGATTCTGAAGTTACAGTGACCACAACTGAGTTGTCGCCGGTCACTAGACCAGTAACGCCAGTGACACCGTATGTTGACTTGGTGTCTGATGCAGTGATGTCCAAAGTTACAGAAGTTGTTCCGTAAGGAAGTAGCACTTTGCTAGTCGCGCTATTCAAGTAAGTGAGGTACTCGACCGCGCCAATCTTCACTGAGCTAAGAGCGGTGTTAGTTGATGGTTGGTAAACATTGACAGTGAAGACGAAGTCTGAAGAGAATCCGTCTTGAGAGGTCACTGTCACTGTTACGAGGTTTGCACCACCAACGAAGCCAGTGTTGCCAGAAACTGTGTAGTTGGCAACGTTGCTGTGAAGATCAACAACCACGTCAGCTCTTGTGACGCCTGCAGCTACATCAATGCTTGAACCCACAAGTGTTGCACCGTTTACAGTGATCGAATCGATTGCTCTATCTGAAGATGGAGCGGCAACTCGGACTGTGACAGTGTGTGTAAAAGTTGCGCCTGATTGAGCGGTAACAATTACATTAACAGTGTTGTTTCCAAGGTTTAGTGCTGTGTTACCTGAAACAGTGTAAGTAGAGGTAGCTGCTGCACTCTCTGCGGTGACTGAAACAGCAGTGGTTCCATAAGCAACATCAACAATCTGGTTGTCAATGACAGAAACATCATTGATCTTGAAAATACTCAAGTCAGTGTTGGCGTTTGGTGCCGCAACGTTGACCTTAAATGTGTAATTAGCGGTGCTGTTGTCTTCAGCGGTAACTGTGATTGTGACTACGTTGCTGTCGCCTACAACCAAGTTGGTGTTTCCGGTTACATCAGCATTGGCCACATCAGCTGTTGGGGTTGCCTCGACAGTCACCTGTGTGGTTCCAATAGGTGCTTGATAAACACTTGAACCGTCAGCGGCAATATCAAAGAGAGTTCCGTTTACATAAACACTAGAAAGAGTTTTGACGTTCGATGGAGCGGCAACAACTACATAAAGCGTGTACGTCTGTTCAGTGCCATCATATGAAGTGACTAAAACCGTAACTGTATTTGATCCTGGTTGGAGGTTGTTCGCATTAGCGGAGGTTACGGCTTCTGAGAATATTTGAGTGGTTTCCGCTGCAATCGAGATACTTGTTCGGCCTTGAGGCAAATAAATTGTTTGCCCATCTACAACATCGACGCCATCGGCTTTAAAGGATGCAAGGGAAGTGTCGCTGTCAGGATTTACTTCAGCTTGCGCAGCTGTAACACCGATTGATCCAAATCCCGTCGCAGGAAGAAGTACTAGGAGCCCAGCCAGGATTAGAGAGGTTAGCCTGAAGACGCCCAGTGACTTCTTGATTTTCTGCGATGAGATCTTCATTTTTAGTTCTCCACCCACTTATTAGGGGTTTGGGAGAAACCAAAAGTGTTTCCGCTTAGGTTCTTAGGGAAGTTGGCGCGTTCAGCCCAAGTTGCACCAACGTGTGACACGTTGGCCCTGCAGGCAACAGTTAAAGCATTGCCATGCGAGAGAATAACAACTGAGCTCAAGGCTCTCCCCTCTCAGGAGTCCTAAACACTGTGAATCTTGTGTTTTAGTATGCCACCGAATCTGTTGGGTTGAACCCAAAAAGTTCAAAAGTAAACGGGAATAGCAACAAAATGTAATCTATTCTTTACCAAACCAAATTTGAGCAAAATACTGCCTTTCTAGGCGTCTATTGGCCTTAAGAGTAGTTAAGCGTTTACTTATTCAAATGGCTCCCAGCCGATCAAACTCTCACCGAGTAATCTGTTTGTGTGCCAGCAGCCAATACTCCCGAGAAGCTTCAAACTGTTTCTTTCATCATGCCTGTCCTCAATGAGGAAAAGTACCTGGAATCTGCTGTCAAGAGCATTTTTGAGCAGAAAAACCTCAAAACAAGCGATATTCAGGTCATTTTGGCCCTTGGTCCCTCCACTGACAGTACAAATACCATCGCTGAGAGCCTAAAATCCCAATTTCCAGTCAAAACAGTCCTAAATCCGACTGGTAAGACTCCAGCTGGACTGAATCTAGCCATCGGCCAAGCCGATCATGAAGTTATCATCCGAGTAGATGCTCACAGTGTGCTTTCCCCCGATTACGCCTCTCTGGCTATAGAGATATTGAACGAAACTGGGGCAGCCAACGTTGGCGGTCTAATGAAAGCTGAGGGAACCTCCCCTTTCCAGAAGGCCGTTGCCTGGGCGTATAGAAGTCGAGTCGGCCTAGGCGGAGGTTCATTCCACGTCGGGGGCCATGCTGGACCGAGCGATTCGGTGTATTTGGGGGTATTTAGAGCTGATTCCTTGAAGAAGCTGGGTGGTTTCAACGAAAAGATGCTTCGCGGCCAAGATTGGGAGCTGAACCTAAGAATTAGACAGTCTGGGCAGGTTGTTTGGTTTGACCCAAGACTTGAAGTCACCTATTACCCAAGGTCAAGACTTTCAAAGCTAGGCAAGCAGTTCTTTGATACCGGAGCTTGGAGAGCTCAACTTACTGTCAATCATCTGAAGAGCGCTAACCTCCGATATTTCGCTCCTCCGCTATTGGTTTTAGCTATCGGGCTAGGAATTATCGCTTCTTTCTTAGGTTTGGGCTGGATTGGCTTAATCCCTACATTTATATACAGTGCACTGGTATTTCTGAGTTCCCTCTCTGCAAAGGGGTTAGGTTTGCTCAGTCGACTAGCGTTACTGATTGTTTTACCAACCATGCACCTTAGTTGGGGCTCAGGGTTCTTATCAGGGCTCATAATCAAACGCTGAAACTAGACTTGTAGAAGTCGTAAGGAATTCTCATGTCCCAATTCAAGGTAACCAAAGCTGTAATCCCAGTAGCTGGGTTAGGCACCAGGTTCTTACCTGCGACTAAGGCGATGCCTAAAGAGATGCTTCCCCTCATTGATAAGCCAGTTATTCAGTACGTGGTTGAAGAGGCAGTATCAGCAGGTCTCCAAGATGTCCTTATGGTTACCGGTAGAAACAAGAACACTTTAGAGAACCACTTTGACCGTGTGGCTGAGCTCGAAGCCAACCTGGAGAGAAAAGGCGATCACGACCGCCTAGCCAAGGTGATGGCCTCAACTGATCTAGCAAACATCCACTACGTGAGACAGGGTGACCCAAGAGGTTTAGGCCACGCAGTTCTAAAAGCTAAAGCTCACATTGCAGAACACTCATTCGCTCTCTTGCTCGGTGATGACGTCATGGATGCTCGAGACCCACTTCTTACCAAGATGTTAGAACTGCATGAATCAACCGGTGAGAACGTCATTGCTCTAATGGAAGTTGATCCTTCACAAATACATCTCTATGGCTGTGCTGTGACCCAAGGTGAAGTGGTTGATGGAGTTGTTCGAGTCACCAGCCTTGTTGAAAAACCAAAGACCGAAGAAGCACCATCAAATCTTGCCATCATCGGTAGATATGTTCTAAGACCAGAGATCTTCGACATTCTTGAAGAGACAGCACCAGGTCGCGGTGGAGAGATCCAACTAACCGATGCACTCATGACTGCAGCTCAAAACCCAGATAGAGCTGGTGGTGTTCTTGGTGTTGTCTTCAAAGGTAGAAGATATGACACCGGCGACAAACTAGATTTCATCAAAGCCACTCTTCGTATTGCAGTTGACAGAGAAGACATCGGTCAAGACCTACGTCAATGGCTACACGAATTCAACAACGAGATTTAACCCTAAGGAATCCATTTGTCTACAGCATCAAATGTTTTAGTTTGCTCTTTCTACACAGCAGACGATTACTACCGTGCACACGGTGAACGTCTAGCTAAGAACCTTGAGGAACTAGGCGTTGAATATGTGCTTCGTGAAATTGTGAAGCAAGAGGGAGAAGACTGGGCAGACATCTGTCGCAAGAAGGTTGGCTTCCTCGCTGATGTTTGTGCAGAGAATCCAGATAAGAAAGTCTTCTGGATGGATGTCGACTGCATTCTTCTAGAACTACCTGATTACATCTTCAACTCAACCGCAGATATTGTTGGCTTCCAAAGAGGATACTCAAGCCCACTATCAATTGGTTACGACAGAAGAGCCAGATTCTGGGAACCTTCATTCTGGGGAGTAAACACAACTCCTCTAGCTCGCAAGATGATTGCTGAAGCATACGAACTTGAGAAAACTTCTGAGGTCAAAGCAACTGACGATTACTTCATGGAAGAAGCATGGCGAGCTAACTGCGACAACATGACATTCCAGATCATCCCTTCCAATGCAGTTGTCGGCATGGGAACCTCAGGGGATGACTCCAGAGGAGCATTCTTCAAGTTTGGTTCTAGCGGTAACGTTGCTGACTTCAAAGGCAAAGTTGAACAGCACTCAGCAACTAAGGGCGGCATCCGCAAGCGCGCACTAAAGCTTGCAAAGAAGATTGAGAGCAAGCTTCCAGATCGTGCATCTAAGCGTTTGAGATTACTAGCTGACACCGTTGGTATCACTGGAGCACTAACCAGCAGCAAACTAAACCCTGAGAACCAAGAGCGTAAGAACGCTCTCTACTCTGTCTTCGATGCTGGTCAAGTTGGCGATGTCGCAAAGTTTGATAAGGCTAAGAGCAGCTTCGAAGAGAAGTACTTAGCTACTCAGACAGAGTCGAACACCGTATCTGTCGCAAAGAGCTTCCTCTACTACGCATCTAAGCCTTCTACCCAGAGCATCGGTTTAGTCTGGTGGGCTAAGCCATTCCCAGGTAACTTCGGAGACTGGCTATCTCCTCTGGTTGTGAACCACTACACCGATAAAAAGATCTTCTTCCAATCACCAGTCAAGATTGCTTCACGTAAGCACATGATTGGTCTTGGTTCTATCGGTCGTTTCATCAAACCAAACTCAGTAGTTGTTGGAACAGGTATCTCAACCGATGAGCTAACTCTGGCTAAGAGCGCTAAGTATGTTTCAGTCAGAGGTCCAGTGACAGCAAGAGTGGTCAAGGAATCAGGCGGCCCAACTGTCGAGAGCTTCGGTGATCCTGGTGTTCTTATCTCTAGAATCTTCCCGGTTGAGAGAAAGACGACTAACGGTCGTGTAGTCCTGATTAGACACTTCACTCACAAGAGCATTCCATTAGTTCTAAACCCCGACATGGATGAACTAGATATCTTCATGTCACACCCAGAGGACATCAAGGTCTTGGTGGAAACACTAAACCAATACGACCGGGTAGTTACATCTGCAATGCACATCTTCATCACCTGTCAGTCTTACGGAATTCCATGCGCACTCATCACTTTCGAAGGATTCGAAGACAGTGTGCACGGTAATGGCATTAAGTATGGTGACTATGCTCAAGGTGTTGGCCTAGCATCTATTAGCCCAACCCCAATCGCATTAAACCTAAGCAAAGTGGATTTCGACAACATCACAACGGATCACAAGATAAGTAATGAGAAACTGGATGAAGTAGAAGCGGCAATCATCAAGGGTCTCAGCTATCTCTAAGCACGAGCGACTACCAACCAAAGGAACCAAATGATTTCAATCTTGCGACAGGTGCTAAAAACATTTGCGTTCCTTTTTCCAAAAGGTAAGCACCGTAACCAAGCTCTAGGGCTTGCACTTATTGCAACTATTGTTCCGTTAACTCAGCTCTTCATCATCCGAATTTTCAGCCACATGATCACAGCAGGCAAGAATCAAGAGCTAAATCATATAATCTTTAACTTCGTAATTTTCTTTGGTCTCTTTGCGCTAACTCACATTGCCACCTACTGGCAGAAGACCTACCGCGTTAAGGTTTTCAATGACGCGCTCACTTCAAAGGAGGGTTGGAAGAGCAAAGTAACCGAGAGCTGGGAATGGGCTCTCGCTTTTGAAACCAACAATCTGCTGCACACCTTTGCCCAGATTGTTGTCCTAGCCGCATACTTCACTTCAGTGAACTGGCAGCTAGGAATCATCAACGGTGTGATGATTGTTATCACACTGCAGTTCATCAAGATTATGTTCAACAAGCAGGTTGCAACTCAAGAAGGTTTTGCTCTTGCTCACAAGAAGAACCAGTCGGTCTCTGCATTCACCAAGGTTGGTTCAAGAATCCGTTCTGCTGAAATTGGATCCCTGATTGCAAATGCATCCTTTATCTTCTCGCTAGCCGCTCTCCTTGCTTTCAGCTACATGGGTAACATCGTTGCAGCTGACGCTGTCATGCTCTTCCTCGGTTTTAGAATGCAGAACAATAACCTAGGTCAGACCAGTGGATCTTTGATGCGTTTCGCCAGAGCTAAAGCCATGAGCGAAGCTCCTAAGAAATACAAAGGTATAAAGCCTGACAAAGACGAAGACGAAATGATGTAGCTCGGAATGAGCAAACCTACCTTCACTTTCGGATACAGCACCCTAGCTAGTCGTCTAGGCAACATCGTTCTACCTGATCTAGCCAATAACCCGAACTGGGATGTTCTAATCACTGTTCAGAGTGGCGATAAGAAACCCCCAACCGTAGAGCAGTTACTCCAATCCCCAACAGGCGACCGAGTAACAACCAGAGCCTTCGCAGGTAAAGGTGTCGCTAAGCTCAGAAACCAGGTGCTCTGCCTAGCAACCGGTGATTACGTAATCTTCGCTGACGACGACATCGTCTTTAACCCAGAGGGCATCGCTAAAGCAATCGAGTACATGGAAGCAAATCCTGCTCTCGCTCTAGTCCTAGGGCAAGCAGTCGATGATTCAGGAAGACTCAGGAAGAACTACCCAGGCTCCCCTGAGAAACTAACCAAACTCAACTCAGCGAGAGCCGCTACCTACGAAATGATTGTCCGCAGGGAACTTGTAACTAAAGCTGGAATTACTTTTGATGAGAACTTTGGAGCTGGGGTTAAGAAGACTTACCTAGGCGATGAATACATCTTTATCTGTGACCTCATCTCCGCAGGGCTTCGCTGCGAATACCTTCCTGTTGTCCTAGCCAACCACCCGACTGTCAGCTCAGGAAGTGGATGGGGAACAAAGAAGGACAGAGTAGCCAGAGCACTGATCTTCGACCGCGCTTTCAGGGGTAACCGAACCCTTCCCTACCTAGTCAGAATCGCTTTCGGCATGAGAAAGATTGGTAAGGGTTTATCTTTCACAGCATTCTTTAAGTTTGTCTTCAAACGCTAATCTTGCCTATCAGGGGTAACAGGTTAGACTTCTAACAATCCAAGCGTTTTGTGCGAAACGCTAGTTTCGAAAGGTATTAGATGTTTCGCAATCGACTTCCAGCGTTGGCTATTGTTCTGGCGTTGCTCGTATCTGTGTTAGTTGGCAGTTCTGCAGAAGCTGCTGCAAAAAAGAACGTTCTGCTCCCAAAACTCCCTGCCATGGTAGGCACCGGTGAAGTTGTTAAAGTAACAGCCGGTAAGTGGAGCCCAACCGCAAAACTCTCCTACCAGTGGCTATTAGATGGCAGGCCAATCAAAGGTGCCACAAAAACTTCATACACAGTTCCTGTAACAGCGATTAACAAGATGTTGAGCATTGTCGAAACAGCTAAGTTCTCTGACGGTAAGTCTATGTACGCTAATTCGCTATCTAGAAAAGTTGGACAACTCGTAATTACCGGAACCGCAACCATTGCATTCAAAGACGCCCAGAAGTCAGCTCTTGTCTTTACTTCCCCCAACTCAACAAATCCGGCTGTTGTGAAGAAGATCTCTTGGTTTGCTGGTGAATCCTTCGTCGAAGGTGAAAGCACCGCAGAACTTGCAGTTGATAAGAGATTTGAGTCGCTGAATGTTTATGCTTCAGCAACATACTCACTAACCGGTTACCTACCAATCACACTTAGCTCAAACAGCGTTGGCTTCAACGCTCCAGGCGTTACCGCGAACACGCTCATCTGGTCTGATGAATTCGATGACGAGCTCGGTTCCTCACCAAATTCAACTGACTGGCATGATGTCACAGGTAATGGTCGTAACTTCAATGATCCAAACACTCCGGTGGCTACCGGGTGGGGAAACCTAGAACGCCAGTACTACCTCCCTGGGGCAGCCGTGGTAGCGCAGTCGAATACAGCCACTGACGGCAAAGCGCTAAAGTTCACAGCAACTAACCAGAGCACGAATCCACACGCGCAAGGTCCTTTTGACTGCTGGTACTCATACAACTGGAAGGGTGAGCGTTATAACCCTCGAAAGAATTGTGAGTGGGTCAGCGGAAAAATTACGACCGAAGACAAGATCGGTTTCCTATACGGTCGCCTTGAAGCTCGCATCAAAACAACCGGAACAGCCGGCACTTGGTCTGCATTCTGGATGCTAGGTCAGGACTACCAGAGAGTTGGCTGGCCTGCTTGTGGAGAAATTGACATCCACGAAGGTAACGGAGCTATCCCTAAGACCAACTGGGGAACAATTCATGGCTATAACTACTGGCCGGGTGGACAGGTCAACAAGCAAACAAGCATCCTTGAGGACTGGCACGTTTATGCGCTGGACTGGAAACCAAACTACATAGCCTTCTCAGTTGATGGTGAAATCTACAAAACAATCACCCACACTGACTTGAAAACTGCTCCTTGGAATTTGGATCTGACCAAGAATGCTTGGGAATTCAACAAGCCTCAGTTTGCAATTTTGAACCTAGCAATCGGTGGAAAGATTATCGGTAACAACAACCTTCCGGTTCGTGTGAGCGACATCAACACCGACACAAAGACCATGGAAGTGGACTACATCAGGTATTCAAGCCTCGATGGTTATGGCACAATAATCCGCTACTAGATAGGCACTCAATGAAACTTCGTGTTATTGCTGCGTTACTGCTCTCTAGCTTCCTACTTGGAACTGCTCAAGCAAATGCAATCACTGCTGTCCCTAAGGCAACTCGTGTCGTTGTTTCAACTACCAGCACAACAGCTAGAGTTTCTTGGCCAGCATTTGCTAAATCTAAAGTCACTGCAATCAAAGTAGTAGCGACTGCCGGTTCATCAAAAACAACTAAGTCTCTAGCAAACACAGCCACCAGCCATGTTTTCACTAACCTAAAGTCAAGCACTCTATACACATTCTCGGTTACTGCGTTCTTCGGCTCTAAAGCTGGAGCTGCTGTCACATACAAGCTGAGAACTAAAGCAAAGCCTTCTCTGCTATACAACTCAATCTTCTTTGGAGCTCCTGAAGACATGGTTGTTGGCGATGGAGATCAGCAACTCTTTGCTCTACCTAATGGTGGAGAAACAACTTTCTCAACTACTACACCAACTAAGTGCAGCATCATCGACAACATGTTCCTTCGCCCACTTGCCATGGGTGAATGTGTTGTTGTGGCTTCAAACCCAGGCGATGCTTACTACAAAGCTGCGGATCCCATCTCACACAGTGTGACTATCACTGCTCCAATAGCATCACTAAACAAGACTCTTCTTTGGGAAGACGACTTCGATGGCGCTGCTGGAACAGGCCCTAACTCAGCTAACTGGGATGTATCAACTGGTGATGGTTGTGGAACTGCAGCTGGCTGTGGTTGGGGTAATGGCGAATCCCAATCTTATGCGGCTTGTGCCAACAAGCACGATGGTAGCGGTGGTTTGGTTATCACCTCATCGACAACAACAGGAGATCCGAACTGCAAGAGCAATAAGAAGTGGACCAGCGGTAAGTTCACCAGCTTTGGAAAGAAGCACTTTACCTACGGATACTTCGAAGCCAGACTAAAGATGCCATCCGGTGGTGGCACCTGGCCAGCATTCTGGACTCTAGGAACAAACATCAACTCAGTTCCATGGCCAGCCTGTGGTGAGTTAGACATCATGGAGTATGCCGGTAACGTTCCGCTTAGAACTACATCTGCTGCGCACTATGCAAACTCAAGTGGTTCTCACGAATACAAGAGCGGCGCAATCGTGAACAACACAGAGCTCTCTGAGGAATATCACACCTACGGAATGCTCTGGTTGCCTACTGAAGTTACCTTTGTCTTTGACGGCAGACCAGTTCTAATCTTGAAGAAGTCAGACACCGGACTTTCACGTTGGCCTTTTGGACCTAACGCTCAGGGTGTCCACCCGAAGATGTATTTGATCTTCAACCTAGCTATGGGTGGTAACTACGGTGGAGCAATTGATAACAGTCTTCAGAAAGCAACTTTCCACATTGACTACGCTCGCTATTACAGCGTCGATGGTTTTGGTGCCGTCCCGACTAACTAGGGTTCACTTTGGTAGCTTCACCCTTACGGGCATCATCGTCTTCAACCTGAAGCATTGCTGTCCAGACATCATGTAGTGCTGCGACGAACTGGTAACCTCTCGTCTGAGAAACCTTGGTCTTGAAGTTGTGATAATCAATATCCAATGACTCTTCTGCTACCCAGTTAGCAAAGACATCAGGCCTGACAAAGGCACGATACGGGTAATCTCCATCAGGGGACTTAGCAATCTCTGCATCAGCAAACTCTGCTAAACCGGTTAGAGATTCACGATCTCTAGCTCTGACTGTAATGAAGTCAGGGTATTCCTTCTTACGAACTGCACTAACAAAACCATTCTTAGTAAAAATCCACATAGCTATCTCCTCTTTTCAAGATAGATAACTAGTAAATAGAGAAAATTATTCTCCAAGCAATTAGTTCTGTGGGAAACCTAGGTTGATACCACCGTGGCTAGGGTCTAACCATCGACTGGTAACAGTCTTTTCTCTAGTAAAGAAGTGAACACCTTGGAGACCATGAGCCTTGGTGTCGCCAAACAATGAGCTCTTGAAACCACCGAAAGAGTAGTAAGAAACTGGGACTGGAATGGGAACGTTGATTCCAATCATTCCAACCTCAACCTCATTCTGGAATCTTCTGGCTGCACCACCGTCATTAGTAAAGATCGCAGTGCCATTACCGTAACGACCATCGTTGATAATCTTCAAACCTTCTTGGTATGACTGCACACGAACTACAGATAGCACCGGACCAAAGATCTCATCCTGGTAGACCTTTGAACTTGTTGAGACATTGTCAATAAGGGTTGGTCCTAACCAAAAACCTGAACTATCGCCATCAACTTCGATCCCTCTACCGTCAACAACAACTGTTGCCTTATCAGCAATAGCGATATCGATATACCCTGAGACTTTGTCTCGGTGTTCAGCGGTAATCAGTGGACCCATGTCACAGTTTCTTCTGCCATCACCGACCTTTAGATCTTTCATTCGCGATGCAATCTTCGCCACCAGTTCATCAGCAATAGGTTCAACCGCAACAACAACAGAGATTGCCATGCAACGCTCACCAGCTGAACCAAAACCTGCATTGATTGCAGAGTCTGCTACTAGATCCAAGTCAGCATCAGGTAGCACCAACATGTGGTTCTTAGCTCCACCTAGAGCCTGAACTCTCTTGCCATGGGCTGTTCCGCTCTCATATACATATTGAGCAATAGGTGTTGAACCAACAAAGCTGATGGCCTGAACATCAGGGTGCTTTAGTAGTGAATCAACTGCGACCTTATCGCCCTGGAGCACATTGAACACACCATCGGGAAGACCAGCTTCCTTTAGCTTCTCCGCAATCCAGATCGCAGCTGATGGGTTCTTCTCTGAAGGCTTTAGAACAACAGTGTTACCTGCAGCGATAGCAATCGGGAAGAACCACATTGGCACCATGGCTGGGAAGTTAAAGGGGCTGATGATTCCAACTACACCCAAGGGTTGCTTGATTGAATAAACGTCAATCGAAGTTGAAACTGATTCGCTATATGAACCCTTGAAGAGATTAGCCATCCCTGTTGCAAACTCAACTACCTCAAGCCCTCTAGTTACCTCCCCTAGAGCATCAGGCAGAGTCTTACCGTGCTCTTCTGTAACTATGGCTGCTAACTCTTCTTTCTTAGCGTTCAAGATCTCTCTGAAGTTAAACATGATCTGCTGACGCTTAGTCAGCGAAGTGTCACGCCAAGAAGGGAATGCTTCACTAGCTGATCTAATTGCAGCACTAGCATCGGCTTCTTCAGCCAAGGCAACTTCACGAACATCAACACCAAGAGCTGGGTCAAAGACTTTGCCAACACGATTACTTGAGTTATCAACTAGTTTGCCGTTGATGAAGTGCATGACTTTAGTCATGGGGTTCCTTAGTTTGTAATTGTTTTACCTAGAGCCAAAACTCTAAATCCGGCTCTCTGCCACTTAGCAACATCTAGAACATTGCGACCATCGATAATCAACTTGTTCGCTACAGAAACAGTTGTTGGATCAAGTTCTCGATACTCTTTCCATTCAGTTGCTAGAACAACTGCATCCGCTGAATCAAAGGCTTTGTGTAGAGCTTGTTCAACCGGTAGCTCTGGATGCTTCAAGCTAACTCCGTGGAGAGCAACAGGATCGTGAACTACAACATTTGCTCCTGCTGTCTGAGCTAGTAGTGCGATAGCAAGGGCAGGTGAATCTCTAACATCATCACTATCTGGCTTGAAAGCAGCGCCGAGAATAAGAACTTTCTTGTCCTTCAAACTACCCAGTTCCTGGGTTAGCAGGTGAATAACTCGATCTCTTCTACGAAGGTTGATGTTGTCTATTTCTTTTAGATAGGCAACTGATTGACCAACACCTAGTTCTTCTGCACGAGCCATGAGGGCTCTGATGTCTTTAGGTAAACAACCGCCGCCGAAACCGACACCGTTACGTAGGAACTTGTTACCGATTCTCTCGTCATAACCAATGGCTGTTGCTAACTGGCTAGCATCCGCTCCAGAGACCTCAGCAATCTCCGCCATTGCGTTAATGAATGAGATCTTGGTAGCTAGGAAAGCATTAGCTGCAGCCTTGACTAGTTCCGCTGTTGCAAGGTCTGTAACGAGGAATGGAATTCCACTTGCAATCATTGGAGCAAATACTGCCCTCAGTAGTTCTTCTGAACGAGGATTGGTGACACCAACAACCAAACGATCTGGTCTGAGTGAATCCTCTAGCGCTGTTCCTTCTCTTAGGAACTCTGGGTTCCACGCAAGGTTAGGCGAACTAAATCCTGTTGCCTCTGCCAGCAGCTCAGTCAATCTAACTGCAGTGCCAACCGGAACTGTTGACTTACCTGCCACCAATGCATCTTCACGAAGGTATGGAGCTAAGCCTTTAATCGCTGACTCTAGATAAGAGGTGTCAGCTGCAAGAGATCCTGGTGTCTGGGGAGTGCCAACACAGATGAAGTGAATGTCTGCTTCTCTTGAACTCTCGTCGTGCTGTGCCTTGAACTCAATGCGACCTAGAGCAATCTGTTCTGCAAGGGCTTCATCTAGACCAGGCTCAAAGAAGCCCGCCTTACCTTGAGAAAGAGATTCGAGCTTCTGCTGATTAGGTTCAATACCAATAACCTGGTGGCCAACCTTAGCCATTGCAACAGCATGGGTTGCACCTAGGTATCCCAACCCAATAACAGTGATTTTCATGGCCATGGGGCAAGTCTATCTAGCGGAGATTAACAACTCAGTCGGTGACGTGCAG
>Ga0214917_10005443_pt1 | contig 13583 bp, 16 predicted proteins | sample LL_1208_BB_MetaG_FD_177983 | JGI IMG/M metagenome (GOLD analysis project Ga0214917, IMG submission 177983) | Freshwater microbial communities from Lake Lanier, Atlanta, Georgia, United States - LL_1208_BB | ecosystem: Environmental > Aquatic > Freshwater > Lake | place: USA: Georgia | collected... | reverse complement strand
TGTCACACAGCCAGAACAACGCGCAGCCATGATTCTACGTCTGTCATCCGCAGATGATCGTGGAATTTCAGCCCTCCGGCAACGCCTGACAGATTTTGTACGACGTGTTCGCCCCGTTGCAACCGCGTTTTCCTGGGTACTCATCGATGATGCAGATAATTTGCCTACGGTAACACAACAAGCTCTGCGCCGTATTCTTGAACTGTATGTTAACCAGACCAGATTTATATTTATCGCACATTCCAAGGATACATTTATTGAACCCATTCAAAGTCGTTGCATTATCCGCCGATTTAATCCGGTAGATCTCAGTCATTACGGGCGAATTTTAGCAAAACGCGAACATGCCGATTTGACAGATGAATCTATTGAGCTGATGGCCGCTCTGGCGAATGGAAATGCAAGACAATTTCTGTTGATGTGTAGAGCAACAAATATAGCCGATGCCCATACTCCCGTCCAAATTCAATCGATTATAAATACGCCACCTGTAAAAATACTTCTGAGCCTTCGTGACGCAGTTGCGAATGCATGTTTGAGTACAATCGCGGAGAATTGTCTGGCTCTGTGGAGTCGCGGCTACAGTTTCGAAGAATGCATCAGCATGCTGGAGCAGGTCGTCTATATTTACAGTGAAACCATGACTTCCGACATGCGTCATGTGCTAAAATGCTGCGCAGAAGGCCACGTATATCAAATCCTCAACAAAACAACAACTATGGATCTCATAGCCGTATTGGGAGGAAAAACCAGTGCTGATTGTTTGGCATAAGTAAGGAGTAATGTCATCACAATTCGTGGTTATTCCGCCACTCAAATTAGTAGAAAAAATATTTCAATGCTGCACAGAAAAGCCACTTGAAGCCGGTGTAACCTGGATACAGATCAACGAACCCGATGCACAATCCATGCAGATTATTCGCAAATATATCCGTAATAGTCACGCAAAACTCTGGGAACAATGTGCACAGGGTTTTGGAGCGCTTGCTTTTTTACGTCAGATTCTACGTCCGCACGGGTTCAGTATTAAAAAGGCAGAACCAGGATATAAATTAATATTATTAGCCGCAAACGAAACAGTTATTATTAGAAGCGGTCAAACAATTGAATGGAATTAACGGCGGGTAGCCCATTTTGCCCAACAGAATTGGCTTTCACGAATCTGCTCTTCAGATAGACGTAAAAACCATTGAAACGGCACTGTACGTTCAAGAGAATCGCGGCCATCTGGCAACGGCACCCAGGAACAATTATCAGTTTGGCCATCGGGCCAATCTGTTGAGCCCAACAGAGTATCCAGTTCTAATCTTCTGCCGTAAATATCGCGCGAGCATTCGGGCTCACGCATCACTGTTACTGCACCGCCAGAGCAGTGTCTATCCCACAGGCTTCGCAAGGCACGCCGTGCCTCTGCAGATGACCACGACGGTGCCCCTGCAGAAATAATTGCTCCAACATCACGTGCCATTCCGCGCCAAACAGGATGCCCAGATGTTGCTGCCCATCCCGCAGATACTCCACCCGCCGCGGCACCGGCTGCGCGACTTTCCGCCGGATCGTAACCAAAAATAACTGCGCTGCTCTTTAATTCTGGTAGGGGACCTACAGGTAAAATAGATCCATCTACCCAGAGACCTCCCTGTGCAGACAAAACTGCAGCACGACACCAGGCCATCCATAGAGCGGGAGGTACTTCTCCCCATCCGCTGGGAATATCTATACCGCCACTGCGAATAATCTCCACAGCCGTATCACGACCCAGGACGGGAATAATGTCGTATGCAGCGCCCCAGAGTTCACGCGCTCTTCTCAGACAGACACGCAGATAAGGTTCATTGGGTTCTGTGGTTTCTCGTGCACCCCAGTCGAGCCATTCACGCGTATTTGTTTGACTGTCGTCCACGTGCCACCAGATCTTCGGTTTGCCTGCGGATCCTAATAATCCACCTTGGCCGCCTATACTCTGCTGAACCGATTCTATATGTTGTGCAGTCGCCACGATTCCTGCCACGGCCAAAATACCCACTACTAAAATCCATAACCTCATTATCCCTACACGATACAAGGGAAATCGGCATCCTTAAAAGAGAAATGTATCCACGTCTGTCAGCACTAACACCTGCCGTGGTGGACAGATTATATGGGATTGATACAGCCACACCGACAGAAACACCACAGTTTGTTTTTTTGTTGGGCCCGCCGGGCATCGGCAAAACATCCAATCATCCGTCGGAACTTGCACACGGTAACTATGCCACTATAAATCTGGATGTACTGCTGGAAAATCTGCGTCCATTTCGTATTGGTTCTTCATTAGCATGGTGGGCGGGAGAGCAACGATTTACCGCTCTACCGGGATATCAAACACGTCGTGAAAATGCGGCGGCCTTGGGCTGGTGGGAAAAAGGTCGTTTGACACCCGCGCTGAATTCATTGGCGGAAGAGACAATTGATGCAAATCAGACAGAAAAATCAATCGTTAGCATGACTGATGCTGCTCTGGCCCGTGCGATTGATAAAAGTATTAATATAGTGTGGGAAACAACGGTATCTCTTAATAAGCAAAGACGTGTTAAAAAAGTCGATGATGTGATGTCGTATTTAAGACGTAACGCGCCACATTACACCGTGTTATTCGTCTTAATAGATGCACCGGCAGAAGAGTTATCGCAACGTCTGATAGCACGTCAGTCGTACAATCAGCCGTATCGTGCAGAACCATTTTGGCGCCCTGTGCCAACCGAAGAGACAGCCGTGGAGCATTCTCTGGAGGCTCATCGTGAAGCCTTTGCAGCACTGCGTGCTCAGTATCGCGCCAAAGCCCGCTTTAAAGTTATTATAAATCGTGTTGATTTTGATCGCTTACCGATATCACGGAACTTTAATGCTGATGAGGCAGAAGCCCGCATACTTAGTGCATACAGAAGGCAAACACGTCGTAGCAGTGGCAGCAGGAGGCGCAGTGGCAGCAGTGGCAGCAGTGGCAGCAGTGGCAGCAGTGGCAGCAAACGCAAAACCACTAATAGCAGAAATTCCCGATACAAAATCTAAGAATTTACCAACATGCGTCGTCGCATCATATCTGCCCACGAATCACTTGCCGCATCCATCTGCGCAGTACGCAAACGACGTGCTCTTTCCATTTCTGCCGCCTCAACTGCAGCTGCTGACCAACGTTCATGTTCTGATGCCTCTATGGGACGCGCCAGCGCAGCGTCGCGCTGGCGTTTTATAACATCAGCAGAACCTACACCCTGGCGTGAATCTATCTTAACACCGGCAACTTCCTGATACACTGTAGAACCGTGTGTATAGGCCTCTTTAATATCAGTAAATTGTGTATCTGCTCCCAACGGAGCCGTAAAATTACGGGGATCTTCGCCAATTACTGTGCCTCCCAAGGATACAAGTGATTCCGGCACCGTACGACGCACTAATGCTGTTCCTGCTGTTTGCGCAACAGCGACAGCTTTAAAGCGCTCCTCAAAACTGCCGCTTTTCTTGGCCGCTGCCGCTGCTGCTGCCGCCGCTGGAACTTTGTTATCTTCTTTCATCCAGTCACCGTATCCAGTATCACGGGATGGATCCGGTAAACGATTTTCTTCAAACAGACGATTGAATACACCCATGTCCAGTTTTTTCGCAGATAGAGCCACAGGAGGCGTATCGGGTAAAGCGGGCGGAGCCGTTGCAGAACGATATGCTGCCGCTGTTTCTGCCGTCACAGGCCCAGTCATCCTTGCCTCTTCTGCAGGAGAAAACCGCGGATTTATCCGCTGCAAAATGCGCAACACATAATCATATGCCTGTTTCACTGCATCAAATGCCTCCTTACTACCACCGGCTTTATCGGGATGTACACGCAAGGCTACCCGCCGATACGCTGTTTTTAAGAGTTCTGCTGTAAGCTCTTCAGAATCATGAATGCCTAATAATTCCAGTGCTTCCTGGAAATAATCCATGGCTTTTGCAGCGGGGCTGACTATCATAGATGTTGTAGATGCAGTTGCTGTTGTGGCCGTCGGTATCTGCCACATTGCTAAACGTGGATCCTGCACTGCAGCTGTTGGTGTCGCCGCCGTCGCCACCGTCTTATACTGATAGGGCCACGGCATCTGTCTTCCATGACGACGCGCCATAAGCCACTGAACAACAGTCTCATATACTCCGTACTGCTGCGCTGCTGACCGCAATTCCGGAGACTGGACAACGCGCTCAATCATTGCCGCGCGCACTTGATCTGATTCTATGGCACAAATATCATTCCATATACGGGATGCAGAACCACCCATTGTTAAGCGCGCCGACTATATCCAACCAACAAAGCCGCAGCACCTATACCTCCTGCTAAAACACCCAGACCAATAAATGCAACCATCTGATTTTCGGGCAAAACTGTAAGGCCTTTTTTTGTGTATTCCGTAGGCAGATTTAGCACACTATGATTACCATGCATAATATCAGAACTGGAACCTGATTGCTGACAATTTAGAGCGGGATGCCACAGAAACCGAATTATACCGACACGAGACATATACGCAATGTAGGCATCAATATGAATTTCAATCGGCAGCGCACGTCGCAGCAGACGCTGTGCACCACGGCGTGATATCAGATATCCGTGTGAACCTGTTAAACTGTCACACTTCCACCACGGTTCATCGGCACCTTTAAGCGGTGTACATCCACGACCCGAATTGTCATAATCCGTTTTATGAAAATTCACCACATCCCAATCGCCCGATGCAGGAAGATCCGCAACGACAGTGGCCAACGCCTTCGCAAATCCAACCGGTATAGAACAATCATCTTCAAAAACAACCGCCATGGGTACAGCACTATCAACGATTCGCTGCCAGACTGCAATATGCGATAAAGAACAGCCGATTGCACCCGCATGGTCAATTTCATAAGGTGAGCGCCGCGTACGGAGACGAATATTATGTAGTACTGCAAGACTAATTTTTTCTGGTCCCAAATTTTCCAAATCCAGTTTTTTCGCATCAACGGCAGACCAGCGCACAACCTTATCACCGATACCGCCAGCACGGGCGTTTGTCTGAAATGCCATCCATCTATCTGGTCTGCGATCTAGTGAGATACAGAACATTGGTATATGTTCTGTCATGTGCCCTTAAAAAGAACTTACAAATTTGGTAATTATAACTGCATTTATGAACATGCTAAGAAGACCCTGCCCAACGGTAAGAAATCGCACGCCCTGCGAAGGTATTGAAATACTTGGATCAGGACTTACGCTCAAAAAACTGCATAAACTGAGATATAGAGAATCTATAAATGCGGTATCTGCCTCCTCACCAAATCCACGAATATACTTGTCGGGTGCAGTAAAGTATAGACCAAAATACAGATAGGCAAAGGCCATGATAATATAGATGATTAGATACACGACAGACCAGATAGGTAACTTAAATGATGGAAATCCCGCTATATCTAACGTTAATTCCCAGAGTAATTTGCCGAGACCGAAAAAACTAATAGTACTTCCAAGTATGGCTATTAATATAAGCCATATTGTTCGTGAGGATGGACGCCAAAGCAAAAAAATAACAGTGAAAATGATAGGCACGGCGACAAGAGTTGTCAGAGAGGATAAATCACGCTGGCCAATTATAACTTCATTGAAATTCTGCTGGGCCTGATAATCTGATGCACTCATTGCAGTCATATCGCCTTATTTATAAGTTAGAATTCTGGATCATTGAAAACAGCAGCACCTAACACAGCAAATCGCCAACTGTCAATTTCACTTGCGGGCCAGATTATCCATTCTTGTTGAGATGCCAGACGTGTTCTCATGGAGGGAAGCGACTTAATCGCTAATTTAAGTTCCCCATCATCATCAAGTTCGTCAAAGTTCACATATGAGAAGGTAGCACCTGCTATACGACATGTTTCTTCCACCACGGGGCGCAACACCTTACAGCGGGCGCACCATGGAGCAGAGATAAATTCAACTTGTGTGGTCATCCTGCATTTGTAGGATGCACAAGTAAAGGGGTCAAATTTTGTCGGCTGAGGAAATGCTAATGTCTGAGTTCTTGTGAAAACCGGCGTAGTGCAGCCTCAGGAATAATCGGTATAATGACTTCACACTCCCATAATTGAGTACGCCCAATATCAAACAGCACCCAGCTATATGGCCACCACCAACTATTGCTATTTATGATTCTCTGCCCAGCCGGTAGCAGTTTGTCAACAGAATTAGCAGGTAGCACTGCTAGCAGATGTACCCATTCAGGCAACGAAGTATTCCATTCCACCTTTGGAGGGTGCACCACATATTTTGCATTTGCCAATGCTGTTGCGATATCGCTCCATAGAGGAGGCAGATGTGCATCATACATCCATCCCTGACAAACCTGCCGACCATTATAATAGTCCCATACCCAGCCAACACCTCTTAGATAATCCTCAGCTGAGGCTGCACCATGGCCTCTCCATTCAGCATATATCTGTTTCCAGTTTGGCACAAGAGTTTTTCCATTCTGTGACAACAGCCGCGAAATACTATTCCATTTAGCTGGCTGCGCCTGAAAAGCTTTCATTGCAGTTTCAACAGGATTATTGCCAACTCCAGTGGGTTGCGTAGCCTGGCGGGCTGCAGCATGAACGGCAGCAAGCATATCATCTGCCTCTTTTTGCGCCCAAGACTCCAGAATTTTATACAGAATACTACCCTGAATCTGACCCTTTTCAGGACAAACAAGAAATTTACCCTGACTCCATTGCTCCTGCAATTCGGCAATGAGAAGAGGAATACCATCATCACGCACTGTGCGGGTCAGTGACCGTGGTAAAAAATCATTGCCCAAGAGTGACATGCCGGCTACAAAATCTCGCACATGAGCCGCGGAGGCAGCACGACCCAACAAACTCTGTCGCATGGCTGCAATTGACATGTGTCGCCATCCACCCGTATTTGCAGATTCGAATTCTTGGGCTTCGCGTACCAATGAGACAGTTGCTCCAGTGTCAGCTTCCAATAACAGACCCAAAAGAATCAAATCTGCATCTAATCCATAGATTGCACAGGTAGCCGGTGATACATGCCGCATGCGTTTCAATAACTTGTGTTCGCCTTCTCCGGGTTCACTTGTATCACTTACAATGACAGGAATTCCCAGAGTTTTTGTTACAGTTTGTGCATTTTCTTTGAGAACAACCGCCAGTTTTGACATAAATGCGGTGCCTGGAGTAAGTGCATTTTGATCCCAGCGCGTTATATCACAATCCGTCGCACCAGATTCCCTGCGGACATTATTTTCTAATCCATACATCCATGGTCCTTTGAAACGACGGAGTCTCTGTTGGCGTCTTTTGGCAGCACAGACCACTCCATCACAACTAACATAGACACCCGCTGTTGGCTTTACGAGAAGAATAATTTCTGCCATGTAGGATGCAATATCTTTTTGGAAGTTGGCCTCCCACTGTGACACTTCGGCAGACACAGGACCAGACACAGATTCAGAAGGAAAAGCAGGCTGCCGTCGCAGCACATAATACATGGCACAATTGAAATCCAGACATAACCACTGCGGTGGCACGCGACCAGTACCATTACCAATAATCTGTGGAAAACGTCGACATAAGTGACGATAAAAACTGGGAATACCCATACTTCTACATAGATTCTGTATCCGTATCTTAGGTCTCAATGAAATCGCTGTTTGTCATAGGGGGTCATGGTTGCATACAATGATTATATTGCAGCGGCTATCATGCATAATCTGCAAATATTGCCCGAATCACTTTCGTGTGGTCTTATAATTCTGGCGATAGTTCTTGCTAATCCGACAATATTTGGATTAGCGGTGGGTACAATAGGCATGCAGGCTCTAACAGGTGCTGTGGGCCGTTTAATGATGAAGTTTGCACCAGATGGCGCTGTACAGAGGGCAAGTACAGATCCATGTCATTCATCCTATTTAGGTCAGAGTTGGGAGCGACTTCTACGCGGAACGGTTAGTCCTGAATATCTGCTGCATCCCACTGCACCGTCTGTCTATACAGCCACTGTGGCGTTCATTGCCGGTTATGGTTTGGCACTTCAGCTCATTTACAAGGATGAGATCAACGCCGGCGTTGTTAATGCTGCCTGGTGTACAGCATTCGGCATATTAACAGGTATAATCTTGTTACTGACACTTATATTCCGTACAGCATCCGGTTGTGACTCTTTTGCATCATCGGCCGGTGGTCTGGGTCTGGGTCTTCTGATAGGATTCCTGGGCACAGTAGCGCTGGCATATTCTACAAATCGTCGCGCAACAAATATATGGGGTATCCCATTGCTCCGTGATCGCATCAATGCCGGTGCACCTGTATATGTATGTGACGTTTCCTCCTGAGACATGGTTTTTACCGCTGCTCTAAAATAAGGGAGACAATGGCAACGCCAATAATAGAAATCCTGGCCGGTGTCCTCCGTTATTTTCCAAATACAATGATAATTACCACCTTGTTCGGTGGACTCCTGCTTGCACGGCTGAACTGGATTATGGTAGGTGTTGGTGCTCTTGTATTATCGGTTTTTGTACTGACAGTGCAATACATTTTCATGCGCTCTTTAAATTTAGGTGCAATTCCCGGTGCAGCTGTATTAGAAGCCTGTTCTCTATTACCGGTAACAGCAGGCGTGGAATTTTCATCGCTACCCTCTATCTGGTTGGCGCTCACGACTTATTTTGCCACATATATTCTCACAAATGCCATCAATATATACACGACGCCGGCAAAGCGTGCTCCTGCATCAATTCCCGTGCAACAGCGCAAGGGATTAGGTCTGATATCTGCGATGGCCACCGCACTTTTGTTTGTACTATTGGTAGTGCCCCGCGCCTTCACCGGCTGCGAAACCTGGGTAGGCGGTGGTCTGGGAATTGCTGTAGGCGCAGTTGCGGGATGGGCATGGTGGAATCTACTATATCTATGTTTCCAGCCGGCATGGCCTGATATTCACGGAGTTATGATAGGCACAACACCTGGTTCTCTGCGGGTGGGTCCACTGGCATGCGCAGCAGCAGCGCAGTAAATTTGAGGGGTGGGTCGTTTGATGCTGCAGTGCAGCAAATGCCACAAGACCAAATAACCATGCGCTTGCCGCGTGGTCTTCTTGAAGACTTAGAAACAACAATTATCAAACAAGATAGACAATGGTTAACCGAAATAGCTCATAAACTTCAGCTACCTCCTGGAGATGTCATACGCCGTTGTCTGGGTACATCAGGCGTTCCAACAGCCATGTGTCAGCTCTGGTATCCCGCAATAGCAGATCTGTCAGATGAACCTGGCGCATGTCCATGGTGGGAATGTCATGGAGATAAAATGTGGCGCCGATGTCCAAGAGCACGTATATCGCCAACTTTACCCTGTCTTGTTCATGAACGTACACAATCGTCTGTCTCCGCACGCATTCATACGGATCCTGTAATTACAGGATTATCTTGGTTACAGCCAGTTATCCATGGTGGACAACTATATTGGTGGGATCCGATTGAAAAAGTTAGTCGTAACGAAGCGGGATATATTGAACCAGAAATTGAATTTGTCCACATTTCTGTAGATGATACACGAATCTGGTTAAAGAAATGATTGTAAGATAAGAGACAATGAATGAAGGTGGGTCACCTATGTCAATAGATACTCCACCTTCTTCTCCTCCGCCTCAATTATTGCTATCTTATCTGGATGAGATTCTAGCGGACGAACCTATTCAAGAACAAGGACAACAGTCTGGATTAGACAATGAAGTAGAAGAACAGGATGCAGAATCCAGCACGGATCAAGAAACAGATTCCAACTCTAACCAAGAGCAAGAGCAAGACCAAGAGCAAGAGCAAGAGCAAGACCAAGAGCAAGCAACAATAGATAATGTCGCTCCAGCCGAAAAAACAACAAGCTATTGGTTGCAAGAGTGTGCCAAAAATCCCACAGCAGATATGTTAACTCCTTTTTACGAAAAGCAACGACATCGTGCTGCCTTTCGCAAGTTACTTCTCCATTGGAGACTCCATAATTGGAAGGATAGACCTGCTGTGTGTAATATTGATATGATAGAAGGTACTACGCTACCTGAAGATAGCCCGGATGCTGTGATAGTTTTTGACATGCGCAGACAATTAAAATATCGGTTCCATTATCGTGATCTTTTCAGTAGTCTGATGAATAATTTAACTCTGGCCGACGAATTACTGCCAACACCACGCGAACCCACCAATCCGTGGACAAATGAACCGTTTACGTATGCGCAAATTGTCGCCGTCGCCAAGTATATTTGTCGGCATTTCGGTAAAGCAGGGCGTTGTCCTCCTGTTATTTTCAGCGCCTTCGCTGCTGCGCAATACAATATTAAAGCCTTTTCAGATGATAATTCCAGCCTCTTGGCACAAATCGCCATACGCAATTGCTTCAAGGAATTTTCAGCAGCAAATCAAGAAATTCTGCTGGATAGCATGGCACACATGTTGGCCGAAGCCAATATTAATTTTAGTATTGTGAATTTGCGCCGCTGGTTACGTAGTAATCCTTCACCGACCCAAGTGCAACCATGGCTTCATATGGCACGCGATTATTATCTATATATCAATTTACATATTCAATCGCGACCAGAGTGGGATTCAAATTCATCTATCTGGAGAGATGTACGAGAATTATACAGAAACACGCAGTTTAATGCCACCGCCGCCAGTGAACGTGTTAGGCAACTGAGAGTAATAGTACCACCTAATACACAGCCAACGCCAGCACCAGCGACACAATCAATACCTTCACTTGTTCACCTAATACTTCCTGGACTGCCACAACCAGATATCTCAGGCAATATAGAAACAATAGTAGCTCTCGAACTAATTCAACAAGCGCTTTTCCGATTATAATGTCAGAGCGATAACATGAATGATGCGGATGAGATTATTCCCGGTGTCTGGATCGGTAATGCCCGCGCAGCCGCTAATAGCCAGTGGTTACGTAGCCAGAATATCCAAGCTGTATTTAACTGCACCAAGACTCTGCCATTTGCTGAAATAATTCCCCACCAATATCGGATTCCGGTGGATGATAATCTCCAACCAGCAGAAATTAATAATATGACGAACTGGGCACCTGAGATTGCCTACAAAATAATGCGCGAATTCAACGCTGGCAGACGTATTTTAATCCATTGTCACGCGGGTATGCAACGTTCAACAACTGCCTGTGCATTCTTTTTGATGGTTTTAACAGCAATGCCCCTTATTCAGGTCATGTATCTTATACGTAGCCGCCGACCCATAGCTTTCAGACCCACACCAAACTTTGCTGAGAGTCTTCGGAAGTTTGAGACTCAGGTGAAGACGCAGATTTTACCTCATCTGCATTAGAGCTGGAAATTAACTCAACTAATCTTTCATCAACTGGCCAATTTGAAGCCGAAATATCAACCACCATCTCACGACAGTAACCTGTGGTTTCGCCAGGATAACCGGCAGGATTAACGACCATCTGAACATTATTCAGAGACTGCGTAGCTGCCTGATGTGTATGTCCGTATATCCACGCACGCACCGGGGCCTGAATTAAATCTTCGCAATCCGCCGCAGCAAAGCAACAATTTAGCGGTGAATGTTGAAAACGTGGCGAAATTAGGCGACGGCTGGGAACATGATGAGTCACAACAACTGCAGGCGTTCCCATTTCGTTACATGCAGAAAGCTCCGTAGATAGCCATGCACGGTCTTCTTGATGCCATTTTGTCGTATCTGCGGGTGTTGCTTTTTGTTTTTCTTTAATAGAAATATAATTATAGTCATTCATACCCTGAATAGCGGTGGATGCATCTGTTGGTGAACTCAGATCAGTCCATAGAGTACAACCCAGAAATGCAATTCCATTGATATCAACACGTTTTTGCTGTAGAAAATGTACATTTGTAAATGCCTTAGAAACTTCTTCACATGCGGCAAGACGTTCATCGCGTGTACTTATTAATTCTGCTGCTATATGCTTCCAGGCGGATGCGTGTTTTTTATTGTAAAGTTCATGGTTGCCAGCAATAACAATAACATGCGCCCAGTTACGACTGCTCCAGTGTAAGAAATTTCGGTATTCCTGACACTGGGGATTACCTAAATCTCCGGCCAATACTAAGATAGGAGCAACTGGACGCAACAGAGTAGGCCAAGCAACTGCACCACGGAATTCCAAATGTAGATCTGAAGCATACTGAATAATAGCACGTGTTCTGGTTAACATTTATTTATTGCTATCACACGGTTGCACATTTGTCATTTTTAACATGAGATATTTTAGATGGCTAATAGGGCAATAGTTTTTCTTTGTAGTTCTATTAATACTGATTTAATTACGTTTGCCAAAACTCTTGTTTCAATAAATTATGATGTCTTTATTTGTAGCGATCGTGTACATTCAGAAGTAGATGATTTGATACACTTTATAGGAAATAATCCTGATGATGCAGAACTATCTCAAAAGGCAAATTTTTATGGATGTGTATCTTTCATACCCAATAGAGCCTGTTCCCGAGATAAAGCTCTCTGGTGGTTTTGCACACAGTGCCACAATAAATATACATTTATTTGGATGATAGAAGACGATGTATTAATTCCTCATAACAAAGTTCTGGAAAATATAGATAATAAATATCTGGACCAAGATCTATTATGTACTTCTTACAACATTAATAGAAACGGTTCAATACGTGGTTGGTGGCATTGGAAAAGTGCAAAAGATGAAAAGTTACCATTACCGTGGGTAAATAGTATGATTTGTGCCATCAGAGTATCACAAAAATTACTGAATGGCATATATTATAGCACCTTAAAATACTCTAAACTTTTAATGAATGAACTTTTATTTACAACAATATGTGAACATAATAAATTATCATATGCTAATCCTGCAGAGCTTTCAACTATATTTTATAGAAATAAATTTCAATATCGAGAATTTAGAGATAAATCAAACAATCTGTTTCACCCTGTAAAAGATATTGAAATTCATAAAAGTATTCATAGAGAATTCCAAAATATTTTTAATGCATATGCAATTAGACAAGAGATTCAGTTAAAGGCAAATAAATATCGTAAAATTGGATTATTTCGCGATAAAATAACAACAATCTAAAAACTTGACGGTATGAAGGTAAAATGAAAAGTAGATTTTTAAATAATTCATTTCATTTTTGTGATTTTACATTGGATAAGACGGTAGATCCAATTGATGATTTTATGTTTATCTCATTGCAATTCGGGTTTGAAACTACCAATGATGTTTACAAAGATGGTGTCGTATGGGATGGTGCCAATTTTGATTTACAAGAGGTTAATGAAATTACATTTAAAGTTAAATCAAATTGTAAATTAACACGCGATCAAAATAAAGGATTTATTGATCGCATGACATTTGCTTTGAGATAATCATAACATGGTTAATCGCAACAACGTCTTCCTACACCTGAAAATGGTTGCCATGGTTTTTTCAAAGAATTTGGTGCAGGTGCAGGTGCAGGTGCAGGTGCAGGAGCAGGTGCAGGTGCAGGAGCAGGAGCAGGAGCAGGAGCA
>Ga0214917_10005439_pt1 | contig 13586 bp, 1 predicted proteins | sample LL_1208_BB_MetaG_FD_177983 | JGI IMG/M metagenome (GOLD analysis project Ga0214917, IMG submission 177983) | Freshwater microbial communities from Lake Lanier, Atlanta, Georgia, United States - LL_1208_BB | ecosystem: Environmental > Aquatic > Freshwater > Lake | place: USA: Georgia | collected... | reverse complement strand
TGGAACCACCTCCTTCGCTATCGGCAACCAGACGCAACTTGATGCGGCCTATGGCAACACCTTGCTCGATCTCACCCACAACGGTGGCACTCCGCAGGCGGGCAAGGTCAACGTCCTGAAGTTGTAGATTGTAGTTAGGGCCGATGATCCTCATCGGCCGATCGAACAATTAAGGCTTTGGGCTTTCGAATTACCATCGGTCGAGCACGCACCGATTTCGAATGGGAACTAAGATTTCGTATTTCAATACGTAAAGCATTATCAAACAACTAAATAGCCAAATAAAATTATATTGATTATTAATGACTTACGCAAATTTCTTATTTGGTATAAATCATTATTCATTAACACTTTATAAAATCAAAAAAAACGCAAAAAAATTCATAAATCGTTGTCCAAATTGAACTTTCACGTGGAAATTTGGTCGAAGGTAAGTATGTTATCAGTTGTGGGAATAGGTAAATCCTTCGCTGCCAAAGGCAGCCGGTGTCTGGGTATTCCACAGTCCAAGCAAGGCTGGGGGCTGGAGAAGTTTCAAAAAGGAGTTTCCCAATCCTTTCCGGTGGCCGCTGCGGCATTATTGATTTTGTTCGGATTGACCGGCAACGCCCGTGCCAATCTCTATGGGACGGTTTGGGACCTGGCCGTCAATTTTTGGGTGGGTTCGGGAGATTACATCCAGATGACCGGCGACGGGAACGGAGACTCCTTTAAGTATCAAAATGGAACCTTCACCCACAACGATTCAACGATGGATTTCTGGGGCAACGCTCAAATCGGATTGAATAATTGGGCTATCTTTTATCAAAACGGGGGAACGATGAATGTGGGCGGTTGGCTCTCGATCGCCCGCTATGGCGGGAGCGGTTATCTGGAGGTCAATGGCGGCCTCGTGAATTCCTACAACCAGGCCATCATTGTGGGTGAGGGCGGCGATGGCGGTTTGGCGATGAAGGGTGGGCGTGCCTACTCCTACCAAGGGGTGGCTTTGTCGCAGAACGGCGGCAGCAAGGGAACGCTGTATGTCAACGGGGGCACGCTCGAGGTTGGAGGGATTTGGAAGGGAGGCGGAACAGGGGATCTCAGTTTCAACGGAGGAACCCTTAAGGCGACCAAAGACGAGTGGAACTTTATCTCGGGTCTCAGCTCCGCCACCATCGGTGGAGGGGGAGCGATCATCGACAACAACGGCAAAGGCATTGGCATCAATCAGACTCTCACCGGCTCAGGCGGGTTGAACCTCTACGGAAGCAATTGGACCACCCTCCGCCAAAACAATACCTTCTCCGGGGATACCGTGGTGAATGCCGGAATTTTGAATTTTGACGGAAACGGATCCCTTTACAATAACGGCACCACGGCCGGCAACGTCTACGTGAACAGCGGGGCTGTTCTTTATTTCAGCCGGCAAGATACCTTTGGTGACGCGGATACGGGAAGCAGTTCTCCAGTTTCGATCATCGTCAACGGGGGGGTCATCGGCAACGGCGCCGTCTTCAACAACCTCAACCATCTTACGCTCAACGGGGGTGAATTGAGGGCGAATGGGGGAAGCGCAGGCGGGTGGAATGCCTACGAATTAAACAGCGTGACCGTTGGAGGCAGCAGTGCTTCCACCATCACCTCTAACACCTCGATCAATAGCAATAACGACATTCTCCTGAGCCGCGCCGGGACAACGACCTTCAACGTCGGTTCGACCGGGGATGCGACCGGGGACTTGAAGGTTTCTGCCAGGTTGAGCGATGGAAACGGGGTGGTCGGCTCCCTCACCAAAACCGGTACGGGGAAAATGGTTTTGTCAGCGGCCAATACCTACAGCGGCCCTACGGTGATAACGGCCGGAGCGCTCGAGGTGGGCAACGGCGGTACGGGTGGCACGATCGGATCGGGCAACGTGACCAACCATGGGACGCTGATATTCAATCGCTCTGACTCGTCCTCGGTGACAAATCTGGTGACGGGAAGTGGGACCTTCGTGAAGCGGGGCACAGGTGCGTTGACGCTGAGGGGGGCTCTCAACAACTCCTACACAGGTCCTACCACCGTTGAAGGTGGTGTCCTGGAGCTTCTGACCACGGACTTCAGTGTTTATCGAGGCGGAAAAATCACCATCACTAACGGATCGACGCTGAAAATCTCTGATCAGGGGACCGGTTCCTACAGGTATGATTTCGGCGCGGTGACATTCGAGTTCGGAGGCGATGGAGGCAACTCCATCAAAACCGGCGGAACGGTCAACAATAACTGGGTGCTCACGGGATCAGCCACGTTTCAGACTCGAGGAGGGGCTCGCAACTTCATGTCTGAAAACGCAGGCGCGGGGCTCAATTTGAACAACCAGACCGCCACCATGGATGTATCTCTTGGGAGTGACGCGGAAACGGATCTGGAGATATCGATGCGAATCTGGAATGGGGGGGGTATCCGCAAACAAGGCAACGGCCGGCTCACCTTATCAGCAGCCACCAATTCGTACACCGGATCCACGCTAGTGGGTGCAGGAAGTCTAATCGTGGCAACGAACTGCAAAACCTTGGCTAGCGCGATGACCATTTCGAATGGGGCTGTTTTACGGGTCTTTGGGTCGGTGGGTTCGGTCACCGCGCAAGCCGGGGCCACGGTACAGGGAGCTGGGACGATCACCAACCTGAACGTCAGTTCCAACGGTGTGGTGGCAATTCCTGCGCCTTCAACCAACACAACCGGCGTGTGGAACACGGCGGGCACCATCAGCTTTGCCGCGGGCGCGAAGATAGATGCGGGATCCCTAAATGCCACTAACACCTATTATCTAGTCCGAGGAACTTCCATTTCTGGGACCCCCACGGTCCTGAACGCCACCGATTTCAACCTCACCACCACCAACAACACCCTGGTGTTGATCCCGAAGGACACCGATGGAGACGGTCTGACGGACTATCAGGAGAGCCAACTGGGCTCCAATCCCAACCTGGCCGACACCGACGGGGACGGGCTGAATGACAACGTGGAGACAAAAACCGGCACCTTTGTTTCCGCCACCAACACCGGCACGGATCCGACCAAAGCGGACACCGACGGGGACGGGCTGAATGACAACGTGGAGACAAAAACCGGCACTTTTGTTTCCGCCACCAACACCGGCACGGATCCGAATGTGGCCGACAGCGACGGGGACGGGCTGAATGACGGAGTGGAGACGAAAACCGGCACCTTTGTATCCGGAACCAACACCGGCACGGATCCGAATGTGGGAGACAGCGACGGGGATGGAATCGGGGACGGGGTGGAAATCACGGATGTCACCAACCCGAACAGTGTTTTCAGCTACAAAAAGACAACATCCTTCAACTATACCGGCGTCTTCCAATCCTTCACGGTGCCGGCAGGGGTTTCCAAGGTTTCCTTCTCTTTGCAGGGGGCCGATGCGGCAAATTTCCAAAACGGCTACCTTGTGTTTGGGGGGCAGGGCGGAACGGTGACGGGCACTTTGGCCGTCACTTCGGGGCAAACCCTGCGGCTGGGGGTGGGTGGCGGCGGCAGTGGAAATCTCGGTGGTTGGAACGGGGGAGGAAGCGATCCGTACAACCGCGGGGGCGGGGGAGGCGGGGCGACGGATATTTTCATCAACACCACGGACTGGACCAACCTGGTGGCCATCGCGGGTGGCGGGAGCGGTGGAAACAGCCGGGATGGATTCGGGGGGAACGATGCCAATAGCGGGGTCAACCGCGGGGTTTTCCTGGTGGGAGGTGACGGGGACGGGGGAGGGGGAGGGGGAGGCTACTTCGGCGGCCAGGGGGGTGGCGTGGGTTACAACGCCGGTGGCGGAACCAGCTGGGTCAACACCAACCTGGTCTCGGTCAGCAGCATTCAGGGCGGCAGCCCCGCAGGCAGCAACGGGTTCATCCAACTGAGCTACGTGGCTGAGCCTACTCCGCAAATCAGCCAGTCCCCGGCGTCTTTGACCGGGACCGCCGGTGACCCGGCATCTTTCTCCGTAACCGCCGCCAATCCCTCCGGCGACACGGTCGGTCTGGTCTATCAATGGCGGAAGAACGGAGGCAATCTCAGCGGGGCCACCAACACCACCCACACCATCCCGTCGCTCTTCCTGGCGGATGCCGGAAACTACGATGTGGTGGTCGCCAACAGCTACGGATCCGTGACCAGTCGTATCGCCACACTGACGGTCAACAAAGGGACGCCGACGATCAGCACGGCGCCGGCGGCCAGTGCGATTAGTTATGGGCAGACGTTGGCGAGCAGCACGCTGACAGGCGGGACGGCGAGTGTGGCGGGAACCTTCACCTTCACGACGCCCTCGATAGCGCCCAATGTCGGCACGGCCAACCATGGGGTGACGTTCACCCCGAACGACCCGGTCAACTTCAACACGGCAACGACGACGGTGAGCGTGGCGGTGGCCAAGGCAACCTCGGCCATCCTGCTGGCGTCAACGGACACCAAGGCCTTTGGAGCGGCTGCGTATTCGCTCGTTTACACGCCGGGCAGTTCCTCCGGATCTGTCTCCTTTACCTCCTCGGACCCCGCCGTGGCCTCGATTTCCTCTTTGGGGTTGGTGACAATTTTCACGCCGGGCACCACCACCCTCACGGTGAGCCAAGCCGGGGATGCGAATTATCTTCCTGGTTCGGCCACCCAAGTGTTGACCATTCCCAACGGGGACGCGGACGGGGACGGTATGTCCGACAACACAGAGATTTCGGTCGGCACGGATGCCTTTAGTCCGAATGATCGGCCCCTGATCCTCGCCTCCGGTTGGAATCACGCCCTTTATCTTCCTGCGGCCGGTGGGACGGCGTTGGCGTGGGGGATGAATGGGGATGGCCGGTGTGGGCTGGGCCACACCAACTCTCCGGTCACCAGCGGGGTGAGGATCGTGGGCGCGAACGGCTCGGCTCTTTCCAACCTCGTGGCGGTGGCCGCGGGCGGATCCCATAGCCTCGTCCTGCAGATCACCAATGGGGTCCGCAAACTCTATGTCGCCGGAACCAACCGGAACGGACAGCTGGGTCTGCCGGCATTGGCCGGAACTGTTGCCTTCACCGAAGCCACCGCCAACATTCCGACCAATCTCATGACGATTGCGGCGGGAGGCCGGCACAGCCTCCTGCTCGGCAAGGATGGGAAGGTCTATGGCTTCGGGGACAATAGTTCGGGTCAGGTGGGCCTTGGTGTCTCCACCATGTCGATCCGGACCAACACCCAACTCACGAATCTCAGTGGCATCACCGCCATCGCCGCCGGGGCGGAACACTCCCTGGCGCTTGATTCCTCCGGCAACGCTTACGCCTGGGGCCGGGGGAATTCCGGACAGCTGGGGTATCAGACCCTCTCCGGCACGAACCAGCCGCGGCTGATCTCCGGCCTGACCGGGGTCAAGCAGCTCGCCGCCGGGGACAAACATTCCCTTTTCCTTAAAAGCAATGGCGAGGTCTATGCCTGCGGATTGAACAACGCCGGCCAGCTCGGGCTGGGCACGAATGTCGTCTCCACCCAAGTTCCCACCAAGCTGACGTTCCCGGCCGGCACGGCGATCACCAAGCTGGTGACGGGGCTGGACCGCGCCCATGCGATCGCCACCGACGGCAAAGTGTACGCTTGGGGCTACAACTTCAACGGGGAGCTGGGATTGGGCTACCGCACCACCAATGGTTCGTACGCCGTGCCCACGCCAACCGAAGTGCCGGCGTTAGCCGGATCGAGGGAGATCGCGGGCGGGGCTTATCAGACCTTTGCTTTGGATGCCTCCGGCGCGTTACTGGCGCTGGGACTGAATGAGGGCGGCCAGCTGGGTATCGGCAGCACCAACCCGGTGAGCGGTGTACCGGTTCCGATCGTGGAGACGAACAAACTCACCCAGACGATTCACTTTACCATCAATCAAATCTCCGCCGGTCCATATTTCGCCGGATCCAGCGCGGTGCTTTCCGGTTCGGCCAGTTCCGGATTGCCGCTGGTCTATACGTTTTCGAACACCAACCTGGCTTCGTTCTCCAGCAACACCGTGATCTTCCGCGGGACTGGCATTCTTGCCATCACGGCCCGGCAGGGGGGCGATGCCACCTATAATGCGGCCCTGCCGGTCACGGTCTCCAATATCGCCGTTGCCAGGGGCACCCCGGCGATCACCTGGAGTAGTCCGGCTCCCATTACCTACGGCACACCGCTCTCGGCTGTACAGTTCACTGCCACCGCCAACGTCCCTGGAACCTTGAATTACGCTCCTTTGCCGGGTGCCACTCTCCCGGCGGGAACCAACACACTGACGGTCACCTTCCTCCCTGCCGACACCAACAGTTACACGATCGCCATCACCAATGTGCCTCTGATTGTTACCAAGGCGACTCCGACGATCACGGTGGTACCGACGACCAGTGCGATTCGCTACGGGGAGACACTGGCCGCCAGTGCCATCACGGGCGGGGCAGCCAGCACGAGCGGAACCTTTGCTTTCACCACGCCAAGCACGACTCCCAACGTTGGGACGGCGAACCAAAGCGTGACCTTTACGCCGACTGATACGGCCAACTATGAACTCGTGGCAATTGGCGTTCCGGTCACCATCAACAAGGCCACCGCCACCGTCAATATTTCCGATCTGAATCAGGTTTACAACGGCTCGCCCCGTCCGGTCACCGTCACCACGGTCCCCGCCAACCTGACCGTCAGCCTGCAGTACAACGGCGGGACCACCGTGCCGACCAATGCGGGTGACTATCCGGTCATCGCTACCGTCACGGACGCCAACCATACCGGCTCCAAGAGCGGGCTGCTGACAATTTCCAAGGCCACGCCTTTTCTCACTGAAATCACGGCGACAGGCATCACGCAGGGTCAGACCCTTGCGACTTCGACAATCACCGGCACGGCCAAAGATGCCGCCGGCGCGGATGTGGCCGGCACCTGGTCTTTCCAGAATCCCGGGAACACTCCCTCCGTGGGAACCAACGATCAGGGGGTGACCTTCACCCCTGACGATTCAGCGAACTATGAGACAGTCTCCACCACTGTCGCTGTCACGGTGACAGCCAGAATAGACTTCACCTATACCATGAATAACGGGGAAGTGACGATCACGGGATACACTGGGTCGGGCGGCAATTTGGTGATTCCCGGAACCATCGAAGGAAATCCGGTGACCAGCATCGCGGGTGGCGCCTTCTTGGGTTTGAGCAGCCTCACCAGCGTCACCATACCCGACAGCGTGACCAGTATTGGAGGCAGTGGATTCAAAGATTGCTGGAATCTGGCCAACCTCACCCTCGGAAACGGCCTGACGAGTATCGGGGCTTTTGCGTTCTCTGGCTGCGTCAGCTTGTCCAGCGTCACGATCCCGAACAGCCTGGCCATCATTCAGAATAACACGTTCGAGGGCTGCTCTGGGCTAACCAACCTCACCCTCGGAACGGGCGTGACCAGTGTTGGGGAGAAGGCGTTTAAAAATTGCAGCAGCCTGACCAACCTCACCATTCCCAACAACGTGACCAGTATTGCGGGGAGTGCATTCTCTGATTGCGCCAGCCTCAGCGGCCTGACGATCGGCAGCGGGGTGACCAATTTTGGGACGAACGCGTTCTTTAATTGCAGGGCGCTGACTAGCCTCACCATTCCCGACAATGTGACCAGTGTTGGGGCGAGTGCTTTCGGGGGATGCTATGGCCTGACCAACCTCACCATCGGTAGTGGCGTGACCAATATTGCGGCGAACACGTTCTTCGGTTGCACCAATCTGCCCAGGGTCGCCATTCCCGACACCGTGACCATGATCGGGACGAATGCGTTCCTGAATTGCTACGGCCTGACCAACCTTGCCCTCGGTACGGGCGTGACCAATATCGCGCTTGGGGCATTCAATAATTGCAGGAGTCTGCCCGGTGTGATCATCCCCGACAGCGTGAAAGGCATTGGGAATTCCGCGTTCGCTTCTTGCGCCAACTTAAGCAGCCTCACGATTGGCAACAGCGTGACCAGTATCGGGAACGCTGCATTTGCCGGATGCGCCATAACCAACCTCACGATCCCCGCCAGCGTGACCAGTATCGGGGCGCTTGCGTTTAACGCTTCCGCAAACTTATCTGCCGTAAACTTTTTACAGAGCTCTCCCCCGACGGTTGCGACAAACAGTTTCACTGGCGTGGCGGCTGGGGCCGTCGGGTTTTATCCGGCCGCGGCGAGCGCGGCTTGGAGCGGGGCCACGGTGTCGGGTTTGACCCTGATGGCTTCCGGCACGCTCCCCACGGTGACCTTCTCCGCCCCCTCCAGCCTGACGTATGACGGCACAGGCAAAGCCTATACCGCTACGGCCAGCAGGGTGAGCGGCTTCAGCTACAGTTACCGTGGCCGGAACAGCACAACGTACGGGTCCTCCGATGTGCCACCGGTCAATGCCGGTGACTACACGGTCACGGCGACCAGCACGGATTCCATTTACACCGGCTCGGCGCAGCAGGACTTCACGATCACCCGGGTAGCCTTGACGGTGACCGGGATCACGGCAACCAACAAGGTCTATAACGGCGCCCGGGATGCGGTGATCAACGGCTTGCCGCAGCTGGCCGGAAAGATCGGTTCCGATGATGTGGTTCTGACCGGTGGGTTGAACTTCCAGTTTGCCGATCCCCACGTGGGCACTGACAAGCCGATCACGGTGACCGGAGGCGGTTTATCCGGGGCTAAGGCCGGCAATTACACCCTGACTTTACCCGCCCATCTCAAGGCCGACATCACGCCCAAGCCGGTCACGGTGGTGGCGGAGGACAAAACCAAGACCTTCGGCCAAGCTGACCCTGTCCTGACCTACACGGCAAGCGGGTTGTTGGGAGGGGACTCCCCCACTGGCGCCCTGGAGCGCGTGGCCGGCGAAAACGTCGGGACCTACGTCATCCAGCAGGGAACCCTCGCGGTTGGATCGAACTACTCCCTAAACTTCACCGGAGGGTTTCTCACGATCGAACCCTCCTCTGCCATCCTGACGTTGGCAAACCTGAGCCAGACGTATGACGGGACGGCCAAGAGCGTGGCGGTGGGGACGATGCCTAGTGCGCTGGGGACGAGGGTGACCTATGATGGCTTAACGAATCCCCCGGTTGACGCGGGCAGCTACCAGGTGGTGGCGAGCGTGACGGACGCCAACCACACGGGCAGCGTGACGAACACGTTGGTGATCGTCAAAGCGACGCCGACAATCACCTGGCCGACGGCCAGTCGGGTCACCTACGGGCAGGCATTGAGCAACTCTTTGTTGTTGGGGGGCAGCTCGACCCCGGAGGGGACCTTTGCGTGGGCAGAGCCGACGAACCGACCTCCGGCGGGAACTAACGGCTACGCCGTGATGTTTACCAGCACGAACGCTAATTATGCCTCCCCCATGACGAACCTGGTGAGCCTGGTGGTCAATCGAGCTGTTTTACTGGCTCGGGCGGAGGATAGAACAAGAGTCTTTGGTGAAACCAACCCGCCCCTGGTCGTGCAGGTGACCGGGTTCGTCAACGGGGAAACGAAAACGATTTTGTCCCAGGCCCCGGCGGCCAGCACGACGGCCACCCCATCTTCGCCCGTCGGGGAATATGAAATCACCGCGACGGGCGGATCAGCCGCCAACTACATCTTCCAGTATGTCCCCGGCAAGCTGACGATCACCCCGGCTTTACTCGGTCCAACAGCGATCTCCTGGTCGACTCCAGCGAACCTGACTTATGACGGAACCCCCAAGGTCTTCATCGCCAATGCCGCGGGAGTGACCAACTGGGTCTATCGTTATGCCGGAACCAACTCCACCTCCTATGGGCCCTTGCCGGATGCCCCAAGCCAAGGGGGGGACTACGTGGTCACCGCGACCGCCGGCGGAGGCAACTACAGCGGGAGCGCCAGCCGCTCCTTCACCATTCAACGCGCCAGCCAAACCATCCTGTTTGGCTCTTTGGAGAGCAAATTGACCACGGATGGGGCCTTCGAATTGACCGCGACGACCTTGTCCGGTCTGCCCATCTTTTACACGTCGTCGGATACCAACGTGGCCACCATCAGTGGCAGCACGGTGACAATCGTCGGTCCGGGCACCACCCGGATCAGCGCCGATCAACCTGGAAATGGGAATTACCAACCGGCACCCACCTTCCAACAGAATCTAACCGTGGCTGTTCCCAATACGGCACCGACGATCGGGTCGATCACGGACCGGACCACCGGCTTGAATCAGCCGGCGGTCGTGGATCTCTACGTGAGTGACAACGAGACGCCGTATGGAAATCTGGTGGTGGACGCCAGCTCTGGAAACGGGGCTCTCTTTACCTCGGACAGTTTCGTGGTGGCACGTTCTCCGGCTTCGGGCAACTGGCAACTCACGGCAACTCCGGTGACCGACCAGTTCGGTGTAGCTGACATCATTGTCAGGGTGACCGATGGGGGAGGGCTGAATACGCAGACCACCTTCCGAATCACGGTCCAAGACGCTTACCAAGCCTGGATTTCGGGCTATTCCGTGGCCGACAGCTCACCCTCGGCAGATCCGGATGGGGACGGGCTGAGCAACCAGCAGGAGTTTGAGGACAAGACCCGTCCCGACACGGCCCAGCCCGTGGTCGGATTTATGGGAATCCTCGAGTTATTTCATCAGGATGCCACCAATGCCCCGGCGGTGGGAAGTAGCCGGATCACCGTCGATGGATTGACCCCGGCTCTGGCTATGCGGGTGCTTAACGGGCAAGTCCGGAGGGACCTGGATCTTGGGGCTTATCTCGTCGAGGTTTCCTATCCGGGTCTTTATGCCCCGATCATCTTCACCAATATGTATTCAACGCCCGACAATTCGGCCATCTACAATCTTTTTGAGGAAACCCCGGGCCGGTATGCCGACGTGAGTTCGGCCGAATCCGCCCTTACGCAGGCAACCTATTCCTTCCTTCCGTTAAAATTGACCGGCGAGCCGGTGGCCGGATCCAACACGGTCACTTGGTCCACGAACTCTGCCGGGGCCTATCCGTTGCAGGCACCGCGCCTGAACGTGGCGGGCTGGACCAACGGGGGATTGCGCCTGACCAATCAGACCAGCCCAATGCCCCTGACATGGGAACCTTTCAATGGTACCGCCAAGGATAAGATCCGGCTGGAATTTCGGCGGCATTTGTCGGCGGAAACAGCCGGGCAGGAGATTGCTCAGGTGGTAGAATTGCCGGCCACCGCCACAAACTACAACATTCCTGGCAATCTCTTCATGAGCGACTCGCTTTACGAATGCAGCCTCACCTTTGCCAAGTTTTCCAGCCGGGGCGCCTTCCGCGGAAAGCAAACCGAGTTCAACATCGAGATCGGGCCGAATTTCCCGTCATCCACCCCGCAGTTCATCATCACTTCCGCCTTGGGCGGAACGTATGGGGAAAACTACGACTTCGGAAAAATTCAAGCCGGCGGAAGTCTCACGGTAACGGGCTCGAATTTGGCAGGGTTGACCAAAGGTGATTTTGACCTTTTGGACACAAGCACCGGATCCAGATATTTTATCCTGGATGCGGTGACCGCTTCGTATTCCGCGGTCATCATTCCGGTCCCCTTGTACCAGGTGGCAGGGGGTTATCAGCTTCGTTACATTGGAGGAACCACCCCCATGGTGCTTGGCAACTTGACTGTCCCCGCTTCGGTTCCGACCAAATTAGCTGAAACCAATGTCACCACCTTGGGATTCACGGCGACTTGGGAAGGGGTGGCGACAAGCACCAGCGGTTATGAGGTGGAGATCGCTGATAACTCCGTGTTCAGTGGATCGACCATCAAGACCAACGTTTTTGTGACCAACGCCACGATCACGGGTCTCAACCCCTCCACAAGCAGTTGGTGGTACCGGGTGAAAGTCAGCGGATCGGGCAACTATTCAACCAACAAAGCAGTATCCAACTCAGGTCTTTTTGGCAACGCCGTGACCTTGGACGGTTCCAGCCAAAACTTTCAGTCGGCATCCACTGTTTCTCCGCAAGCGGGGAGCTACACCATCGCATTTTGGATGAAGGCGGATAGTCTCAGCACGATCCAGCAGGTGGTCCGGCAGGGACTCAACAGCGTGAGTGGCACGGCCAACGTGGATATGGATCTCAAGACGGACGGGTCCATCACCCTGGGCCAGAAAAACGCGAGCACCAGTGCCTGGCAGGTGACTACGGGCACGGGGGCGATTCAAGCGGGCGTCTGGTACCACATCGCCCTGGTACGGGACGTGGCAGCTCCCGCCATGGCCATCTACATCAACGGGAGCAACCGGACGGCCGCCTCGGGCGGAAGTTACGCAAATCTGGGCACCACGGCGAACTCCTTGGCCTTTGGAGCCAGCCCCGATGCTTTGAACGGAACTTCGGGATCCCGATTCAAGGGGCAAATTGACGATGTGCGGATTTACAGCCGGGCTCGCTCGACCAGTGAAATTCTGGCTGATCTTTCCCGCCCTTTGAGCGATACGGAAGCCAACTCGGATGCCACCCTGATCTTTTACACAAAACTGGACGGATCTTCCTTCATCGCTGTGAAGGGTGCTTTCAACACCAGTCCCACTCCCCCCTCCGGTTCCTTTAGTCCGGGTCGGTCGCCCGGAGCCTGGGACTTTGCCAGCGGGGATTACTCTCTGCGAAACGATGGTAGTTCCCTGTTGCTAGAATTGGGCGGATTGGAGGGGACCACGCTTTACGACCAGATCTTTGTGCGCAATGGGGCGTCTACATTAGACGGCATCGTCAACCTGATGTTCTACGGCTCCTACACTGGGCCGTTATCGGGTAGCTGGCACACCTTCGACCTGATCTGGGCGCAGAACGGGATCGTCTTTGGGGACAACTACCAGCTGGCCTTTAACCAGCCCGGGTTTGCGGTCGACACCACCGTGGTGGAGAAGGATGGAGGCCAGCTCTGGCAGGTGACCGTCCGGCAGGCGGCCAGTGCCGAGGAGATTGCCCATGCAGCCGCCTTGGCCAAGCCGGTGCTGGGTTTGGCCCAAAGCCCGGGGCCAGGTGGAGCGGTTGAAATGTTCTACACCTACAACCGGACCACGGGGGGTGCTTACCTGAACGGACAGTATGTCGTGGGTGGCGTGCGGTATGAGGTGCAGGTGAGCACGAATCTGGCATTCTGGTCGAACGCCGTTGTCCAGCCGGTCTCCGCCACCCCGGCGGGTGAAGGGAAGGAAAATGCGACGGTGAAGGTGATCAGCGAATCAACGAAAGCGTTCCTGAGGCTGAAAGTTTCGAATTAGCGCTGCCCGCTCACCTAAACTTCAACTGTCACGGGGAAAACCGGCTGGGGCCGGTTCTACTCCTTCGGCTTCGATTCCGCGGTATCGGCTTTGAGGTCGGCGTAATCCTTTTTCATGTCTTCCAGGGCCTGGAGGACCTCGTCGGCGGATTTTTTGGCGGCATCGGTCACCTTGCTGGCGGCCTGGATGGAGGCGGCGTTGAGCTCGGTGGTGAAGTAGGTCTGCACCTCCTGCAGTTTGTCCACGGCTTTGGTCAGCTTGGCACCGATGGTCCGGACTTTCTTGTCCACGTTCTCGTACTCCTTTTTGGCCTTGTTCATCCGGTCTTGGCTGATGTTTTTTAGAT
>Ga0214917_10005437_pt1 | contig 13589 bp, 17 predicted proteins | sample LL_1208_BB_MetaG_FD_177983 | JGI IMG/M metagenome (GOLD analysis project Ga0214917, IMG submission 177983) | Freshwater microbial communities from Lake Lanier, Atlanta, Georgia, United States - LL_1208_BB | ecosystem: Environmental > Aquatic > Freshwater > Lake | place: USA: Georgia | collected... | reverse complement strand
AGTAATCATAAATAGACCTATATATGTACATGTAAATGCTCTGTAAATATATGTGGCGGATATTGAAGGGGACCACCACATATAAATAAAATTGAATTACTTATTTATATAATTTTATTTGCTAGGCGTGCAAGGACACTCCGCACAATGAGTTTTATTCAAGAAAAACCCTTTAGACCCTACATTGCTAATTGGGTTCGTAAAGAAGTTACTCCTTTTAGCATTGAGTACCCTTAAGATACGTCGTCTTTAATTCACGGACAAGTTAAGGTTTAAAAAGAGAGATTATGGAGTATATTTTCTTGCGCGACTACAATGATCCATATCGTTGCCATATTGTTATCTTATCATTTTTTTACTTCATATTATTATAAAATATAATAATAATTTTATTTTAAAAACGTCTATTACCTTTTGAAATAACTAATTTCATCTCATTTTTAAAATTTTTACCACTTGGATTTTTTTGCTGATTTATAAAATGATTTATTTTATTTGCACTTATAACTCTTTTTTGAATTAACTCACTTTTTGCTTCAGTATGAACTATTCTATTTTTTACTTCCACCCCTCTTAAAATTTTACTAATTGTTTCTAATCTTTTTATTGAACATGCCTTACATTTACAACCTTCATCAAAATAATGGTCTAATTGTATTTTATCAGTATGACAATTTTCTATAGTAATATTTTCATATATTTTATATTCTTCATATGTATAACTTTCTCTTTCTGGACTACTTTTAGATAACCACTCATTATAATATTTATTAATCTCATCTTCTGAATAATAATATTTTAAATATTTATCATTAACTATATTATTTAATAAATTAATTGGTATTTTATAATTAAATTGAAAAGCATTATATAAATCCTTTATTGGTTTATTTTTACTTTCATAGTCTTTAATTGTGCGAATATTAAATTTAAATATATTTGTTAGTATTCTTCCCCAGTCATTTGAGTCTTTTAATCGTAATGTTATATATGTAATTCCATTTTCATTTACTAACAAATAATTATTTATAAAATCAAACTTATTTGGTATTTGAATGTTATATTTATCAATAAAATGATCTCCATTTCCTATCCATGGAAAAATATTATTAAATCTATTTATAACTTTTGTTATATTATATTTATTTACTTCTGAATCTTCAGCATTAAAATGATAAGAACCTATTTTTTCAAAAAAAACCGATATTTTTCTTTCAATTGGACTACGATACACGTTTACTACGTAAATTTCTTTACCTAAATACTTATTAAAAAGTATTATTTCATTTACAGTAATATCTTTTATATTTGATAATACATGTAACATTTCTTCATCATGAATATGAATTATATCTAATTTTGTTATTCCAAAAATTCTAAAAGAACTAACAATAGATGTTGACCCAACTTTTGGAGCAGAATATACAAAGATTAGTTTATTATATTGATGTTTATTAATATTTAATAACTCATTCATATTTATTAATTTTTTTAATTTTTCTGGGTTTTTGATAAACTCAAATATATCAATATTTTGCACATTATTATGTTCAGGAGTTTCTTGAATATTATCTACTTCTTCTGACATATTTTATAGTTATATTACACCGACCAAAAAGAAAAATGAGACAAAACGCAGTTATTATTTGTATATTTTATAACTATGTTTCAAGTAATTTGTTAAATGTTCTTTTGTTATTTTCTTTTCCAAAATATTATTTTTTACATTTATATTTATTCCATCTAATTCAATATCAGATATATTGCCTAATTTGTTGTGTCAAAAGTAATTTTTGTATACAATTGTATAGACATTTAAAGACATTTTATGTATATATATACATAAAATGAATGATGATATACAGATTAAAGAAAATAAAACATATTATTATGTTATAAGTTATTATAAACCAAGTAATGATTTTATAATAAGTGGTTTAACAAATACTGATATAAGTATTTTTGAACTTGATGAATGGGATGAGTTACTCAATAAGAGCAAAATTTACAATAAATGTGTTAAAATGCTTAATGATGAAAGTGATTATGGATATCTTAACACACAACCAGAACATAGAAGAGCAGTTTATTATTTATATATTAATTGTCATTATTGTAAGTATAATGATTTTACTTCATTAGAATATTATGTTGGTTATGATAAAGATATATACGAAAGAGTATTTATAGAGACTAAAAATGAAGATAGATATAATGTATCTATTAATAGTTTTAGGAGCTGGATAGTAAAACATTATGATGAATTTAATAAAAATTATGACATTATAAAGATGTATGACTAAAAATAACTAATTTATAAAAAAAATTGATTTAAAATAATCAAATAATTTTAAATCAATATACAATTATAATGGACGTCGACCATTTACGAATTGAACTATTACGAAAAATATATGATTTAGAACAGAAAGGAGTTAGCTCACGAAAAACATTTGATATTGAAGAACCTATTAAGAATTTAATTTATGAACACGCATTATTACAAAGAAATTATGAAAAAATATGCGAAGAAAAAGAGTTAGAGTTATATAATCATATAGTAACATATTGGAAAGAAGAATATTATAAAAAATGTAAACAATAATGGAAAGATGTAGAACAATTTATACTTCCTGAAACTTTTACATCTGGTTTTATGTGTAATTGCGGAACAAAATGGAGCGATAAAAAATTTATTAATGATGAATTGAAAATTTGTTGTTATTGTGATAAAACAGCATTTTTATCTAAATTAGATGATGTATAAATTTAATACAAATAAATGCCATATTTGTATCCATTTTTATTACTATATCTATCTTTTATTTTTGTTAAATTTACATATCCTTTATAAACTTCAATATACAATTTACTAGGTTTAGGCACTTTATTTTCTTCTGGATAACCATTTTCTCGAAAGCAATACTTACAAGAGTTATAATGCTTATCTAACATATTATATTTTCTTGTATAAGACGGATGTTTTTCAATTATTCTAAATAATATATTTTTATTAGTTAAATATTTTGCTAATGCTTTTAATTCAAGTTCATTAAATACTTCATAATTACGAATAAACCCATCTCTTAATTTGTTTATACAAACAATATTATTATATATTCTCCTTCTAATACGATAATATTTTTTATATTCAAGAAGAAATGCAGTACCTTTGTGATAACGAGTTATCGATAAGTCTAATGATTTTTTAAATATTGTATCTTCTTTTTCAAATTCAATTAAATACTTTACATCATTAATTTCTACATTAAATTTATTTTTTTTGGCAAGTATTTTGTGAATAAAATGTTCTTTTTCAAATGTAAAATCTTTGATTTGAAATGGTTGAGATATACTGAAGTATATTGAATCAGAATTAGTAGGAACTAATCCAATAACATTCATATTATTTAACTCAACAAATACACCTTCTTCAAAATTATATAAAGAATTAATTTTTAAATTTTGTTTTAAAACTATATTTATATAATTATCTAATCTATTATATAACAATTTATGGATATAGTTTTTTTTAATTTTTATTTCAAAATAAGAATATTTAATTATATTTTCAATGCTTTTTGATATCATATTTAATTGTTAGTATAAATTATATTTAAGTAAATTTTAATATAAATATAAACATAATTAATTATATATTAAATGTCACAAACTATTGACTTATACTATTTTTTATCGGATAAAACAATTATACATAGTGAAAATGCAACTAATTTTCATGATGGATTAATATTTTTTATTGAAAATAAAGAACAAGCTGATGCGATAACATACAATTCTGTAAGACATTTCTCAATAAATAATATTAGTATGCTTGAATTAGATGAAAAGGGTAATTATTTTTATGAATTTTCTGTTGATAGAAATGGTGATATTATAGATAATATCTTTTTTAAAAAATCTTCAAACTTGAGAACACAATTTACATATTACATAGGCGGTAAGAGATATCTACCAAATGAAGTTAAAAAATTTGTAAGTTGTGCTGCGATGTATAGTGATTTTAAAGTAAGAATAACTTTTTTTGAAAAACCAAAGGCTAATGATGAATTTAAAATGATAATGAGAAACTATTTGTTAAATCCAGAAGTGAGAAACTTACTAGTTCATAATAGTATTAAGTGTGATGGTATTAAATTTTCTGGTGGTGTGTGTGGTATTTACACCCTTGAAGATTTAAAACGGGACTGTTATTTAGTAATGAATAGTAAGAAGTCTTGATGAATTACTCCAGTAAGGAAAGGTCTTCTGTCTTATAAAAATGCAAGTGAGTGAGGATTTTCAATTCAACCTTACCTAAAACTTCATGGATTTTAGAAGAAATCCCATAACCAAAATTTACATATTCCTGAATGGATAAACCTTTTAGATTTGGTGCGAAGGTGCCATTTTAAATCTTCAAGGGTGTAAAAATATTATAAAAAATTGATTTAAAATAATTATTACATTTCAAATTAATAAACAACAATATATTAGAATGGAAGCAAGGTGTAATACATGTAAAGTAGCAACTTATGGCCCTGCAGGAAGAAAATTACTAATAGAAAAACAACAATTTTGGTGTGTAAATTGTAATTTTGTATTCAGAGTATTTAGTCCATTTCCAGCAGAATATTTCCAACCTGAATTAGATGTAAATTATGTTTTAGACAAACAAAAAAGAATGTGGGAATGCGGAAAAACTATTTAAAAATAAAATATTTAGTAATTATATAGGATGTATTCTAAAAAGAACCTCCTGACATTCTCTTCCAACAATCTTATACACCTTTTAACATTTCAAACGCCGTTTTTTACACATCATAAAATAACTGGATTATTTCAATTATTTTGTTTGTTCTGTTCTCTGGGTTTATCCAGTATTTGATATGATTTACTAATACATTTAACCTTTGTGTCCATTCATCCTTTTTTGATTTCTTTACAACGCATATTCCTTTCTTGTCTTGACCCCAGCACGATGATATGATTTTTCCATCTTTTACGTAATCATCTGGATTAAATCGTATGAGTATTATAGGGCGATGTCCCAAATCTTGCGATAATTCCATTATGCGTTTATTTTCACAGCTACAATCATAACCTATGTGTTGGTTTTCATCTACTTCTATAATTATAATTTGATAAAATAAATCCAATAACAAATCTGGACTGCGTTTAGAACAACCTCCGTTTATTATTTTGTCTGCAATCCAGTTCAAAGTTGGTAACTCTGTTTTTACACATTCAAGCACCGCATATTCTTTGGTTTTATAGTTACGCGATACTGGTTTGTCTGGAAACAAGTGAATATAACAAAATAGGCAATATCCATCGTATTTTTCTTGAACTATTGTTAAACACCATTCGCTTTTACAAGTTTTGGATATTACATTTACCATTCCTTCCTTTTTATGGACAGAACAATATAATGCTTTTGTTTCACCTTCAACATTATAGATTGGTCTAGTCTTACACCCTTCGTGAATACAAGTTTTGGATATTACATTTACCATTCCTTCCTTTTTATGGACAGAACAATATAATGCTTTTGTTTCACCTTCAACATTATAGATTGGTCTAGTCTTACACCCTTCGTGAATACAAGTTTTGGCATTTACATTTACCATTCCTTCCTTTTTATGGACAGAACAATATAATGCTTTTGTTTCACCTTCAACATTATAGATTGGTCTAGTCTTACACCCTTCGTGAATACACATTTGTCTATTTATTATATAAATTTATAAACAAATATTCAAATCAATTTTATATATAAAAATCGGCGTTTGAAATGTTAAAAGGTGTAAAATGAAAATTTAACAACTTATATGATAAGAAACTGATTTTATTGATATTATAAACTATTTCTTGAATTCCTTGTTTCAAATAATTATTCTTACATAAACTATTCCAAGACATCTTAATACAAACAAAATAAGTATCCTTATTTCCTTCAATCCTTTTGGAAACATCACTCCTCTTTGTCTTAACTTTGGGAAGTTCCATTTATACATATACTAAAGAAAATAATTTTAAGTTCTTTTCAAAGAAAAACAATTATTCCTAAATATTTTGACTTTCTAATTTTTCTTTTTCTAATTTTTCTTTTCTTATTTGATATGCTCTTTTATTTCTCTCTTTAATAACTTCTTTTGGTACTACATAATTGGTCTGTTCTTTATATTGTTTTACTTTTTGTTTAATTTCTTCTTTATTTTTTTCATAATATAATTTTTTACACGATGGGGCAGTATATTTTTTTAAATGTTCTTTAGTTAAATTCAATTCATTTTTCAACTTTTCGTTTTCTTCCCTCAATGAAAGATTTTCCTTAATAAGTTCTTCGTTATTCATTAACGTAATATAACAATTTATTTTTATATAATTTTAACTATATAAAAATCGGCGTTTTAAATGTCCAAAGGTGTAAAAATAAAACGTTTGAACATACAATTATTATGGGTTCTAAAACCTTGTTATCCCTACCTAATGCTCTTCCTCTTAAAAATAGAAATAACATTGTTATAACCAACCAAAAAGAAAAGTTTTCTAATATGTATAAAGATATAAGTAATATATTTTTTCTTGGTTTGGAGCAAACAATTAACTTTATGAAACTAAATACAAATAATACATTTTTTATTATTGGTGGAAATCAAATTTATAATTTATTATTACCATATTGTTCCACTATTTGGGTAACAAAAATGAAACAAAGTTATGATTGCGATTTAATATTCAATTATGATTATGATATAACATCATATACTAAAAAAATAATATATGAGGATAATAAGTTAGAAATTATGTATTTACAGTAACTTCCTTTTTAGAATAAAAATGTTTATTCATGTATTTTTGAATATTAAAATAAGTAAGATCATTTAATTTTTCATCTTGAATTCCTAATAAACATTTTAACTTTTCATCTGGAACTATTTTATGTTTTGAATGTTCTCCAAGTTCAATTAAATTATTATATTTAATGTAATTTACTAATGCTTTAGTAACTTCAGTTCTTGCTATTTCTGAACCTTCAGGTTTATTCATAAATTCACATAACTCTTTTGTAACTTTTGTTGGTTTTGCAAATCCAGATGGTGCTCTTTTTGACTTTGATTTGTCCTTTTTTTTATCCTTTTTAATGTTTTTTAACTCTTTTTTAACGTCTTTTTCAACCGTTTTAACCACTTTTTGAATATTTGTTATTTGCATTTTAAATAAAGTTAAACTATCATTTATGGTTGTAAATTGTTCCATAATCCAAGTATCTAATGTATCTAATGTATTATCTTGTATTTCTTGATTTTCACTCATTTTATACTACATATTTGTAGTATAGTTTTATATTGTTTTTTAAATAGAAATATATTTATATAGGTTTTATAAGTATTTAAAAAACAATAAAAATAATAAAACATATAACAACTATGAACCATAAAAGGATATTAACAAAAATAAATATTGATTATACATTACTTTTCTAAGGATTAGTTCTTGCCATCACCTTGTTCAGATTTTTGAGAGCGTCCTCTACCACGACCACTAGTTGCGCGTTGAGTTCGAGACGCAAATTGCTCAGCATTTTTACCCTTAGCAACATAAGACCACTCACCTCCCTCCTCACAAGGTTCTCTAGCTTTCTGACTCTTTTGCTCCTTAGGAGCAGATACAGCCCTTGGCATCTTGACATGCGTTAAACATGTATCATGTTGATCCGTTCGTTTTGCGAGATATTCAAAACGAGTTTCACGTCTAGTCTCACACATGAGCTTACCTCCCTTAATTCCGCATACTTCTCCAGCTTGAAATTCATGATCCTGATTCTTAGTATTAGACAAACTAAAATCAACATATTCCCCTTGAACTAAATACTTGTATTGTTCAGAATCAACCTTAATTGAACTATGATGAACAAATAAATCAGTTCCGGCCTTAGGTCCATCAGTTACAGTAATAAACCCATAACCTACCTTATTATTAAACCACTTTACACGACCAGTAAATCTCTCTGAAGAGGATAAAACAGCGGGTGTTGAAACAGCACTACTTGACATTTATTATACTTGTATTATACATTATGTCTTTATATTGTTTAAATTAATAAAATATAAAATTGAAACTATAATAAGTTTTATTACTTATTATAACTAACAAATGTCCGAAACCACTTTTGAAGATATTTGTCAATATATTGTGGAGAAATTCTCATAACAAGATTATCATAATCTTGTTGTGGAAAGCAATATTAAAAACTACTTGATGATAGAATGAATGAACTAAAAGTTATAAAAATTTCGCATGATAACTGGCATAATGATGAGAAATTCAAAAAATACAAGAATATATTCGTATTATAAATAAATTAAACTAATTCCATTCATATTTAGCATCATTTTTAAAATTGTTAGTATTAAATTCTTTTACCATTAAATTTATTAAATAATCATAATTAGGTGTTTCGTCAAATTTTATTGATCTTACATAATATAACATTATTTTTATGAATGATGGAACTTCTTCAATTGATATTATTTGTTTTTTTAATTGAGCAATTTCATTCAAATTAGTTTTATCAAACCATTCTAGTTTACCAAATAACATTGTTAGTATAATATATATACAAGATTCAATATCATCTCTTCTACTTGGTTCAATATTGTAATGAATATTCAAACTAACAAAATTTGGTGAACCAATAATATTTCTTATTTTTTTTTTTTCAATATGTTTTCCATTAAAATTGTATCTTTTGGCGAATCCAAAATCAACAAGATATAGTTTGTTAGTATCTGCATCTTGACCAAACAAAAAATTTGAAGGTTTTATATCTCTATGTAATAAATATTTTTCGTGAAAGCTTTGAATTCTTTTAATAATTTGAATTCCCAAAACTAGCACAGTTTTTAGACATAATGCTTTATAATATGTAATTATACTAACAAGGGAATTTCCTAATAAATCCATAACAAGATAATTAACTTTATTTGTTGTTCCAAATGTTTTAATTTGTGGGAATCCATTAAGTTTACCAAGATATTGGTATATTTTTGCTTCATTTTTTAAGCTTTTTATTTGTTCGGACTTATTTTCAAACTTAATTGCTACAATATCTTTAGTCCTAATATTTTCAGCTCTAAATACTGTTCCAAAAGAACCTTCACTTATTTTATCAATCAAATTATATTTATTAGCAATCATTGTATTTATATTATAAGTTATTTTTAAAATATATTATAATATAATGAGTTATCAAAATATAGGTGCACTAATATTAACAGAAATAGTAGGTGATTTTGGTTTTCAAAAGTTTGCAAATTCAGGCGGATTAGCTCCATTTTTAACAGGTGTTGGTGGATATATTGGTGTAGTATATTTTTTAATAAGATCACTACAGGGTTCTCAGATTCTGTTAGTAAATGCCGTATGGGATGGTTTAAGTGCATTACTAGAAACGATAGCCGCTATGATTATTTTAGGTGAATATTTTGTTGATCCATGGAAATATGTTGGTATAGGTCTGATTATTTTAGGTTTATTCTTTTTGAAGCTTCCATTAAAAAGTCCAAAGCCATTTCACTTCCCAAATTTATTTAAATAGTTTTATAAAATATTTATTGAAACTACTTAAATAGAAAAATTGAACTAAAATTTTATTTGTAATTTATTATAAATAAAATGTCCGAAATTATTACTGAAGATATGACTGAAATCATTGAAGATAGTGAAGTTTTGAAATTGAGGGTTTTAAGAAACCTAAAATTGATTGTCATTTTATCTTTAACTTATTTTAGTTAAAATTCGTTAAATTAGTTAAAATTAGTTAAAAATTGATTTAGAAAAATAATAATGATATATTATAAACAACAATGAGTAAATATACTTGTGAAAAGTGCGGTAGAGAGTTTAAACAAAGGGACATTACACAACTCACCTAAACAAGAAAAATCCCTGTGCAAATGAATTAAAAATCAAAGAAATTGTTGATAAAGCTGTTGAAGAAAAAATTTAAAAATTTAAAAAATTAAAAATAATATTATATTTGACATTGCGGAAGATGAAACCATTATAGAACCATTGAGCAGGAAGATGCTAAAAGTAGTAAAACTAAATATATATAGTTATATCTAATAATATTTTTTTTTTCAATTTTAATTGTGTCATTCTTTAAGTTCTGTTATAAAATATATAAAAGAACTACTTAAAGAAATAACACCATTATATATAGATACAAAATGGTTAAAATTTGCCCCAATACATATCCTTCCTCTTGTGAGGAAAAATACTCTCAATATTTTGACAAGTACCCTTTTCCACTGAGTTCTTTTCAAAAATCCGCAATTGAAGCTATTGTTGACGGAAATCACATTCTTGTCACTGCTCATACCGGCTCTGGAAAAACATTACCTGCCGAATTTTCTATTAAACATTTCGTTTCTAAAGGCAAAAAAGTGATTTATACATCACCTATCAAAGCTCTTTCTAATCAAAAATTCTATGAATTTACACAGAAATTTCCTGATATTTCTTTTGGTATTCTTACAGGGGATATTAAAACCAATCCTGAAGCCGATGTTCTTATTATGACTACTGAAATTCTCATGAATACTTTATATGCTAAGAATCGCAAGGATGACCTCACTGGATTTAATAATAAACCAACTAGTTTAACCATGTTTGAAATGGATTTTGATAATGAATTAGCTTGTGTTGTATTTGACGAAATTCATTATATTAATGATCTTGATAGAGGCAGAGTATGGGAAGAAACTATTATGATGCTTCCACAACATATTCAAATGGTTATGCTTTCTGCTACTCTTGATTCGCCTGAAAAGTTTGCACTTTGGTGTGAAACACGAGGACAAGCTACCGCATCATCCACTAAAACAGTGTATCTAACTACTACATATGAAAGAGTTGTTCCCTTAACGCATTATTCATTTATTACTTGCACGCAAGGACTTTTTAAAGTTTTAAAGGATAAGCAACTTGAAATGGAAGTTATGAAAACAACCAATACACTTCATACTATTCAAGATGCTAAGGGAAACTTTAATGACACTAACTATATGCGTATTCATAAAACACTCAAGCTATTTCGTGATAAAAATCATTATGTTAAACGTCAGCATGTTTTAAATAGTGTTGCTAGGCATATGGTTGATAATAATATGCTTCCAGCAATTTGTTTTGTTTTAAGTCGTAAAGCTCTTGAGCAATGTGCTAAGGAAATGACAACTGTTTTATTAGAGGATGATTCAAAAGTTCCATATATTGTTCGTAGAGAATGTGAACAAATTATTAGAAAATTACCTAATTATCAAGAATATCTTAATTTACCAGAATATATTTCAATTGTTTCGCTATTAGAAAAGGGAGTTGCAATTCATCATGCTGGAATTATACCAATTTTACGAGAAATGGTTGAATTATTATTTGCAAAGGGTTATATTAAACTTCTTTTTGCTACAGAAACATTTGCGGTTGGTATTAATATGCCTACTAAAACTGTGTTATTTACTGATCTTAATAAATTTGATGGTTCAGGTATGAGACCATTATATTCGCATGAATATACACAAATGGCTGGAAGAGCTGGACGTCGCGGCATTGACACAATTGGTCATGTCATTCATTTGACAAATTTATTCAAAGATATTGAACAAACTACACTTAAAACTATGATGAAAGGAAAACCACAAACTCTTGTATCTAAATTCAAAATATCATACAATTTGCTTCTTAACTTAATTGATATTGGAGAAACTGATTACACTAAATATGCTAAGAGAAGTATGGTTCAAGGTGATATTGAACAGTCTATGAAATGTTATTATGATTCTATTTCAAAAATCCAAAATGAGATGGATAATTTATTATTGGTTATTGATAACTGTAGAACACCAATTGAAATTGTTGAAGAATATATAGAACTCAAACAAAAACGTATTGTATCTGTTAATAAAAAACGAAAGGAAATTGAGAGAAGTATACAAAAAATTCAAGATATATATAAAACTATTGATAAAGATATTGATATTGTTACAAAATATACCTCAAAGAGAGATGAACTAACAAATCTAAATGAAAAACTAATAAACACTGAAAAAACTCTTGAAACAAATATTTACAAAGTATTAAGATTAATAGAAAATGATAATTTTATTCAAAGGTTGGCTGATGATACATATAGTTTGACTACAAAAGGACATATTGCTACTCATATTAGAGAAACACATTGTCTGGTATTTGCTGATTTAATTGAATCAAAGGTATTACATAAATTTGAGGCAAAAGAACTAGTAGGTATTCTAAGTTGTTTTACAAATATATCTGTTCAAGAAGAAAAACGTGCGGTTCTTCCTATGTCTGATTACAGTAATGTGAAAGATACAGTGATGAATATTTATGACTTGTATCAAAAACAATCCAATATTGAGGTTAAAAATATGATTGAAACTGGTATTGATTATAATATTCATTTTGATTTAATAGACTATGCTATAAAATGGTGTGAATGTGAAACTGAGGTAGATTGTAAAAGATTATTACATCAAGTATCACTTGAAAAAGAGATCTTTTTAGGAGAATTTATAAAGGCTATTCTTAAAATAAATAATATTACTGCCGAAATGGAAAAGATTGCAGAACTTCTAGGTGATATGGAGTTTCTATCAATATTGAAACAAGTTCCGCAACTAACACTAAAGTATGTTGCTACAAATCAATCATTATATATATAAAATTTAATATTTGTAAATAGTTTGATTATATTTTAAAGGGAAGGATGTTTATTTTAGTTTATATGTTTTTTAGAAAACAAAAATGATTATGAATAAATATTAAATATTTATTTATAATTACTTAATAATGGACAATAAATTGATTAGGAATAAATTGTGTAATGATTTTCCATCTGTCTATATAAAAGAAATAGATAATGCATTAAAGATAAGTAAAAATAGTTATATAGCAGCATATTATTATTTAGAAGATTAGTTAAAAAACAATAGTTTAAAATTAAAAAAACAGCAAGGTAAACAGAGACGAATAGATTCTATTCTAGAATTAGATAGTATATTTACACCCTTGAAGATTTAAAATGGGACAAAACCCACTAAAAATCAAAAAAGTTTGCTCTCCCGAAGGGAAGAGCGTGTAAATTCACATCTACTATATGTTGGTTTTAACGCAGAACCAACGCTTGTTTCATCTAAACAAATAATTTTATTCATAGGAAATTGTTTAACCCTATTATAAAATTTATTTAGTTTAGTTTGTTTCTCAATCGGTTTCTTATATCTTTCTTTTGGAAATGCTCGTGTCTTGTTCTTTTCCTTGTTTTATTGTTATCTCTAATAAGATTTAAATGTACATAAAAGGTCGATACATTATTCAGATTCAAAAAGAGAAATATTATATATAAAAGAAAATGGTGAATGGCAAAAAGATGATGAAGAAAAAAGTAAATAACAAAGGCAATAAAAATAATAGGTAATAAGAATATGAAACAAATAAGTGAATGGCAAAAAGCATATCCAGAATATAATGATCCATCATCAAGACAAAATGATAAATACCTG
>Ga0214917_10005436_pt1 | contig 13590 bp, 16 predicted proteins | sample LL_1208_BB_MetaG_FD_177983 | JGI IMG/M metagenome (GOLD analysis project Ga0214917, IMG submission 177983) | Freshwater microbial communities from Lake Lanier, Atlanta, Georgia, United States - LL_1208_BB | ecosystem: Environmental > Aquatic > Freshwater > Lake | place: USA: Georgia | collected... | reverse complement strand
ACAATTGAATTAGCAAATTGGCCAGATTTCACCGCTAAAGCTGGAGAGATAATTGAGGTTCCGTTAAAAATAGATTCATTAACTCGAATTTATTTGATCGGCGTAGGTGACTCCACCGATGAGGATATTCGTAAAGCAAGTGCTTCATTAAGTCGTAAGGTAAAGGGTATGCAAGCCAAGGTTTTGACTGGGTTGGTTGAGGACAAAAAGCAAATAGATATTCATGTCGCCGCACTAGTTTTGGCAAATTATCAATTTTCTTTGAAATCTGAGAAAAAAAGTAAGAATCCAAGCTTTATAATTTATGGAGATTTTGGTGATCAGATTGCTCGTGCATTAATTTTTGCTAGAGCCACTTGGCAAGCTAGGGATTTGATTCATACTCCTTCAAATATAAAGAATCCACAATGGTTGGCAAATCAAGCAAAATCATTGGTATCTGCAACAAAGAACTCTGCGCTTAGTATAAATGTAAAGGCAGGGCGAGAGTTAAAGGAGTTTGGCGGTTTATTAGCAGTTGGTAACTCTTCCCCTAAACCCGGTCCTAGATTTATTGAACTCACATATGCACCTAGAGGATCATCTAATTGGCCACACGTAGTTTTAGTTGGCAAGGGAATTACCTTTGATACTGGTGGAGTTTCATTAAAGCGACCATACGACATGATGATTGGTATGAAGAGCGATATGGCCGGGGCGGCTGCAATTCTTGCAGCGACTGTTGCTCTTGCCGAGTTAAAACCAAAGGTTAAGGTCACTGCGCTTTTAATGTGTGCCGAAAATGCATTAAGCGGAACTTCTCAACGACCATCTGATGTTATTAAACATTTTGGTGGAACGACAGTTGAAGTTATTAATACCGATGCCGAAGGACGCCTGGTGCTAGCTGATGGTTTGGCATATGCAGATTTAAAGTTAGATCCTGATTATTTACTTGATGTAGCAACTCTCACTGGCGCTGCAACTTTAGGTTTAGGTCGTCAATACGCTGCTATGTACACACGAGATAACTCACTTGCTAAAAAGTTACATACAGTTGGAAACGCAGTGGGTGAAAAGGTTTGGCATATGCCATTAATTGATGAGTATAAAATTGCCTTAGAAAGTGATGTAGCAGACTTAAATCACACCGCAGATAAATATAATTTTTCAGCTGGCTCAGTCACTGCGGCATTATTTTTAGAAAAATTTGTAGGAAAGCGCAAATGGGTGCACTTCGATATTGCTGGAACTGGCCGTTCGGAAGTTGATGCTGGTGAAAATATAAAGGGTGGAACTGGATTTGCTACTAGATTAATTCTTGGCTGGCTGGATACATTTTGAGCAACTTCATACCAGCGCGTGGTGATATGAGTGCATATGCCGAAGGATTTGCACAAGAGGATTACTTCATGCAATTGGCGCGCAAAAATGGAGTTGAAGTTGGGGCAGTTGATCCAACGCCAGCGGTTGGAAATTTCTTAAAATTTGCCACTCAATTAACGGGTGCTAAATCAGTTGTTGAAATTGGCACCAGCTCTGGCGTAAGTGGCTTATGGGTTTTGCAGGGACTTTCAGATGATGGAGTATTAACAACAATTGATGTAGAGCGCGAGCACTCTAAAATCGCTCGCACAGTTTTTGAAGATGCAGATATTCCCTCCACAAAGTATCGAATTATTACTGGCAACTTGATTGATGTGGTAGGAAAACTTGCTGATAATTCTTATGAATTAATCATTACAAGAGATGCGCTGGATTTATTTGATATTGTGCAGGAATCATTTAGATTATTGAAATCAGGTGGTCTCTTAATTGTCGATCAGGCACTAAGTAATGGCAAAGTTGCTGATTCCACTCAGCGCGATCCTGAGAGTATTGCGAGAAGAGATGTAATAAAGGTTATTAAAGAGGATGCCAGATGGAGTTCATCGGTAATTCCAATTGGCGCAGGCATCTTAGTTGCCCATAAACTTGCCTAAATGAGCAACCCACTACCCGCTCCATCAGATTCACCTTGGTGGCGTCCGGCCAATGAATCATCATTCAAAAGCACGCCGGCGAAACAAAGTAATTCATTTTTTATTATTGCCTCTCTTGTAATTGCATTAATTGCAGGTGGAGTCGGGGCAACTATCGGTCGATCATCTACATCAAATATTTCCGGAAATTTTGTTAGCACTGAAAATTCAGTCGAACGTGCGCCTGGCTCAATCGCTAACTTAGCAGCTCGAGTAATTCCTGGTGTTGTTTCAATTTCGGTGGAAGCCGATAGCGGATCAGATACGGGTTCTGGCTTTTTCTTGAGCAGTGATGGCTATGTTTTAACTAACAATCACGTTGTCGAAGCTGCAGCAAATGGTGGAAGTATTACCGTTTCAATATCTACTGGTAAGAAATATTCTGCAAAAATTGTTGGTCGCGATGCATCTTATGATCTTGCAGTAATCAAAATGGATGTTACAGGTGCACCTACACTTCAATTAGGCGATAGCGAAAAAGTACAAGTTGGAGATGCCGTAATTGCAATTGGATCACCACTAGGTTTAGCGGGTACCGTAACCTCAGGAATTATTAGCGCAAAAAATCGACCAGTTACGACCGGTACTGGAAGTGGTGAGAGTTCATTTATTAATGCACTGCAAACTGATGCCGCAATTAATCCAGGAAACTCTGGTGGCCCATTAGTTGATGCAACAGGTGCGGTAGTTGGTATTAATTCTGCAATTGCATCCTTAGGTTCATCTGCTGGTGGTCAATCCGGCTCCATTGGTTTAGGTTTTGCCATTCCAATTAATCAAGCTAAAAAAACCGCTGAACAATTAATTAAAACAGGTTCGGCAACCTATCCAATTATGGGAATCGCAGTTGACACTAGATTTACTGGTACTGGTGCACTGATTTCATCTGAAGCAAATGGTATTACTAGTGGCGGCCCAGCAGATAAAGCAGGAATTAAAGCTGGCGACTTAATCATTGCAATCGATGGAGTAGAAATCGCAAGTTCAGATGAATTAATTGTTGCCATCAGAAGTCACAATGTGGGCGATAAGGTTAAAGTTAAATTCAAGCGAAATTCAATTACACGTGAAGTAAGCGTGACTCTTGCCGCCTCTAAGAAGTAATCAGATAAATCAAATATATGTTTAACATCGGTGGTGGTGAGTTAATTGGTCTAGCTGTTCTTGGTCTAATTTTAGTTGGACCAGATCGCATGCCTTCTATGGCGGCAGATGCGGCGAGATTCTTAAATAAATTAAAGAAATTGGCTCAAAATGCGACAAATGAATTAAAGGAAAATCTAGGACCAGGCTATGAAGATCTGCAAGTCCAGGATTTAAATCCAAAGAGGTTTATTAAGAAAACCATTGGCGACGTCATGGAGCAGGTGGAAGAAAAACCTCAACCAAAGATTGATCCAGATCTGTTATGAAGGTAATTGACCAAATTAACTCTGAACTCAGCAAAGTTAATGATCCTGAGTTGCACAAACCTATTACAGAGCTTGGCATGGTCGAATCAGTCATTTTCAATGACGGCCTCGTAAATATTAAGATTCTATTAACAATAGTTGGCTGTCCAATGAAAGATAGATTGCAAAGTGATATCACAAAAGCGTTAGATCAAATTTCTGAAGTAAAAAAGGTCGAGATTGAATTTGGTGTAATGAGTGAAGAGCAACGAAATAATGTTAAGAAAATTATTAGAGGTGGACGCGAAAAGTTTATTCCATTTGCTCAGCCAGATTCATTAACTCGGGTTTTAGGAATTGCATCCGGCAAAGGTGGAGTTGGAAAATCTTCAGTCACTGTCAATTTAGCTGTCGCTGCTGCTAAGCGTGGATTTAAGGTAGGAATATTGGATGCAGATGTTTATGGTCATTCAGTTCCAAGATTGATGGGAATTTTAGATCAACGTCCAACTGCGATTGATCAAACCTTTATTCCAGTTGAAAATTATGGTGTAAAGGTAGTTTCCATGGAGATGTTTAAACCAGAAAGATCAGATCCTGTTGCTTATCGTGGCCCATTACTTCATAGAGTTTTAGAACAATTATTGAGTGATGCCTATTGGGGAGATTTGGATTTATTGCTTCTTGATTTACCTCCCGGAACTGGCGATATCGCAATCTCACTTGGGCAATTAATTCCGACAAGTGAAATTGTGGTTGTGACAACCCCACAAATCGCTGCAGCTGAAGTTGCAGAACGTGCCGGCAGAATTGCGCATCAAATGAAGCAGCCAGTGCTTGGCGTAATTGAAAATATGTCAGATACCACCTGTATTAAATGTGGCGAAGCGATTTCAATCTTCGGAAATGGCGGCGGTGAAGAAACAGCGCGCCGGTTAAGTGAATTAGTTGGTGCAGATGTACCGCTGCTCGCAAAAGTTCCATTTGATTCACAAGTTCGTGAAGGTGGAGATGAAGGCAATCCAGCAGTTCTAATAAATGAAAAAGTATTAAAAGCTTTTGATCAAATCTTAGATAAGATAATTATCAGACCTAAATCGTTGGTGGGCGTACGGTTAGGTGTAAGTAGTTAAACTACTTCTGATCCTTTAACTTTTTAAGTAATTCATCCATCGCATCTGCGATTTCAGTTCGCAAGTAATCACGAGTGGTCAAATCTCCGATTGCAGTACGTAAGCTAGCTAATTCACGTGCCAGGTACTCAGTATCAGCAATATTTCGCTCATCTCGATCACGATCCTCATTTGCCTGAATTCGATCACGATCTGCTTGTCGATTTTGCGCCAGCAAAATTAACGGCGCAGCATAGGAAGCCTGTAATGAAAGCAGCAATGTTAGAAAGATAAATGGGTAATGATCCCAACGTATTGAATCTGGCGCCAATGTATTCCAGCTAATCCAACACAGCACAAAGACTGACATGTATACAAGGAAACGTGCTGTTCCCAAGAAACGAGCAAATTGCTCTGACCAACGACCAAATGCTTCTGGATCATAGGAAGGACGAAGTGATCTTCTGGCCTCACGTGGATACTCAAGTGAGTTTTTATTTAACCTGTCAGTTATTTTCTTTGCCATTTTCTCACCTACCTATTCTCAAAATCTTTACGAATCGATTCATCATGACGCCAGTTTTCTGGTAGTAAGTGATCCAGCACGTCATCAACAGTAACGGCACCAAGCAATCTTTCATTTGCGTCAATAATTGGAACTGATAATAAGTTGTAGCTTGCTAAGTAAGATGAAACCTCACTTAATGAAGCGTGTGCACCTAATGGCGCAATATCATTATCAACAATTCCACCTACCAATGTGGCAGGTGGTTCACGCAATAAACGTTGAAAATGCACTACACCTAAGAAGCGACCAGTTGGTGTTTCAGTGGGTGGGCGACATACATAAACTTGAGATGCCAAGCCAGGTGCAACCTCACTTGCTCGAATTTGTGCCAAAGCCTCTGCAACAGTGGAATCTGCGGTTAACACAATTGGTTCAGTTGTCATCATTCCACCAGCCGAATAATCTTCATAATGCATCAGGCGTTGCACATCTTCAGCATCCTCTGGCTCCATTAACGCAAGTAATGCCTCGGCTTTTTCCTTTCCTACTTCACGAAGTAAGTCAGCAGCGTCATCTGGATCCATCTCACCAAGAACATCCGCAGCACGCTCACCTTCTAGCTCTGCCAAAAGTTCTACGCGAGCAGACTCCTCCATTTCTTCAAGCACATCTGCCAGGCGTTCATCATCTAGTGCGCGAGCAACCTCAGCACGACGCTTGATATTTAAATCATGAAGAACTGAGGCTAAATCTGCTGCTCTCAAATTAGCTAGTGTGGCAAGTAAGTTGCTTACACCTTGATTGCCTTCTGCAATGGCAAAGCCAGAAATTTCATTCCAAGAAACTGTCGAGGAGGCGCCACGTCGACGAAAGCCGCTGCCGCGTTTCATAACGTGTACGCGTTCAATAAACCAATCACCAGTTTTCGCTAATTCCATCGCTACATCTTCAACCACTACTTTCTCATTGCTTTCGAGCAGCGTTACAGAACTATCCAACATTTCTGCATTAACCATAATTTCATTAGTGCGTTGTTCAAATCTACGCATATTTAGTAAACCGGTAATTACAACAGTTCCATTATCAATTGAGGTAACTCTGGTAATTGGTACAAAGATACGACGACGTGGCGGTACCTCAACAATTAAACCTAATATGCGTGGTGGTTGATTGTTAGCACGCAAAGTTGCCACCGCATCCCTCACTTTGCCAACTTGATCACCATTTGGGTCAAAGACCGATGTGCCAGCTAATCTTGCGAGGAATATTCGGTTTAAATTCGTATTCTTTCCGATATTCATGATCTAAGGGTAATGGTTGACCCTCGATTAAGTGGAATAATTAATTAAAGGTAGGTTTTGCTTCATGAAAAATCAGGATCACACCAAATTACCAACTGGACGTGATATTCCATTTCTGATCTCCGGCATATTAGGTATCGGTGCATCTGGCCCAATCATCGCTAAAAGTCTGATGCCAGTGCCCACCATGATTATGTGGCGAAATCTTTTAGGTGGCTTAGTTATGACGCCATTTGCATTAAAACGCGGTGAGTGGAAAAGTAAGGTGCAACAAAATGCAATTAAATGGTCAGCGATTGCTGGAGTTTTATTAGCTCTGCATTTTATTTGTTTCTTTTTAGCGATGCGCTTCACCAGTGTTGCAACAGGCACCGCACTAACTGCAACTCAACCAATATTCGCCGCCATATTTGTGCGCTTAAGTGGAGGACATATCCCGCGCAAAGCGTGGAGTGGCATGTTTATTGCTTTCGCATCAGTTTTAGTAATCACTGGCGTGGATTTGAATCTTTCAGTTAGATCATTTCAAGGAGATCTAATTGCAGTCACTGGAGGCGCGCTCGCTGCCATCTACATGATTATTGGATCAAATGTACAAAGAGATATTTCTACCTCTACCTTTACTGCTGTTTGCTATCTTGTTTGTGCCTTTAGCGCATTACCAATTGCAATTGCAGCGGGTTATAAATTAACCGGTTATTCAACTAGCGAATGGATCTTGTTAATTGCATTAGTAATTACTGCGCAAATAATGGGTCACACGATGTTTAATCTTTCACTCAAGCGAGTTTCACCTGCAGTAGTTGCACTAGTTGTATTTTTTGAGGTTCCAGTTAGCGCCTTATTGGCATTTATTTGGTTGGATCAAAAACCACCGACTGGCACAATTCCTGGAATTATTGGTTTATTAATCGGTTGTGGAATATTTGTGGTGAGGTCTAAGAAGTGATTGATTTACACACCCACTCAAATTTCAGCGATGGCACTGATTCACCAGCTGAATTAATTAATAAAGCATTAGCAGCGGGTTTGACAACAATTGCAGTAACCGACCATGATTCAATAGCTGGAATTGACTTGGCGCAGTCTGCGCTGCGCTCTGGGATTTCACTAGTTCCGGGAGCTGAAATCTCATGCCAAACTGATGATGGCATCAGTGTTCATATGCTTGGACTCTTATTTGATTCAACTAATGCCGAACTGCTGGCAACTATGGAAAAAACTCGAGAAAATCGTCATGGGCGAATGCAGCGAATATTAGAAAGAATTAATGAAGCTGGAATCGAAATTTCAATGCAGGATGTATTGGCAGAGCTATCCGATGGCGCAACCCTAGGTAGACCGCATTTAGCCGATGCATTGATCAAAAAAGGTGTTGTAAAGAGCCGAGATGAAGCATTCTCCGAGATGTTGCATAACAAATCAAAGTATTACGTTGCGCATTACTCACCTAAACCAGCGGAGGCAATCAAATTAATTAAGGCTGCCGGTGGAGTTTCAGTTATCGCACATCCCATGGCATCTCATCGCGGAAGAACAATTTCAGTTGAAACCTTTGGCGATTTAATTGATGCTGGGTTAGATGGCATTGAAGTGGAACATCGTGATCATTTACCTGATGAAAAATCTGCATTAATTAAATTGGCAAACGAAAATAATTTAATTATGACTGGTGCAAGTGATTACCACGGTAATGGAAAGTTAAATAAATTAGGCGAGTTCACAACTAATCCAGAACAATGGGAAAAATTGCGAAGTAGAGCTAGCGCAGATAGAGTGCTTACGGTATGAGCTCCTACTTTTCACCACAATCAGTAACCTGGCGACTCCATTCAGACCCATCTATGGTGATTGGTGGAATTAGAGCATTATTGGAGCAAGCACTACAACCTGATGCCATGGCTGGGGTAAGCGCACACTCAAATTTTCGTGATGACACTTGGGGTCGTCTGCAGCGAACAGGTGATTATGTTGGGGTCTTAACATTTTCGCCAACTGAAGCTGCTGATAAATTGGCAGCACGTGTACGTAATGTTCACTCCAAATTGGGTTTAGATGATCCGCACCTACTTCTTTGGGTACATATGGCAATGGTGGACGCATTTCTTGATATTGCAGTTAGATCCGGAATGCCACTTACTGATGCAGAACAAGATAAATATATTTTAGAGATGGTGAAATTTGCTGAATTAGTTGGAATTCCAACTGCCGATGTTCCAACCACGCTTGCACAATTAAAACAATACTTTATTGATATCAAACCAGAGCTCCGAGCAAGTGATGATGCAAAGCGTGCCGCATTGTTTATAACGGTGCCACCACTTCCAAAGTTAATTAGATTTGCAACACCATTTGCACCAACTTGGAGTGCAATTTCGGCGCTTGCTGGAGCATCACTACCAAGATGGGCTCGCGATTTATACGGTGCACCAACTCTTCCTGGACAGGAGAAAGCAACCGACATCGCATTAAAAGCTTTCCGCAAATCTTTATTCTTAATTCCAGAATCATTTCGGACACCTCCACAATTAAAAGAGGTAAGTAAATGAAGATTGTTTCAATCGCCAATCCAACTGGTGGGACTGGTAAATCAACTACAGCATTAGCAATTGCAGTGGCTGCTGCGGAGTACGGGCGCAATGTTTTATTAGTAGATTTTGACGAGCGAGCTAATCTAACCTTCCATTTAGCAATTGAAAATCCAAGATTTACCATGCTAGAGGTCGTTACCGACTCAGTTTCACTTGATTTAGCTGTTATTCGGACCGCAGAACGGATCGATTTTCTGGCAGCTGCGCCCAGAATCACCGCGCTGGAATCAAATTCAATTTCTGCCAGATCTTTAAAGGCGAAATTTAATAATTACGACCTTGTTGTAATTGACACCGCTTCAGCTTTAAATCAAAGATTACTTTTAGCAAGCCAAATCAGCGATGCTGTTTTGTATGTAAGCACTGATTCTTTAAGTTCAAGTAGGGGAGTTGTTTTAGCAGATGATTTCTTTAAAGAATCTTTGCAACTTGGGGTACTGCCAATTATGACCACAGACCAAAGTTTGATTATTTCAATTCTAAAAAGTGATTTCAAAATTATTCATCCAGCAATTCCAAATGATCCAAGTATTAATGAGGCTCAGATTGAGAATAAATCAGTTTTGATATACGACAAAGCTGGTTTGGCTTCGGATGCCTATCGAGATATTACTTACTTTTTATTGGAGAGTTTATTCAGCAGCGAAGCCAACACGGCGCTCTGATGATTTGCCAACCTCTACATAATTAATCTTGTTGTAAGGCACCAATAACTCGCGACCTTTAGAATCGCTGAGTGAAAGTACGGAACTGCTTTTGATTGCATTATTGACTGCAGCAATTACCTCCTCTTGCGAGCTTGCACACTCGAGGGTTAACTCGTGAGTACTATCAGAAATGCCAATTTTTACTTCAGTATGAGATGAGCTTTTATTTGCTGGTGTAGCCATTTCCCTACCTTATCTACCTTTTGAATTTGATGCGAATTGAAATTGTTACGATTTTGATTTAGGAAAGCCAGAGATTCCGCGCCAGATTAAGTTCATTACTAGTTCAGTTGCTCTATTTCGATCAATTTTGCCATCTCGGTCCAACCAATGGCGTGCAATAGTTTGAACAGTTCCAATCAAGCCAACCGCTAACATCATGGACTCTTCTTTAGCTAAACCAGTTTCAATTGAGATTACAGCACTGACTGCTGCAGCGCAGTCATATGTCATTCGATTTAATCTTTCACGAACTTGCGGCTCTAAATTCATGTCACTTTCAAATAGCAATCTAAATGCTTCGCCCTCGGCATCTATGAAACCAAAGTAAGCCACCACTGTTGCTTTCACGCGATCTGAATTTCCTCGGTGCTCGGCAATTGCTTTTTGCAATGCAAAGACAAGTGAGTCAATATGTAAATCAAGGACTGCTAGGTAAAGCTCTAATTTAGAGGGAAAGTGTTGGTACAAAACTGGTTTGCTGACATTTGCACGATCAGCAATTTCATCCATGGCAGCTGAGTGGTATCCCGCAGCGGTAAATACCTCAAGCGCTGCACTTAATAATTGTGCGCGTCTTTCATCTCTGGGTAAGCGATTTGCTTTATCTTCACTCATTTGCTCATCCTATTAGGTAATTAACCAATATGAAATTTATTTCATCCGGTCATTTTGCTGCGCTTCAGGTTATATTCAGCGCATGACATCTCAAAAGCGGCTGCTATTGGTACATGCGCATCCAGATGATGAGACCATAAATAATGGTGTCACCATGGCTAAATACGTAGCAGATGGCGCAACAGTAACTTTAGTTACTTGCACAAGAGGAGAAGAGGGTGAAGTTTTAGTTCCGGCACTGGCAAACTTAGCTAGCTCTGCTGATGACAAGCTTGGCGAACACCGAGTTGTTGAATTAACTAATGCAATGACACAACTCGGTGTAAAAGATTTTAGATTTTTAGGAGCACCATTTAAACAATGGCGTGATAGCGGAATGATGGGAACTGCACCAAATGAACGCGCTGATGTATTTTGGCAAGCAGATTTAGATGAAGCGGCTAATGATTTAGTAAAAATCATTTTAGAAACGAAACCACAAGTAATGATTACATATGATGAATTTGGTGGTTATGGTCATCCAGATCACATCAAAGCACATCAAGTTGCAATGCGCGCTGCAGAACTTGCATCTAATGCTGGTTGGAAAATCTCAAAAATTTACTGGAACACAATGCCAAGATCAGTAATTCAAAAGGGAATCGACAAGATGAAAGAGGTTGGCTCAGATTTTTTTGGCGCAGAAAGCGCTGATGATCTGCCATTTGCCAAGCCAGATGAATTAGTAACCTCACTAGTTAGTGCACCTGAGTTTGTAGATAAAAAGATGGCGGCCATGAAGGCGCATGAGACACAAATTTCATTAGATGGCCCATTTTTTGCCTTATCAAATAATTTAGGTCTTTCGGTTTGGGGAGATGAGTACTACACATTAGTCAAAGGTGAAAAAGCAGCACCATTTGATTCAGATGGACGCGAGCTTGATCTATTTTCTGGAATTATTTGATGCGATACATATATTCTCTAATTTTCGGCGCTTTTTTAGGATTTGCTGCAACAATTTTGCATAACGCGTGGCAACCAATTGGTTTTGTGTTAGCACTTTTACTTACTTATCTAGGAATTAAATTACTTGGCGTTAAATATTATTTCCGCCGATTTAAAGTGGTGGCATCACTTGCCTGGTTGTTAGTTGTCATCAGAGCCGGCACTCCTGGTCTGGGTGATGAGTTACTGATTTACGGAAACACTTACGGAAATGTATTCCTGCTTTTTGGATTTGTCGTTGCCTTTATTGCAGTTGTTACACCTAATTCAGCCAGCTCCAACTTTGCCCGTCGGGATTATCTCTAACCTCAATTCCTTGGGATTTTAATAGATCACGCAATCGATCACTTTCGGCAAAATTACCTTCTGTTCTTGAACTCTTTCGTAGTTCTAATAATTGATTCTGTTCCTCATTTAACTGAGCCTTTGGTTTTGGCTGGCGAGTTAAATCCAAGCCAATTACTTGATCAACTTTAGTAAAAATTGCTGATTTAGAAGCATCAGAAATTTGCTCATTTTTTTCAATTTCACGTAATTTTTGCATGGCACGTGGAGTATCTAGATCTGAGCAAAAATCTTTAAAAATTTGATCTACATTTTCAGCCATGATTGTTTGATTTATATTCACATCAGAACTCCATTGCGCGATCTTGCTCCGCCAGCGCTCTAGCAATTGATTTGCAGCATTTAATGATTGCCAGGTTAAATCCATCTGACTTCGATATCTATTTTCTAGTAAGCAAACTCGAAGTGATAGTGGATCCAATCCCTTTGTAATTAAATCTGAAACCAAAACTACATTGCCAGCGCTCTTTGACATTTTTCTTCCTTCAAATAAGAGATGCTCACCATGTACCCAAAGCGCTACCGCTTCGGCATTTATTGCAGAATTTGATTGGGCCCGTTCATTTTCATGGTGCGGAAAGCGCAGATCAATTCCACCAAGATGTAAATCAACAAAGTTATCTAGAAATTTAAGTGACATGGCGGAGCACTCAATATGCCAACCCGGAAAGCCTGATCCCCAAGGTGAAGGCCAAATCATTTGGGTTCGGCCTGCTGCGGCCTTCCAAAGCGCCCAATCAGCATGAAAATGTTTTGCTCCATCCTCGGTGTATTCATAACGATGCCCAGGCTTTAATGAATCTAATTTGTTTCCACTAATTGCACCGTAACTTGCGAAGGATTGGGCAGAAAAGTAAACACAATTATCCTCACCAATATATGCATGTTGAGTAGCAATTAAATTTTTAATTAACTGCTGCATTAACTCGATTGATTCACTAGCCCTGGGATAAAGATCTGCTGGTTGAATATTTAATAATTTTAAATCTTGGTGAAACCTAGCCTCATAAGCTTTGGCAACCTCAAATGGATCTTTAGCTTCTAATTTAGCTTGTGCCAGCATTTTGTCCTCGGCAAAATCCTCTGACATATGACCAACATCGGTTATATTTTGAATAAATTTAACCTGATAGCCAAGCGCTCTGCTTAATCTAATTAATAGATCTGCTAATAAAAAAGTGCGCATATTTCCAACATGTGCATTGCGATAAACAGTTGGTCCACAACCATAGACTCTTAAATACTTATCATTTGAAATGCAAATACTTTGATTGCTCCTTGATTTTGTATCAAAGATTTGGATCTGAGTTTTAATCATTTAGTTGGCACGACTTTCCAAAGCGCAATCTTGGTTGGATCAAACTTAATTAAGCTGCCATCTTTTTTTCGCACCGAATCAATGCTCACTAAAATACCAAGAATGTCCCGATAGCCACCTTCTGAATCATGCATGCGAATGCTGACCCGCTGTCCAATATGTAACGCCGCTGGCCGCATTCTGCTCCCTCCATTAAAGTATGCTTACGGGCTGGAAATATTCGTTAGAGTATTCTCCACCTAAATCTTTATGAAGGTAAGCATTACCAACTGGAGGATCACATGACATACATAATTGCCCAGCCTTGTGTTGATGTGAAGGACAAATCTTGTATTGAAGAGTGCCCAGTAGATTGTATTTATGAAGGTGATCGCATGCTTTACATCCAACCCGATGAATGTGTTGATTGCGGCGCCTGTGAACCTGTTTGTCCAGTAGAAGCCATTTATTACGAAGATGATGTGCCATCTCAATGGAAAGAGTTTGGCGAAAT
>Ga0214917_10005435_pt1 | contig 13592 bp, 19 predicted proteins | sample LL_1208_BB_MetaG_FD_177983 | JGI IMG/M metagenome (GOLD analysis project Ga0214917, IMG submission 177983) | Freshwater microbial communities from Lake Lanier, Atlanta, Georgia, United States - LL_1208_BB | ecosystem: Environmental > Aquatic > Freshwater > Lake | place: USA: Georgia | collected... | reverse complement strand
CATGCCTTCACGGATCTTAAATCCTGCAATAGATTTCTTTGCTTTAGTAATAACCGGGCTTTGACCAGCAATTTCTCCAATTACCTTTGCAATCCGTTGCAACACACGACTATCAGCAACAGCTTCTTTTACCCCGATGTTAATAACAATTTTTTTAATTTCAGGTACCGACATTACGTTATCAAGAGCTAATTCTTTTTGTAAGTTAGCCTTGATTGTTTTACGATACAACTGTTCTAAACGAGCACTTGTCATGCTATTATCCTTACGTGTCCTACAACTTTTACATAACTTCTTTGCATTGACCACACACCCGCGCTTTTTTTCCATCTTTAAGCTCAAGAGCTCCCACGCGACATGGTTTTTTGCAAGAAGGACAAATTGGCATTACTTTTGAAAGACAAATGTATGACTCTTCTCTCTTGATCCCAGGAATATCTCCCTGTTTTCGAGCTTTTACATGTCGAATTGTAACCGCCACATCCTTAACCATTATTTTACCTGTTTTAGGTGAAATAGCAATCACAGAAGAGGTTTTACCTTTATCTTTTCCAGAAATAACTAAAACTTTATCATTTTTCTTTACGCGCATCATTTTTTTGTACCTCTATTTAAACCACTTCAGGAGCCAAAGAAACAATCTTTGGATACCCTTTGTATCCAGCGCGAGGACGAATCTCACGAGCGATTGGTCCAAATATACGTGTTGCAACCGGTTCATCTTCTTTATTGATGATTACCGCTGCATTTTCACTAAATCTTATCCAACTACCATCTTCGCGTTGTATTTCTTTTCTTGTGCGAACAATAACGGCTGTTACTACATCGCTCTTTTTAACTCCGCCACCAGGAATTGCTTTTTTTACTGCACATTTAATTTTATCACCCAAACGTGCAAAACGTTTTCTTGTGCTTCCAATGACATGAATACATTGAAGCAACTTTGCACCTGAGTTATCTGCAACTTCTAAGTAAGTTTGTTTTTGTATCATTTTTTTCCTCAGTTTGCCTTACACTGTTTGACGTGAAACAACACGTGCTAAATACATATACTTAGTCTTAGCCAATGGTCGACCTTCAAAAAACTCGACAACATCCCCAACAACTGCCTCGCTTTTTTCATCATGCACTTTATAATTTTTCTGTGCTTTCAAGACTTTTCCGAAGATAGGGTGCTTTAATGTTCTGGTTGTTTTAACAATAATAGTTTTATCCATTTTGTCAGAAATAACCTCTCCCAGAAAAATTCGTCGTGTTTTTTTACTTGTTTCCATACCGTACTATTCCTTATGAGCAACCGTGGTTTGCACGTCTACTTGAGATTTTTGTCCAAGCAAGGTCAAACTACGTGCAATATTTTTACGTAATTTCTTAAATTGAGAGTAATCTTTGATATGCGTTGTTGAAGAACTTAAACGCAATCCAAATAATTCTCTTCTTAAATCTTCAACTTTAGTTTCGAGCTCTTTTGTACCCAAACCACTCAACTTTTGCATAGCTTTATGCGACAACATTTGGTTGCTCCTCTTGTTTTTTAACAACACGAACTTTTAGAGGAAGTTTTGAAGCAGCAAGACGGAAAATTTCTCGTGCTTTAGTTTCAGAAACTCCTGAAATTTCACAGAAAATTCTACCTCTTTTAACTACTGCAACCCAAACTTCAGTTGAACCTTTTCCTTTACCCATACGAGTTTCGGCAGGTTTTTTACTAACTGGTTTATCAGGAAAAAGACGAAGGAAAAATTCACCTTCTTTTTTCAATTTTCTTGACATGGTCACACGCATCGCTTCAATTTGCTGAGCTGTCACCCATGCCGGCGTTAAAGCTTCTAACCCGAATTGACCAAATGCAACAGTACGGCATCCTTTAGAGATTCCCTTACGTCTTCCTCGTTGCATTTTTCTAAATTTTGTTTTTTTTGGCATCAACATGACATATCTTTCAACAGTTTAATTTCATGCAAATTGGTATTCGCCGCGACCAATCCAAACCTTCACACCAATTTTACCATAAGTAGTATTAGCTTCTGCAAAGCCATAATCAATATCAGCTCGCAAAGTATGTAAAGGAACAGAACCAGTACGCATCCATTCTTTTCGTGCAATTTCAGCACCATTTAAACGACCACCACAACAGATCTTAATACCAGTTGCACCAGCACGCATAGTATTTGTTGTTGATCGCTTCATTGCCTTTTTAAAACTTCCACGTTTTTCAAGTTGCTCAGCAATGCTTTTTGCTACTAATGTTGCATCCAAATCAGCATTTTTTACTTCTTGCACAGATACTTCAATTGAATTTTTACCAGTCAATTTTGCAATATCTTTACGAAGGACATCTATATCCTGTCCTTTTTTCCCAATAACAAGTCCTGGACGACCAGAGTGAATAATTACTTTAATGCTGTCACCCGCTTTTTCGATTTCAACCCGAGCAACTTCAGCATGCTTAAGGTTTTTATCGACAAATCTACGAATAACTAAATCTTCAAGCAATTGTTGACCATAGCTACGACGAGCAAACCATTTAGCATCCCAGTCTCTGTACACTCCGATTCTAAAGCCTTTTGGGTTAACCTTTTGTCCCATACTACGCCTTCCTCGTTGTTGCAGATTTTTGTTCTAAAATCACACTGATGTGACTAAAACGTTTCTTTTGTTCTGACGCTCGCCCCATTGCTCCAGGCTTGAAATAACGGTGTGTGCGTCCTTCATCAACTTTAATTTCTTTAATACATAAATTCTCTAACTCAACCCCTTGCAAATTTCTTGCGTTAGCGGCTGCTGATTCAATCACTTTTTGTAATGGCGATACACGCTTTGTTCTATGCGTGGCCAACCAACCAAGTGCGTAATCAACACCCTTACCGCGCACCACATCAGCGAGTGGGCGAAGTTTGTAGGGAGAGAAAGGAATTCGTTTTGCTTTTGCTACAAATTGCATATTTGTTGTCCTTGAAAACATCTTTTAGAAGCTGCTTTTAGCATACCTTATTTATTAACCCTGAGCAACTCCAGCTTTACGTTGTCCACTATGCAATCTGAAGGTTCTGGATGGGGCAAACTCACCAAGGCGATGCCCTACCATATTTTCAGTAATAAACACAGAAACAAACTTTTTACCATTATGAACCGCAAATGTTAATCCCACAAACTCAGGAAGTACCATACTTCTGCGAGACCATGTTTTAATTGGTTCATGTTTTTTTGCCTCTTTTGCCGTGCGTACTTTGTTAAGCAACGAGACATCAACAAATGGGCCTTTTCGTGTTGATCGAGTCATTATTATTTTCTTCCTACGTTATTACTTATTGCTTTTTCGTCGTCTTAAAATAAGCGGATTTTTTCTCTTACGAGTACGAGTTCCTTTGCAACCTTTACCCCAAGGAGATTGTGGATGCTTACCTGATTTTGAACGTCCTTCACCACCACCATGAGGGTGATCAACAGGGTTCATAGCCATACCTCGAACACTTGATCTAAATCCACGCTGTCTTGTACGACCTGCTTTACCCCAGCTAATATTTTTATAATCAGCATTTCCAAGAGTACCGACAGTCGCCCAACAATCGATATGCACCATACGAACTTCACTTGAAGGCATACGTAATGTTGCATATTCTTCTGTTTTTGCCATCAATTGCACAGTAGTTCCTGCGCTTCGAGCAAATGTACCGCCTGATCCTGGCTTTACTTCAACGTTGTGAATATTAAAACCTACAGGAATTGCTCTAATAGGAAGACAATTACCTGGTTTAGCTTCAGCAGTTTTTCCCGCAAGAATCGTATCTCCAACTTTTAAACCTTCAGGTAACAAAATATAACGTTTTGCGCCATTTCTGTAAGCAACTAACGAAATACGTACGTTACGATTTGGATCATACTCAACTGTTGTAATTTTACCTTCAACGTCACGCAATGTTCTCAAGAAATCAATAACTCGATAACGACGAACAGCTCCACCACCGCGATGACGAACAGTAATCCGCCCGTATGCATTTCTTCCACCAGATTTTTTTAATCCGATAGAAAGACTTTTATGTGGAGTTGTTGTAGTAATATCGTCAGAAGATAAAAAAGTTTGAAAGCGTAAAGAAGGGTTTCGTGGTTTTCTTTTAATAATTGCCATTGTTACTCCTTACTCGCTTGTGTAACAGGTTGCTCTTGTTGTTGCATCATTGAAGCATCAAAGCCAGTTTGACCTAATGCATCAATGCTATAACCGTCTTTTAAGGTAATAATAGCTTTTTTAATAGTCTTACCCTTAATCTCTTGTCGTCTATTATTCAAGCGTTTTTTGCCTTTACGAATAATAATTCTAATCTTTTCAACTTTAACGTTAAAAAGTTTTTCAAGAGCCTGACGAACAAGTGATTTATTTGCTTCCATGTGCACTTGCACAATAAGTTGCTTTAACTTGCTATTCAGCTGATAAGCTTTTTCAGTAATTATCGGACCTTTGACAATATCATAAATAGTTAAATCCATCTTGCCACCATTTCCTTAAAGCTTTCGATATCCTTTTTCAATACAATCCAACGGCTAGCATCTGCTAGATCGTACACGTTTGCTGCATCAAAAAATACAATACGCACTGATGGAATATTTGCAAAAGAAGCTGCTGTTAATAAATCATGTGGTGCTAAAAATAAGTTCACCGGTGTATTAACTAATTGTGCTTGCTGTAATGCTGAAAAAGCTTGCTTTGTTTGCGGAATCGCACCTTGCAATGACCAATCTAAAGCGATCAATAATTGTTTATCAAGTGCATTCCATACCAATGCGCCACCTAATGCTTGACGACTCTTTTTTGTTGTTTTTAATGTACGGGTTCTTTTTTGTGGTCCAAAAATAACACCACCACCACGCCATAATGGAGACGTTGCAGCACCTGCACGAGCCCTACCTGTTCCTTTTTGTTTCCATGGTTTCTTATTTGAACCAGAAACTTCAGCGCGGCCTTTGCAAGCGACTGTTCCTTGCCGCCAATTTTGTAACAATTTTCTTACTTCAATAGCAAAGATCTCTGGCACAACTGTTTTTCTTTGTTCTTCAACAAGTCCCAAATCTTTTGGCGACAACATGTGTACTATCTTTGTCTCAGTTGAAACTTTTTTTATTGTTTCTGTTTTAGTCATGCTTTTACTCCGTTCTGAACAAAGACAACCGATCCTGATTTACCAGGGACTGCCCCTTTAATAAGAACAAATTGCGCATTTTTTTCAATTTTTACCAATTGAAGGTTTTGAACCGTCTTTTTGATGGCTCCCATGTGACCAGGTAATCTCTTACCTTTTATCACACGACCACGAGCACGCAAATGACCTACAGAACCTGTACGTCTACCTGTCTTATCTCCGTGACTAGAACAACCACCTTTAAAATTATGTCGTTTAACCACACCAGCAAACCCACACCCTTTAGTTGTTCCCACAACATCAACAAGTGAGCCTTCTTGAAAGGTTTCAAAGAAGTTAGCATGTTGGCCTACAGATAATTCTTGAGCATTATCTTGCAACTTAACTTCTTTAACAACTCTAAAAAATCTTTTTAGAGCTTTGCCCCAATCAGCTGAAAATGGCTGTCCTTCAAAACGCTTTCTAACTAAACCAACCACGACAGCGTTATAACCATCTCGTGCTTGATTCTTTGTGCCAAGCACAAACCAATTTGAAACATCTACAACTGTGACAGGTACAACTTTGTTGCCTGCAAACACTTGAGTCATCCCAAGTTTTTTACCAAAAAAACCTTGTGTCATCTTTCTTATTCCCTATCACTTAATTTCAACATCTACACCAGATGAGATGTTCAACTTCATGAGCGCGTCCATCGTTTGATCTGACGGTGATACAATATCTAAAACTCTTTTATGAGTAGTCAAATCAAATTGGTCACGCGACTTTTTGTCTATATGTGGTGATCGCAATACAGTAAACACTTTCTTTTTATTAGGCATTGGAACGGGTCCAACAATTTCTGCACCCGTTCTTTTTGCTGCTAAAACTATTTGCTTTACTGCCTTGTCGAGCAACTGATGATCATATGACTTCAGCGCTAAACGAATTTTTGGCTTTTTCATCAGTCGATCCTATATTATTCTTTAATTTCAATAACGATTCCAGAACCCACTGTTCTTCCACCCTCACGAATTGCAAAATGTAAATCTTTTTCCATTGCAATCGGAGCGATTAATTCAACATTGATTTCAACGTCATCACCTGGCATAACCATTTCACGACCAGCATCTAATGTTACTACACCGGTAATGTCTGTTGTTCTGAAATAGAACTGAGGACGATATCCAGTAAAGAAAGCACTATGACGGCCACCTTCTGCTTTAGTTAATACGTATACTTTAGCTTTGAATTTTTTATGAGGAGTAATTGAACCAGGTTTAGCGACAACCATACCACGTTCAATATCTTTCTTTTCAACGCCACGAAGTAACAATCCAACGTTATCACCAGCTTGACCATCGTCCAATGTCTTTTTAAACATTTCAACGCCAGTAACTGTTGAGTTCATTTTTTTACCAAAACCAATGATTTCAACTGCATCACCTGTTTTGATTTTACCTCTTTCAATTCTTCCTGTTGCAACGGTACCACGACCTGAAATCGTAAATACACCTTCAACTGGCATCAAGAAAGATTTATCCACATCTCGTACTGGTAATGGAATTGCTGTGTCTACTGCTTCCATCAATTTATTGATAGAATCAACCCATTTAGCATCGCCTTCTAATGCACGAAGTGCTGAACCTCTTACTACTGGAATGTTTGCGCCATCAAATTCATACTTAGTTAAAAGTTCACGAATTTCTTCTTCAACCATATCAACCATATCTACGTCATCAACCATGTCTACTTTGTTCAAGAAAACTACTAATTGAGGGACGCCAATGTTGTGTGCTAACAATATATGTTCACGAGTTTGAGGCATTGCACCATCAGCTGCTGAAACAACTAAAATTGCTCCATCCATCTGTGCCGCACCGGTAATCATGTTTTTTACATAATCAGCGTGACCAGGACAGTCAACGTGAGCATAGTGACGATTTGCTGTTTCATACTCTACGTGAGAAGCAGAAATAGTAATACCACGTGCTTTTTCTTCTGGTGCGTTATCAATTTCGTCAAACGCTTTAAATGTAGCTCCACCTTTTTCTGAAAGAACTTTTGTAATCGCAGCGGTTAATGTTGTCTTACCATGATCAACGTGACCAATGGTACCAATATTAACGTGCGGCTTATTACGCTTAAAGATATCTTTTGCCATAATATTTACTCCTGAATTGCTACTGTATATCAACAATCACAACTATTTTTTATCACCAACTAACGCTTCTTGGACATTTCTAGGAACTTCTCTGTAACAACAAAATTCCATAGAATAACTCGCACGACCTTTTGTCATAGAACGTAATATTGTTGAATAACCACCCAACATTTCTCCAAGCGGAACTTCTGCACGAATTATTTGCATTCCTGCTTTTTCTTCCATTCCCAAAATACGTCCTCGACGTGAGTTTAGATCACCCATGACATCACCCATATACTCATCTGGGCACTCAACTTCAACACTCATCACAGGTTCAAGCAACGTAGGAGAAGCTTGTTTCATACCTGTTTTGAATGCCATATTAGCAGCAACTTTAAATGCTACTTCAGAAGAGTCAACATCATGATACGAACCATCAAAAAGTTCAATCTTAAGATCAACTACTGGATAACCACCAAGTACCCCAGTAGTAACAGCTTCCTTTAAACCTTTTTCAACTGCTGGAATAAATTCTCTTGGAATCGTACCGCCAACAACTTTATTTTCAAAAACGAAACCTTTGCCTCTTTCAAGTGGCTCCATTCGCAACCATACGTGTCCATATTGACCACGTCCACCTGATTGCTTAATGTACTTACCTTCAACTTCTATTGATTTCTCAATAGTTTCTTTGTAAGCAACTTGAGGCTTTCCTTGCTCTGCTTCAACTTTATGTTCACGCTTTAAACGATCAACTTGAATTTCAAGATGCAATTCACCCATGCCAGCAATAACAGTCTGCGCAGTTTCTTCATTATAAATTAAATGGAATGAAGGATCTTCTTGAGTCATTTTACGTAAAGCTATAATCATTTTTTCATAATCAGCTTTATTTTTTGGCTCAATAGCAGAAGAAATTACTGATACCGGAACGTCGATTTTTTCAAGCAATAATTCATGCTTTTCATCTGCAAGTGTATCACCTGTTCTGACATCTTTTAAACCAACAAACGCAGCAATATCACCTGCTTGAACAAATTCAATTTCTTCTCGTTTATTTGCATGCATTCTAATTAAACGACTTACGCGTTCTTTGCTATCATTACTTACATTTTTAATATAAGAACCTGATGACAATTTACCAGAATACACACGAACGAAAGTTAATGTCCCAACAAATGGGTCAGTCATAATCTTAAATGCTAAACCTGAAAACGGTTCCGTCACATCTGCTTTTCGCTCAACCTCTTTATCAGTTCCAGGAATAATCCCTTTTATTGGAGGGACATCAAGCGGAGAAGGCAGATAATCTATAACCGCATCAAGCATCGGCTGAATACCCTTGTTCTTAAAAGCTGTCCCGCAAAACGCAGGGAAAATTTCGCGCTTTAAAACACCTTTACGCAGTGCAAGTTTAATTTCTTCTGTAGAAATTTCGCCACCATCAAGATATCTGTCTGCAAGCTTGTCATCAAAATCACAAGCCGCTTCAATAATTTTTTCTCTGAGCTCTTTTATTTGATCTGCGTACTTTGGATCTGCATCTGTCCAATCAACAGCTGAACCTTTATCATCTGTATACACAACTTGCTTAGCAGTTAGAACATCAACAATACCGTTGTAATTTTCAGATTCTCCAATTGGAATCTGCATTGCTAAAGCTTTACCATTCAAACGCTCTCTAACGTGCTTTACCACTTTAAAGAAGTCTGCTCCAACGCGATCCATTTTATTTACAAAAATAATTGAAGGAACGTTATAACGGGTTGCTTGTCGCCAAACTGTTTCAGATTGCGGCTGAACTCCAGCAACCCCACAAAATACAGATACCATTCCATCAAGCACTCGCAATGAGCGCCCAACTTCAATGGTAAAATCTACGTGACCTGGAGTATCAATAATATTGACATGATACCCTTTCCACGAACAAGTAGTTGCTGCAGATTGAATAGTAATACCACGTTCTCTTTCTTGCTCCATCCAATCCATGGTTGCTTCACCTTCGTGAACTTCACCAATCTTATGAGAAACACCTGTATAAAAGAGAATTCGCTCTGTTACTGTTGTTTTTCCAGCATCAATATGAGCTGCAATACCTATATTTCTAAATTTGTCTAAGCGATTGGTCATGAGTTAGCTTCCTTACCACGCATAGTGCGAGAATGCACGGTTAGATTCTGCCATTTTATGAACATCGCCTCTTTTTTTAACCGCTGCTCCGCGTCCTTCGTGAGCATCTAAAATCTCATGAGCTAAACGGATTCCCATTGTTTTATCTGAACGGGAACGAGCAGCATCAATTAACCAACGCATTGCAAGTGCACGTGCGCGAACAGGTCTAACTTCTGCTGGAATTTGATAAACACTTCCACCAACTCGACGCGGTCTAACTTCAATAGTTGGAACAACGCGCTCAAAAGCTGCGTAGAAAGTTTCAAGTCCTTTTTCTTTATCACCTTTTTGTTTTTTGATGATAATATCAAGCGCATCATACATAATAGTTCTGGCAACATTCTTTTTGCCACATTTCATGATAACGTTGATAAACTTTTGAACAAGTTCAGAGTTGTAATGCATATCAACTCCGATGTCTCGCTTAAAATTAACTGATTTGCGCCTTGGCATTTGCTAATTTCCCTTCTACTACGAAGCTTTTGGACGTTTGGTACCATACCGTGAACGTGATTGTTTTCTATTTTCAACACCTGCTGAATCGAGAGCACCTCGAACAATGTGATACTTCACACCCGGAAGATCGGGAACTCTGCCACCACGAACAAGAACCACAGAGTGCTCTTGTAAATTATGTCCTTCACCTGGAATATAAGCAGTTACTTCAATTCCACTTGAAAGTTTCACACGCGCAACTTTACGCAATGCTGAGTTTGGTTTTTTTGGAGTTGTTGTAAATACACGAACACAAACCCCTCGCAGCTGAGGACACCCTTTAAGTGCAAGACTCTTTGATTTGTATTGAGGCTTTATTCTTCCAAGCCGACACAATTGATTAATCGTAGGCATATACCCTATTTCCTATAGTTTAAAATTTACGAGGAAAATCATCCTAAAGTCCTTTTGCCCAAACATATGTGCTATCTAACTTTTTTATCTGTACCAAAAGATGAAAATGCTGTTGGTAATCGAGATTTTATGAAGGACTTCAGATAGCTATTCTATCTTGTTTGTGATTTTTTTCAAGCAAAAATTAGATATAACACTCAGTTGATGGTTTTTTTAAAAAAATCTTTACCATTCTATTTTAAATACTTTTCTATTTTTTTATAGTTATTTTTTTAATTTTAAGCTTACCCCAAAAAACATAGGCTTAAAATATGCTCAATCTTGCACAAAACATTTTAAATACTTCTCTACAACCTTATTTTAAGGCCTTTTTGGCTTAATAGACGCAAAGTGCAATTATTGTTAGAGTAATAAAGTGTCTTGAATAATAATTTTTTATCATTAGAAGGAATTTTTATGGCGTTGCTAGAAATTATACATTTTTGTATGAAAAATTTCTTTCCTCTTATTATAGGCCTTTTTGGCGTTGGCTTTGTTATTGCTTTTCATGAATTTGGCCATTTTATCTTTGGAAAACTATTTGGGGTTTCTATTCCTACCTTTTCTATTGGATTTGGCCCCCAGCTTATTAAGCAAAAAATAGGCTCAACATCGTTCTCACTTTCTTTAATTCCGATGGGTGGATATGTTGAAGCTGAAGTTGGCGATTATAGCAACCCAAAACCGGGCACTATTGCTGCCATAGCCTATTGGCAAAAGATGCTCATTATTATTGGTGGTATTGCTTGCAACTTCATTTTTGCTTATCTTGTCTTTGTTGGTCTTTCTATGACTGGCATCCCAAGCAATCCGTTTTTTGCCGGAGAAAATAAACATAGAATTGAAAAAATTGAAGCTGGTTCAAGCGCTGAAATAGCTGGCATTCAACCTGGCGATAGAATTTTAAAAATTGCTGATATGAGCTTAGAAAGTGATCTTAAGCAATTACTTGAAACATTAAAAGGCCTTGCAAACACCGATACCGTTTTAACTATCGAACGCAATGGTGAAATTCTTGAAAAACCGATCACGATTGGTTCAAGAACAGTAAAAGATAAAGAAATTGGTTCTTTAGGCGTTCAATTTGGATTTGAGTCAACCCCAGCTGTCGGTTTTATGCAAGCATTGCAACAAGGTTTCACTATCACCAAAACGATTACAATCAACACCATTGCTGGCTTTTCACGAGTTTTTGCACAGCGCTCAACCGATGGACTTGCTGGTCCACTCATGATGATTTCATTAAGTGTTCAAACTGCTGGTCACAGCACTGCACTGTTCTTTCTATTTCTTGCATTTATCAGTATTAGCCTTGGTGTGCTGAATTTAATTCCACTGCCAATTCTAGATGGTGGACAAGCAGTTACCTATACCCTTGAAGCACTACTTGGTCGTTCTTTGCATGAAAAAACACTTGAATACGTACATTACACTTGTTGGATTGTAATGCTCTTGTTATTTGCTTATCTGACATTTAAAGACGTTATTGCAATGTGGTTATAAAAATTAAGCCCCGAGTTTCGGGGCTTTTTTATTACTTGATTATTTTTTACTCAAAAAAAGAGCCCCGAATTTCGGAGCTTTTTTTTTATTTTGTGTTAACTTGTGCAATATGAGGATGTTCACTTCCTTCATATACTTTAAGTCTTCTTAAGGACTGCTCAGCAAGCCTATTGTCAGGCATCATTCTTTTAACAGCCATATGAATTAATTGTGTACAATCTTTGTCCATTACTTGTTGAGCTGTAATTTCTTTTTTTGTACCGATCCAACCTGAAACGCGTACATAAATTTTGTCTCTGAGCTTATTACCAGTCAAAACGATATCTTTTGCGTTGGTAATAACTACATAGTCACCATTATCAGAGTGTCGAGCAAAGTCAACTTTATGCTTACCTGATAACAGCTCTGCTATTTGTGTTGCTAAACGACCTAATACTTGGCCTTTAGCGTCGATTACATGCCATTTATGGAAGCAATCTTCTTTACGTCGAAAAAAAACTTTATTCATATCCATGGATAGATTCCCCGAATTTTAAGATAATAGTAAACCAAATAATAAACGAAAAACACGCTTTGGTCAAATATCAATGCTCATTAGGACCAGTTTTATAAAAATCATTGTTATCGGTAAAACAAGCATCTTGCATAAAGCGTTCAACCTCTGATGCTTTTTTAGGAACTTCTTCTGTTAAACAGATGGCTCCATCTTTTACAATCCAATAAACATCTTCAATACGAACACCAAGCTCTTTGTCTCTTAAATAGATTCCTGGCTCAATGGTAATGATATCCCCAACTGCCAATGGCTCATTGTAATCACCCACATCATGCACATCAAGGCCTACAAAATGCCCCACCCCATGAGGAAACACTTTTTCAACGTCATAACCCCGTTGCTTTAAAAACTCATGCGCCAATGTATTTAAACATTTGTCTGGTTGTTTTTTATTACACAAAAACATCCCTGGTGCCGCAAGTTGTGCAATATAGGTCTGACAATCAAGTACATCTTGATACACTTTTTTTTGCGCTTCTGAAAATTTTCCTGAAACTGGATAGGTTCGTGTAACATCTGAACAATAATGATGCGCAGAAGCCCCAATATCAACTACGACTAACCCCTTATCAGGTAACTTTGCATTGTTATCAACATAATGCAAGATAGTACTGTTAACGCCAGAACCAACAATGCTTGCAAATGCTGGTCGCGCACCACTTTCTGTATAAATGTATTCAATTGCCGCTTGTACATCAGCTTCATATACTCCAGATTTAATCACTCCAGCAGCAGCTTGATGTGCCATTGCAGTAATTTCAGCTGCATTATACAAATATTCCAATTCTGCTTGGCTTTTTGTTCTACGTAGTTGTGCAATCAATGGTGAAATATCAATTGTTTGCTCTTTTAAACCAGGAACATATTCAAACAGTTGCCGCATAACTAATAAACATTCTGTTGAAATATCTTGTAATGGAGCGAACAAAAATTGTTCATCTTGGCATAACTGTGTTAATCGTTCAATGAGCGTTTCAAGGGATGCAGGCGTATAAAACGGGCCAGTTGAATAACCCATAATTGGTTTTCCCAATAGTTCCACTTGCTCAATTGCCAAAGAAGCTAATGATTCCTCATCAAACGTAACCGGTAACCATGCAGTTCTGTCGATAGCATAATTGGGTAAAAATAGACTATTGGTGCCTTGCAAAGGCTGGTAAAACATTGCAGCAGCTTCTTGCAATCCTAAAAAGTAATGAAACGTACTGTC
>Ga0214917_10005433_pt1 | contig 13595 bp, 14 predicted proteins | sample LL_1208_BB_MetaG_FD_177983 | JGI IMG/M metagenome (GOLD analysis project Ga0214917, IMG submission 177983) | Freshwater microbial communities from Lake Lanier, Atlanta, Georgia, United States - LL_1208_BB | ecosystem: Environmental > Aquatic > Freshwater > Lake | place: USA: Georgia | collected... | reverse complement strand
GGCTTTAAAACGCTGGAATGCTTGCAGATAGCACTCTATCACCAACTTGGAAAACTTGAGGAGCCACCAAGCACCCACAGATTTTGCTGAAGAACCTTTATTTTATGCTCTTCTAATGCGGCTTTCCAATTATCCTCGCCAAGATATTCAATCAACAGCCATTTAGCCAAATGATACTTAATGTAGCATTTATCATAAAGTCGGTGTTCTTTGAAGAAATGCATTTCCGATTCTGATAGGTCGAATTGTGAGCTTATCGCAAGCCCAAAGTCAGAGAAATATAAATCTTCACCATCCGTCAATATATTCCAAAAATGAGCATCAAAATGAAGTAAACCTTCTTTATTCATAAAGGATACGGCTGCCGATAGATTTTTTTCTACCATAGAACATGCACTTTTTGCAGATTGGGAATCCTTTTTAATTTCTATAGCCAACCAGTCGTACACATTTTGTGGGAAGTATTCTAAAAACAGCGCAATCTCGGCAGAAGCATTTTGACTGTCTTCTAATCGAGCTTTTATTGCTTTAGATTCTCCCCAGAAGTGAACGGCATCATTTAATGTTTTTATTGTTTCAACTGAGGGGCCTAATTTAGATGTTGGTAATACGCGCCAATGATACATAAGAGGGAAATGATGGCATTCGCCAGCAATTACCCAATTAGTTGTTATGACATGAGAAGCCAATTCACGCCATGCGCCAAAGCCTGCGGAGCCCACTCCATAATGATAATAAAGGGGTAGTTCAAACCTATTTGCTGTTGACATCATATTGTCAGGATGTTTTTCTATGTCTGCCAAACGGATTTTCTTAATAAAAACATGGTGACCATCAATTTCTAGTAACGCAGTTGTGCCACCAATGCTTGCGCCCATCGGTGTTGTTTTTTCAATAAGTGCCAATAACTGAGTATTGCTTAAAAGTGCTAGCTTAGTAGCGATTGTGTTATAGATTGCGACCCGCTGTTTTGTTTTCATTGGATTGCCTCGAGGCCTAAGCAGTAATTCATAACGTAGTTGCCATAACGGTCACGGGGTAGCCTTTGAATTCATCCATGCCTATTTTATTAAAATCGAATTTCTCATAATAAGCAGGAAGTGTTGGGTCAAAAGCAAAAAGGTAAAGTTTTTCAAAATGCAGCTCAACAGCTTTTTGCTTGATAGCGGCAATCAACATGCCACCAATACCCATTTTTTGATATTTAGAATCAACAACAAGAGAACCAAGCCAAGGCATTAAATCAGGTCGTATTCCATCGTTTTCGCGTAGGGAAGCGCCCCCAATTAACTTATTTCCGTCAAACGCAACAAATGTGATAGGCAGTGATTCGTCATTTAAATGTTCGCGAAATCGTTGCTCAACACGGTCTATAGGAATATCAGGCACCCAAATACTTCCTAGAACACTGTGCCAAATTTTAGCAAGGGCAGAAATTTCTTCAGGGTAGTGTTTAAGATAGGCTATTCTAATACTCATGCAAAAACCTCAATTTAACCTTCCTAGCAACGGCCTTGGTTATCCCTATGGTTATCCCTAAAATAAAAACAGACATCCATTGCCTGAAAAACAAAACGTAACTCATTGATTTAACTGGCGTCCCAGGCAAGATTCGAACTTGCGACCTGCCCCTTAGGAGGGGGCTGCGCTATCCAGCTGCGCTACTGAGACATTTACATGCTAATATAATTTGGGCCGCCACCACCTTCGGGGGTTTTCCAAATGATGTTTTGTTTAGGATCTTTTATATCACAAGCTTTGCAATGAATACAGTTTTGAGAGTTAATTTGTAATTTTGTTCCGTAATTAGATTGGATTATTTCGTAAACTGCGGCAGGGCAGTAACGTGTTTCAGGAGAATTATACAAGTTATAGTTTACGTTAATGGCGATTGCGGGATCTTTAAGATATAAATGTATAGGTTGATCTTCTTCATGGAAGGTGTTAGTTAGATAAACTGATGAGAGGCGATCAAAAGTTAAAATATTATCTGGTTTCGGGTAATTAATAGGGGTGCATAATTTTGCTTTTGACAATTGTAAATGGTCGGCTTTATTTTTTAGAGTCCAAGGTGAGTGTCCTTTGCTGATATAGGTTTCAAAGGCGGCATTTAGCAAACCAGGTAGCAGACCAAAATGAAATCCAGGTCTGATATTGCGCACAGAGTATAAGTCTTTAATTAACCAATTTGCATTGGCTGTTTTTTGATAAGCAGTAATTTCTTGTCCTTTACTGTGGTGTTTTTTTAAGAAATCATAACAGGCGTTAGCTGCTAAAATACCTGATTGCATGGCGGTGTGAATGCCTTTTATTTGAGGTACATTCAAAAAACCTGCGGCATCGCCTATGAGTAAACCGCCCGGAAAAGTTAGTTTTGGCAATGATTGCCAGCCGCCTTCGATCAATGATTTTGCTCCATAGGCAATTCTTTCGCCGCCAGTAAGCATTTTATTTACCAAAGGGTGGGTTTTAAACCGTTGCATTTCTTCAAAAGGGCTTAAGTATGGGTTTTTGTAGTCGAGCCCAGTTACTAAACCAAGTGCAATACGATTTTTTGATAAATGATAAATAAAAGACCCGCCATAGGTATTGCTTGGCAATGGCCAACCGACAGTATGAACTACTAAGCCTTCCTGATGATTAGACTCTGGTACTTGCCATACTTCTTTAATACCTAACCCATAGGTTTGTGGAGATTTATTCAAGCGGAGCTGAAATCTTTGAATAATCTGATTGCTTAATGAGCCGCGGCAACCTTCGGCAAAAATTGTTTGTTTGGCATGGATGTGCATGCCTGGTTGATATCTTGCCGTTTTTTTTCCTTCTTTGTCGATGCCAAAATCACTGGTAGTTACGCCAATAACGTGTCCAGCCTTGTTATAAATAATTTTTGTAGCGGCAAAGCCAGGATAAATTTCAACCCCGAGATTTTCAGCTTCTTTCGATAAAAACTGACATAATTCACCGAGGCTAATAATATAGTTATTAGCATTTTGCATTTGAGGAGGTGTTGGGAGTTGGAAAGCATGTTTTTTGGTTAGAAAATAAAACTTATCTTTATTAACCGGAGTTGTTTCTGCAAAATTATGCCAGCTGTCTGGCAGCAGTTCTTTCAAAACACTAGGATTTAAAACAGCTCCTGATAGTATGTGAGCTCCAACAGTAGCACCTTTTTCAAGAATGCACACCGAGATGGATTTTTTGTTTTTACTAGCTAATTGTTTGAGTTTTATCGCAGCAGATAGTCCTGCTGGTCCGGCGCCAATAATGATTACATCATACTCAATAGTTTCAACGTCGCTCATGCAGAAAACCTAAAAATTATGTTCCAAACATTAAGAATACTAGCAAATCATAAATCAAGTTACAATAATTGACACTGATTTGGTAAAAGTCGATAATTGTGGTGTTCGGTTATTAATTAAACTACCAAGTCCTGTTAATGTTTACAAAAATGGGAAATTGAGCAAGTGTTTATGTTAATATCCAAACCAAAGAAGGTTTTATTCATGGAATTCATCGCCGTTATTTAAAGTCATACGAAGTGCAGATGAATTCGACTAACAACTAGTGGCTTAAATAGAGGACGGGAATAGGTATGCCACAAAGCAAATGATAGCTAGGGCTGTAAGCTGACCTACCCGGTATGAATACCGAGGTTTTCCGTGCATGTTGGATGAAAATAATTAAAAAATTCAAAACACCGTTAGCTTTTGCTCTCGGTTGGCGTTATACGTTATCAAAGAGCAAAAGCAATTTTGTTTCATTTATTTCTATGACTTCGATGTTGGGCATCGCCCTTGGAGTTACTGTTCTTATCACTGTTCTGTCAGTGATGAATGGCTTTGATGTTGAAATTCATAAACGTTTTTTCGATATGGCTCCAGCAATTACTATAAATCACCGTGATGGTAAAATAGCTGATTGGCGCACAATTGCTTCTCAAGTGGCAACAATGCCTGAAGTTTCAGCAGTAGCGCCTTTTATTTCTACGCAAGGATTGGTGTCATTTATGGGGCAGGTGCAACCGTTGCTAATCTCTGGAGTTGATTTTAAAACCGAAGAAGATTTTTCTGCTTTTTCACAAAAGTTAATTGCCGGGTCGCATTTAAAGCCTAAACAGTTTGGTATATACGTTGGTCAGAATTTTGCAATGAGTTTGGGGTTAATGGTGGGTGATGACTTAACTGTTATGTTGCCGCAAGCTACTCCTACTCCATTGGGTATGATTCCAAGGTTCAAACGGTTTAAAGTTGAAGGAGTGTTTTCAGCTGGTCAGGGCTTTAATTTTGATAGTAAGCTTGCTTTTATAGGCTTAGAAGATGCGCAAGCTTTGTTGGAAATGAATACAAGTGTTACCGGGTTAAAGTTGAAAATTGATAATGTTTACCGCGCGCCGGCATTGTCACAACTAATTGCCTCAAAACTTGGCCCAGGTTTTGTAGTAGGTGATTGGACCTTAACTTATGGACCATTTTTTCAAGCGGTAAAAATGGAAAAAACCATGATGTTTTTTATTTTATTACTTATTATTGCTGTTGCAGCATTTAATCTAGTTTCATCCTTGGTTATGGTTGTCAATGATAAACGTGCCGAGATAGCGATACTTAGAACCATTGGTGGCACGCCGCTTTTCATTATGACTGTTTTTATGATCCAGGGTATGTTGCTGGGCTTAGGTGGGACCTTATTTGGAGTAATTGGTGGGATACTTTTATCGATAAATGCCACTCATATTGTTGATTTTCTGCAAGCTTATTTAGGAGTGCAATGGCTCTCTTCAAACATATATTTTGTTGATCATTTGCCTGTTCACATTGAATATAAAGATATTTTGCAAGTGATCTTTACAGCATTATCATTAAGCTTGGCGGCGACTATATATCCTGCTTGGCGTGCTGGTCAAATTGTCATTACTGAGGCACTGCATAATGAGTAAAAATAACTTTTTAATTGAAGTTAGTGATTTATTTAAACAATTTCATGAGGTTAATTCTGTAATTAATGTTTTGCAGGATGTTGATTTACAAATAAGTCATGGCGAAAGATTAGCCATAGTTGGTCCGTCAGGTTCTGGGAAAAGTACTTTGTTACATTTGTTAGGAGGATTAGACTTTCCTACATCTGGTGCAATAAATGTGCTAGGTAAAAACTGGCAGAAACTCAGTGAAAAAGAACGTTGCTTGTGGCGCAATAAAACCTTAGGTTTTGTGTATCAATTCCATCATCTTTTGCCTGAATTTACAGCATTAGAAAATACGATGTTGCCATTAATGTTGCAATCATTGAGTAAAGCTGAGATTGGTGATAGAGCCCTGTATCTGTTGCAGCGTCTTGGTTTGGAACAGCGGTTACATCATCGCCCATATCAACTTTCCGGAGGGGAAAGACAGAGAGTTGCCATTGCCAGAGCTATGGTTGCAAAGCCGCACTGCATATTAGCTGATGAACCAACAGGCAACTTAGACAATGCAACAGCAGATATTGTGCTTAACTTATGGGATGAATTAAATAGAGAACAAAATATGGCTTTAATCATCGTCACGCATGATGTAAACATGGCAAAACGCATGGATAGGTCTTTGCAGCTTATAAACGGGAAATTAGGAGAAGTTAAATGGTAGATATTCAAAAAGAGGCATTACCAGAAAACGCAATTTCTTCGTATAACAGTACGAGTATCACGATTAAGAATGTAGTCTATGAAAATTTTTCAATTGTTACCGCCGATCGTATTATAAATAGCGGCGAAAAAACTAATATGATTGATCTAGATATTAGCCTCATAAGTGACACAATACTCGAAGGCATTGAAGTAGTTATTGTAGGGCATAATCAAGATTTTTCAACTATACCAGTTGCTCTAATTCGCGCTTTTGCGGAAAAAAATATTGGCGTTGAGTTTATGAATTTTGGTGCGGCATGTCGTACATTTAATATTTTATTGGCTGAAGGTCGAAAAGTTCTGGGAGTTTTTTTAGGATAATTATGCTAAATGTGATTGTTGATGCCCCCTATAAACAGGAAGATATTTTGGTTAAACGAAGCCAACTTATGAATTTAGTAACTGCTTCTGGACAAAATGGTTATGCTCAAGCCTATGCTAAACAAAATAATTTACCAGCGCTTCCTTATATGTTAGCGAGCCCGGTGTGGCTCAATGCCACACATAACGATGTATTATTAAACCATGATTGTGCCGATGCTGATTTGCACCGTGTTTACAAAGAATTTGTCAACTTTGTCCAACAGGATAAATGGCAGGTTTATTTAATAGAACCAAATCTATGGTTAGTTGCACCAACATTGCCAGTATTTAAATCAGCGCCAGTGTTTGATATAGCCCAGCGTTCACTAAAGCCATTTCTCGATGCTTGGCCGGTAGAATGGTTGCAATGGTTTACAGAAATACAAATGCTACTGCAAACCTTGCCATTTAGTCCATGTAATGCGGTATGGGTGTGGGGGGGTGGTGATTTTGTAATGCCACCGGAGAGTAGTTTCAGGTTTATGGATAAAAAAGATGCCCAACAACTTATGCAAAACAAGCAGTCAATCCATTGGTGGTGGCAAGACTGTGACTTTGTGCAAGCATATTTATCGCCTTGGCAGAGAATAAAAAAGTGGTGTTGCTATGGAAATTAAATTACGCTCTTTAAATGTACAAAGCGAGGATGTTTGGCCGAATGTTCATCCTATTATTCAACGTTTATACGCCACGCGTGGCGTAACATATGGTCAACATGAAAATGTCCTATCTGCTTTATTACCATATGACTCAATGCTTAATATCGACAGAGCAAGCTTGTTATTGGCCGAGATGGTTATGGACGATAAAAAAATCTTAATTATTGGAGATTTTGACGCTGATGGAGCAACCGCAACTTCTTTAGCTGTAGCAGCATTAAGAACATTTGGAGCTAAACACGTGGATTTTTTAGTACCAAATCGCTTTGATTTTGGTTATGGGTTAACTGTTGGTATTGTTGAAGTTGCTGCACAGTTGCAACCCGATATAATCGTGACAGTTGATAATGGTATCGCAAATATTGAAGGCGTGGCTCGGGCTAAGGAGTTGGGTATTGCGGTATTAATTACAGACCACCATATAGCCGGTGATATTCTGCCTGCAGCAGATGCGATTGTTAATCCTAATCAGCCAGGATGTTTATTCCCGTCCAAAGCCATTGCTGGAGTAGGAGTGATTTTTTATGTAATGTGCGCTCTCCGGAAAAAACTCCTTGAAAAAAATTGGTTTGTTGGCCAAGATATTCCAATGATGACACAGTTTTTAGATTTGGTTGCTTTAGGTACAGTAGCTGACGTTGTGCCACTAGATTATAATAATCGCATTATGGTTAAGCAGGGCCTATTACGTTTAAAGAAAGGTTTGGGGCGTCCGGGAGTGGTTGCGCTATTGCAAGTTTGCAATAGATCATTAGCGCGTTTAAAAGCCAGTGATTTTGGCTTCTCTCTCGGGCCGCGTTTAAATGCGGCAGGGCGTCTTGAGGATATGTCTCTGGGGATTAATTGCTTATTAGCTTCGCACTTAGATATTGCATTACCTATGGCATTCAAACTTGATGAATTAAATACTGAGCGGCGGCAAATTGAGGCCCAAATGCAGTTGGAAGCATTGCAGATAATTAATAACATGTCAGATGATTTTGCTAATAAAGCTAGCATATGTTTATATCATAATCAATGGCACCAAGGAGTGATTGGTATATTAGCAGGGAGAATGAAAGATAGGTTTAACAAACCAACCTGTATTTTTGCCAAGGCTTCTGATGTTGAGTTAAAAGCATCATTACGTTCTATATCAGGCTTAAATATTCGTGATATTCTCGCTAGTATTGATTTAAAAAATCCGCAACTACTGAAAAAGTTCGGAGGACACGCAATGGCAGCAGGATTAAGCATAGCTCCTGAAAATTTTACGCGGTTTCAATTAGCTTTTGAAGAAGAACTTGCCCTCCAACAGCATGATAGCGTACAGGTGATTTTTAGTGATGGTTCTTTAGAAAACGAGGATTTTAGCTTGCAAACGGCGCATTTAATAGAGCAAGCTGGTCCTTGGGGTCAGCAATTTCCTGAGCCGTTATTTGATAATGTGTTTAGGATAATCGAACAAAGAGTAGTGGGTAAGGATCATTTGAAAATGGTTTTGCAACTAGTTGATAGCTCCATATGTCTTGATGCTATTGCTTTTAATGTTGATTTAGATGTTTGGCCAAATTATCGCGCGCAATTTGTTCATGCCTTGTATAGTCTGGATATAAATGATTATCAAGGCAGGCAAAAAATACAATTAATTATTAATAAAATGAAAGCTAAAGTCGAGGACTTGGTTGATTAATAAAACAGGGGGTGGGGATGCCATTATTTTCTGCAGAAAAAATACGCGCTTTACAGTGTTTGCGTGAAGAGGGCCTAATTGATAGGGGTTTATGGATATACTTTATTATTGATGCGGTTGTTCAGCATCAGAATTCATTAAGCATGGCTGAAGCATTAATTTTACTAAATAGTATTTTTTCTCGGCGTATGGTTTTTAATACGCACGACTCTCCCGAGGGTTTTTATCTTCATAAGTTGTTGCATCGCTTAAGCTATAGTTCTGATCCGTATGCAATGATACAGTTTATTTATAACCAAGACCGGAACGTAGCGCTAAGATCTGCCGAAATTTCAGGTATATTGCGCCGGCATAATTTTTCATCCTTCCTTGTTGCTATGTTGCTTGAGCACAAAAAGCCCCGTGAGTTATGTGCGGCTTTTATACTAACAAATAGAACATTTAACAACAAATTGCTAAATAGCAACAATAGTATTAAGCATAAGAAATTTGTGCATTCACATTTAATTAATATTTATAAAGACGATAAGCCTTTTAAAATAGCGGCGGCATTTGATCAATTAGTTAGATTGTTTCGTTATCGTTATAAGTTTGCTATTGGTGATTTGGATGCCGCTGAGGATATGACTATATTTTTTAAAATTAATGCTAATAAAAATTTATGTTATTCTGTAATGAATGGTTCTCAATTAATTGCTGATGAAACCATAGATTTTCCTGCTCCAGAAAATTTAGATTTGGCATTTCTTGAGGATAATCGTGAAGCGATAATGGCGCAAATTAGTATGAATGGTCATATTAAACATTATTTTGAAGAATGGTATAGATATTTTAAAAAAGAATTATTAGCGCATTCTAATCCGTTTGTCTTAGCTTTAATGCTATCAAAGTTTAATGATACCAACTTTTGGGAAGATGAATCGCAAATTAAACTTCTGGTGCATATTTGCAAATTTTGTTCATCATGGCTTATGTATCAAGATTTCTTTAGAATGTTCATGCAGCTACAGCAGCAGGTGCTAAGTGCAGAAATTAAGCTAATAATTTTGGAAAAACAGATAGATGGTGAGTCGTTTTTATCGCGGGAGTTTATAGAGAGTCTTTGTCTGAAAATGACGGAGCGATTAGGAGTACAAGTAGAATTGGCTGCAGAAAATCAGCCCAAAACTTACCTAAATTTATTGATTCAGAAAGCAGAGTTAACTAAACGCTATCCGGCAGCGAGTTCTTCCTTGTTTGATGTTAATGATTATGAGCTTGAAGAGTATTTTGAGCAACCAGGGTGTAATAATTTTTTATGATTAAATTAGTTCTTTGTTTATTGATATGTGTTGCTTCCTATGGGGCCAGCCATCATCCGCTAGCGTTTATTGAAAAAATTAAAGAAACCCCTGATGAGGCGGCACAAATTTATCAAGCATTTTGTCAAAACTGTCATGCTCCGCAGCCAATTATACCGCTAGGAGCTCCTAAAATTGGCGTAAATTCGGATTGGATTGGTCGTAAAGAGTTGCTTAAGAATACATTGCAAGGCATTGGCTTGATGCCCGCACGCGGCGGATGCTTTGAGTGTACTGATGAACAGTTAAAAAAAACTATAGACTATATGGTTAATTATAAAGACTAGAAATTAATTTATTTTCAAATAGCTAAAGTTATGCGCATGATGTCCGATACTATGGTTATAGCATAGGAGGATATAACATGCGAACTAAAGTATGGATAGCTTTAATACCTGTAGTTTTAGCCGGTTGTCAAAACAACAGCGTCCCAGTTGTAGATGATGCTGGACACGTTCATTACACCGCGGCGATGAGCGATGATAAGCGTGGCAGTTTTTCTTTTCCTTCTTCTCGGCAGCCAGCAGGACACAAGGTGTTTATTTTTGACCCAAATATTCCCGCTTGGGCGGCTTATGATGCTCAAGGTAATTTAGTAAAAACTGGCAGCGCATCCGGTGGTAGAGATTTTTGTCCCGATGTTAATCGAGAATGCCGTACCGTTACGGGAACTTTTCGGGTTTATTCTAAAAAAGGTCCGGATTGTAAATCAAGTATTTACCCTATTGAAACCAATGGCGGGGCGAAAATGCCGTATTGTATGCATTTCTTTCAAGGATATTCAATTCATGCCGCTTATGAAGTGCCTAAATGGAATGCATCCCATGGCTGTATTCGCGTGCTACCAGACGCTGCGCGTTGGTTAAACCAGGACTTTATGGATGTGGGCACTACAGTTATCGTAACACCTTATAATTAGCTTGCAATTTTTAGAGATATTTGGGATCATAGCATAGTTGTTTTTAGGAGCAGCTATGCAAAAGATCCAAAGTGGTGATAAATATCAAACTGAACAAGGTTTTACTGCTATCAAAGATGGTATTAAGTCTTGTGGCGAACAGGCAAGTGAGCGCTTGGCGAAACCAAAGTGGTTGCGCGTGCAAGTTTCTTCTTCAAAAGAATACGACGCTGTAAAAAATAAAGTTCGCGAACATAAGCTGGCAACTGTTTGTGAAGAAGCAAAATGCCCTAATATTAGTGAGTGTTGGTCGCATGGCACCGCCACAATCATGCTCATGGGCGCAGTTTGTACTAGAGCCTGTCGGTTCTGTGCTGTAGATACTGGCAATCCAGGTGGTTGGCTAGATAAACACGAGCCCGAGAATACAGCCAAAACTGTAGCATTAATGAATTTAGACTATGTTGTACTTACTTCGGTAAATCGTGATGATTTAGCTGATGGTGGGGCCCTCCACTACGCCAAAACTGTTAGACTAATTAAAACTAGTAGCCCAAAAACTAAAATTGAAGCATTGACTCCAGATTTTCAAGGTGATGAAATAGCTATAAAATGCTTATTAGATAGCGGTGTGGATGTTTTCGCGCAAAATGTTGAAACAGTCGAACGGCTAACGCATCCAGTTAGAGATTCTCGAGCTGGTTATTGGCAAACAATAAAACTATTAGGATTTGCTAAAACCTATCGCCCAGATGTGCTAACTAAAACTAGTCTTATGCTCGGTCTTGGTGAAAATTACGATGAGATCGAGCGTACCATGGATGATTTGCGTGCACATAAGGTGGATATTCTTACGCTAGGCCAGTATTTACAACCAACCAAAAATCATTTGCCAATTGCGCGATATGTTTCTCCTGATGAATTTAATATGTTGCGCGAGCTTGGTCTAAGTAAAGGTTTTTATGAAGTAGCATCTGGGCCGATGGTGCGCTCTAGTTATCGAGCCGATAAGGTATTTAAGCAAAATAATCTTGGTTTAGATTTGTAGAGTAGATATTTTTACTTGTGCTGATTTGGGAACGTTTGCTAAATATCTAGTTTAATTACAGGCAATGTCATTAATGAAAAACACCGAAGACAGTATTCAGCATTGGAAGCAAAAAAGTTTTGTCATGGTGTTAACGGTTGAGCATAAGCGCGTATAACTGGCGCAAGCACTAGCAATAATGTTATAAAAGTTATCAAATTAATTTGTAATTCAAAGAACTTACTGGCTTGCGCCATTTTTTAGCGGTTATTGAAAGCCATCTACAGCTAGGTTCAGGTGAAGATTTTTTTTAACTAAGACAATGGTGCTTGGAGCCGACCAATTTCTTCGTCTAATGCCCAGAAAAGTTCTGTTTGATCGTTGGAAAACACGTCTGATATCGTTGGTGTTAATTTCCCTTCTATGGCAGCAAAGGCAATTTTATTGTATTCTCCTCTTATACTGGCAGAATAGCTCATTACCTAAATCAAGAGCAGTCAATACGGCGATAAACTCATTAGAATATTGTACCCTCACAAGGTCAAGACCTAAATCGGTTGAACCACTAAGACACCTCGATAGACCCCTTGATCTTTAGTATTCATAGCCTTCCACAAATCTGCGACCTGCACCCAATACGCAGGATATTTATATCTTGCGACATCGAGTAATAACACACGATCGGTTTCTTCATCATAAGCAGAAATTGGCGAATGATGCCCACCACCTTGTTGCATTAGCCCTGTTCTTAAAAAATTAACTATCATAAATTTTTGATGAAAGATGGTGTCTTTAATTAAAGACCTAAATGCATCCACAGACAATTCGTTAGCATAAAACAAATCAGTTTTTAAACCAAAATGCTGTATCACTTGTTGGAGAGTCGATAAGGGAATACCGTGGTGTTCCACCTCTTGCGGGGTAATGATCTGTTGAACATCTGCATTAAAAAAATCTTCTTGGGTAAAATAATGATAAGATGGATGCAAGGAATCTAAAGGAGCAGGTAAACCGGACGCATTTAATATCATTACTGCACTAGCTACACCACAATAAGTCGATGTTTTTTGGGTGGTAAAATGTGACATAAGCTTTAATGTAGTGAGATTAACACTTCTTTGAAACAAGGCCATGCCAGGTTTAGTACTAATATCAATTAAATTCTTATCTAGTGGCTCAACCGCATGGGTTACCGTTATCCATAAAAGACCTGCCGCCAAAAACCATCGTAAATTCATAATATACTACATATATTTGTCAATATTATAATTATTATAACACATCACCCAAATAATGATCAATAGTCATCCATTTGTTTGTGCTGCGTGCTGAATCACATTAAAAGCAACCCACAACTTTAAGGTTAAAAATGTCAATAAATTATAAAAAAACAAATTAATTGACAAATAATATATCACAAATAAAGAGGTATACTTTGTATCTATCCCATCTTTGCTTGAATAATCGACCTGAGTATTATCTTTAATTTTTATAACTTGCTCTGCTAGTTTTTATTTTTAGTCGTAGGCGTATCAAACTTTTTCTGACAAAAACTCCGTATCGACATGTCGCAAATGTTTAATGGAAGAGCCTAACTCAAATAATTTAGATATTTTATCTGCATATTGTTCGAACAATACTTTTGGTGAGTTTCTATTCCTCAGCATCAGGATACTGTATTTTATCCATCTTTTTTAGAAAGAGTTATTCGGTCTGAGATGGATTTAAATATTTCGTTAGCTGATATGGAGTATCTGGTGTACCTGGGTTAATGGCCAATTAAATTGATCCACTTTGGTAGAAAAATTATACTCTTACTCAATAACGATACTTCAAATTTGCAGTTTGCAAGCTCTATGGTCACCCAGGAATTACAACAACGCAACAAAAGGCGAGTTGATTTAAATCAAAGAAAAGCAGATTTTCCTGTGCTTAAACATTTGGAGGAATTTGATTTTGGGCATCAAACAA
>Ga0214917_10005432_pt1 | contig 13598 bp, 12 predicted proteins | sample LL_1208_BB_MetaG_FD_177983 | JGI IMG/M metagenome (GOLD analysis project Ga0214917, IMG submission 177983) | Freshwater microbial communities from Lake Lanier, Atlanta, Georgia, United States - LL_1208_BB | ecosystem: Environmental > Aquatic > Freshwater > Lake | place: USA: Georgia | collected... | reverse complement strand
AGGCAATGACGGCCCGGAAGGTTTGCAAGGACCTGAAGGTCCCGTTGGTCCCCAGGGATTCCAAGGCAATGATGGTATCCCAGGACAGCCCGGAGAACCGGGACCACCCGGTCCTCAGGGACTCCAGGGTCCTGTGAATCATTTTGATCCTACGTTTATCAGTGTGGAGAGGATCACGGATCAGGTACTTTTACAAGAAGATGCGGTGATTTTTGATACGGTTCCCATATTTTACGGGGATTGTAGGATCACCGTTCCCGCCTCGGAAATCTTTCTGTGGACCAGCGGGTATTATTACGTGTACTTTAACATCTATCATCAGGAGCCTTGTCAGTTTACTATTTTTAAGAATAGTGTGCCGGTACCGGGTACAACCGTGGGTTCACCGACCGGAGCCGCGCAGAACTCGTCCGCCGTGATTATTGACCTCCAACCTATTGATGTCTTGGTGAATCCGTATCCTTTCTCTCCCACGGGATTCGCGGCAAGCATACAGTTTGTGAATCATACTTCGTATGCTCCGGTGATAAACCTGAACGGACAGAGCGGATCCGGATCCGCCCAACCCCAGATTGTCGCGACAGCCGTGATCTTCCGATTGGCATAAAATGCAAGTCTAAACTTACTTCATGACTGGGCCTCGCCACCGCTGAAGTCATGTAAGGAGAGTTTTCTCTATAAAACATACGGTATGTTTCGACTTTATGACTAGGCCTCGCCACCGCTGAAGTCATGTAAGGAGAGATATTACGAAAGATGCAACGTCTTCAGAATGGATTGTACGTATTGATCACGATATACGGCCATTTCTTGGATCCGTTTCCACTTGTCTGGATCGATGTCTTGGGATCCGTCTTCTAGGAATTGGACGGTGGTCGTGGGCAGGTCGGTGTACGACGAAGAATACATGTACTGTTCAAGATTGTGTTCGTTTTTTTCCGGGATCATGGCGGTCTCGGTAATAACGGGCATCCCCGCAAACACCCAACGATCACAACGGATGGATTCATAAATACCGTAATCGTCCGCAAAATGAATGTTGAGCATGACACGTGCTCCGGCAATCTTCTGATCCCGTTCTTCCCCCCACATGTTGTCCATCAGACAGAATGTTGTTCCGGGACGGAGACGGGCGATCTCGTGCAACACCTGTTCTCTCCTCAGAGATCGCGTACCCACAACCACAATGTCATAGATTTTGGGTGTGGTATGAAGAAGGTGTTGGAGACGCAAGACCTCGGTGTTCCATCTTGTGTAAGGGAAATAGATGGAACCCGGGACATTGACACTGCTATAATCAAGTACCGTCGAGATTCCCATCGAGGCGCATCGTTGCATCATCTCACGACACAATCCACGTGTGTATTGTTCGATATTGAGGACAAGGACACGGATACCCGTGGGTGGAGAAAATCCTGGTAGAATGTCCTGGACAAAAAGGAGGGTATCGTTTTCTGTATCCATGTCTGCAACGATCTGGTGGTCGATCGGAGGGAACACAAGACGATGATCGACCACTCGGCTCATCAGATTGGCATGGAGATAATCTTCGATATACCGATACACAAAAGGAGAACACAGGATCCACAACATTTTCAATTTCCTTTTTTTTTATGAAGACTCGTTTAAATAAAAAAAAATGGAGAAAAGCCAGATCTGTATAGGTCGTAAAAAAGACGGTTCATTATGTACGTACCGAGCCCAGAAACCATCAAGGTATTGTGGGATTCATAAACCACAATACGAGTTACAGACCATCCGACGGATCGGTTCGGGTGGATTTGGACAGACCACCCTGGTTCGAGACAAATCCACTGGAAAACAATACCTGATGAAAAAGAGTCTGAGGGATAGACCCACCGAAATACGGCGTCAGTATCAGAATCTGATGGCAGTACAACAACGGGTGGATCCGGACACAAGACATCTTTTTGTGGCTCCCGTAGGGGTTGGACAAGAAGATCGGTATCTCTTGATGGACTATCTCAAAGATTTTGTTCCTTTGTCGTATGTCTTGTGTGGACACCTTCCGTCGACGAGAGAGGAACGACGACAGGCCGCCTTATTATTACTCCGAGCCGTAGATGCCCTGCATCAAGCAGGGATGGCTCATTCGGACATAAAACCGGAGAATATCATGGTTGGAAGAGATCCAGAAACGAAACAGATACAATTGCGTCTGATTGATTTTGGATTGGCGTGTACACGTGAGAATTGTAGGAAAGCCTCTCCCGGAGGAACGATACGGTACATGCCTCCTTCCTTTCTGGATTATTACGATTTCCGTCCTCAAGGAACATTTTCTTTGTCCAAACGAAATTTTGAGGATTATGTGGAATACGATCGATGGGCGACCGGGCTCGTCGTCCTGAGTCTATCTTATGACAAGACAAGCAATCCCGTCTTGGATCTCCTTTCGAATCAACCCAAGAAGCATTACGCGTCGATTCTCCGTACCCATCCAACAGTTCTTCGAGACGCCAACACACGCATCCGGGAGTTTACCGGGTATCCCAAGGATCTCCTTGTTTCCTCATGATATCCTAAAAACTGATGGTTTTCCATGTTTTATTGGACACTCATCATCATCACCTTTCGGAATGGCATGTAAAGATCGTGATCTTTACATATCGATTGCAAAAACTGATGAATTATACGTTTTTTTAGTGGAAAAGGTATACATCTCATCTCCATCATCTATGATCATCACATCAGAAGCACTCACCAGTTCTCTTTCCCCTGAAAAATTCGTGTTTACAGAACAAACCACACATACACATACTGATGGAGAACTTCTTCTTGGAGGCTCTCTTTGTGCTAGTGTCTTCCGCGAGCATCCTTGTGATCGTCTCGTTTTTCACCACCAAACGCACGAAGAAGATGTCGCACCAAGACCTGCTCAAGGGAGTCCAGCACTACCACAAGACGCGCCAGTACCTCTCGGATCGCAACCTTTTCCATGAACGTCTGGAGAAGTGTATGGAGGACATCTCATCGGCGTCTCTTCTCATGAAAGAGAAGAGGGCTCGAAAGACCTTTGGTCGATGCCTCAAGGATATGCCAGAGGCGTCCTTTGCCATGAAGGAGAAGAGGGCGAATCGGGTGTTCAAGACCTGTCTCCCGCCTCTGATCCAAGAGGCTTCGTATCGGACAGCCCGACGTGAGGAGAAGCGGATCGTTCATGTGGAACTCTGCAAGACGGCACAACTCTTGAACAAGATGCGGGAGATCCGTCGGGAACTGGTTCGTACGAGTCTGCCGGAGGCCTGGAGGATCCGATTCCTGATGGAGAAGACACGTCTGGACAAGAACGAGGCGTTGAAGACCATGATGAGAGTGATTGTTGTCCGAGAGGCGACCCTGTATCGTATCTCTCATTACAATCATGTCCATGAGCATCTCATGGCCGAGATTCTTTTGTATCCACAGGAGAAGGCACGGATCCTGGCAGAAAAGAAGGCGAAGGCGGCCATTCGTGCCGAGAAGGAGATCTACGCGATGGTCTTTGGTGTGTCTGTCGTCTTGTTCTGGTGGATGGTATCCGTCGTTGTCTATGGTGTTGCACAGACTTGTACCTATCTGATCCGGGGATGTATGGAGAAGATGATGACGTCTGTCAGAGATCAGTTTGTTTGTTTAGAGAAGAGTTATCAGGATCCCTTTGCGATGTCAAGGAAGCAGAGGAGACTCCAGAGGCGTCGTGAGATCAAGATGTCGAAGAAGTACATGATGAAGAGGATCATGCTCTGAAAAGGGGGAAAAAATCAACGTGTGTCATCCGATCAATCCATCAATCTTTGTTGACACAAGAGACCCATTTCCATTAGGATGGAATCGACACGGTCATAGAGTTCTTCGATGGAACCATCATTCCGTATGGTATCAAGATCCGTCAGGAGTTGTTTGCATTCCGTCTCCGAAGGGTGTTGATCTTCCTTCTCTTGACAAGAATCGCGGGTAATCCCAATCACAATACCTCCCATGGATTCAATCAGGTTTTTTTCATTCTCAAAACGGACATCCGCGACTACAATACGAGGATAATGGATACGAGAGGCCTCAATATCCATTCTCATTCGATCTACCCAGAAATCTTGTCGCCATGCACGCACCCAATCCGTTCCTACCATCTGGAAAAGACGACGTGGAGACAAACCCCATCGAGGATCCGTCTCTTCTTTTTGAGAAGGATCATGACACTGGTCTTCGGACAAGAGAAACAGTGTTGCACAGACGTCCTTCAAAGGTGTGGCGAACGCCATCCGATAAAACCCGTGACGACGGATGAGATGCGAGGCGACCGTGTCTTTTCCGGAAGATTTTGATCCACACAATCCGATCAAAGTCATGTCTTTCTTTTTTTTTTGTGTTTTTGAAATGAAAAAATTGTTTCATTTTTCGATTCACCGCAAAAAAATGATGCAATAGAAATAATTTAAAAGGAAATGAACAATGACAACAGAACCGAATCATGACGACCCAACAGCGTTTTTTTGATCTTTGTGAGCGATATTCCAACCGAGGATTTCATTCCTCGTTTCTCTTGAAAGGGTCAAAAGGTCATCTCGTTTGGACGTTCGACTCCCGTGGCGGATGTATCGACTCGTTTTGGACACCTTCCATCGATCCACGCGGAATACGATTGTCTACGTAAATGTCCCCGATTGGAAACAAGACGCAAACAATCCTATACCCTCGTTGTTTACCGATATGATAACCACGGTCAATTAAAAAATTCACGACCTTGTCATCATTGTCTTCTTCTGTTGAAACGTGTTGGTATCCATCGGGTAAGGTATTCTACAGATAAAGGAGAATTCATTGAAGAACGAGTCCAGGACATGGAAGTATCCGAGTCCTATGTTTCATTGGGATGGAAGATCCGTCATTTTCAAAAAACTGAGATAAAAAGGATGGAGGATCCTACCAGAAAAAAAAACAAGAAGTAAGCAATGTGGAAACAATTCTCAGCCATCAATCATTGTTCATTATCTCATGAAAAAACCGAGTTCTGGGTACAACTCAATACGGGGAGCACCCTCTTTTACCTCCTCCTCATTTTTCTTCTGGATGAATACATACGAGACAAGCATTTGGTTTTTCCACGATCTTGGAGATCAATCCTCTCATGGTGGTTTGCCGGACTCGCGGTTTACAGCGGTATAGTATCTATGGCATTGACACCCACCGCGTATCAATGGCTCCGATACGGATGTGGATGGTGCAAGCCTCCTCCTTCTTCTTCTTCTTCTCGTATCACGGACTGGAGAGAAGACCAGGGGGTTTGTTTTTGGACGTTGACGTTTTATTTGAGCAAGATCGTCGAATTCGGAGATACCCTTGTCTTGTTATTGATGAACCGGAGAATTATTTTGCTGCAGTGGTATCATCATGTTGCGACCTTGTGGTACGTCTTTTATGCCATGTTTCGTCGATCATACACCAGTTTCTGGTTTACGTATATCAATGTATGGGTACACACCATCATGTATGCTTATTTTTTCCAACAGTCTCATCCCTCCATGATCAGAACGTTTCTCGTGCCTCCAAAAATAATTACCATGGCTCAGATCCTTCAGATGGTGATTGGTGTCGGATTGTTATCAGGAGATACCTTGGTGTGTACCAAAGAGGATAGGAAAGCCTTTTCGGAAAAGATTGGGCTTTGGTTGATGACGGGATCGGATGTATATGGGATGGCCATGTACATTGCCTTTTTTTTCTTGTTTGTGCGGTTCTATAGAACCCGGTATCCGCAAAAACAGAAATGATAAGACTGGAATCTTTCACATGATGGAAAGATCGAAAAAAAGAGGCCATCCGATCTTATGATAGCCTAAAAATCAAGTTCTAAAGAAATTCCTCTTTAGAACTTGATTTTCTTTCCAGGGCGTGGAATCTTTTAGATATTTTCTTGTCCACTTCACTTCAAAAAAAAAAAAACCTTTGGAATATTTTTTTTAAAGGGAGGTAGAAATAAAAAATAAATGACAACAACCTTCATTTTACCGTTCTGGATCGTCTTGTCTTTTTTATTGATTGTCCTTGTCGCCATGATCTGGATTTCTGTGATCCGACATCAGGAACGAAAACATGTTGCGAATGCGATCATTGCCGTGAAATTCATCTGTGAATTATATTTTTTACGGTGTCTTGAAAAAACCATCTTATCCTTGTTTCAATCCCAAGAAGATAAATCTCTTTTGGACAATGATCCCATCAATATCGAAAAACGTCTCACCCAGGTCTGTGCAACATGGAATCAAGAACGTTCATTTGTCCTCGCCTCTCACCTCTTGCGATTCAATCGGGGACAAGAGATCTTGTCAAACCTCCAGAACATGATCTCAATGAGTCATCGACACCCAGAACAAATGGATGTGTTTCTCCTCCCGGATGTCATTGTGTCTGGTAGTGGAAATACCTTTTATCGAGATCTTTTCAATGATGCCTCTCGAGTCATTTATAAAGAAGACAAACAGACAGACCTTTTACCCAAAACAAATGATGAGGCAAAAACCAAACTCTTTCTTCTTTTTCAACAAAAAACTACCCTCGATAGCAGCAGCACTCCACAAACCGGTTCCTACCGTAGATTCCAAAACTCATTTCATCCCTAATTCTTTTTCTTCTAAAGGTATTTAAAGGAATGATACGTCTTTCAATACCTTTAGAAGAAAACATCGAAAAGAGAAATGATTTTTGGATTTTTACGGTAACTGTTTTCTGTTCTCAAAAAAAAAAAACATATTGTGAAAAGAAATAAACACTATCTATTCCATATACACAATGAAATGGATCTTTTTTTCTCTCCTCCTTGTATTGGTCTTTCTTTTCATGATTTATATCTACGGTTTGTTCTTCCGACCACAAAACCATTCGAAAGAATGGTTTCCTTTCAAACCGGATCCTTCTCTATCTTTACCCCCCAAAGATGATTTCAGGATCTGTGTCTTTCAATCCCTCATGGCCAGTTCCACGGTTCAGAAACACAATCAACAGGTGTGTGCACAACACCATATCGGGTACGTATTGCTTCCCAAAGGAAAGAATGAATTGTCTCATCTCTATCATGTCATGGCATCAGACACCTTCCCTTATCTCTTGTACCTCGGTTCTCATCAAAGACTGGATGATGATCAGCATCTGAATGATCGTCTGAATCGATTGATCACTCAGGCAGGAGATGTGGATCTGATTCTTGGATGGGAATCATTGGATCGGTTGCCATCCAAAGAGTTTCTATTGTTTCGGTCTTCGGGTCGTGATTGGTGTCTTCATAAACTCCGTCAGTTGTATGACAAGGGTGTTTCTTCTTTATTGGATCCGGTCTATTTCCATCCGGATCCAAACCAGTTCTGGAAAACAAGGATTTCTTTTCTCAAAGAAGGCCTACCGCTATGGATCGGTCCGATATGCATCTATCATCCCAACAGCATCTCGAGGATTACCCGTACGGAAAAGGATCTTCCTCCGAAAAACACCCTCTACCCGTTTGCTCCCATGAAAGAGCATTTTGTGGAGATCTCTCCTACTCCATTACCAGAAAACATAATAACTCATTCACCGAGAATTCCACACGTGATGTTTCAATCGATGGAAACCACACTGATCACATCGGAAATGTATCATTATTCTCATCTCCCATTAAAAACACTGAATCCCAAGTATCGATATATTTTTGTGGATGCTCTGCAAGGTCGGTCGTTCCTCCAAAAACATTTTTCACCCATCGTGTTGAATGCGTACCACAAATTATTACCGGGAGCCTATAAGACCGACTTATTACGGTATTGTCTCTTGTACATTTATGGAGGTATTTATTGTGATAGCCATTTTGTTCCCATGGTTCCTTTTTCTTCTTATATCACGGAAGATTTGGATTTTATCTGTCCGACAGATCCATTGAATGGATTGTGGCAGGGATTTTTTGGTTGTTCTCCCCGACAACGTTTTCTTTGGGATGCGATCCAAAGAATTTCTCGTGATGTCATGGACGAAGAAACATTTCCCCATTCCATTCTTGCTCTGACAGGACCACAACGTCTTGGTGAATGTCTGAATCGGTTTTTACAACGATCTCCTACCACCTCCTTCCTACCAGGAATATATAAGAAAAACCGATTTGTATACAAGATTTTGTGTTTCAGTGGATCTTGTCATTCCAGACCTTTTATTACAGATCTTTCGGGACACCAACTCGCAATGAATAAGATCATCGATCATGATGATATCCCGGATCGTTTCTTTCTTTTAAAACCCTATCCCCAGCATTATTCGGAAATGCACAATCAAAAAAAGATTTATAAACCCGTTCTGACGCGTCCTCCTTATCTGAAAAAAGAATGGGTCAGAGATCTCCGACACCGCAAGGTGTATTCGTTTTCTCCCATTTTCAACGAGATTTCAGTGTTACGATTCCGTATGGAAGAATTATGGGACGAGGTGGACAAGTTTATTGTTGTCGAAGCCAATCTGACCCATGCCGGGCATCCAAAACCCATGTATCTGCTTGAATCAGGGATGTGTGAGGATCCTCGGTACAAACAAAAATTAATCCGTAAAGAATTGATTTATCCTCCTTCTATGAATGCAGAAAACGTACCAACAGGATGGGATCGAGAAAAGAAAAGCAAGACCATTCTTTACGATATCGTTCATGAGATGGGTTTGGACGATCATGATCTTTTGATTTTCTCGGATCTGGATGAGGTTCCTGATCCATCATTGATCCATCGGTTGCGTGGTTGTATGCCGACAAAAAAAACCATCCAGATCCCGTCTCATTGGTTTAATTATGGTTGGAACTATTATTTGGGATCATGGGATCAGACGATTTTATTCACCACCTGGAAATGTTTCCGTCAGATGAAAAGACAAGATCGTTTTTGTGATTTCAAGCCCTCGATCCATGTCCCGTATGATCCAGAAGGACAAATGGGATGGCACGTCAGTTATTTTTTACCCATGGATCAGATCCTTGAAAAAATAAAGATACAGAGTACATTCGAAGGATCTCATCTCATGAAATACATTCATCAACCACAGATATTACGAGAAGAAATCGAAAACGGCATTGCCGTCAATACAAATCAGAAAGTACGATCTCGACCCTTCCGAGGACTGTACCCCAAACACAAACACCTCCTCCAAAACACTCCAACATAATCATTTGTTTTTTACCGTAAAAATCCAAAAATCATTTCTCTTTTCGCGATGGTTTCTTCTAAAGGTATTGAAAGACGTATCATTCCTTTAAATACCTTTAGAAGAAAAAGAATTAGGGATGAAATGAGTTTTGGAACCTACGGTATCAAGAGATAGTGAATGTAATATCAGGTGCGTATGGATTATTGGGGTGGTCGATAGGTGTGGGAAACGTTTTTGATATTTTTTTTACTATATTTGGATCTACACATTTTTTATGGAGATAAGTGATTTCCATGACTTCGGGGAGACGCCATGGTGAACCATCTTTTGCCAAAAAGGTCTCGGTGCCGTCAAACGTCCGTCCGATCGGACCCATGTCCCGATTACAGTAATTGTTCCCATGAATATGAATGATATAATGGGTCTCGTTCAATTTAGACAACATGGCGCATCGGTACGTATCAAAAGGCCAGTGTATCTCCATCACTATCTGTTGAAATCGGTCAAGGTCTGATGATTTCATCGCCTCTATCCAATTGAACTCGGAACCTTCAATATCCATTTTCAAAAAGATACGTTCATAATTCTGGAGATAGTCTTTGAGATTAGTCGTCTCTCTATTATTGTTACACCCTATATTTTTAGGAACCCATTGCATCGGATGTCGACTCTTTGGGAAAGAAGAGATGGTTCCATCAAAACATATGCACTCAACGTCTGGATATTCGTCCAAAAACGCATCCTCAAAAGAAATATCATCCGCGATCCCACAGGATAAGAAGAAGTCATAATCCTGTATATCCTTTACAATAACATATCCTCCGTCATGAGGACGACCGATACGTTTCAAGGTCACTCCTGTATCATACACTGTCAGGACTTTTGGATCAAATTCGTTCCATTCGTTTCTATGATATTCGTTCCATCTCGTTTCTCGTTGAGGATGAAACGAATCAATGTCGACTTCGACAGAATGTGGATTGGTTCCTAAATAGTTTTGAACCGTAATCGGAATGACTTTGGAGAAAAAATAATGACTCATCATCTTTTTTCCTTCCTCATCTACAATGATGGATCCTCCGTATCCATCATGGATCTTGTTGATTTCCTGATATACTTTTGTGTTTGGCAGACAGAGTTCTTGATAAATACGGAGTAATTCTTCACATAAATAATGATAATGTCGGAGGAGAGTGTGATTCTCCGTATGGTACGCGTGTTGCAACGCGCGATAGATGATGGGATTCTGTTTGTCCACCGCGATAAACCCGTTATATAAATGTGGTGTTTCCATAAACGAACGGACAAACACACAGCGATAATTCTTGATGATATGTTGGATCTCTGTTTCAATCATAGCATCGGAATCCATGAAGACTCCTCCTTCGATATACAGGAAATAATAACGGAACAAATCGGCTTTGTGTTGTCCCTTTGAGAATTCGTGAAATTTCTTGAGTATATGGGGAAATTCAGGTAGAGGATGAGAATGAAAATATTCAATAATTTCGTCATCAACATAATGCTGATATTTCCATCCTGGAAACCGTTGATCGATCAGAACTCGGATGTGATCTTCCGGTTTTGAAAAGGAGGTTTGCATAATGATGTTTGGTACCTCTGTAGGTAAGGACATCTTTCTCCGTTTTACCCACAGCAACCTCCTCTTTTAAATATGTTAAAATTTTGCACACCCTGGAAAGAAAAAAAGATTTCTAAAGAATATTGTCTTTAGAACTTCATTTTAGGCTGTCATAAGATAGGATAGCCTCTTTTTTTGCTATCTTTCCATCATGTGAAATTTTGAATCTTGGACATGGAGTAGAACATGATTCAGTATTTGCCAGAAGAACTCCTTTCCTCTATTTTTTCTTATCTCCGACCCGAATGGGTCATGTGTTGTTCTCGCTTTTATCGGTATCTTGCCTTTCGTCAACACCGTGTGTATTATCTGAAATGCCAGTGGCTGGAGGTTCGACAGCACGAACACCGTATCCGGTATGACCTGCTCCGTCTTCATGGATATCCCATTGATTCCGTGCCTTATCCGAATCGATATCGTATTGGAGAATGGATGCGGACACGATTGCGGTATGAGGAAGATCTTTTTGTCCTGCGAAATTCTCTTCAATGGTGGCAGAAACGCAACGATCGTCTTTCTCATGTCCTTCGACAAGAGTATGGTATTCATAATCTCGAAGAACAATTCCGGAGAATGTATTACCGTCACAATCAGATATTTATGATCTAGAAAAAATGAAATCCGGCTTTGGAAAACATAGTTGTCAGTAAAAAAATGGATGAATCGATCCTTTATGATCTGCTTTTTTATCGACAAAAAAACGTGTTCCTTACCGGTGAAGGAGGGACCGGAAAATCCACTCTCCTGCGCAAGATATGTGCACAGGCTCGCCACAATGGAAAGAACGTCGGTATCACCGCATTAACCGGTTGTGCGGCCATGCTGTTGTCTGCCCGTACCGTCCATTCCCTCCTCGGATTGGGTCTATTGACCGGTACCGTCCAGGACGTGCACCGCCGGATACGACGCAATCCGATCGCTTTGGAGATGTGGAAAACGTTGGATCTCCTGATTGTCGACGAGGTGAGTATGATGTCGCGGAGGATGCTGGACTATCTGGAAGAATTAGCGCGTATCCTCCGGAGGGATCCTAGAGTTTTTGGAGGGATCCGGGTCTTGTTTTCGGGTGATTTTTTTCAGTTATCTCCCGTGGCCACCGAGAAGGATCACGAGGAACAGGGACAGTATTGTTTTGAATCTCCTGTTTGGGACAAGATCTTTCAGAAACATATCCTCCTCCAATATAATTATCGTCAAGAAGGCGATGATGTCTACGCCAGGATCTTGTCCCAGATTCGTATCGGATCCTTGGATGAGTCCGGGGAAAAACTATTACGAGAACGCCTCGTTCCGGAAAAAGACAAGAAAGAAACTGTTCTCGTCTCTGCGAGATTATTTCCGACACGATGGCAGGCAGAGCATTTAAATCAAGAAATGATGGCACGTTTACCCGGAGAATCAAAAGTATTTACGAGGAAATATTCCAAGGTGTTGACACCAGAAACCGTAGCGGAAATGGACTTTTTGAAACAGAATCTTTTGGTAGGAGAAGAGATCCGTCTCAAAGTAGGTGCCCATGTCATGCTCGTTGTCAATCGAGACGATGGTCTTTATAATGGGTGTCAAGGGATTGTCACGGGATTCCGTGACGATTCGACCGTACGAGTGCGTTTTAATAATGGAACCGAAATCGATATCGGGTATCATACATGGAAAAGCGAATCCTTTCCTACCGTCAAAATCGAACAGATCCCTCTCCTCCCCTGTTGGGGTCTGACGATCCACAAAGCCCAGGGATGTACCTTTGAAACGGCCGAGATCGATGCAGGGGAAAGGGTCTTTGATGTCGGACAATCCTATGTGGCGTTATCAAGAGTGAAGAGTCTACAAGGATTGCGTCTCTTGCGTTTTCATCGACGAGCCATACAGGCGGATCCCAAAGTGGTTGCGTTTTACCAATCCGATCGATTTTCATGATGGTGATTTAATCGGATACGAGAAGCATGGAAACATGTCATCCTCTTCTTGTTGTCCTACAGTCAGGGGAGAGATTAAAAAAGCACGTGCGGGGAATTATGAGATCGGGTCTTGTATCTTTGAATTTATCGATAACGCCTTAGACGCGGGGGCGGATCGGATCCGGATCGATATCCGTGAACGGTGTCGGACGGGTCTCCCTCATAAATTTCTTATCAGCGACAACGCCTCGAACGGCATCCAAGAGGCCTCTCTCCGTTCTATTTTTTCATGGACATATGAACGTGAGAGGACGATCCGAGATGTCGGAGAATACGGGACAGGGTTCAAGACCGCTTCCGTCAATCTTGCGGAGAAATTGACGGTCGCCACAACGAGTCATGGAAAGTGTTTTCAGGCGGTGGCGGATTGGCAGGATATGGCGGATGAGGATCGATGGGATCCTAAAATTCTTGAGATCTCCAATGAGTATTTTCAGGATTTTCATCCGTATCGTCAGGGTTCCACATTCATCTTGGAAAGCCTGCGGAACGAAATGTTTTCGTTTTCGGATAAAAAAACACCCGTAGTGGTATTTTTATTCAAGAAATTGATGGAGGATGTCGCTTATCATTATCGTTATTTATTGTATGAAAATCCGACACTCCACCTCACGATCAAAGGCATTCCTGAAACCGGGGGTGAGATTTGTGAAATCGAGGTCAGGGAACACGACATGATCCGAAAAGGGATCGATCCATTCAAGTGTATCATGGAAGATGATCCTTCCCATCTCCTTGAAACCACCATTGCCGTTTATCAAGACCAGATCCAATGTCTCCGTGTGTTTTATGAAAACCCGAAAACCAAGAAATGGGAGTCCATTGAATATATCGATCGTCGAAAAAAC
>Ga0214917_10005431_pt1 | contig 13599 bp, 12 predicted proteins | sample LL_1208_BB_MetaG_FD_177983 | JGI IMG/M metagenome (GOLD analysis project Ga0214917, IMG submission 177983) | Freshwater microbial communities from Lake Lanier, Atlanta, Georgia, United States - LL_1208_BB | ecosystem: Environmental > Aquatic > Freshwater > Lake | place: USA: Georgia | collected... | reverse complement strand
CTCCCCAGGCCGTGCTCATGGAGTTGTGGCAGATTGGAAATGTATCCAATGCCGTACAACAAATCTTGGAACATGTTACCGATGCTCCAACTGTCATATCCCCCGTAAACCAGACTCTCCAATATCTTCGCCAAAATCCCATCCCACTTCTCCACGCAAGCACCACAAATGTATTATCTCCTAATTCATTCTAGCAGTGATAAAAATCCGAAAACAACTACAGTACAAACACCATGCAATATAATTTCAGTTGTACATCATTATTATTTGCGATTAGTATGTGTCATTCATGCTTACGTGGATCCTTCATTAACTTCAGAACCGGTTCCGTTAAGATTGTCTTCCTCAACTTCTTGTACGTCGTCTTCATCCTGGGAACTACCACTTCCCGTTGAACTCCGCTTCAAAGCAGTATCACCGCCCGTTTTGCTTTCAGTATGAGTAGCTTCCTTGATAGTTGCTGGAGGTTTAGTATCAGTGGAATCTTGACCAAGCGTATTCATATTTTGCAATTGAGAAGCAACCCTTGTCGGATCAAGTTTCTCCTGGGCGTCAGCGTCGGTGTCAGTGGGATTGAGTTTTCCCCTAAGCTTGCTCAGTAGCTCGTTCCTCAGACTTTCAAGATCGTCACGGAGATCCGTCAAAATTGAATACTTGCCTATCAATCTCCCAGCCTCTTCGTTGTTCATGCTACCGACAGATTCAAGTTGTCCATTCAGTTCAGCCTCTGTCTGCTTGTTAAGCTCATCAATCTTCTCCTGGATTTTCGTCGTCATGGGTCCCTTCTGCTCTTCCGTCAGTGATTTACTAGCTTCAACTAGACTCGCCAATTCCTTGGCTTGAGCAACCGTTGTGGTTTTATCAAGCTTAGCCTTTACACTATCCTCAGTTAATTCTTCGTTCCCGCCAGCATTGCTATGAACTGAGCTACTTGACCCTTGATCCTCCGACTCAACCAAGAAATCTCCTCCGCTTCCTAATTGGTCAACTTTTAAATCACCATTAATCGAACCGGCTGAGAGTTTCTCCAATTCCGCGTCTATTTTCCCAATCAGTTCACTGTGCATCTTGTTTATCCCAGCGTCTTCGACGACCTCAATATCTGGGATTTGTCCCTTTAATTCCTCCAGTTTCCCACTGAGACCCGACTTATCCCCAGATTGAACAAGAGCATCAACCTCCGACATTAGTGTCTCCAGTTCTTTACGAATAGATTCCAACTTGTTCGCAGATTCATCCTTCTCCTCAATTGCTGTAATATGTGCAGCATCATCACGTGCATGAATTTCAACCGGAGGATTAGTGAGTGAATCGAGTTTCGCTTGTATATTAGCCAGTAATCGATCGCGTTTACCGGCCAATGACTCATCAGTAATTTCACCGAGAGATTCAAGAGACGATTTCAATTGCTCAAGTATTAATCTTGCTCGTTGGTCGTCTTCCATCTCACCCATTGACTGGAATTGATCACTTATACTTTTCAAAGTTGCTGTTTGTTTATCTAATTTTGCTTTCGCTTCTTGTTGCAAACGTTGCTCCTCTGCTAATCTTGCCGCTTCTGCATCATCATCATCTTGCTTTGATGAATGAGTGCCAGGTACTCCAAGAGTCTGCATGTCAGCGAGATTTTGAGCAACTCTAATATCAGTATCGCGATGTTCATCGTCTGTTGTATGAGCTTTGGGTCCAGCGATGGCCTTTTTCGGTTCCTTAGAGGTAGCCAAATGCTTACCAAGTTCATCAATAGTGTGTTTAAGTGATTTAGTCAGTTGTTGGATGTCCGCATGACTCTGATCACGCATCGATTCAGCATGTTGATTCATTATATTAATCAATCCCATGATCAAATGCATTGGGGGAACGTTGGGAGTTTCATGCTTAATAAATGTTAATTGTCCAGAAGCTTCTTCAACTGCAGCTGGAATATCAACAGAACTATCACGAGAAGTTAAATGTTCATCCAAACGAGTGAGAATCCTCATCATTTCTGCCAACGTTTCTTTCTCGACACATGGTGTTCCAGCAACTTGTTGGTTCGCCATCATTATGGATGATTGCACTTGTGGTGCAGCCATAAAGACTGTTTGAGTTGAGGGTGCCCCCATCATCATGGGTTGCTGGTACATGACGGGCGGTGGACCCATCATCATCGGTGCTTGTTGAGCCATCATCATGGGAACTTGTTGGGCCATCATAACGGGTGCTTGTTGTACCATCATGGGAGCAGCTGAGGCGCACGGGTTGCAAATAACTCCCATAACGCATGGAATTCCGCAAGGGTAGTGATTACCCACCCCGCGAAGTGATCCGGTGCTTTCAACAACACCCTCCGCTGGTCCCGTTGATCCCTCCACTCTCCCTGCCAAAATCAGTGCCAAATATCCAGTTTGGAATCTCATTAATTATCAGTAAACCTGCGTTGGAATATTCCGTAACTCTTCCTCCCCACAATTTTTTACCCACAATCTCATATATATTCTTCCCAATACCACCCAATCCCCCCCAATACTATATTAAGCAATCGTGCTCTATCAGGATCAGTTCTGTAGTCACTGTTTATTGCTCTAGGAAGTCTCAAGACATTCCAACAAACCGTGATGACGAACAATGGACGTCGTCTCCAAAGGGAAACCAAGGGACTGGGAGCCTAGCTCCCAGTCTATTGATGACCAATAGTCCTTTATTGGACAGTGGGGACTGGCGATGCCGAACGGTTTTTTTGCCCTAGGATGGCTTACCCACAATCCGGTATATATGAGGGGGTGATTCTACGAGGTGCACCCCTTCACACTAGCCCCCCTACTCTTTGAAGGGCCCGAGGGACAAAAATCTATCATACCACACATGATGCTATTAATTTAATATACGCTCTGCCCACACACGTGGAGAGAAACACACGGGACTGATCTGGTGGTGATGTTGGGGGAAAGTACTGTAAGTGATGGAAGGGCGATTTCGACGGAATTTGATAGGATTTACGGTAACAAAGTCTGACATAATCGACATGATTCGCGATGTTGAAAGTGATCATTTGGCGTGATGGTTATGTCGCGATCACGGTGAATGTAAAGTGAACTGAAAGACAACAAAGCGACGGTATTGACTAAATACTGATTCGTTATGCTATCTTAGCCCAACAGTGAATTCAAAGCTCTTGTTTCATCCCAATTGTGTTTTTCAAGGGCCGCTCGAGCTTGAGCGGCATCGAATCCCATCTCCACTATCCTATTGATGGAGTCCTCTTGAGTTTTGTCGCCGGTATCTTGGGCGAATGTACTGGTCCAATATTTCGCTGTCTGAACAAACATTGGTCGATTCTGTTTGTACATGGTAGCAACTTCAGCGTCCTGAGGATCATCAGGTTCAGGCAACGACAGCAATGCTTGAATGGACAACAAAGCTGTTCGAATAGTCAGAGCTGGGCTCCATTCCTTACCTAAAACGTCCAAGCATATGGCCCCAGTCTGGCTCGATATATTTGGGTGCCATATTTTGGTTGTAAACTTAATCTTGGGTGGAGAATAGGGGTAATCATCACCGATCCGGATCTCTAGGAAAAATGTGCCTCCCTCATAGGGAGTATCTTTGGGTCCAGTCATTTTCGCTTTCCAATGAGTTAAGTCCCCATTCACTGAATCTGCCGTAAACAATGCATCCTTCATACTCTTTATATCCGCCAACTCTTTCTCGAGCCGTTTCATTTCTCTGCTTCCTCTGGGAGCTGCCATCTCACAAGTCAAGCTTAGTCTGGGAAAATACATATTGGTAAACTACTTGCCAAAAAGACCACTTATCTATCTGAATTGTACAATATATGTTTCTATGATACTGATGGAGCTTCATCAACTGTAACAACAATCGGTGCAGATGTAGGAACCGGTGTCGACTCGTCTTCCTCGCCACCATCTTCACCTGATCCTATCCTTTGTTTTTTTGTTGGAGCAGCACGAGGCTTTACTGCGGTTGGATCAAACTTCACAATCTGAGATTCGTTATTAAATTCAAAGGGAGTCTTTGTCACAAATCGTTTCAAATGTGACCAGAGCTCTTCATTAATACCCTCGCTTACTTCACCAAAAAAGGAAACACATGCAGCTGAATGATACTCCTTGAAAAGAGCAATCAAGTCGACTTGCTTCAACTCAAATGTTCCAGTCTGATTGAACACATCTATAATTGCCTTAGACCACAGTTTTGGAAAACGTTTCGGTACTGTTTGTGCAGACTCAGGCGGAGGTACATATGGTGGTGCTATCGTTGGTTCATTTATAACATCGACGGATGAGACAGGTTCATCACATCCCTCCATTGTCGAATCTGGAGACATTAAACTAGTCACGTTAGGTCGCACAGCTGGTGAAAAGTAGATATAACAAGACTGACCCACTGAAAGTGTAGAAATGTACCCCTCTGGTAAGGGAACCATCTCAGATTCTTTATATAATGTACCTCGAATGCACGCGCCGTTGCATCTTCCAATCACCTCAGCGACGAAGCCAGGAGTCTTGCCACTCTGCCAATATATCTTCAGATGCTTGACCTTGGAAACGCCACGACAATCGCTGGGTAAAAGAACGAATTGAACCTAACAAGTCTTACAAAACATCGTCATACTGACATACGTCCGGTTCGGTTGATTCATCAAAACCTCCTACTGGTGTCCGTCCGATGAACAGCGTCTTTTTGATCATCAATTCCTCGCGGATGAGAATACCAGCATCTAAAGGCGCTTACTGAGGTTATCAAACTGAACATACTGTTATAAATCCGCAGGCAAGCATGTCCCTTCATTTCATTATTCCGATTCAGAATTTTCCAGCAACGCCCGACGAAAGATGTTTAGGCAATCAAGTCACATATGCATCAATTACATGCGACACCACAACCGGCGCACTGCTCGACAGTATAGCGCAGAATATGGCAAAACCTGGACGAAGGAGATCATCCCTCGAACGGAACAGGATGTGCAACTATATGGATGGCTCCATAATTATCCGTATCACAACCTAAATGATTTGGCTTGGTGGGCTAATTGGCGGAGACCTCGTCACACGCTGGCCAACTATGCCCTTGCATCCCACGCGTGCTCACGATTCGCCGATATTCTCAGGCAGCATGAAACAACTGCTATTCATGAGTTGTCGATAGGTGGCAGAACAACCCTGCTTCTTCCTACCAACGCGGGATTCGAGGCAGCGGACGATGAATATATATCCCGATTAATTAACGATCCGGTTTCCGCCAAACGCTTCCTCTTCAATCATGTAGTACGCGGTGAGCTCAGTGTGCGCGAAATCGTGCAACGTTGTCGTCAGAGTAAATCGAAAGCAACCATTTTTAAAACGGTTGGTGGTTCACATATTACAGCTCGAGTTGTTGGTTCTCTGGAAACTGGAGATCGACAGATTCTCCTCTCCTCTGAACACTCGCGGGACCATCCCGCTCGTGTCATTAATCACGGTATAAAATGTTCAAATGGTGTAGTTTTAGTGTTGGAAGGATTATTAGGCTAGAAGTGAACCAATCCCCATTTGTTCGTCCCCTCACTCCCTCTATTGCATCCCTAGCTGCATCATGTCGCGGACGGTGACAATTACGAGTTCTGATTCGCAGACGCGTCCAGCATCTTCCACGCACCACGTACAGTGGTCCTCCGACACTGTTGACAATGAATCAATGGGTAAAAAGAAGAGTAAGAAATGCTGTATATTCAAAAAACGTCGAGAGTTTGGTGAATCATCATCGGAAAGTGACGACAGTGAGGATGACCAAACTCATCAATGCATGCATCAAAAATAGAGTCTATAGTTATTCATTACAGTAGTCAATGCCATGCTTTGTTATCTGTGCAATTAGGATATCCCACTAGTATCATCATGTCGTTGACGGACAGTTTGTTGCCGGAACGCGATAATCATCCTTCGAGTGTTTCCAAGTTTTTCACAGGAACAAGTGTTACTCTCATTGTCGGTCTGCTGATCCTTCTTTTCAATCGTCCCAATATTCACAGTGAACTTACCAATCCAATCAGTGCAGGGATCACTCCGATTTGGGACGGCCCTCCGCTTGTGCGTCAAGATGAAACTGTCCCAAAACATTTGCCACGTGAATTCCAAGACCCATTCCATCATATTGAAGACATTAAACAACTTTTACGTCGCTACAAGAGGGGTGATTTTGACGATGAATCAAGAGAGGAAACAAACCCAGCTATCATTACCCCAAGCTTTGAGATCATGCACCAAACACCTTCTGGTTGGCGGGCGGGATTGTCGATCCATACGCCAGAAATATGCGAAGATCGAAACGCCAATGTTAAGCAATACTCTGGGTATTTGACAATCAATTCTACCGACATTAAATCGTTCTTTTTTTGGTTTATTGAGAGCCGTAATGATCCTCTCAATGCCCCCACAGCTGTATGGTTCAGCGGTGGTCCAGGAGCCAGCTCTATGTTTGCCCTAATGGGAGAGAATGGTCCTTGTTGGGTACTCGATAAAAACCAGACCGATAAACACGGAGTTCCCATTCCATCAGTGAATGAATTCTCCTGGACTGAATCCGCCAATATGATTTACTTGGATCAACCGAGTGGGACCGGTTTCTCGATCGGTACTGATCATGTCGTTAAATCAGAGAGAGATGTTGCCGACGACATGTATTTATTTCTGGAGGCATTTTTGCTTCAATTTCCGCAATATGGTAAAAAAATATTTCTCGTTGGTGAGTCTTTTGGCGGTCACTATGTGACGTCGATTGCACACAAGATTGTCGAGATGAATAAACGTATTGAAGCCGAAGGTGATTATAACTCAACTGATCCAACGAAAAAACAAAATGTAATTATTCCACTAGCAGGGATTGCTATAGGGAACGGAATGACTGACACACTTGAGCAATTGAAATGGTATCCGCAAATGGCGTTTGATTCCGGAACAGCTCCATCCATAATCAACGAGACAGTGTATAATGAGATGAATGAGAAAATGCCAAAAGTTGTTCAAGCAGTTCGTGCATGTGCTCAATCGGACGATATCAACCAATGCACTGAGGCTTATGAGATGTACTCACAGGTCCTCATGTTACCCATATATGAAACAGGTGCAAACGTATACGATCTTCGGCTGAAACAAGCGTACGATTTTTCTGCCATGGATTTGTACTTGAACGATCCAAAAGTTCAATCAGAAATCGGCGCACGAAAACCATGGGTCGGTGTTAATGTCACTGTTTGGCAACAATTGGCACCTATTGATTTCCTTCACTCATTCCAAGCCCTCATTCCTCCCATCCTCGACCAAGGTATAAAGGTCTTGATATACGCCGGCGACCAGGACTATATTTGTAACTGGCTCGGGATCAAGGCGTGGACAGACAAGATGGACTGGGAAGGTCACGATGAGTTCAATGCCGCTGAAACAAGGCATTGGGTTGGAGGTACTGTTAAGCATCACAAAAACTTTGCTTTTGCAACCGTTAGTAAAGCTGGCCATATGGTACCGATGGACCAGCCAGAACACTCACTGAAACTGTTCAATGCACTTTTAAGCGGGGGTGATTTCCAAATTGACCAGTTCAACTAGCATATAAACGTATTAGACAAACTGACATATGTGTAACAAAAATAGGCAATATGGTTGGTACGACTGTTGGTACTGTAGACTTTCACAAGGCAAGAAATGAATAACTCTTGGTATTATACGATAATGGCTCCTCACTATGCTTGGGCGGATGTATACTTTGTAACCGCCTTTGTGCCCTCTGAAACTGCATGCTTCGACAATTCCCCAGGAAGAAGCAATCTCACAGCAGTTTGAACCTCCCGAGAAGACAATGTCTTCTTCTTATTATAGCGGACTAACTTGACGGCTTCTTGAGCGATACGGTCAAAGATATCGTTGATGAATGAGTTCATCACACCCATCGACTTTTTGCTGATACCCGTGTCGGGATGTACTTGCTTCAATACTTTGAATATGTAGATCCCAAAGTGTTCAGTTCGTTTGCGGCGTCTTTGCGATCGCTAAGGGATAGAAAACAGTATATGAGAATCAAACATACTTCTCCGGTGGGAATCTTACCGGTTGTCTTCTTTCCGGCTTTTGGGTGCTTGTTAGCAGATACCATGACCTCAATAGTACTAGTTACGGATTCGTGTACTAACGCCACTCACCTGATCTTATCCCTATTTCTATACCTACACAACGGGTTTTCGATTCATCAACGCCAGTTTCGATTCGCGGATTCTTTGATTGATGCATGACTTGATAACAATCAGTTTCTGTGAATCATTGAGACCAACCCAGAACGGTTTATCACTGAACTTGTACGCCGCGAATACATCATCCACGACCGTCGGCGACGACAGCCGGAGATCACCATTATCGAGGATGTCATTCTTGAGGTCTTGCATGTACGTGTCCTGTAGTTTCTGCTTCTTTATTTTGCTAATCTCGATAAACTCCTGCGAATATAACTCAAACACTTTACGGACGTCGATAACATCAAGTTTCTTAAACCACTCCCGCCGCTTGAAATGTGCCTCCATTTGCTGATGAGTAGTCGACTCATTCATTTGACCCCAATGTTGGAAATCGTGGATGGCTTGCTTAAGGAGAACCCGTTTTTCGTCTCGAGTGCGTTGCAGCTTGGTAGTCTTCAATCGCGCGATAAAAGAGGCAAAGAGCAGTTTCTGCTCTTCAACTGAAACTATCGCTTGGTATCGAGAATCATCTTTGATCATGAGAATCGCTTCCTTAAAAGAAGTCGACTCCGTGATACCCTTCTCCTCAAGAAGTTGAATGAAATCACTTCGAACCATCGAGCTTGTCTTGTTGATCTCCGCGAATTCAAGATACTCGCGTATTTGAGATTCTATTTCACCCGACGAAGGATCCGCCTCGTAGCGAGCAAGGGCTACATCCGGAGGGGTCGTCCAAACGCTGCATTTAGTTCTTGAGTTGTGGAAATAGGTTCGACCATCCCATATTTTGTACTCTTTCCAATCAGTTGATGTGATAGCTTGCTCTTCGATGTCTTTCAGCTCATCGGGTTTATCCCATCGCGACACTTGTGTTGCTGAATCGTAAAAGTACACTCTTCCATCTACAGTCTGGACCTCATTCCATGAAAGCCCGATCGGAACCGGTTTTGAAGGAGCCGAAGGAATGATAACTGTGGGATGCGAAACAGTACCCGCAGAAGAAGTTTGTTGGGCCTGTGGATTGGACGCAATTTCTTTGATAATCTGCTCTCCAATCGGTGCCCCGTACATGACCACGAAAAAATGGTTGACGCTGAGTTGAAATCGCAGAATGAATTTGTGGCTGGGTTCGATTTTGCGGAACTCGACTTGATTGTATCCGATATGGATGGTACTCTTTTGAGTCATGATGCCTCCATCCACGACTCAACCCATGATGCGATAGAAGCGCTGAATTTTCATACCGGGATTCCTCTGGTTTTGGCAACAGGTCGTTGCAGAGGATCGGCCCTCAAACGACTACAAGCCCGTGATTTGGACTGGTCAAGAAAACCAGGAATATTCCTCAACGGCTCTCTCGTATATGGCCTGAATGGAGAATTGGTGAAAGAGATGACAGTTGAAGAGGAGCTCCTTCGTGGATTGGTTGGGCATTTTCATGACGAATTACACTCAGTTGTTGTTCAGCCATGTTCTGGGGATTCCATTCTGTCTCCTGATGCATCCGAGATTAGCACAAACCTTCATCGGAATTACGAAGACCCTTTCCCGACTGTTTTTGGTACATATGACAATATGCTCAATTATATGTCTAACAACGGGGTTAATGTGCACATGATATCCATATCAACTGTGGACGATCGCAACGTCGAAAGACTTACTCTTGAACGAGTTCGTCATTATGTCTCTAAATTTGAAAACGCCTACGAATATTGTGTAGTCACTCCGATACCTCGATTGGTTACAATTTTGCCTAGAAACACCTCTAAGGGTTCCGGACTATTGGAGCTCACCAGAGCCCTCAATCTTGACCCAAAACGTGTTGCGGCTATTGGAGATGCCAACAATGATATTGAGATGCTGCAAGCTGTGGGGTTCCCAGTTGCTATGGGGAACGCCAAACCAGACCTTAAACAACATGCGAAACTTGTCGTTAATAGTAATGATCATCCACATCTCCCCGGCGTGGCCCAGTTTTTACGTCTAGTTGTCGATAGTCACACAAAACCGATCCAGTAACACGAAACATCATGATTCACAGTCTACTGTATGACCTCCTCACCTCAACTCTTTCCTAGGTAATTACGTGTTTCTGCTAAACTGTTTGGGTTTTAGGTTTTCTGCATTTCTGCCATAGTGGCCGAATGTTGAAAATGAAAATATAGTAACCCAAAGCCAACACTGCAATACATGCGGGAATGAATGCCAAGAGTGACCACGGTTGGTCCCAAAAGATCCATGTCAATGATGGTGGTTTTGGAGGATTACCGTATATGCCCGGATTCTCCCTGCAAAAACATTGGTCGCTTGTGGATTGACTTTGAATGAACCAAACGCATCCCATCGTTGATCCGCATCGTCCTTCATCGCAATAAACTAGCGGATGACTGCAATTCGAAACACATGTGGATGAACTGTCTCCATGGAACCAACGACCATTCCCAGAGTACATACAGTGATCCATTGTATCGCACAAGGTCGCGTTCGAAGTACAGTTTGTAGATGCCGCAACTAGTGAACGCGTACAGTACCCTCCATTGGGTGCGTAAATCGTCGTTGTGAATTCCTCATCAGTTTGCCCCAAAGTGTACCTTCGGCCACCCAGGAGAGCTGTTCCAGGTAAATCTGTTGCGTTCTCAACAGGGATCCAAACACCGTTTCCGATTGCTTCACAATCTGCCGAATTGGTGCATGTTTGAGGGTATAATTGAGAGCACTCAGAGACGACCTCCCTAATGGAGGAAACTGCCACGGCGAAAAAACTACTTGTGGATAATAATTTCACCATCAGGACAACAAGTAACCTAGAAATATTTTCTTGTCGAAAAAAACAACCACATAGATGAGACTTTTACTACATCTTAGCTTCACGTTCTAGTTGAGCAAAGAAATCATCCACGTCATCCCCACTGTTACCTACAGGTGTGTTGTCGTGTATTGGAATCACAGGAACTTGAGAATCAATCCCAACGTGTGCTTGGTTGGAAGGATGGCTCGGAATCCCTTGGTCCAGTCCAAGGACTTTTGCTCGCAAAACCTCTTCCACATCCCGCTCTGTTTCTTCGTCTATTGAAAATCCTTGACGTAATCTACTCGATACTTGATGAGATCGTTCAAACAAGAGTCTTTCATCGTCGGATCCCAAAGAGGGTGGATTCACACATGGTTCAAAAACGATCTCGACAAAACATTTGGGAAAATTGTGACCGTCTATTTCATGCTGAGACAAATGCAAAACGTTGTCGTAGACATAATTGGTGTTGAAGGCGAATCTCAGGCAAGTGAATCGAGGCCCAGAAGCCGACAAATGACGGACTCGAATCAATACATCTCCCCTACATAATGGCTGTTCTTCGGAAATATTGTTTGAATCATCAAACGAAGCAACAATCTCACCTGGAGGTGAAATTATATCGTATGCAGTAACGACTGATTCGACAAGGGTTTCCATAGGAACGTCGCGAGGAAGAGATGAATAGACTAATTTTCCACTTGTCCAAATTTCATAAAATGGTCGAAACTTTGCGTCCTCTGATACTGGAATGTTTGGAACACCTGTCAGGATAAGTTTTCTCACGCGCAGAGATGTTGCGGGAAGTTTTGGGATTCCGTCACCATTTGTTAGTAAGTCAAAAAAGTAATTCAAATACCGTTTTTGGCTTGGTAAAATGGAATCATTTTCATCAATCTTTAAACCCCGACAAACGTCAATTAAGGCATCAACTGGATGACTGCATGCACCGCACCATGCTTGATAACATGCTATCAAGACTGCCGATCGTGAGTATCCTGGGAAACAATGCACGATAACCATATTGTTTTGGTTTCGACTCTTCCATTGATGAATTTGCAAACAAAGTCGACACAAAACATCCAATGGCGGCGATGGTAGTCCTCTGAAATTGACCGTTATCACATGTCCTGGCATTTTGTCATAATCATAAGTTCGTTCCGACATGTTGATAATCATTATTGAATCCTCGTTATATCGAGATCGCAATGTTGCGGAAATCGAATCAACCGTCTTTTCTGATGGACAATCGATAGACACGAAACCCGGTATCGCTTCCCGAATTAGAGACTGTGTAGGATCTGTGACCGTCTTGTACTCATTTTTTATGGCTTCGACAGTCTAGGAAATATAGTCTTCATGTTAAGTGCATTTTTGACTTACATCATTTACGGACTGCGACATTTTCTGGACCCAGTCTTCCTCTTTCATTTTATCTGCAAGAACAGTGGCCTTGTCCGCCACTTGCTTCATTAACTCCTCTCCTTTGGCAAAGATGGAAGAAAGGGACTTCATTTATCTCAATAGGACAATTCTTCAGGTGAAAGGAAAAACTAGGAAGGAAAGTTTCGTATCAACAAGTTTTTTGGAATTTGTCTCCCAATAAAGGACGAAAGCCTACAGCGTAGGGACTTATACAAGGCCCTGTATGCCTCGGTTCGCATGTAAGCAGCGGTGGCTGCGATACTGGTACCCTACCGGAAGCTAAACGAGCACGAACCGGAATGAGGATCACGTAGATGGAACTAGTAATCAAAAGCGACCTTTTGGACCCTCTTAGAATAGCAACATGGTACGTGCAACGATATTTAACGCCAAAAAGGTCCAAAAAGCCTTCAAGGTCGGATTGCAACCCTGAAATCCGATTATGACTGTACTTAGGCGCCTTCTTCCTCATTCGATTGCAAATGTATCTCTGCCTGGACACAGTGCTCAGTTGTTGATACAAAGCCCAAACTAAACGGAGATTCAATGGCCAGAGAACGTTGTGACATAAAATCGTCTCAATTCGCTCACCTTTCGGGCTGTCTGGGAAGTGGAATATGACCGAAAAGTCCCCAAAGGTGCGTTCTTTGAATCGGTTTTCCATGGCGTGGACTGTATTACCAGAGAAGACGATTCTACAGACTTCTATCGCGATTCAAAGCTGTACGTTGGACTCCGAGATGAGAGCTGGTTTTCTCGCGTACGTTTCGCTCTTACGAGGGCCAGATTCTCCTAAATACATGTGCCCCGCGACTTCTAGTGACGTGTTCACCAACCGCGTTGAAAAAAAATTGCAGCATGCGTTAGTTTCATGCGTTACATTATTCCGTCGGCTTTTGTGCATCCTTCCACAAACCACGCTTTCGTGTTTCGCTTTGGGCGTTGAACTTGAGATCGCGATCACCTCTTTGGTACAGGTCAAAGTTTGTCCTTGGGTATTCGAAAGATATTTGATATTCGTGTGCTTGTTCACCGGCTATATATAAGCCCATTTGATTGACGAGTCCCTCATTTCTAGTGTTCAATATGTGGTTCTAACGATTGCATTTGACGGACATCCGACGAAACGAAGTTTCCCATACCAATACAGCGGATTCTACCGACAGTGCACGACTTCTGA
>Ga0214917_10005430_pt1 | contig 13600 bp, 20 predicted proteins | sample LL_1208_BB_MetaG_FD_177983 | JGI IMG/M metagenome (GOLD analysis project Ga0214917, IMG submission 177983) | Freshwater microbial communities from Lake Lanier, Atlanta, Georgia, United States - LL_1208_BB | ecosystem: Environmental > Aquatic > Freshwater > Lake | place: USA: Georgia | collected... | reverse complement strand
TCTGTAGTGCTTGCACTGTATGTGCTGCTGGAATGTATCGGTCTACTGTATGCACAGCGCTAGCAAACACTGGATGTGTCTCTTGTGTAGCGGGGTCCACTTATAGCACTGTGACGAATGCGGCCTCTTGTACTGCCTGTAGCACGTGTGCAGCTGGAACCTATGCATCCACTGCTTGCACTGTAACGGTGAATAGAGGGTGCACTGCTTGTTTAGCTGGGTCCACGTTTAGCACCACAACCAATGCGGCTTCGTGTACAGCTTGTGCTGTATGTGCTGCTGGAACAAAACGATCTACTTTATGCACGGTTACAGCCAATACAGGTTGCACTGCTTGTGTAGCGGGATCCACGTATAGCATAACAACTAATGCGGCCACTTGCACCGCTTGCACAGTATGTCTAGCAAATGAAATACAGACAGCAGCGTGCACTCCAACCTCCAATACTGTTTGTGTTTTAGCATCAACGAGTCCCACCCAAACAATGTCACAAACCCCTACTCGTTCTATAACAGCAACACAGACCTCTACTCGTTCAACAACAGCAACACAGACATCGTCTAAGACTATAACACCATCAAAAAGTCCAATTCTTCTAAGTGCAACACAGACACAGACGCCTTCTAACTCTGGAACGAATACAATTACCCAGACAAAGACACAGACACCATCCAACACTGCTTCTAACACTATTACACAGTCAGGGACACAGACATCATCTGTTTCTGCCTCTAACACTATGACCCAAACAAAGACACAAATACCATCTAATACAGCTTCTAATACAATTACACAGTCAGGGACACAGACACCCTCTAATACAGCTTCTAATACTATTACCAAGTCAGGCACTATCACGCCATCTAATACAGCCTCTAATACGATTACCCAATCAGGAACACAGACACCCTCTAATACCGCCTCAAATACAATTACACAGTCAGGGACACAAACACCATCAAATACAGCCTCTAATACGATTACGAAGACAGGAACACAGACAGGATCTGTTACTGCCTCTAATACAATTAGCCAATCAGGAACACAAACACCCTCTAATACAGCATCTAATACAATCACTAAGACAGGAACACAAACGCCCTCTAATACCGCCTCCAATACAATTACACAGTCGGGCACACAAACACCATCAAATACAGCCTCTAATACGATTACGAAGACAGGAACACAGACAGGATCTGTTACTGCCTCTAATACAATTAGCCAAACAGGCACGCAGACACCCTCTAACACTGGATCAAATACGATCACTAAGACAGGAACACAAACCCCATCTAATACAGCATCTAATACAATTACCCAATCAGGCACACAAACACCATCTAATACAGCCTCTAATACAATGACGAAGTCTGGAACACAAACCTCATCTAATACTGCTTCTAATACAATTAGCCAAACAAGCACGCAGACACCCTCTAATACAGCATCTAATACAATTACTAAGACAGGAACACAAACGCCCTCTAATACAGCATCTAATACAATTACAAAGTCAGGAACACAGACCCCCTCTAATACAGCATCTAATACGATGACGAAGTCAGGAACACAAACCCCCTCTAATACAGCATCTAATACAATTAGCCAAACAAGCACGCAGACACCCTCTAATACAGCATCTAATACAATTACTAAGTCAGGGACACAAACCCCATCTAATACAGCATCTAATACAATTACACAGTCAGGAACACAGACCCCCTCTAATACAGCCTCTAATACGATGACGAAGTCTGGAACACAAACCCCCTCTAATACAGCATCTAATACAATTAGCCAAACAGGAACACAGACCCCAACCAATACGCCAACAAATACAGTTACTAAAACACCATCAAATACAGCCTCCAATACGATTACTCAGACCCAGACACAGACACCGTCTAATACGGCCTCTAATACTGTTACGCAGACAAAAACACAAACACCATCCAATACAGCCTCCAATACGATTACACAGACAAAAACACAGACTCCCTCTAATACAGCATCAAATACTGGAACGCAGACCCAAACGCAGACTCCATCTAATACAGCATCAAATACGATTACACAAACCCAGACGCAGACACCGTCCAATACAGCATCAAATACGATCACACAGACCCAGACTCAGACACCATCCAATACAGCATCTAATACGATTACACAGACCCAGACGCAGACGCCATCTAATACAGCCTCCAATACAATTACCCAGACTGCAACACAAACAATAACACGAACAGTCACACGAACGATGACATCCTCCCGAACAGCGAGTAAGACTATTACACCCTCCAATACACCCTCCAATACGATCACTAATACTGGAACGCCAAGTAATACAAAATCTCCTTCCAAAACCCCCTCCAATACACGATCAGGCACTGTTACTCAAACGGCTTCTGCTCACATTACACCCTCCAATACATTTACAAGCAGTCAGACAGCCTCTGTAAGTGCAACCTATACTGGCACCCCTACAAAAACGGTCACACGGTCAGGAACTCAGACACAGACACCCTCCAATACAAACACACAGTCAGGCACTCAGACACCTTCTAATACACACACTCAAACACAGTCTGGAACAGCCTCTGTTTCAGCCACTCTGACCCCCACCAATACACAGAGTCCTTCCGTCACTGCATCGTTTACGACTAGTGCATCCCAAACTATTACACGAACTATTTCAGGCACACCGACAAATACGGTCACACAGACAAATACACCCTCAAATACACCTTCTAATACCGGTTCTTCTACACAAACCCCTTCTAATACAAATACACCCTCTAAAACACGAACAGGATCTGGGTCTGGGTCAGGAACTGGAACCCAGACTTCTACGCCAACACAGACTATAACGGGCACATTTTCCAATACACCCAGTATGTCTCCAACACCTGCTATTACCAGTTCGGGCACAGCCTCCACCACACTTTCTCTCAGTAGCACCGCAACTGCTACAGGCACGCCTAGTAAAACGGGATCAGGAACAGGAACTCCTAGTCAGACCTCATCACAAACACAGACTAGCACGGCCACCAATACTGAAACTGGAACAGGGACTGGATCAGGCACAGGGACTGGCACTTATACTAGATCAGGCACACAGAGCCAAACGGGAACTGGCACCGGCACACAGACTTCTACTCCATCCATTAGCTATTCTCAAACACCGAGTCAGTCAGGAACTGGATCTGGAACAGGCACAAGCACAATGACGGGTTCAGGAACAGGCTCACAAACACCAACAGGATCTGGAACTTGGTCTGGAACCGGCTCAGGAACACCATCATTGACTGGCACAGCCTCTGTAAGTGGAACATCTGGCCTAACACCCTCTGTAACACAGACCGGTTCCTTCAGTGTGACGGGTTCAGGAACTCAAACACCCACAAATACTGCATCCACGTCTGGGACCAGAAGCCAGACACGTTCAGGAACCGTTACAAGAACAATTACAAGAACCGCCACCTCCTCCCAAACGCCTACCTCCTCTGAAACGGGCACTCCCTCTCAAACACAAACTTCCAGTCCCACTACAACGCCCAGCTTCACTGGATCTGGCACAGGAACTGGCACTGGATCTGGGACAGGATCTGGGACAGGATCCGTGTCTGGAACAATGACATCCAGCCATACAATCACACAGACGCCCTCTAATACGAATACGCAGACACAGACAGGAACTGGAACCGGCACTGGAACTGCAAGCCTAACCGGCACAAAAACAGCCTCTAATACCCCCTCCGTGACACCCTCTAAATCCGGCACGGGCCTCATCACTTCTTCGCAGACAGCATCTCAGACTGTTAGTCCCAGTAATACACCATCAAACACGGGAACTGGGTCTGGAACTGGCTTTATAACGGCGAGTCAAACAGCCAGTAGCACTGGAACAAAAACCGTCACAGCCTCCGTTACAGCCTCTAATTCTGTGTCACCCTCGAATACTGCATCACTGACTGGCACAGTTACACAAACCATTACGAAAACAACAAGTTCCTCTGCATCTTCCACGCAGACCCCCTCCTTTACGATCACTGCCTCCAATACAGCAAGTATGTCGCAGACGGCCTCCACATCTACAACGGCCTCCCAGACAACGACTGCCTCTAATACTGGAACTTTTTCAGCTACGCAAACAGCCTCTCGCTCCTCAACAAAAACCCCCTCCAATACGCAAACATCCTCAATGACCGCCACATCCAGTCGCACGGCCTATCAAACTGAATCCAATACAATCACCCAGACACTGACAGGGTCTGGTTCAGGCACTTTAACGCCCACTGTCTCCACAACCAATACCTTGACAGCCAGTCAGAGCGGCACGGGCTCCACGACCATTTCTTTAAGTCCTTCTGGAACGCCATCGGGCACGGCCTCGAGGACAGGCTCGGGATCTAGGACAGCCGCTGTAACAGCCTCTGTGACCGCAAATCCCACACAGAGTCTCGCAAGTCGCACAGGGACGGGCTCAGCTTCTTTAAGTCCTCCTATGACAATCACGGGCACCGGCTCCGGCACAGGCACAACCACTTGGACGCTTACGGCGAGCCCGACGATCACGCAGAGCGGCACAGGATCTGGAACTGGAACCGGCACAGCGACCCAGACAACCTCTCAGACCGGCACGGCCTCTACGACGGCCTCCAACACCTTTAGTCCCACGAAAAGTGTGTCACCGACCGTAACGGGAGTTCCGACCGCGCTTGGAACACCCCTTGGAACTGGATCCCAGACTGGCTCCCAGACCGGCACAGCCAGCAATTCGGAATCTGGATCTGGAACTCCAGCGAACACTCCGTCCGTCTCTGGAACAGGAAGTGGAACGCAGTCCAGATCGGAGACCAGAACTGGCTCCGCAACTAGAACCGGGACTCGATCGCAGTCAGGAACGACCTCTCAGACGGCCTCTACCACTACTACGCTCACAAACTCTGGAACCGAGTCTGCATCCGTGACAGCCAGTCAAACAGTCACCTCCTCTCTTACAGGAACCCAGACACCCTCCTATACACCCTCTACATCTGCCACGGCCTCTGTTTCCGCCGCAAATACCTTGTCTCAGACCGGAACACCTTCTGTAACGGGATCAATGTCAAGAACAGCCAGCCGCACGGCAACACAATCCGGGACTAGAACTGCGAGTCAGACGCCCAGCTCACTTCCAACGCCCTCCAATACGGGATCCGTAGGTGCCAGTCCCAGTTCCACAATGACGAACAGTGGGTCAGGAACAGGCTCCTATTCTGGGACTGTGTCCGGGACAGGATCTGGAACGACAACCATTACCCTGTCAGGAACAGGAACGGCCTCTTGGTCTTCTTCGCAGACTGCGACAAGTAGTGTGTCCCCGCCTATTACACCCACTCTCACTCCTACCGTGACGAATACGGGATCAAGGACGGCCACAAAATCCGCAACAGTATCTGGCACAAGCAATAAAACGCCCACGAATACTGCATCAATGACCATTACTAGCACAGGCAGGGATACACCCTCTGTGACGGCCAATCCGACCTATAGCCCCACAAATACGATGTCAGTAACCATCACAGGAACCATTACAATCTCCCAGACACCCTCTAATACCCCCACAAGAAGCCGGACACCGAGCAATACGGCTTCTTCATCCTGGACACCCTCTCAAACGATCACTCCCTCGGAGACTAAGACCGGATCTGGGTCTGGAACACCAACTGTCTCCGGTTCTGGCCAGGCGACGCCAGCCACTACACCCTCCATAACGGGATCTAGGACTGTCACACAGTCCTCTACGGCCAGTCGCTCATCAACAGCCTCTTCCTCCGGATCTAATGATGCAACACAGGCTGTGACACCTTCCGGAACAGTATTACCTTCTGGAACAGCCACACGATCTACAACACAGAGTTCTACAGTCACACGCACCTCCACACAGACGAACAGTGTGACACAGACTGGCTCTGGATCTGTGACCATTTCAGGAACGCCCTCGCCCTCAGCCACAGCCTCAGATCGGAGCACAGGCACCCCGACAGTCACCTCCTCAGGAAGTCGCACAAGTAGCCGCACTGGAACTGTGACCTCCAGTTCCACATCCACAAGTACACAGACAGCCTCTGAAACAATCACCCAAACTCCCAGTCGCACCGCCAGTCGCTCTAGCACAGCCTCTCTTACAGCCACCCAGACAGTCTCGGGCACAGCCTGGTCTCAGACAAGCACAACGACCCTGACGGCCACGCCCTCCAATACGCCCTCCAATACACCCTCTGCACTTGCCACCGTATCCAATACAGTCACAGGAACACGAACAGGATCTGGAACTGTCACAGGCTCGGGGACCGGAACTGCCACTAACACTGTGACGCCCTCCAACACAGCCTCACAGACTGGAACTCCCTCCGTTACAGCTCCCGTAACCGGAACACCGACCGGAACCGGCACAGGAACAGGAACACCCTCTCAGACAGCGCCAGTGACTGTGACTCCCTCCATCACAGCCGAGATCACAAGAACTCCCTCTGTAACGGCTTGGCCAACCCTTACAGCCAGCAAAACATACACCTATTCGTTCACCTCCAGCAATACTGCTACGCCTACCGTCACAGCATCCTTCACTGCAACTGGCTCAGGATCAGGAACGGCCGCTGTAACCAGTTCTCAGACTAGCACGGGCACTGGCACTGGCACACCAACCCTCACTATCACCGGAACAATGACACCGACGCAGACCATCACAAATACGCCGACTATTACGAGCTCTGAGAGCGGAACTGTTACGAGTAGTATGACAAGCACGCCCTCTAATACGGCCTCTATTACCGCATCACAGACACCCACAGAAACGGCATCCAGGACGGTAAGTCCCTCTACTACGGCCTCCAATACGCCCTCCCATACGCCTAGCAATACAATGTCTAATACGATTACATCCTCCGTAACAGCCCCTATTACAAGATCTCCTTCTGCAACAATTACTAAGACCATTACACCTACAAAGACGACCACAGGGACAATGTCCGTGGGGGCAACCCCTTCCAAGACGATCCCTCCGCCATCTACCACACCTTCAGGCACAGGATCTATCCGTGTCTCCAAATCCACGACTGCTCAGCCTAGTATATAAATGAATGTATAATAGCTATTTTTAGATATAATATACCTAAAAATAACATATGTATTGAAAAATCTATTTAGAGTTTGCTCTTGCGACTTGATTTTTTCAAGTGTTTACGTGCTTTCTTTTTGGACCTCTTAATCTTGCGACGACGACCACCACTAGATGCAAAGGGCGGTAATATATGTGTTTGTGCTACGGATGCAGCAATGCCTGCCGCTCTTGCAGCTGGTTTTGCTGCTGCAGAACCAGTTGGACTTCCATTTGGAGGATTTGCCATTGCATCGCGATATGCACGACGAAATGCAATCTGCTTGGATTCTGATAAATTTATTTCTCCACGACGATATTTACCTAGTTGTTCAGTCAATCGTTGTCTTTCCGTAAGTTTTGCTTGTATAAATCTATTTTCATTATCTATTCTTTGTTTATACATCTCAATTAAAGATCTATAACGAGCAATCTTCTGATTCCCAGTCGTCTCGTGACGCGTAGCACGAGCTATTTTTCTTTCCGTAATAGCAATACGATCTGTTACTTCTTCTGGGCGAACAGGTTCTTCCATATCTATATATTGATACTAAAATTAGTATCAATATAAAGCCGCAGAAAATGATACATTTATTAAGATTTGCTATATTACCTGCGTATGGGGCCTATTTGGAGCGTAATATCATTGTCTCCATTGGCAGTTTGCAGCATACTTGTAAGATTGGGAACTGAAATGTCCTTGCTAGATACCGGGAAAGTAGGAAAGGAGTCAGGCACCAGAGTGCCGAGAAGTGAGACAACCACCGCACCTCCGATGAAATCCTGGGCAAATGCAATAGGCTTGTGTTCCTTTTCTTGGTATTTGGAGGCGATGAAGGACAGAATCATAAACGCAATGCCGCCCACAAAGATCCAGGGCAACCACGCAGGCATTATTGAGTAGGGCTGGAAAAAAGTCGGCTTAGCTTAGCACGTCGTAATCCGCAGAATCCATTGCCAAGGGCTCATTATTAATCGGATTGAGATCCTCTATATCCCCGAGGTCCAGAGGTGTTCCGGCGTCTTCCAAAATCTCTAAACCTCCTCCGATCTCATCCGTAGAAGACTCTCGGAGAATATCCGAACCATTCTCATTCTCAGAATCAAAGAAGGAGTTGTATTCTGCAAATCCAACTCGGGGTTGATTGCCGGTGTCTATCCGGATAAGGGGTGGCTCTGAGGAAGGAATAATCACTTCGTTCTTTGGTTTCTCCTCCATCTTCAGTTCTTCCTTTGGTTCCTCCTTTGGTTCCTCAACCTTCACCTCCTCCGCCTTCGCCTCCTCCACCTTTGGCTCCTCAACCTTCACCTCCTCAACCTTCACCTCCTCCGCCTTCGCCTCCTCCGCCTTCGCCTCTTCCACTTTGGACTCCTCTGGCTTCGCCTCTTCCTCTTCCTTCTCTGCCTTCTCTGCCTTCTCCTCTTCCGCCTCCTCCTTGTCATCGTCCATAGAGACAAAGTCGCGCAGAATACTCTTCACCGGAACCATCGCCCGGACCGCCTGCAAGATCCCCTCACCGAGCAGCGTCTCAATGGACCGATAGTTCTGCTGCTTCTCGATTGCCGGAATGCCTTCTCGGAACAGAAAGCTAGATCCCCAGAGGAGCTTGGAAGTCTCACAGAGCACCTTGAACAGAAAGTGCTCCACCTTGGGCACCGTAATCTGCACCTTCTTCTGCTTATTGCTGACCCGAATGGCTGTAAGGACCTTCGTGTGGGCAATGAAGACCGCTGTCAGCAAATCCTCCAGATAGTCACAGCCACAGCTGGACTGAATCTGCCCAATCTCCGTATTCACCTTCTCCATATTCCATTCCGGAATGTCATTTAAGAACGTCTGAAAGTGCCACAAGAGCTTTTTGGGATCATTGGTCTTCACAGACTCCTCTCGGGCCTTTTCCAGAATGGTCAAATAGAACTGGAAATACGAGGGAATCAGAATTCCACAGAGCTGTTTCGTATATTCAGAACGCGCATCGGAATATACGCCGGCAATAGAGTCACCCATTCTTATCACTCGCCCGTCATTCCTTTACACTAGACAACCGCACCCAGAAAGGCCCAGAGAGATCCTGATGCCTCCAGGCATTCACCGTAGGGTCCAAGAAGCGCTGGCTTTCTGTCCAGAACCGACTGAAGAAGTGTTCCTGGGTGGAACCCCTGAGACTGATAGGATGGAATCTTGTCTGACTGCAGTCGATCGGCAGCCGCAGCCCTCTCCTCTTTCCGTTTTCGAATCACCTGCTGCCAGATGCCCGGCTCATAGATCTGCAAATGAATACACTGATTCACTCGGCGAAAACTGTATTCATCCGGATGGAGATATTCAAAAATGCTCAGAATATCAATGGATGCGAAGCGCGCCCGAATCCATTCTTCCAACCCCTCCTTGGTCGGAGGGCGGATCCGCTGAATATAGCAGCGACTCCGAATGGGTTCCTGGAGCTTTCCCGGATCACGACATTCCAGAATAAATTGCACATCCGCCGAATGCGTCTCCAGGATTCGGCGGAGAAAGGCCTGGGCCTCGGGCGTCAAATCATCGGCGCCTTCTAGCCAGAGAATCGTTCTCTCTCTTCGTCGTCCCCAGATGTGAAGCTTCTGCCGCCCCTCCCTCAAGGTGCGATCCTTTCGACACGAACAGGTAAGCAGTTGCTTTCGCTGGTCCTTGGCATATTGCTGAATCCAATGGCTCTTACCGGAGCCCGCCGGCCCGGCCACAATAATTGGTGTCTGGTCTGACTGCATTTGTCCTTAGTAAGGCCGTCAGGTTTAGGTTCTAAGAACCTAAGTAAATTCCACGAAATCTAGTTAGACGATGGACCCCTTCAAGGATCTGCCGAAATCCATTCTATGGATTACCCTAATCAATCACGGATATGCCGATTATACGAAGAACTTTTTGGTCGCAATGGAAAAGGCCGGCATCTCCATAAAACTAGTGGTCTACTGCACAGACAAGGAGAGTATGGAGGCAATTAAGCCACTAAAGAACTGCATCTGCCTGGATGCCAAGCCCTTCTTGAAATACGAACTCCCTGGGGACTTAAAGGAATGGGCAAACACGGATTATAAGCGGATCACCTTTGCCAAGTTGGACGCGATCTATCATACGCTGAAGACAACGCGACTCGCAGGATTTGAGTCGGTCGGATTCATAGACACGGACATTATCCTATTGAAAGATCCAACGCCGATTTTCTTGGATCGGATGCAGAAAAATAAGCGCATATCCGTGTTTAGCCAGTGCGATGAGAATCGCGAGACGTGCACGAATCCTGCGGCCTGTCCAACCCTTTGCACGGGTGTGATTGTGTTCCGAAATATTCGGGAGAACTATCGGCTTTTTTTATACACGGAGGAGGATATTGCGACCTATATGTGTGATCAGCATTTCCTGTTGCATAACTTGAGAAAACACGCTATGACGTGTATGACACTTGAAAAGAATGTGCTATTGAACGGTTCTTGGCCAGGAGTTAAGACGGAGACGCCCCTTGTTCTGCCGAAGTCGGCGGCCCTGATTCACTTTAATTGGATGGTGGGACACGATAAGATGGCGAATATGAAGCGGCTTGGAATGTGGTATATCTAGCCGCACAATCTAAACAAATGCGTCTATATATTGTATATATGGACATATTTGAACCCTTTCGGAAGGATTCGGGAATTGTATATCCCCCCTTTTCCCAAGGATATTATGAGAAGTATTTCTATAACTTTATGAAGAGTCATCCAAAATGGGCAGAACGCTATATCCCGGTGTTCTGGACGGAAAATCAGATCCCCGCTTTGACCCGAGAAATGCACGAGACCCGTCAGGCCGCCGTGGATACTCTCAAAAAGGATCTGCTCTATTTCACGGTAGTCCAACACGATGATGGGATTATGGCCACGCGTCTTCCCAAGACTGTTGTATTTGGCCTCGGTGGGATTGGACATATTCCCTTACCACTCACCTATGAGAATCCAGAACTATTTAAAGAGTTCCGTGATCGCCCTAAGACGCTATTCTGCAGTTTCGTGGGATCCCTGACGCATCCGTGCCGAATTCAGGCCATTAAACAGCTCCACAATAAGCCCAATATTGTGTTGAAGGCCCAGGCGTGGGCCGAGAAGGTGCCTGAGGAGAATCAAAAGGCGTTCCTGGATATTACAAGCAGAAGCCGATTTACCTTGGCACCTCGTGGCTATGGCAAATCCTCTTTTCGTATGTATGAGGCGTTCAATCTGAGATCCGTGCCTGTCTATGTGTATGATGAGCCTTGGTTGCCCTACACTGAGATTTTGGATTGGAAAAAAATGGCAGTTTTGGTTCACGTCAGTGAGCTTCCCACCCTTTATGAAACCCTTCTGAAAATCACGGACAGGGATGTCGAAGAGATGTTGGCATACTATGATCAGCACAAAGAGCTCTTTACGTATCGGGGAATGTCAGAATATGTGCTCAGAAAAATGGAGACCCTATAGTAGTATGAGCGCTAAAACGCCGAAACAAAAAAAGATCCGAGTAAAATTATTAAAAGGTCACGAAGTAAGTATATATGAGCCACAAAGTATACAAGAACTATGTAAACTTAGTGATGGTTTTTTAGCATCTAGAGGTAATGGGGATAGAAATATACGTATTTGGGACATTACTACAGGAAAATGTATTCAAATAATTGATACAGGTATTACTGTAGATAATAATGGAAATATCAAAACTATGGCTCATATCAGTTCTGAAACAAGTCCGAATCTTATAGCATTTATAAAACAAGTTACGGATCGGTTAAGTGGTAGTTATAATGAAATAGGAATATGTAATTATATAACGGGAGAGATGATTGATCAGAATCCTAATGCAACTATAAGATCTCGTATACCAATGGATCATAGTATTATAGCGATTCAAGAAATATGCGGATTTAATGCAAATATAGCATTTGTGGTGTATTCACAATCGTATCGTTACTATATATTTATATGGAACACAGATATAGGTGATTATGTAAATACCATTCAACTTCAGGACATATCTGAACCACGCTGTTTATGTTCAGTAGGTGCTAATCTTTTAGCATTTATAGATTTTTTTGGTTTAAGTATTTATATACTTAATTGGGAAAATGGAGTTCTTAGGACTATCGATACTACGTTTACACATCCATCATATTATCTTAAATATATTGGAAATGGAACACTTCTTGTGGCAGGTAGGGAAGATAATATAGAGATTATAAATATAGATACATCAGATATATTGCATAGTTTAGACCGTTCTCTATTTGGTAGTTTTAGTAGTATTTGTCATTTAATGAATAATTATATTGCATTATATTCGGTAGACAAAATAAATATCTGGAATGTTGACACAAATAAAATGGTAAATACACTTACAGTAGATATTAAAGCAACGAATAGCCCAGCACTCACCTATTTGGGGGATAATTGCATTGCGATTGCAGGATATATAAAAGGAGGTAGAAAAAAACATGAACCTGTGATTCAGATTATAGATACAGATAATAAATATTTAGATGTAATATTTTCACAGTTTGTGAGAGGAACTGGCAAACCAATTATTATACCAGGAAAACGAAAGAAAAATGAACCGAAAGTTATACCTCCATTACCAACAGATCCTCTAAAAATAATATATAGTTTCCTAAAAGAAAATCCAATTGTGCCAAAAGAGAGTCCAAAAAAGAAATCATTATCGCCAATAAAAGCATCCAGTTCTTCTGAATCACCCCCCTATATGGGCGAAGCGAATTATGAAAAACGCACAGCCTATTTTCTTGAACAATTAGCAAAGGGCGAACATCCTCTTCAAAAAGCAGCAAAAGACGCTCTTCGAAAACGTTCGCCATATGTATCACCCGTATCAGAAGAAAAGAAAGTCGTTAAACCTCATATAGTGGACATCGCAAATGCAAATATAGATCCTAAGACCCAGACACGAAGAAAACGAAAGATGTATAAAAAACTTCAAGAAATACAAGAAGCAAAAGACAAGCTAGCAAAATTATATAGTCGGAAATTAGAAAAAGAAAAGAATATATTGTATCGTAAAATTGCTACTAATGCAGGTGTTAAACAATTAACACAAGATAAAAAGAAAATTATTGAAAATGCAATTGAAAAAGCATCTGTGAGTGGTAAAGTGAATGAAGAGGATTTAATTGAAAAACTTCAAGACGATTTATATACACGATTGCGAAAACGTGCTGGATTGAAAACATTACATCATACTAAAAGGAGGCTTATTAATAATGCGGTAAACAGGGCCTCTGTAAGTGGTGAAGTAGATGAAGATGATTTAGTTCGTATATTAAAAATACCTGTTGATCAAAAAATACCCTTCCCAAAGCCAAGAGTTAAACTCCCAGCTAGAAAGACAGCTACTAAAAAAGCGAATAAAACTGTTAAAATACCTACTAAAAAACCGAGTAAATCTGCTAAAAAAC
>Ga0214917_10005429_pt1 | contig 13601 bp, 7 predicted proteins | sample LL_1208_BB_MetaG_FD_177983 | JGI IMG/M metagenome (GOLD analysis project Ga0214917, IMG submission 177983) | Freshwater microbial communities from Lake Lanier, Atlanta, Georgia, United States - LL_1208_BB | ecosystem: Environmental > Aquatic > Freshwater > Lake | place: USA: Georgia | collected... | reverse complement strand
TTTTAAGTAACGATAAATTTGGTAATAATGTTCCTAGATATTTAGAAGAATCATTCAATGTAATTTGTTATATTGCAAATCAATATTTAAGTGAAAGTGTTCATAAGATTGAAGATGCTGATGATAAATTATTAATTCAAAATTATTTAGGTTTACATGATTTTAACTTTAATGAGTATTTATATGCTAATAAAATTATTTCTAAATTAGATGTTTATGAAAATTATATTGATAATATAATTGAAGATATTGTGAATACCATTGAAAATGAAGAAAATAAATTAGATAAAAAAATTAAAGTATTGAATCCAGGTAAGACAAGAGATAATTTAGTTGATTTGAAAAGTAAATTTATAAGAGAAAAAACAGCATATACTTCTTTGATGGAGAGTGATAACAAAATGGTTGAACAAACATTAGATGAAAATAAAATTATTAACAGATATTATTCATTACATGAACATCCTATTGTTTTATCAAAAATTTTAACTAAATTAATTAGATCTGATTCATTACAAAACTCTTGTGATATCTTAACATTAAGAAGCTTAAACAATGAAATAGGTCTATTTACAGATAAAAACAGACCACCTCTAGCTGAACAATTAAAACCAGTAAGTAAATTTTATGAACATACAAATAAGATATCATCAATCTATTTTGAATTTGGTAAATATTGTGACAATAATAAAGTCCTAGCTTTTGTAAGAGAGTTATTAATTTTCAATACTTCAACATTCCTAATCACATCATATTATAATTTATTAGAAAAGGTATTAAGGTTATATTTCAAATCAATATCTCCTAATGATGATGCAAATACAATTCATTCTAAAGTATCATATTGTTTAAATAATGACTTATTGAAAGGAAGAAAAAATATAACAAATATATTACATTATGAAATAGCTGAAAAGATGGTATTAAATAGTGTTCAATTATTCAACAATCAACAAGAAGAATTTGCTTTTACACAACAATCTACAAAAGAATTATTAGATAGTGTAACTGATTTATTAACAGTAAATCCTGTATTAACTATTCCTGCAGATTCACCTTTAATGAGAACTACTATTAAAGAAATTAATTCATATTTTGATACATTTACTGGTAAAACAATATTAAATTGGATGGTAGTTATTGAAAATGTATTCAAATTCAATATTAACCAAGGAAGAATAGTACAAAGTATTGATAAGTTATTAAATTAAATTATTTTATTCTAATGCAAACTCTTTCATTGTTTGTAAATAATTTGTTTTCTTTGAATTTACACCTGTATTTCTAGGAAAGTTGACTAATTCAGTAATTTTTAATGTAAAACTATGATCTATGTTTCTAAAATCTGGTAATGAACCATCGCTATAAGTTATCTTAATTTTTAATTCATTCAATGTAGGAACAGGAAAATCAAATTCTAATGGATAATTTATAAAAGTATTGTATAAAATATCACCAGGAAGACCAGACATTAAAATTTTAGCAAAACAAGGTAATTCAGCTGAATTATTATTTACCAATTCAAAATCATTTATATATAATAAAAAGTAATTATTACTACCAGTTAAATTTAATAACAAGTTAGTTGTTACTAAATTTCCTACTGTATTTAATCTAGTATCGTTAATATAATCATCAAAGTTAGAAATAATACTATTATATGGTGTTATTGCATTTTGACTTCCTGTATTTCTAAAACCTAATATATTACCTATAGTATCGGGATAATTGAATAATAAACTTACACGTGATCTTGTTTTTACCGTAGTTGCACCACCACCATTACCCGAGTATGTAGCAGTTAAATCACTTGTTGCAGATAATTGTGTTACAGTACCTAATAAAACTGTATATGTACTAGTGCTTTTGTTAACTTCATATACTTCATGAGTTGTGTTTAAACTGGTTGCAGGAATGACACCAATAGCTGTTGCTCCTTGAATAGTAATTGCGTCTTTTAATTCTACTAAATTGTTAAGTTGTCTTATTGTCAATCTTAAATATTTAATTGAGTTAATAGTTACTACATCTACTTTTAATGAATTTGGAATACTTTCAGTTTTGAATGCAGAAAATTTAACTTCTTGTGTAAAAGCATTGAAATCAATTGTAAAATTATTTAATAATTTATTTTCTTGTGTTGATTTAATTCTTTCCACTTGATTCATTTTTGTTTGTAATAATGATAATAAACTTGTACCATCATAGTTTCCTTCAGGTATCTCGGTGCTATATATATAATTACCATCATCAAATTGTTTCCAATAAATTTTATTATTTTTATTTTTTCCATTTGACTTTACTAAATAATCAATAAATGGAAATTCAGTGCTTACTAATTCTATTCTCACAACATTATTAAAATTCTTTTTAAGTTTTACTAAATAATTATTAGCATCTGGATAACCCTCTTCTGTTTTAGTTATCTTCATTATTTGAATTTTATTACCTCCAGAAACTCCATCAGTTAAAGCTAAATAACTTGATTTAATTGTAAATGTATTTGAATTAATAACTTCATAAACTTGTTGAAACCCTTGTAATCTTTCATAGTTAACAGGATAATCTGCATTTATACCATTCAATGGTATTCCATTAATATCAGTAAATGATATCTTTAAGAAATCAGTAATTTCTAATGAGGTCTTATCTAAAGAATAATAATCGAATGGTAATTCAATAAAAATATAGTCAGAATTTAATTCAGAAGCTTTTTTTACATTTAAACCATTTAATACATTATCAGGTATTGATTTAATGTTATCTGCTATTGATGGTAAAACTATGTTAAATGTTCCAACAATTGAATTTAAAGGGATATTTTCATATAATGTTTTATCGCCAATAGCTTCTTTATCTACTACAGAAATAGATACTTGAACTTTATTTAATAAATTAACATAATCAGTTGTATAATAATGTTTTATTTTAATTGCAGCATAATTAAAATTATTAAATAAAAATATATTACCACTTACAACATAATTATATCCAGTTACATTTTGTATTATAATTTGATCATTTACTTCAAGTCCATGATTTGGATAATTAATAGTTATAATTTGAGAATTAGCTTCTACTTTTATTGGGTCTTTAGGTAAATAATTAATTGATGAAGTATAAATATTTTTAGGATTTTTTATTCTAAAACTACTATCAACATTAATTAATGAAACTTTCAAGTTTTCTTTTTTATAAAACTTGTCATAATCTTCGGATAGTTTATCTCTAATTAATTTATTATTTTTTTCTAAAGCTTCTTTTTCTAGATTTATTTCCATTAAAAGATAGTATTAATTATTTTTTATATCTTTTATGTAAAAGTATGATAATTTTGGGTTTTAATATATTGATTTAGCCAAAAAAATTGATTAAATTACTTAAAGAAATATTAATATTAAAGTTTCAATGTCAAACGAAAATACCAAATCTAAAGCTCATAAGTCGGACGCGGCTAAATACGATAAAAAGACTCCCCGCGAACATGTATTAATCCGTCCTGATACTTATGTTGGTGATATCGAACCTACAACTGAAACGATGTGGGTAGTTAAAGATGATAAAATAGTGAAAGACCTTATCACATACACTCCTGGGTTTTTAAAGGTATTTGACGAATTAATTGTAAATGCACGCGATGCTTCTGTAAATGATGACTCGTGTGATACAATTAAGGTTGAATATAATGTAGATGAAGGATATATCAGTGTATGGAATAATGGTGATAAAGGAATTCCTGTAGAAGAACACCCTGAACATAAAATGTTAGTTCCTAGTATGATTTTTGGTGAACTATTAACTAGTTCAAATTATAATGATGATGAAGAAAGAACAACAGGGGGACGCAATGGTTATGGAAGCAAATTATGTAATATTTTTTCAACTAGATTTGAAGTTGAAGTGATGGATGCTAAAAGACATAAGAAATTTCATCAAGTATGGAAAGATAATATGTCAATTGCAGAAAAAGCTAAAGTTACCGATAATAAAGGAAGTAAATCTTATGTTAAAGTAACTTTCTATCCTGATTTTGCAAGATTTAAAATAAAGAATCTGGATAATGATCATAAACAATTATTTGAAAGACGTACTATTGATATTGCTGGTGTAACAAACGGCAAATTAAAGATATATTTCAATGATAAAAAGGTAGATTCAAACACTTTCAAATCCTATGTAGAACTTTATTACAAAGATGAAGAAATCTACTATGATTTAACAGATAGATGGTCTGTTGCTTGCATGTATAAACAAGATTGTGGAGGTGAAGTTATATCTTTCGTAAATGGTATCTCCACATATAGAGGAGGAACTCATTGTAATCATGTAATTGATAATGTAATCAAAACGATAATTAATGATTATATTAAAAAGAAAGATAAAGATATTAAAGTAACCCCTTCTTTGCTTAAAGAAAATTTAATCTTCTTTATCAATGCAACTATTGTCAATCCAGCTTTTGCTTCTCAAACAAAAGATACATTAACAAGTAAAGTTGAGAAATTTGGTTCTAAATACGAACCCACACAAGCATTCCTGAAAAAGATAGCTAAATGTGGTATCGTAGAACAAGTTATTCAATTAGTTAAGTTTAAAGAAAATAGTAATTTAAAGAAAACTGATGGTAAGAAACAAGTTAAAATTACGGGTATTCCTAAATTAGAAGATGCGAATAAAGCAGGAACTAAAGAATCTACTAAATGCACTCTGATTTTAACAGAAGGAGACTCCGCTAAAGCTTTCGCTATGGCTGGTCTAGGTGTAATTGGAAGAGACTACTTTGGTGTATTCCCTCTAAAAGGTAAACTGTTAAATGTTCGTGAAGCAACTGCTAAACAATTAACTGATAATGAAGAAATCAATAACCTTAAACAAATCGTAGGTCTAAAACATGGAGTTGATTATTCTAATGAAGTAAATTTCAATCAATTACGTTATGGTCGTATTCTTATCTTAACAGATCAAGACGTTGACGGTTCACATATTAAAGGTCTTTTCATGAACTTTATTCATTGTGTGTGGCCATCTCTATTAAAGAGAGACAAGTTTGTAACATCTCTATCTACTCCAATTGTTAAAGCAACTAAGGGTAAAGATGTTATTACTTTTTATAATCTGACTGAATACGAAGATTGGAAAGAATCAGATGCAAGCAAAGGTTATAAAACTAAATATTACAAGGGTCTTGGTACTTCAACTAGTGAAGAAGCTAAAGAATATTTTGTAGATATTGAAGATAAACTAATCAATTACTTTTGGCAAAGTGTCCAAGAAGGTTTCAAAAAGAAAGCTAAAGAAATCGATTTAGACGATGAAATTAAAGTAGTATCTAAAGATGAAGATGACGATGCAATAACTTTAGCCTTCGATAAGACTCGTGCTGATGACAGAAAAGAATGGTTAATGAAATATAACAAAAGTCAAATTCTAAAATATGAAGATAAAAATGTATCCTATCACGATTTCGTTCATCTGGACTTAAAACATTTCTCCAATGATGATAATAGTCGTTCTATTCCTTCTTTAGTAGATGGTTTTAAACCTTCTCAAAGAAAGATTTTATATGGTGCAATGTTACGTGGTCTTGATAAAGATGAAGTTAAAGTTGCCCAATTAGCTGGTTTCGTATCAGATAAAGCAGCTTACCACCATGGTGAAATGTCTCTGAATGGTGCAATTGTTGGTATGGCACAAAATTTTGTTGGAACAAACAATATCAATGTATTAAAACCTAATGGTAACTTTGGTACAAGATTAAAAGGCGGTAAAGATGCTGCCTCTGCTCGTTATATCTGGACGATGTTTGAAGAATTAACCAGTAAAATTTTCATGGAAGATGATACTCCTATCTTAAATCAACAAGATGATGATGGTATGCCTATTGAACCAGAAACTTATGCTCCTATTATTCCAATGATTCTTGTAAATGGAACGAAAGGTATTGGAACTGGTTTCTCAACAACTATTCCTCCTTTTAATCCTAAAGATATTGTAAAGAACATTAGAAATAAATTAAAAGGTAAACCTTACGAAAAACTCACACCCTATTGGCAAGGGTTTGAAGGTATTATTAATGAAGTAGATGAAACCAACTATGAAATTTATGGCAGTTGGAAAGTGAAAGGAAATAAACTTGTTATTACTGAACTGCCTGTAGGTGAATGGACTTCAGATTATAAAGAGTTCCTTGAAAAGATGTTAGAAGATGAACCTGAAAAGAAAGATCCCAAGAAACCAAAGAAAGATAAGAAATCAAATCCATTCTTAGGTTATATCGATAACAATACTGACAAGCGTGTTCATTTTGAACTTGAATTTGAAGAAGGATATCTAGATGATGCTAAAGATATTGAAAAGACATTCCATCTTGTTAAAAAAGTATCAATTACGAATATGCACTTGTATAACAAGGATGGTGCAATTACTCGATATGATACTATTCAAGATATCCTAAATGAATATTATGACGTCCGTATTGAACTGTATCAAAAACGTAAGGATCATAAATTAGAAACATTAGAAAAACAACTGAAACTCATCAGTTACAAAGTCAAATTTATTTTGATGATTGTTGAAAAGAAATTAGATATCAATAATAAGAAGAAATCTGAAATTGAAGAAAAACTAGTTCAACACAAATTCCCTAAGATTGATGAATCATACAACTATCTATTAAGTATGCCTATTTACAATTTAACACAAGAAAAGATAGAAGAACTAAAGAAACAAGAAAAAGAAAAACAATCAGAATTCGATACTCTTGTTGGATTGAAACCTCAACAACTCTGGGAGAAAGATTTAGATGAATTTGAAAAAGCATATGATAGATGGTATAGTGATAAAGTAGAAAGAGCCAAAATGGAAGATAATTTAGGTGTTAAGAAAGTTAAGAAATCAAAAAAATAATTATTTTATAAAATTTGAAAATTGATTTATAAATACTTTATTAAGATAAAAAAATTATATAAGAGCATACTATATATTTATGATATATAATGTCAGATAGAACAGATTTTAAATGCAGATATTGTAATAGATTATATTCATCTTATCAAAGTAGATGGTTACATATCAAAAAATATCATAACACCACTATTAATAATAATGATGAAAATACAAGAATACTAAATATTACTTGTGATAAATGTAATTTTAAATGTGCTGATATAAAATTATTAAAAGAACACAATAAAACCGAGTGTAGACCATCAGTTAATAGTAATAATATATATAAATTTAAAGCTGATACATTAGGCAAAAATAAATATAAAGGGAATAACGGAGGTGATATTTATATCATTCAAACGGAATTTAATTTAAAGGGTTATTATAAAATTGGAATTTCAACTAATTTATATCATCGTCTTAAACAATATAGATGCGGAGCTGTTTTAGAACCTAAATTGCATTATTATTATCCTTGTAAGAATATAAAAGAAGCTGATAAAATTCTAAAAGATAAATTAACAAAATTTAATATAAAAAGAGAAATCTATAAAACAGAAAATTTAAGTGAAATAAGAGAAATAATAAAAACAATTCAAACAAAAATGAATTCAGAAATATTAGAAATAGAACCCGAAACAAAAGAATGTGAAATTCAAACATGTGATTTTTGTGATATCTGTTTTACAAATTTAATAGATTTAAATGTTCATAAAAAAGAAACTCATATAAACCTACTTAATAATATAGTAGATTGTACTCCTACTAAAGATAATACCATGTGTAAATATTGTTATAAAGTTTTATGTAATCGTAAATCACGATGGAGACATGAGAAAATATGTAAAACACAAGCTAATGAAATAGAAAATTTAAAATCTATTATTTTAGAATTAGAAGGAGAATTAATAAAGGAACGTAAAAAATATAAAAATTTAACTAATATGATGAAAACAGATAAAGAAATTGAATTATAAATTAATTTATCCATCCATTACCAATTGCTAATTTTTCATATGACTTTTTAGCATAATACCAATTATTTTCATCATCATTTAATTTATTTGCTGGTTCAATTATTAAAGAGAATATTTGAACAAGTAAATTTTCAATTGATATGGTTGGGCTCCAAATTGCTGGAGTTAAATATTCCAAACATAATGCACCATCTTTAGTTATATATTTAGATGTTGGCGTAAATGTTGGTTTTTTAATATACACAAATGGAGGTTCAAATGGATATAATTCTGGAAATATAATTTCTAAAGTTGCTTTTTTTGTTGATACTTGCCATTTACATATATTTTTATCAACTAATGAAACATCAAAACTATTTTTTACTATTTCTAATTCTTTCATTAGTTTTTTTCTACCCTTTTCAGACATTTTAATTTTATTAGCAACTTCATCTATTAGAATATCTTTTTCAAATAGTTCATTAATTTGTTTCATTATATCTGGAGTATTTGCCTTACCAACAATTAGATATCTTAATATACAGACATCATTTGAAGGTAATACATAAATACCGCTAACTTTTTTATATTTATCTTGATTACCTACTACTTCATATACTCCAATAATTGGAAAAGTAGTTTTACAATAACCATATGACATTGAATAATTATTTGATGTGTAAATACCAGAACCATAGGCAGCACCATTTACTTGTAGTTGGCTACCGGATAATACTTTGAGACCGTTTCTTAAAATAGAATACCAACAATCACTAGTAGAACCATGAAATAGATAACATTTTTCATTGTTATTAGTTGCTATTTTTTGTTTGAACGCTTCTTCATCAACAAAATTATTTTTAATTTTAAATATGGAAATTGAATCATGTTTCTTATCTAATGTTATTTCTAATTTACAAGACTTGATAATAAATCTTAAAAGATAATAAAAATCATTACCAAATTTTTGAGCTATTAATTTATCTGAAGGTGTATCTAATATTTTTGTAAAGTCAAATGAACGGATTCTATTAATTTGATTTTTTATTCTTTGAAAATCTTTTGAGTTATTAAATTTTGCATAATCTGTTGCATTCATTGCAATTTTAGAAATAGTTCCGCGGTTTATATCAATTGATGATTTGAGAAAATATTGTGGAAATGGATCAAATAAATCCATGCATTTATTTGATTCAATAGCATACGCAGCAATATCTACTAATAATTTTGTTGTAGTTGGATATTTTTTAACATATTCAAAAACGTCATCATCAATAATTAATTCTTCTAATTTATATTTACATTTATCATTTCCACAAGTTGTAAGAATATCGCTAGTAAAAGATAATTTATCTCCACAATTAATACAATAATTTTTAATGTTAGAACAAGTATCACATACTTCTTCAATAAAATCCGCAATATCAGTATAAGTATCTTTCATTAATTTTTCACAAACTAATTTTGTTTCTATTGAATCATTATGGGGTAAAATATTTTTAATGGTATTAACATAAATAATACTATCTTTAGTCTCAACAATAAAATCTATGATAGATGAACCATTATTAATAATAAAATTATCTATTGTGTAATCTAAATTATTATAATTTACAGTTACATTATGAATTTTAGAATACATTTCAATAATATCAAATAATATGGTCATTAGTTAATAACATTATTAATTATAGAATTAAAATTCATTTTTTTCAATTTAATTTTTCTATTAAAGAAATATTATTAATTTTTACTATATGACTAGTGAGATGGAAACTAATGTTAAGGATAATCTAGAAAAAATGATAGAAGAATTGAAATTAGAGGTTATTCAATTGGAAAAAGAAAATAAAGAACTTAAAGCCAATATACAAAAACTTAAAAATAATATAACAGAAAAATTTAACTCACAGGAAGATGATATTTATAATCTTGCGTTAAGTATTAATGAAATAAGAAATATGGTAAAAAATTCCTATAATTAAAAATTGAAAAAACATTCTTAATAAATTATAATTTAGATAGTATGGGAGGTCACGCACTAAAAAAAGTTATTACTACTAGAAAAGATAAACACGAATACCAAAAAATTAAGGAAGAAATTCTAAAAATGATTCAATTAGAAAATTTAAAAATAGATTTTCCATGTGAAGTTCCAGATAAAGAAACATTTGGTGATTTAGATATTCTATATCAATCTGAACCAACAATTGATATAAGGGAAATAGTGACTAGATTATTTAATCCTCAAGAAATTGTTACAAATGGAGATGTTTTATCATTTAATTATGGAGATTTTCAGATTGATATGATAAAATGTATTAATCTTGAATTTGCAAAGTTCTATTTTTCATATGGAGATTTTGGAGCTATTGTAGGTCGAATTGTTAATAATTATGGATTCAAATTTGGTCATGAAGGATTTTGGGTAAATGTTTATACCGATGAAAATGATAATTTCGATGTTAAACATAGTTTTGGTAAAATTATGTTAACAACTAATCCAAAAGAATTATGTAAATTTCTTGAAATAGATTATGATAGATGGAAAAAGTTAGGGTCATTTGAAGATATTTTTGATTATATCAAGAGTATAAAGCTATTTAAACCTGAAATTTTTGAAACCTTAAATTATGATCATAATCGTAGAGCAAATGCAAGACCAATGTATATGAAATTTTTAGATTACATTAATGTTGAGATACAAAGAGGCGGATTACATATTAATGAAAATCTTCAAAAGGAAGGAATAAAATATTTTAATAAGGAAGAAGAATACAATAATCTATTTGTAGAATTAAGGAGAAAGAAACAAATATCAGAAAAATTTAATGGAAAAATTTTAATTGAATTAGGTGTTGAACAAAAAAAATTAGGAATGATAATTAAAATGTTTAAGGAAAAATATGATGAGAACTGGATTTTAGATAATACAAAAGAACAGATTCTAAAAGAATTACAAAGTATTATTAGTGAATTAAAATCTAATTTTATTTAATTTAGTATGGAAGGAAATAATAAATTTAGAGAATTGAAAAGTGATAATATAGACATTTCAACTGATTCATTAGCAATAAAGTCGAAAGAAATATTAGGTATTAATCAACCTAAAATAAGTGGTTCATACTTGAAATATGGTAGAGATAAAGCTTGTGATTTAGATATGAAAGAAATAATGTATGCTAATTCTGTAAATAATAGAAATGATATTTTAGAATCATATATAAATAAATTAAAAGAACATAAAAAAGAGTTTGAAGTAGTTAAAATAAAGATATACATCGATGATCCAAGAATTAGAAAAATTATGGATAAAATAGGATATGTAAATGGTTTGTTAGAAGTAAAAGATTATGATTCTAATGAAATTAACATAGACAACACACTACCAGAAAATATTCAAAATAAAATACAAACATTAATTAAGAAATACGATGATGAATCAACAATAGAAAATTATGTTTATTTAAATAATTATTTATATGATATAAATTACCCAGAGTGGTCATTTGAAGAATTAACAGAAGGTAAAAAGAAAATAAATAATGTTATGATAACAATAAATGAAAGCACATTTACTAATATGTATTTAGAAATAATAATAGATGATTTTTTAGTAAGTAACTTTATTCATTTTACAGGATTAGGAGATGATTCAGAATCTGAAACATTTAAACAATTTGATTTATATGATATGACTATAAATAATAAGATTTCATATTATAATTTATTAAAAAAGATTCAACACTTTATAAAATGGGCATATTGGAATAAATTAATTCAAGAGAAGGAAATTATAAGAAACACTATTTTTGTTTATAATCAAATTGATGATTTTAGAGATAGTATTGCAAAAATAAATAATGAAACTTGTTTAATTGGAACAAAGTCTGTTCTAGCAAAGAGTGAAAGTGAAAAGATTAAATTGGAAAAAGAATATGAAACAAAATACGAAAGTTTTAATTTACTTTCAAAAGAAAAATATGAAAAGGTAGCAAAAATTTATTCTACATATTTATCTTTATATTTGCGAACCGCCTAGTATTAAATTTAATTTTAAACGGCGCTAACATTTTATTTAATTTAAAATTTTTAAATTAAATAATAATGGAACAAAATAATTAATTTAAAGAATGTTCATTTTTTAAATTAATGGGTAAGAAAAACAAGAATAAACAAAATTCTAATAGTAATTCCAATAATCAGTCTGGAAAGAAACAACCGACTGTATCAATTGTAACTATATCTCAAGTGAAGAGATATCCTTGTTTACTAATCTTAAGAGATTTAATCAAACAACAAACTTATGATAATATTGTTCAATGGGTTATAGTTGAAGGTAGTAAAAATGAGGATGATGCAAAACAAAATGCAGAAAATATTAGTAAATTAAAAGAAGATTTACAATTAGATTTAGAATTAACATATATTACTTGGGAGAAGGATATTAAATTAGGTGAATTAAGAAATCGTGGTAATAGAGCATGTACTGGTGATATTACAGTAGTTATGGATGATGATGATTACTATTTTCCTGACCGCGTAGAACATGCAGTTGAACGTTTAACAAAATCACCTCACAAAATTGCAGGATGTTCTGCAGTAATGATTTATGATTACTTTTTAGAAAAGTTATATAAATTCAAACAATTTGCACCATTTCACTCAACGAACAATTGTATGGCTTGGAAAAAAGAATATTTAGCAACTAATGCACATGATCCTGCCAAAGAATTAGCAGAAGAAGCTTCATTTACAAAAAATTTTAGTGAACCAATGGTACAACTAGAATCAGAAAATACTATTATAGTTTCAAGTCACGACGGAAATACATTCAATAAGCGCGAATTATTAGCGGGTGGTACAAATAAAATTAATCCTACATTAAATGAAGTACCTGATGTTAAAAAATATATTAAGGAACCTTATTTTACAAGATATCACGAATTATTCGTTAAACCAGGTGAGAGCGAATATGATATTGAATATTTTGCAGGCGGATTTTCAATTAAATGGGACCCAAGAGATAGATCTTTAGGTGGTTCAGAACAAGCAATTGTAAATTTAGTAAAGAATTGGGTAAATAAAGGTAAAAAGGTAGCAGTTTATGGTGAAGTTCCAGAAATAAATTTTGAGGGTGTAGACTATATAAGTTGGAAGAAATTTAAATTTGAAAATAAACATAATACAGTTATTTTGTGGAGATTATATGGTCTATGGTGTGGTGCACCCTTTCCAATCAAAGCTAAAAATATTTGGTTAGATTGTCATGATAACTTTGGTGGTCAATTTCCTGAAGCTTGGAAAAACTATGGATCAGTTGTAAATAAGATATTTTTCAAAAGTAATTTCCATAGAGAAGAATTCGAAAGAAACAATAATTGTAAATTAGAAGCAAGTAGATATGTAATTATACCAAATGGAGTAAGAACTGAAGACTTTCTTGTAAATAAAGAAAATGTTCAAAAGAATCCATATAGATTTTGTTATTGTAGTTGTTACATGAGAGGTTTAATTGAAATAGTTCAATATCTATGGCCAGTAATTTATCAATTAGAACCAAGAGCTGAATTGCATGTATATTATGGTATGAATAATATTAGAGATGATAAAGTAAAAGATGTATTAACCAAGGTATTAGCTCAACCAGGTGTAATGGATCACGGTAGACAACCTGTTGAAGTAATTGCAAGAGAAAAA
>Ga0214917_10005428_pt1 | contig 13602 bp, 13 predicted proteins | sample LL_1208_BB_MetaG_FD_177983 | JGI IMG/M metagenome (GOLD analysis project Ga0214917, IMG submission 177983) | Freshwater microbial communities from Lake Lanier, Atlanta, Georgia, United States - LL_1208_BB | ecosystem: Environmental > Aquatic > Freshwater > Lake | place: USA: Georgia | collected... | reverse complement strand
TCCGCCGCGATGCCGAACGAGGCCGCGCCATGGAGGTCATCCTTCCCGATTCAATGACCGGCGAGGGTGCCCACACAGATAAGACTCGCTTTATCCCACTCGTTGGTTCTATCGCAGCAGGTGTTCCTATTACTGCTGATCAACAAGTCGAAGAAACTTTCCCACTTCCTGAGTCCCTTGTTGGCAAGGGCGAACTCTTCATGCTCAAGGTCAAGGGTGAATCAATGATTAACGCAGCTATCTGCGATGGCGATTACGTTGTTATTCGTCAGCAGAAAGATGCCAACAATGGCGACATCGTCGCTGCAATGATCGATGGCGAAGCAACTGTAAAAACATTCTCACGCAAGAGCGGCCATATCTGGTTACTTCCTGCCAACGATGACTTCGCACCAATCGATGGCGACCAATGCGAAGTTCTCGGAATCGTTACAGCAGTACTGCGCTCGCTCTAACTACTTCTTACCTTCAATATCGCGCAGCACCTGATGCATCTCTGATGCAATCTTCTTGAGCTCTTTTAACTCTTGATCTGCAATTGCACGAGCCTCTTTAGCCAGCTCGAATTCACCGATAGATGCTTCATGGGTCTCTTTAATCATCTCTTCAACTGAAGCCGATGAAGACTTCTGCCCCACCATGATGATCGAGAGCAGAACCAGCTGCAGGAATGTCTGGGCAATCCAGGCCACGATGATGACCACGTCACCGCTGCGGATAGCCGCTGGCAATGAGATCAGCGCCAGCGCTGCAAAAATATAAGCGCACCACATTGTTGAAACAAAAGAAGTGACCTTCTCTGCCACACGGCGATTAAATTCATTGATGCGATTCATGCCTTAAAGATACTCTCTAATTCATCAAGCGATTAAGGCTCCAGGTGATCTTCTCGATATCCCTTGCTACCCGCGCGGCATCTTCAGTATTCGAGCACTCAATCACCAGATCAATTCCTTCACCAGGCAAGAGCGTGATGCGCTCTTGGGTTACTTCAACGCGATCAAGGGCTACCAGCTCTGGAAGCAATGAAAGCTCGTGAATAAAGCAATTGGCAGTCACATGCACTTTCACTGAGGTGCCCGCAATCTGCGCCGCTAATTCAACGTTATGCGCGCAGACTTGAGAAACAGCTTTATCAAGCACGCGCCGGGCTGTGCGAATGCCATCGAGCTCAGCAACCAAATATCCATCGATGTCATAAAGATCTGATGCATCAAAGAGTTCACTTAGATCAAAGGCTGCTTGCGAACGCACCTCCAAAGTGACCTCGCGGGAATTAGTCTCAAGAAGTTCGCCGCTTTCGCTAACCAGCCACACCTTAAGAGTTTCACTCCACGCATCACTCGTGTCGTTAATCAGAATCAAGCGACGTTCTACTCCGGAGAAATGCAGAACTCGTGGCCTATATGCCTCGCGCATCGCATACCAACTCAACTTTCGCGATGACGCTGAATCAAGAACTGCCCAACTAATAGCGGGCCACATATCGTTGTACTGCCACAAGACTGATCCTGAACATGTTTCGTACTGACTTCTAAAGTGCTTCAAGCCAACTTCCACAGCCCTCGCCTGCACGAGCTGCGCTGCAAAGTACCAAGCCGGTCCTTCAACGAATTCCTTTTCGAATTCGCGGACCAATCCATTGGCGACCTTATCCATTCCAAAGAATGCCTTCTGATGCGTAGCTACATCAGGATCGCGCGAATCAAGGCTTGTCTTGCCGATTGCTTTTATCAGTGTGCGCCAAGAACCTGGCCCGTTATAACCAAACTCTGCAGAAAACGAAGGTGAATACTCTTCATAGCGTTGATAGCCAGTGTCATTCCAGACATCCCAGATGTGGTTAGTGCCGGATGAAAAATCTTTCACATCTTCCTTCAACGTTGAAAATGGAGATCCTGGAATATAGGGACGGCTGCCATCGAACTTAGCCAGCGCAGTTGGCAGAGTATCCATATAGAAAGTAGAGCCCCATGCCTTTCCTGCCAGCGGTTCCTGCCAACCCCAATGCTGGAAACCTTCAATACATTCATTTCCACCGCACCACATCACCAAACTTGGATGCGTTGATAAACGAGTAATTGCTTGATGCGACTCTTCTTCAACTTCTGCAAACATCGCAGGTGTTTCTGGGTAGGCGGCACAGGCAAAGAGGAAGTCCTGCCAGACAATAATTCCGAGTTCATCGCACAAGTCATAGAAATCATCAGACTCATAGATTCCCCCACCCCACACACGGATGGCATTTACCTCTACTGAATACAGGTCATGAATCTTCTGCGCGTACTGCTCTTTACTTACTCGGTGCGGGAATGGATCATCGGGAATCCAGTTGACTCCCTTTGCCCATACCCGTTGACCGTTGACGCAGATGGCAAACATCTGCCGGTCACCGAAATTGCTTTGATCAAGGCTGACGTGCCTAAAGCCCACTCGCTTACTGAATTGATCAACGACTTCACCAGCAGCGTTCTTCAGATACACATCAACGGAATACAGCGTTGCTTCACCAAAGCCTCGTGGATGCCAGAGCTCAAAACCTTCGCAGGTAATGGTTTCATCACTGCCTAAAGCAGTTGTGACAACCTTCTCTTCACCGTGACCACTAATGACTACCTCAACAACGCTGGCACTCCCCCGCCCCACTGTGCGCACGCGCAACTGTGGAACTCCGTTGACAACATCGCTGACTAAACCAACTTCATCAAGAATTCCTTCATCCCATCTGGTTAACCAGATTGGTTTCCAGATACCGCTGGTAACTGTGATCGGACCCCAATCCCATCCAAAGCTGCATGCCATCTTTCTAAAATAGTTATAGGGCATGTCATACGGGTTCGGATATTTGCCCATCTCATCTTGTCGCTTTAACGCTTCAGGAAGTGGAGCTTTAAAGGCAACCGCTAAATCAAAACCGCTTGAAGCCACATCAGTGACATCAATTGAAAATGCCCGATGCATATTTTCACTCTGCAACTTAACTGCACCATTGACTGAAACGGTTGCCAAAGTATCAAGGCCATCAAACTTCAATTCATAAGTTCCACCGGCTGAATGCGCTGGTACCCGTGCGGCATAGAGTGAATCAGCATTTCTAATCCACTCTTGCTCGGCTTCTGTGCCATCAATTCGGATATCGCCAATGACACCGGCTGCTATGAGATCTGTGTGGATAGATCCTGGGACAGTTGCTGGAAATACGTGATGGCCCTGCGGTGTATCAATGGCGAGTGAGAATCCTTGCGAAACTTTCTCGCGCACAACCTTCATTAGTTACGGCCGAAATCATCCTCAAGGCGAACAATGTCATCTTCGCCGAAGTAAGTGCCGGTCTGCACCTCAATAAATGTCACACCATTGGTTTCAGGTGCTGCCATACGGTGTGCCACACCGACTGCAATATCTACGGATTCACCTGCTTGCAGAGTCTTTGTTACACCATCAATTGTGACAACGGCAGGTCCTTGAGTAATAAACCAGTGCTCTGCGCGCTTTTCATGGGTCTGATACGACAGACGCGCACCAGCCTTCACAGTAATTTCTTTTACTTGAGAAAAAGGATTGCTATGGAGCACTTGATAGCTGCCCCATGGACGCTCGGAAAATTCCAACACGTTAACCCCTTTCTTCTCGTGGGATGAATCCAACCAAACCTGCGCCGACAAGTCCTGAATCTTTGCCGAGTGTTGCCTTCTTTAACGCCACTTTTCCAGGGAAATTGAGCGCTTTCATCTCTTTTTCAAAGTGCTTCACCAATATTGGCCAATAGACATCATCAGCGCTCATCACCCCACCGCCAACGACAATGGTGTCAAGATCCATCAGAGCAACAGAATTCAAGAGTCCTAATGCCAATACAGCTGCACCCTTGTCAATCGCAGCGATTGCCTTTATGTCACCACTGCGCGCAGCATCGGCAACTACCTCAAACCCACTAACACCAAAAGCTTTTGCCATGTTGGTTCCACTTGCATATGCCTCTACACATCCGCGTTGACCACACGCACACAGATCACCGTTCTGAACCACAACTGCATGTCCTATATATCCAGCATTACCTGTGCGCCCCACATGGAATGCGCTATTCAAAACAACTCCACCACCGATACCGGTGGAAACAACAATGCCCATCAGGTTAGTAGCACCGCGACCCGCGCCCAAAACAAACTCTGCATAAGCAAGTGCACTTGCATCGCCAATGATGCGCACAGAGTTAAGACCTGAAACTTCTTTAACAAAATCTACGAGAGAGAAATCAACCCAAGGCTCAATATTGACCGGATTGATTGTTCCCTTATCTTTATCGATAGGACCTGCAGATCCAATTCCTGCACCAACTATCTTCACGCCCTCGCGATGACAGACCTGCGCAATTGCCGATGCTAATGAGCCATTGAGTTCTTCAATCGAACCCACCTTTGAGCTGACATCAATGCGGGCAAGCACAGACCCATCGCGAGCAACGAGGCCAACTGCCACCTTCGTCGCCCCGACATCAATGGCGAGGGCTGCATCTTTCATAACGTTGGAATAGTACTCAGGTATGCAATTACCATTGCCCTATGCCTAAAGATCCTTCACGTGAGGCCCACTTTCCCGCTATCGAAAAGCGTTACGGCGAAAAAATGTCCTACTGGTTTAAGGTCATGAAGGAGATCAAGGACGAGAAGTACCCGCAACAGATCGCGTACCTGCGCGAGAACTACGGCTTCTCACAAGCCCATGCCAACGCCCTCGTTATGTATTCACGTGGCTCTACCTCAGCGAAGCGCTTTAATACCCCGACTGAGTACTACAAAACCGTGACACCTCAACAAGCCACCACCATGCGTAAGATCTTTAAAGTTATTCAAACTAAGTACCCAAAGACAGAACTTGTTATCGCTTGGAATCAACCCATGCTCAAACTCGGCAACGATTACATCTTCGGCGCATCGTGTGCAACTAAACACATCCTGATTGCCCCTTGGTCAAATGTTGTCCTCGATGCATTCCGCGATCGCTTAGAACACCTAGACCTTAAGAAGAAGACCATCGGAGTTCCCAACGACTGGAAAGTTGAAGAGAAGTTAATCTTAGATATGGTCAAAGCCCGAATCGCAGAAACTAAAGCGAACTAAGTGCCAAAAAACACGCCTCCGTTGCCTTAAGAGCATCTTCGACTGTCGCAAGATCCGGATGTTGGTTACCAGAAATAATAGAATCTACCCACGCTCGAAGTTCTGCAACGTATGCATCTTTGAAACGAGGAATCCAGTTTTCAACCATCGAGCCACCAATTGGGGTGCCGGCAATGTGGTTGGCACGAGTGTAAATATCTCCAAATGTGCCAATTTCTAAAGAACCCTTTTCGCAGAGCACTTCCGTGCGCAAGTCGTAACCATAATTATTGTTGGCAACAATATCGGCGACCATTAGAACTTCATTTTCAAGTTGGGCGGTAAAGACCAATGGATCAATGAGCCCAGTTGGTGAAAGAGTTGAAGGTTTTGGATAGTGGCTATCGACAGATTTCCACTCAGATCCCGTTAACCATCGCCACACATCAAAATCATGGACTGCGATATTCGTATAAAGCCCTTCGGTCGTAATGCCTGAAGAAGAAACATTTCTGGTAATTGTTCTAACAAATAGCGGAAGCCCGTAATCTCCACTTTCCATAAGCTCTCTGAGTTTTAAATATGAGGGATCGAATCGACGCATAAATCCAAAGTTCACGCGAGCTTTCTTAGATTTTTTCTCGTAATCTCGAATTTCTTGAGCAATAGCTCTGGCTGATTCAAGGTCTGTAGCTATCGGCTTTTCACAAAGAATGTCCAAACCAGCAGTCATGGCGATTCTTAAATGTTCGACATGGAGGTGATCAGGAGAAGCAATGATGACGGCATCCAGATCTATTGAATCGATCATCTCTTGGACTCGTTCAAACGCACCAACATTTCCTAAGGAATCTATGTCATGAGCGAGATTTCTGGCGCGAGATAAATCAAAATCTGCAACTGCTGCAACATGAGCAGCGGAAACAAATTCTCTAATGAATTCTGCGTGCCCGCGCCCCATTACTCCGGCGCCAATTACTCCAACCTTTAACGATTGCATTATTGGGCGGCTTCAGCACCAGTCAAAAGGGCTACGAGGTCTCGACCTGAAACTTCACTCGCATTGCGAGATGCAATTGCCTTTCCTTGTCGCATCACCCAGATCAGATCTGCAAGAGTGAGAACTTCTTCAAAGTTGTGGCTAATGATGATGACAGTGATTCCCTGATTCTTAAGTCGTTCAATCAAATGTGCAACTTCAGCGCTCTCTTTGACTCCAAGGGCCGCAGTTGGCTCGTCGAAAATAATTACCTGCGCACCCCAACCAACAGCGCGGCTAATCGCCACTGCTTGGCGTTGCCCACCTGACATGTATCCAATTTCACTATTAAGACGGACAGTTATGTTTCCAACTCGTTCCATCATTTCGGCTGCACCGACAAGCATCTTCTTTCGGTTGAGGAGCCTGAATGGCCAGAAACCCTTCTGAATTTCTCGACTGAGGTAGAGATTCTCTGCAACAGTTAAGGTGTCAAGAACTGCTAGATCTTGATAAACGGTTTCAATTCCCTGGTGCCTTGCTGAAATTGGAGATGTAATCTCAACCGGCTTGCCATTAATCAATATCTGCCCATAGGTAGGTTGATAAATTCCCGATAAGCACTTAATCAATGTTGACTTTCCTGCACCGTTATCGCCGATGATTGCAGTGACTTTTCCTTTTGGAATTTGCATATCCACTCCGCGGAGTGCTTTGACGCCACCAAAGTGCATTTCAAGTCCTTGAATCTCGATTACATTTTCAGTCATTAAGGTGCTCCGTTCCATGGATGATTTTGCGCTTTGGCAATTCGATTGAAAACTCTTCCGCTATTTCTTCGATGTCATCCGCAGATAAGAATGACTCCTGTTTTGTGCACACGCGAGCAGCAGATGCATTAGCGACCTGAAGCGCCAAATCGAATGTAGCTCCCTGATTAAGCGCAGTTGTGAAGATTGCTAAGAAAGTATCTCCGGCACCAATTGTGTTCTCGATTGAGACCGGAACTCTCTCAACTGAGTGATGGTTGCCAGCTTGATCAATGGCAAATACGCCTTTGGAACCACGAGTGATGATGACATTCTTGGCACCCTGCTTCATGAGCATTTCTGCAAGAACTTGGGTGCTTTGTTCATTAGTGCCCAAAACTGCTCGAGCCTCATCTTCGTTGGTGATGAGGTAGTCCGCACAATCGACTGAATAGGTGATGCCGTCGGCTATCGGCGACAAGTTAATGACCGTTTGAATCCCTAATTCTCTAAATTTACGTGCAGCGTAATGAACTACATCAGACAAAATTTCATAATTCATCAACACAAAGCTGGCATCGATTCCTTGAAAGATTGCACCATCGATCTGATCGGTATCAAGGAATGAATTGGCGCCGTTAATAACTACCGTGCTGTATTCGCCTTCAATTGATACTCGAACATGCCCAATGCCCGTATGTCCGATTCGATCCTTGACAATGTGATTGACCTTTACTCCCCTGTTAAGAAGTTGGCGCAAAATTTCGTGGCCAAAAAAGTCATCGCCGACACGGCCAATCAGAATTACATTCTGACCACTATTGGCGACATTGACCGCCTGGTTCAGACCTTTCCCACCCAGATTAAATCTAAAGTCATCGCCAAAAACATAGTTTCCGATTCTCTTGGAATCATCAACATATGCGAGGAGGTCAGCATTGATAGAACCCACGACCAGAATGGCTTTAGGTTCGATCAAAGAACTATTTATTTCCAACTGCCAACTCCCAGAGCATTTCTGATGAGGCAAGTGCATCGCCAGTTGGTGAGAACTTAGCTAATTTCTCCGCTTTATCCAAGATGTGATTCATGCGCTCAATATTCATTTCACACTCACGAATAGGATTTTCACGCACTGGATCCGTATCGAAGTAGTAAGTTCCTGTGTAATTCTCTCGAATGAGGTAGTACGCAAGTTCTATTGTCTCTGGAAGGTGAATCGAACCGACAAGGAGACCATCATCAGCCGCTCCATGAGAGTCGTTGAGTTGGAGTCCAAACATGTTGCCGTCTTTTAGGCAGAGTGCCGCAGACTGAGCAGGATTCTCACCAGCCATTAAAAGGTGGCCAAAATCGAGAGTAACTCCAACGTTCCTACGATTTACATCAGAGATCATCTTAAGAACCGCACCTGTAGTGTTCAAAAGAGTTCTTCCGCGCGGTTCTGCTGGCTTGTACTCGATGGAATATCGAATGTCAGGATTTTCATCAGCTAACTCGATGAGTGCATCTCTGAACCAATTCCAGCTGGCGACATAATCCATCTGCATTGGATATTCGTATCCATCATGCGCTGGCCAGAGCAAGACATGGTCCGTCCCAAATTGGCGTGCGACATCTGAGGCGCCCTTTACAAGATCAATTGCTTCCCGTCGTATTGCCTCATCATCATTAGCGAAACCACCATTTGAGAATTTTGGAGTTGGCCAACGCAACTGAATGCCTTTTACATTTAGCTTCGTCGCACTGAGCGCTGCCTTAACTTCTTCAACAGAATTCTTGACGAAGTGTTCTGGGTAGTTAAGTTCCAGGGATGTAAGTCCCTTGACCTTTGCTGCTTCGGCGATGAGCTTAACCGTAGTCCAGGATTCATCTGGGTATTTCTTACCCAACCCAATTCCGAATGAATTGAGACGAGTGGAGAAGCTTCTGACGGTCATGAACGGCCCACCTTTGATCGGGTTGCGAATCTGTCTGTGAGGACAGCACCGAGGACGATTACCCCAGTAACAACGAGTTGTACGAAAGCATTGACATTGAGAAGAGTCAGACCTACCGCGATTGAGCCGAGCAAGATTGCTCCCAATACGGTCCCTACTATTGAACCTCTTCCACCCATGAGACTTGTTCCACCGACAACGACCGCAGCAATTGCCTGAAGTTCAAAACCAGTTCCTGAAATCGGTTCGGCTGCTCCAATTCGACTCATCAACATCAGAGTCGCGATTCCGCAAAATGCCCCGCCTAATGTGAAGGCGAGAATTTGGCTCTTTTTAACATTTACGCCGCTTCTGAGAGAAGCATCGGCATTTGTTCCGATGGCCTTAAAGTGGAGACCCATACGCGTTCTATTGAGAATCAAATAGCTGATAAAAGTAAATCCAATTATGTAAAGAATCGGCTTTGGTATCGGGCCAAGTTCTGCGCTGAAAAATTCACGGAACCCTGTATCAAGATTGTAAATTGGTCGACCCTGGGTATATAGAAATGCCAGACCTCTAAACAAGTTGAGTGTTGCGAGTGTCACCACAAATGATTGAAGGTTGAAGATTGCTGAAACTGCACCATTGAATGCACCAAGACCTGCACCGATAGCAATTGCGGCAATGATCGTTAAACCGGTTCCCCAATTATCTAGATTGGTCGCACATATGACCGCAGTTAAACCAACAATTGAACCTACGGAGATGTCGATTCCTCCAGTGATAATGACAAAAGTTAAACCAATTGCAACGAAGGCGATGATTGTCGATTGGACGCCAATTTCGAGCATGATTTCCCAAGTGAGGAACATCGGTTCAAGGACAGCAAAAATGACAAAGGTTGCTACAAGCGCCGTTAAAACACCAAGGATTCGCGCATTGAGTCTCTTGCTCAAAACTGCGATTAAAGATTGAAATGAATTAGACACTGCCTACCGTCTCTTTAGTATATGGAAACTCAAACTTACGACGCCCAAGTTGTGGCACCAACCGAAGTCGATGCCACAACTCAGTACCCGTCGAACTGTTACTACATGTCTTGCTTTAGAGCTTTGGAGCTGGGCTATTCACATTCTCTGAAGTGATCAACGCAACTGGTGTATATACAGCGCGTGGGACCTTCTGGCCTCCGAGAAGACGGATTGCAACATCAACTGCAACCTGTCCTGTGAGGTTTGGATATGAATCGACAGTTCCTGTGATGTCGCCTGACTTGATTGCCTTGTATGCATCAGAGATACCGTCTGTGCCAATGATCATGACCTTGCCCTTAAGCCCAGCGTTATTTACAGCTGTAGCAACACCTAGAGCCATGCCGTCGTTGTTAGCGTAGAACGCCTTCAAGTTTGGATAGGCCTTAAGGATTGCTGTTGCAGCGTTTTGAGCAGTAGTTACATCCCAGTTACCTGGCTGTGAAGCAACGACGTTAAGTCCGCCCTTCTTGGCTGTATCTACGAATCCCTTTGTGCGCTGAATCGCTGCATAAGCACCAACCTGACCCTGGATGTTTGCTACCTCTGAACCTGCTGGCAGGTTCTTGATGAAGTATTCCGCTGCAAGAACACCGTTAGAGATCTGGTTTGGTCCTACCCAGTGAGCTGCACCAGGAAGAACGCCATCGTTCACGTTAAGAACAAGATTTCCATTTCCTTCTGCCTTTTCAACTGCCGGGCAGAGGTTTGTGTTTGTCTGTGGTGAGACCAAATATGCTGTGTACTTCTTAGCAATCATTGTCTGCATTGAGTTGAGCTGACCAACCTGGTCAGATTCTGATGATGCAGCTTGAACATCGATTGTGATGCCGTACTTCTTAGCGCGAGTCTTCTGACCAGCTGCAAGATCGATCCAGTACTGGTTACCCAAGAACTTCATGAGTGAACCGAGCTTTGTACCAGCCTTTACCTTTGGCATAGCTCCGAGTGACTTTGAAAGAGTTGAGAACTGAACTCCACCCTTTGCATCATCGGTGCTAAATGCTGAACCAACGACCTTACATGAAGTTGAGGTCGCTGCGTTTGCTGTCGTTGTTACTCCAGCAGCTGAAAGGACTAGTGCACCCGCCATGAGTGCAACTAAGCCCTTGCGTGAAAATGCTTTCATGTTTCTCCCTTGTGTATGAATAAAGCAGTCGCTTCTACCGTCTCTGCCTTTCGTAAACGCAAGTTAGAAGTAACGCATTTTTGAAACAATCGAAAACGTCCAAATATCAATAACGCTTTAATCGTAGTGACTATTTATTCAAGGAATTTCTGATGAATAAATAAACATGATGAGCATGTCATAGGCGTAATTTGGGCTGAACTACGGCTTTGGTCGTCGACGGAGTGAAAATTCGCTATTGAATTAATATTCATTGACCGCCATGATGGGTCTATGAGCGTTGAAAATAAGGGCGATTCCCTCTCCACCTGGAGCCCTGAACAACTACGCCTGATCACCAAGATCGCCGTTCTCTACCACGAGGAAGGCATGGGCCAAGGAGAGATTTCAAAGAAACTCAACCTTTCTCAGGCTCGAGTTTCACGATATTTAAAGCAAGCGGAAAAAGAAGGAATTATTAGAACCACTGTTGTTCAGCCATTTGGAATTTATGTTGGACTCGAAAAAGCCCTTGAAGAAAAATTTGGAGTAAGGGAAGTCGTAGTCGTCGAAAATATCGAAGGGGCATCTCTTGTTGCATCTCTGGGTTCAGCAGCTGCTACCTATTTAGAGACAACACTATTAGTTAATGACCACATTGGAATTTCATCGTGGTCATCGACGCTATTGGCAACTGTTGAAGCGATGCGAAGTCGCCCAAGAAAAGTTGTTAATGAAGTGACCCAGTTAATCGGAGGCGTCGGTTCTCCTCAAGCGCAAATCCAAGCATCGCGCCTCGTTTCTCATCTTGCTGAGTTAACTCTGGCTACACCGAATTACATGGCTGCCCCCGGAATTGCTTCATCAAAAGAAGTGAAGAAGGCATTTCTTTCCGACCCTTCAGTTGCACAAACAATTAAGTCTTGGGATCGCGTAACAACTCTTCTTGTAGGTATCGGTTCTTTTCCTGCCTCTCCCCTTCTGGCAGCTTCTGGAAATGCGCTCGATAGAGATGAAGAATTACAACTTGCGAAGGCTGGTGCGGTTGGAGAAATTTGCCTCAGGTACTTTGACAAAGATGGGGCGGTGATGTCACCTCCTATTGAAGAGCGAGTTATTTCGATGGATGCGAAAGCTATGAAAAATGTTCCTAGAAGAATTGCAGTCGCGGGTGGAGTAAGGAAGCTCAATGCAATCCGAGCTGCATTGCTTGGAGGATGGGCAAATATCCTCATTACTGATTCTGATGTGGCTCGCCAATTGCTTGAGCCACCACGCTTGAAGCGCAAATAGCCTCTATTACACTCAATCCATGACAAAGCGCGCACTCTTTATCGAACATGATCACGTTTCCTTAGGTGGTCCGATTTGGCGCGCCTTTGAATCGCGCGGATATTCGATTGAACGGTTTCTCATCGTTCCTGAAAGTAGCTACAAGACTCCAAACGTCACCGTCACTTTTCCTGATTTTTCTCAGTACGACATCATCGTTCCGATGGGTGCTCCTTATGGTGCCTACGAAGATGAACGCATCGGCAATTGGTTAACTCCAGAGCTAGCAGCGCTGAAGAAAGCACATAACGCAGGACAACCCATATTCGGTATCTGCTTTGGTGGACAGATGATGGCGCGCACTCTAGGTGGCAGCGTTGCTCGTGCACCTGAAGCAGAACTTGGTTGGTATGAAATTCATACCGATGATCCATCACTGATTTCATCTGGTCCCTGGTTTGAATATCACTGGGATCGTTGGGTATCTCCCCCACTTGCCACTGAGATAGCGCGCACTGGCCTTGCCGTTCAAGCATTTACTTTGGGGCGCACCCTTGCTCTGCAATTTCACCCCGAGATTGATCCTGAAGTACTGGAAGAGTGGCTTGCTATGGAAGGTGGATGCGCTGAAGTTGAATCAGAAGGCGTTGATCCTGATGAATTACGCGCACAGACAAAAGCGCTCCGATCGAAGACCGATCAGAACGCTTTTGACTTAGTAAATACCTTCCTCGACCGTATCGCTACAGCCGAGGTTATCCGCGTCGATTAATTATCGAGCGGTGTGACGTACGCTCCTGAAATACCACCATCAACTAAGAAGTTAGCTGCAGTAATAAAGCTTGAGTCATCACTTGCAAGGAATGCCACTGCTGCTGCAATTTCAGTTGCATCGGCAAAGCGACCCATTGGAATATGTACCAATCGTCGAGCTGCACGTTCCTTATCCTTAGCAAAGAGTTCCTGAAGAAGTGGTGTGTTGACTGGTCCAGGTGAGAGAGCATTCACGCGGATACCTTCACGACCAAATTGCACACCGAGTTCGCGGCTCATTGAGAGAACGCCACCCTTAGATGCTGTGTAAGCAATCTGTGAAGTTGCAGCGCCCATAGTTGCTACGAAGGATGCAGTGTTGATAATCGAACCCTTGCCCGCTTTTTGCATATAAGGAATAACTGCCTTACAGCATAAGAAGACGCTGGTGGTATTCACACGCAATACGCGCTCCCAAGCATCGATGCCTGTTGTCAAAATTGAATCATCATCTGGTGGTGAGATACCTGCATTGTTAAAGGCGATATCGATACGACCATAGGTATCGAAGGCAACCTTGTACATATTCTCAACTTGTTCAGCGTTGGTGACATCTGCCTTAACGAAGATTCCGCCAGTTTCCTTGGCGATCGCATTACCGGTTTCGTCATTGGTATCGACAGCGACGA
>Ga0214917_10005427_pt1 | contig 13603 bp, 12 predicted proteins | sample LL_1208_BB_MetaG_FD_177983 | JGI IMG/M metagenome (GOLD analysis project Ga0214917, IMG submission 177983) | Freshwater microbial communities from Lake Lanier, Atlanta, Georgia, United States - LL_1208_BB | ecosystem: Environmental > Aquatic > Freshwater > Lake | place: USA: Georgia | collected... | reverse complement strand
CGGCTCGACGACCAGCTGGCGGCCCTGCGCCTGGCCCTCTGCGACGACATCGGCCAGGCGGCCTACGACGGTGAAGCGGTGGCCATGGCCTTCGTGCGCCTGCTGGCGGAGCTGGAGGCGGTGCCGGCGGCGGGCGTGGGCGCTGGCCTGTTGGAGCGGCGCTATGGCCTGCCGGTGCCCCCCCTGGAGGGCCAGATTCCCGATGCCCACGGCTGGCTGGAGGCGGCCGCCGGGCGCCACACCAGCGGCGACCAGGCCCGCATGGCCCAGCGGCTGCTCGATGATTACCGCCGCGGCATGCTGGGCCCCCTGGCCCTGGAGCTGCCGTGAGCGCGTTCGGCGAGGGCGAGGGGGAGCTGCTCACGCTCACCTACCCCAAGCCGCTGCCGATGCGGCTGGACCGCTGGCTGGTGGCCCAGCGGCCGGAGCAGAGCCGCGCCCGCATCCAGAAGTTCATCGACGCCGGCTATGTGCGGGTGAATGGCGTCACGGGCCGCGCCAAAACCCCCCTGCGCCAGAACGACACCGTGGAGCTGTGGATGCCGCCGCCGGAGCCGCTCCCCTACCTGGTGCCCCAGGAGATGCCCCTCGATGTGCTGTTCGAAGACCAGCACCTGATCGTGCTCAACAAGCCCGCCGGCCTCACGGTGCATCCGGCTCCGGGCAACAAGGACGGCACCCTGGTGAATGGGCTGCTGCACCACTGCCCCGACCTGCCGGGGATCGGCGGCGAGATGCGCCCCGGCATCGTGCACCGCCTCGACAAGGACACCACCGGGTGCATCGTGGTGGCCAAAAGCCAGGAGGCCCTGGTGAAGCTGCAGGTGCAGATCCAGCAGCGGGTGGCCTCCCGCGAATACTTGGCGGTGGTGCATGGGGTGCCCGGCGGCGACCGGGGCACGATCATCGGGGCCATCGGCCGCCACCCCGCTGACCGCAAGAAGTACGCCGTGGTGCACGACGGCTCCGGCCGCCACGCCTGCACCCACTGGACGCTGCTAGAGCGGCTCGGCGATTACGCCCTGCTGCGCTTCAAGCTCGACACTGGCCGCACCCACCAGATCCGGGTGCACTGCGCCCACATCGGCCATCCGATCGTGGGCGATCCGGTGTATTCCCGCTGCCGCAAGCTGCCCATGCCCCTGCCCGGCCAGGCCCTGCATGCGGTGCAGCTGGGGCTTGACCATCCCATCAGCCGGGAGCGGTTGGTGCTGCACGCCCCCCTGCCGGAGGTGTTCGACAAGCTGCTCAGGCAGTTGCGGCGGCGGGCAGGCGTGGACACGCCTCCACCAGTGTGCGCGTGATCGCCGCCTGGGGATGGCGCAGCAGCTGATCGCCGGGGCCCTGCTCCACGATTCGCCCGCCATCCAGCACGATCACCCGCTGGCAGAAGCCGCTGGCCACCGCCAGGTCGTGGGTCACGAAGATCATCCCCAGCCCCAGGCGCCCCTGCAGATCCCGCAGCAGCTGCAGCACCTCCGCCTGCACCTCCGCATCGAGCATGCTCACGCTCTCATCGCAGAGCAGCACCTGGGGCTCGAGCACCAGGGCCCGGGCGATGGCCACCCGCTGCTGCTGGCCGCCCGAGAGCTGGCGGGGCAGGCGCCGCTCAAAGGCCTCCGGTGGGTTGAGCCCCACCGCCGCCAGCAGTTCCCGGGCCCGCTGGCGCGCCGCCGCCCGGCTGGCCAGGCCATGGATGCGCAGCGGATCGGCGATGGCATCCCCCACGGCCATGGCCGGGTTGAGGCAGGCCAGGGGGTCTTGAAACACCATCTGGATGCGCCGCCGGGCCCGCCGCAGCGGTTCCCCCCGCAGTTGCCGCAGGTTCTGGCCCTGCAGCTGCACGCTGCCGCCCCGCACGGGCACCAACCCCATCAGGGCGCGGCAAAGGGTGCTCTTGCCGCAGCCGGAGGCCCCCACCACCCCCACGGTCTCGCCCTCGCGCAGGCTGAGGCTCACCCCATCCACGGCGCGGTACCAGTGGCGGCTCCAGGGCAACCCAGGCAGCGGATGCCAGCAGCGCAGATCCTGGAGCTCCAGCAGCACGGGCGCCTCGGCCGCGGTGGCGGGAGTGCGCCCCCCTTCCCGGGCCCGGGCTGCCCCCACCAGGCGCTGGGCCAGGGGGGAGGCGGGCCGCAGCAGCAGCTGCTGGGCCTCGGCCTGCTCCACCAGCCGCCCCTGGTCGAGCACGGCGATTTGCTGGCACCAGCGGCCGGCCATGGCCAGGTCGTGGCTGATCAGCAGCAGCGCACTGCCCGACTCCTCACACAGCTGGCACAGCTCCGCCATCACCTGGCCGGCCACCGCCACATCCAGGCTGGTGGTGGGTTCATCGGCGATCACCAGGGCCGGCTCCAGCGCCATCGCCAGGGCGATGGCCAGCCGCTGACGCATGCCGCCGCTGAATTCGTGGGGGTAGCTGGAGAAGCGGTCGGCGCGGATGCCCACCCGTTCCAGCAGCATCTCGGCCCGCAGCCGCACCTGGTGGCGCCGCCAGGCGGGCCGGTGCTGGGCCAGGGTGTCGCTCAGGTGCTCGCCAATGCTCAGCAGCGGATTGAGCCGGGTCATCGGGTCCTGGAACACCAGGCCCACCGCCTCCCCCCGCAGCTGCCGCAGGGTGCCGCGCCGCAGCCGGCGTGGATCCTGGCCGCACAGCTCCAGGCCCCCGCTGCAGCGGCTGCCCTGGGGCAGCAACTGCAGCACCGCACGCGCCACCGTGCTTTTGCCGCAGCCCGAGGGGCCCACCAGCGCCAGCCGCTGGCCGGCCTGCAGCTGCAGATCCAGGCCGTCGAGGGTGTTGTGCTCGGCCCCTGGGTAGCAGACATTGAGCTGCTGCAGGTGCAGCACCGGCCCGCTGCGGCGTGCTGGTGTCATGGCCGGCAGCCCCAACCCAAGGCCCCCCCAGGCTGCCAGCGAATTCGATTGGGGTTGCACACCGGGGGTCGGTTTGTGTGAAGCCGCTGCATACGATGGATCAAATTGCTGCGCGCCATGCTGCAGGCGGTGCCCGACACGGCTGAAGCGGCTGCCCCCGGGGCAGCGGCAGCGGTGTTGGCCGGCCCCCAGCTCGGCCCGCAGGCCATCCACGGCCCCGACGATTACGGCATCGCCCTGCCCGACTGGCTGCGGCGCTGCATCGAGCACGTGCCCCCCGGCGCCGGCGACAGCTGCCCCACCGACACCGAGGGGCTGCTGGCGGCGGCCTTCCACTTCGCCTACCAGCTCCACGACGGCCAGGTGCGCGCCAGCGGTGAGCCCTACATCTGCCATCCGGTGGCGGTGGCCGATCTGCTGCGGGACATCGGTGCCAGCGCCAGCGTGATCGCCGCCGGCTTCCTGCACGACGTGGTGGAGGACACGGAGGTCACCCCCGACGAGATCGAGCAGCACTTCGGCGCCGAGGTGCGCGGCCTGGTGGAGGGGGTCACCAAGCTCGGAGGCATTCACTTCACCAACAAAACGGAAGCCCAGGCGGAAAACCTGCGCCGCATGTTCCTGGCCATGGCCAGCGACATCCGGGTGGTGTTGGTGAAGCTGGCGGATCGCCTTCACAACATGCGCACCCTTGGGGCGCTGAAGCCCGAGAAGCAGCAGCGCATCGCCCGGGAGACGCGCGAGATCTATGGCCCCCTGGCCAACCGCCTCGGCATCGGACGGCTGAAGTGGGAACTGGAGGACCTGGCCTTCAAGATCCTGGAGCCGGAGGCCTTCCGCGAAATTCAGCAGCAGGTGTCCACCAAGCGCTCTGAGCGGGAGGACCGGCTGGGGGTCACCGCTGGCCTGCTGCGCGACCGGTTGGTGGCGGCGGGTCTGGAGGGGTGCGACGTGAGCGGTCGGCCCAAACACCTGTACGGCATTTGGAGCAAGATGCAGCGCCAGCAGAAGGCGTTCCACGAGATCTACGACGTGGCCGCCCTGCGGATCATCTGCCCCAGCCTGGAGAGCTGCTACCGCGCCCTGGCGGTGGTGCACGACACCTTCCGGCCGATCCCGGGCCGGTTCAAGGACTACATCGGTCTGCCCAAGCCCAACGGCTACCAATCGCTGCACACGGCGGTAATCGGTCGCCATCGCCCGATCGAGGTGCAGATCCGCACCGCCGAGATGCACCAGGTGGCGGAGTTCGGCATTGCCGCCCACTGGAAATACAAGGAGGGGGGATCCCCCGCCGCCTCCGGTGCCGATGCCGAACGGTTCAACTGGCTGCGGCAGCTGGTGGATTGGCAGAAGGACGACGGCGGCGAAGACAGCGGCGACTTCCTGCGCTCGATCAAGGAGGACCTCTTCGATGAGGAGGTGTTCGTGTTCACCCCCAAGGGGGATGTGGTGGGCTTGCGCAAGGGATCCACCGCGGTGGACTTCGCCTACCGGATCCACTCCGAGGTGGGCAACCACTGCCAGGGCGTGCGCATCAACGACCGCCTTTGCCCGCTGGCCACACCGCTCCAGAACGGCGACTTCGTGCAGATCGTGACCTCCAAGGCCGCCCACCCCAGCCTTGATTGGCTCAACTTCGTGGCCACCCCCACGGCGCGCAACCGCATCCGCCAGTGGTACAAGAAAAGCCACCGCGACGAGAACATCCAGCGGGGCACGGCCATGCTCGAACGCGAGCTGGGCCGCGACGGCCTCGATGCCCTGCTCAACGGCGAGGCTATTGCCAAGGTGGCCCGCCGCTGCAACCTGGTGGGCACCGAGGATTTGCTGGCGGCCATCGGCTTCGGCGGAGTCACCCTGCACCAGGCGCTCAACCGCCTGCGGGAGGAGCTGCGGCTGGCGTCCGCCGTGGCGGCCCCGGTGCTCAGCAACGAGGAGCTGGCCCGCAATGTGTCCGCCCAGGGGGAGCAGGGGGCTGGTGCCGCCGTGCCCGCCACCACCCATGGGGATGCCAGTCCGATCCAGGGGCTGGAGGGGTTGGAGTACCGCCTTGGCGGCTGCTGCAGCCCCCTGCCCGGCGAGTCGATCGTGGGCACCGTGGCCCTCGGCAACCACGGCATCACCATCCACCGCCAGGACTGCGCCAACCTCGCCGCCGTGCCGGCGGAGCGGCGGCTGCCGGTGCAGTGGAACCCATTGGCCGCCAGCGAGCAGCGGCGCCGTTACCCCGTGCAGCTGCGCATCGAAGTGCTGGATCGGGTGGGGGTGCTCAAGGACATCCTGACCCGCCTTTCCGACCACCGCATCAACGTGAGCGATGCGCGCGTGCGCACCAACCCCGGCAAGCCCGCCCGCATCGACCTGCGGGTGGAGCTGCTCAGTGCCAGCCAGCTGCGGGACACCATGGACCAGATCCGCTCCATGGCCGATGTGCTCGACATCGCCCGCACGGGGATTGGCTGAGCCGGCCGCTGCTGCGGCCCACGTGCGGATCTGCCCACACAGTGGTGCAGGGTGACCAGCACTACAGCTCTGGCGGTTCGTGCTGCTTAGAACCATGGCCACCGCCGGGTAGCCATGACCTCCGAACAGGCCGCTCAACTCATCGACGACACCCTCGATCTGGTGCATCAGCGTCTGCTCGACCTGGAGAGCAACCAGCAAGCCTCAGCGCATCAGGCCCTGGCGGCCGAATTCCGGGAGTGGCGCCACCCCGCTGGTGGCCACATTGATCTGATGGTCTGCCCGGGCTTCCCGGCCCCCTGAGCGCCCCCGCGCGGGACACTGGAGGTCACCCCGTCGCCTCCGGCGGCGCCGGACTTGACTGTGCCGTCCCCAGTTGCTGCCAACGACACCATCGCCGCGGTGGCCACGGCCGTGGCTCCGGGGGAGGGCAGCGTGGCCATCGTGCGGCTGTCTGGGCCCGAGGCTGAGGCCATCGCCACGGCCCTGTTCGTGGCCCCCGGCGGCCAGGTGTGGGAGAGCCACCGGGTGCTTTACGGCCATGTCTGCGACCCCGCCAGCGGCGAGCGGGTGGACGAGGCGCTGCTGCTGTTGATGCGGGCCCCCCGCAGCTTCACCCGCGAAACCGTGGTGGAGTTCCACTGCCACGGCGGCCTGATTTGCGTGCAGCGGGTGCTGGAGCTGGCGCTGGCCGCCGGTGCCCGCAGGGCCCTGCCGGGGGAGTTCAGCCAGCGGGCGTTCCTCAACGGCCGTCTGGATCTCACCCGCGCCGAGGCGGTGAGCGAGCTGGTGACGGCCCGCAGCCGCCGCGCCGCCCAGCTGGCCATGGCGGGCCTCGATGGCGGCCTGCAGCAGCGCATCGCTGCCCTGCGGGAGCGGCTGTTGGACCAGCTGGCGGAGCTGGAGGCCCGTGTGGATTTCGAAGACGACCTGCCCCCCCTGGATGGGGTTGCCGTGGCGGAAGCCCTGGGGGCGGTGCAGGCGGAGCTGCAGGCGTTGGTGCGGGATGGCGAGCGCGGCCAGCTGCTGCGCGAGGGCCTGCGGGTGGCGATCGTGGGGCGCCCCAACGTGGGCAAAAGCAGCTTGCTCAACCGCCTCAGCCGCCGGGAGCGGGCAATCGTGACCGACCTGCCCGGCACCACCCGCGACCTGGTGGAGAGCGAGCTGGTGCTCCAGGGGGTGCCCCTCACCCTGCTGGACACCGCGGGCATCCGCAGCACCGACGACCGGGTGGAGCAGCTGGGCATCGAGCGCAGCCGCGCCGCCCTGCGGAGCGCCGACGTGGTGCTGCTGCTGTTTGACCTGGCGGCCGGCTGGCGGCCGGACGACCAACAGCTGCGGCAGGCGGTGCCCGACGGGGTGCCGCTGCTGGTGGTGGGCAACAAGGCCGACCAGCTGGCGTCGGGGGTGGCCCCGGCCCCCGAGGCGGATGTGTGTGTCAGTGCCCTCAACGGCAGCGGCCACGCGCAGCTGGAGACGGCCCTGCTGCGCTGCTGCGGCCACGGCGACGCCCAGGGGCTGCAGGTGGCCCTCAACCGCCGCCAGCGGGATCTGGCGGCGGCGGCGGCGGCCAGCTTGCAGGCCAGCCTGGGGGCGGCCCGTGAGCAGCTGCCCTGGGATTTCTGGACCATCGACCTGCGGGCCGCCGTGCGCAGCCTCGGGGAGATCACCGGTGAGGAGGTGAGCGAAGCGGTGCTCGATCGGGTCTTCTCCCGCTTCTGCATCGGCAAGTAGCCGCCTGCAGACTGGCCCGATGGCAGAGCTGCAGATCACCCCACCGTTGCGCGCCCAGCTGCAGGCCTGGCTGGCGGAGGACATGGGCCGCGGCGACCTCAGCGCCCCGGCCCTCGCGGACCGCCAGGGCCGCGCCCATTGGCTGGCCAAGGCCCCCGGGGTGTTTTGCGGCGGGGTGCTGCTGGAGCCCCTGCTGCAGCTCCTGGACCCCGCCGCGCGCGTGAGCCTGCGGGTGGCGGAGGGGGAGCGGGTGCAGCCGGGCCAGCGCCTGCTGGAGCTGGAGGGGAGGGCCGCGGCCCTGGTGGCGGTGGAGCGCAGCGCCCTCAACCTGGCCATGCGGCTCTCCGGGGTGGCCACCGCCACCGCAGCCTTGGTGCAACAGCTGGAGGGCACGGCGGTGCGCCTGGCGGACACCCGCAAAACCACCCCCGGCCTGCGCCAGCTGGAGAAATACGCCGTGCGCTGCGGCGGCGGCATCAACCACCGCCTTGGCCTCGATGACGCGGCCATGCTCAAGGAAAACCACCTGGCCTGGGGCGGCGGGGTGGCGGCGGCCGTGGCGGCCGTGCGCGCCCAGGCCCCGTGGCCGGCGCGGGTGATCGTGGAGGCGGAAACCGCCGCCGAGGCCCTGGCCGCCGTGGCCGCCGGCGCCGACGGGGTGCTGCTCGATGAATTCAGCCCCGAGGCCCTGCAGGCGCTGGTGCCGCAGCTGCGGGCCGCCGCCGCCGCCCGCCCCGCTGGGGGCGCCGTGGTGCTGGAGGCCTCCGGGGTGCAGCCCGCGCAGCTGCGGGCCTACGCCGCCACCGGCATCGACCTGATCTCCACCAGCGCGCCGGTGACCCGCAGCCCCTGGCTCGACCTCAGCATGCGCTTCGAGCCCTGAGGCCCCCCGGCTGGGGGGGATGATCGGAAACAGCTCAGGCCGCGTCAGCGGCGAACGGACGCCATGCTGCGCATCGCCCAGACCCTTGATGCCCAGCTGCGGGTGGCGATGGAGCGGGCCTTCCCGCAGGTGGCGGCCCAGCCCGATGGCCCCGGCTTTGACCCCCAGCTGGCTCCGGCCAGCAAGCCGGAATTTGGCGACTTTCAGGCCAATGGCGCCCTGCCCCTGGCCAAACCCCTCGGTCAAGCGCCCCGGGCCATCGCCGCGGCGATTGTGGAGCAGCTGCAGGGGCAGCCGGCCTTCACCGAACTCTGCCTGGAGCCCCAGATTGCGGGCCCCGGGTTCATCAACCTCACCCTGCAGCCCGAGCGGCTGGCGGATGAAGTGCAGCTGCGGCTGGGGGATCCGCGCCTGGGGGTGCCGCCCGTGCAGGGTGCAGCGCCGGTGGTGGTGGATTTTTCCAGCCCCAACATCGCCAAGGAGATGCACGTGGGGCACCTGCGCTCCACGATCATTGGCGACTCCCTGGCGCGGGTGCTGGAGTTTCGCGGCCACCCGGTGCTGCGCCTCAACCACGTGGGCGACTGGGGCACCCAGTTCGGGATGCTGATCACCCACCTCAAGCAGGTGGCGCCTGAGGCCCTCAGCACCGCCGATGCGGTGGACCTGGGCGATCTGGTGGCCTTCTACCGCCAGGCCAAGGCCCGCTTCGACGACGACGAGGCCTTCCAGACCACCAGCCGTGAGGAGGTGGTGAAGCTGCAGGGGGGCGATCCGGTGAGCCGCCAGGCCTGGCAGTTGCTCTGCGACCAGAGCCGCCGCGAATTCCAGAAGATCTACGACCGGCTTGCCATTCGCCTCAGCGAGCGCGGCGAATCCTTCTACAACCCCTACCTCGAGGCGGTGGTGGCCGACCTCGACGCCTCCGGCCTGCTGGTGACCGACGACGGCGCCCGCTGCGTGTTCCTCGAGGGGGTGAGCGGCAAGGACGGCAAGCCGCTGCCGGTGATCGTGCAAAAGAGCGATGGCGGCTTCAACTACGCCACCACCGACCTGGCGGCCATCCGTTACCGCTTCGCGGCCGCCCCGGAGGGGGACGGTGCCCGCCGGGTGATTTATGTGACCGACGCGGGCCAGGCCAACCATTTCGCCGGGGTGTTCCAGGTGGCCCGCCGTGCCGGCTGGTTGCCCGAAGGCGGGCGCCTGGAGCACGTGCCCTTCGGCCTGGTGCAGGGGGAGGACGGCAAGAAGCTCAAGACCCGCGCCGGCGACACGGTGCGCCTGCGGGATCTGCTGGACGAGGCGGTGGAGCGCGCCGAGGCCGATCTGCGCCGCCGCCTGGCGGAGGAGGGCCGCAGCGAAGACGAGGCCTTCATCCAGCACGTCGCCACCACCGTGGGCCTGGCGGCCGTGAAATACGCCGACCTCAGCCAGAACCGGATCACCAACTACCAGTTCAGCTTCGATCGGATGCTGGCCCTGCAGGGCAACACCGCCCCTTACCTGCTCTACGCGGTGGTGCGCATCGCCGGCATCGCCCGCAAGGGTGGTGATTTGGCCGGCGGCGAGGCGGCCGATGCACCGCTGATCTTCACGGAGCCCCAGGAGTGGGCCCTGGTGCGGGAGCTGTTGCGGTTTGATGCGGTGATCGCCGAGGTGGAGGAGGAGTTGCTGCCCAATCGCCTCTGCACCTATCTGTTTGAGCTCAGCCAGGTGTTCAACCGCTTCTACGACCAGGTGCCGGTGCTCAAGGCGGAGCCCGAAGCCCGGCCACCACGCCTGGCCCTCTGCCGTCTGACGGCCGACACCCTCAAACTGGGGTTGGGGCTGCTGGGCATCCCCACCCTTGAGCGGATGTGAGGGGAGCGCAGATGGGCGAATCCGGCGGCAACACGCTCCCCCCAGCGCGGCCGGAGGTGGAGGGGCTGCATGCCTACAGCGCCCCCCTGGAGGGCCGGCGCGGCCTGCTGCGGCTTGATTTCAACGAGAACACCGTGGGCCCCAGCCCGCAGGTGGTGGAGGCCCTGCGGGCCATCCCCGCCGACCACATCGCCATCTACCCCGAATACGACGGCCTGCGCGAGGCGGTGGTGGCCAGCCTGCAGCGCCCCCTGCAGCCCGAGCAGGTGGGCCTGTTCAACGGGGTGGATGCCGCCATTCACGCCGTGTTCCATGCCTATGGCGACCGCGGTGAGACATTGCTCACCACCTCCCCCACCTTTGGCTACTACACCCCCTGCGCCCAGATGCAGGGGATGGCCATCGAGGCGATCCCCTATGAGGGGGAGGCGTTTGCCTTTCCGCTGCAAGCAATCCGCAGCGCCCTGGTGCGGGGCCCGCGGTTGCTGCTGATCTGCAACCCCAACAACCCCACCGGCACCCGCCTGGCCCCCCAGCTGATCCTTGAGCTGGCCGCCGCCGCCCCCCACACCCTGGTGGTGGTGGATGAGCTCTATGAGGCCTTCACCGGCGACAGCGTGCTGCCCCTGGCGGATTTCAACGCCACCCCCAACCTGCTGGTGCTGCGCTCATTGGCCAAAACCGCCGGCCTGGCGGGCCTGCGCATCGGCTTTGCCATCGGCGCGGCCCCGGTGATCGACCGCATCTCCCGCGTCACCGGCCCCTACGACATCAACAGCTTTGCGGTGACGGCCGCCTTCGCCGCCCTGCGCGATCAGGCCTATGTGGATGCCTACGTGGCGGAGGTGTTGCGGGCCCGCCAGTGGATCAGCGGCCAGCTGCGGGCCGCCGGCGTGCGCCACCACGTGGATGGGGGCAACTATCTGTTGATCTGGCCCCGGGGTGGGGCCGCGGCGGTGGATGCGGCGCTTCGCGCCGAGGGCATCCTGGTGCGCTCCATGGCGGGCAAACCGCTGATCGACGGCGCCCTGCGGGTGAGCCTGGGCACCGTGGAGCAGATGCAGCGCTTCTGGAGCGCCTACGCCGCCATCGAGGGCCTGAGGCCCTAGCGCAGCACGTCGACCTGCAGGCCGTTGCCCAACTTGCCCGGCAGGCTGAGGGTGCGGCCCACCCGCTTCACCGGCGTGCCGGCCATGGCCTTGAGAAACGGCTCCAGGCTGGTGAGGTCGCAGGCCTTTGGCGTGGGGCCACTCACGTATTGCACCGGGATCACCCGCCGGGGGGCAAGCTGCCGCACCACCGCCGCGGCCTCCTGGCCGTCATACACCTTGGCGCCGCCACCAACGCCGATAATCAGCACATCCGGCTTGCCGAGGAGAACCTGGTCCTCAGCGTTAAGCGGAGCGGAGGTGCCCCCGAGGTGGGCAAACTCCAGGCCCCCCTGCCGCCAGCGCCACAGGGTGGCCTTGCCGAAACGGCGGCCGCCGAAGCGGTCGTGGGCCACGGCGATCCCTTCGATGCGCAGGCCCGCTACCCGGTAGGAACCGGGGGCGCTGAGCATGGTGCCGCGGGCCACGGCGGCCCCCTCATCCAGCAGCCGGCTGCTGGCCAGGATCACGTTGGCGCTCACCCGCGGTTCCGCCAGGCCGGCGGCGCAGCCCACGGCGCGGAAGGGGTTGATCAGCACGCTGGCGCCACCCCCCTGGATCAACAGGGCGCTGTGGCCGTAGCTGGTCACCGTGACGCCGGTGTTGGCCTGGGCCGGAAGCCCGGTGGCCGTCAGGCTGAGCGTCAGGCCGCCCAGGGCTGCCAGGGAGCGGATCGCAAGTGCCATGGTGCAGCGGGTCGCCCGCAGGAGGAAGCGCGTGGGGCGAACCCTAGCCGGCAGTTGCGGTCAGCCCGCCGCCGCCTGGGCCAGGAAATTGCTGAGCAGCTGGTGGCCGCTCTGGGTGAGCACGCTCTCCGGGTGAAACTGCACCCCCTGCAGATGGGGATGGTCGCGGTGCTGCAGCCCCATCACGGTGCCGTCCTCCAGCCAGGCGGTGACCTCCAGGCACGCCGGCAGGCTTTCGCGTTCAGCGATCAGGCTGTGGTAGCGGGTGGCGGTGAGCGGGTTGGGCAGGCCGGCGAACACCCCTTGCCCCGCATGCAGCACCGGTGAGGTTTTGCCGTGCATCAGCTCCTTGGCCCGCACCACCCGGCCGCCGAACACCTGGGCGATCGACTGGTGCCCCAGGCACACCCCCAGGGTGGGCACGGTGGGGCTCAGCTCCCGCAGCACCTCCAGGCACACCCCGGACTGGTCGGGGTCGCCGGGGCCGGGGGAAATCAAGATGGCATCCGGCGCCAGGGCCCGGATCTGCTCGAGGGTCAGGGCGTCGTTGCGCTCCACCCGCAGATCCGCCGTGATCGGGTGCTCGGCCGCCAGCTCCCCCAGGTACTGCACCAGGTTGAAGGTGAAGCTGTCGTAGTTGTCGAGAACGAGGAGCATCGGTGGGCCCACCAGGCCCCCATTCAACCGCTCAGGCGCGCCAGCAGGGGGGGCAGCAGCAGCAGGGCGGCGATCAGCACCGAGCTGAGGGCGGCCACCAGCACCGCGGCGGCGGCGCAGTCCTTGGCGATGCGCGCCAGGGGGTGAAACCGCCGGCCGATGGCCAGGTCGACCACCGCTTCGGTGGCGGTGTTGAGCAGCTCCAGCACCAGCACCGCCGCCACCGTGAGCACCAGCACCGCCAGCTGGGCTGTGGGCAGCTGCAGCCACACCCCCAGGGCGAACACCACGGCTCCCATCACCACATGGATGCGGAAATTGCGCTGGCTGGCGAATCCGTACACCAGCCCTTGGGCCGCATAGCGGAAGCTGGCGGGCAGGTCGCCGGCCACCTGCCACGCCCCCAGGCGGCGCACCTTGGTGCGCAGCTGCTGGTCGAGACTCTCGCCGCCCTCAGCCATGGCGTCGCCGGCCAGGCGCGGCCTGCGCCGCGCTCCGGAGTTGGGGTCCTGGGGGGCGAGCATGCTCAATGGGCGCCAACCGCAGATTTAGGCGCACCTTACCGCCGGTCCGTGGTGGCGAGAAGCCGTTCCTGACGAACCAGCATCGCCGCCAGGCTGGCGTCATCGGGGTGATCCCAGCCCAGCAGGTGCAGCAGCCCGTGGCTGGCCAGAAACAGCAGCTCCCGCTCCAGGGGATGGCCGTGCTCCGGGGCCTGGCGGGCCGCGGTCTCCAGGGAGATCACGATGTCCCCCAGCTCCAGCGGTTCCGGGCCATCGCCCTGCCCAGCCCAATCGGGCATCGGCATGGCAGGGGCCTGGTCGAGGCCGTTGTCCTGGGCGGCGAAGGCCAGCACGTCCGTCGGTCCCGGTTTCTGGCGCCAGTCGGCATTGAGGGCGGCGATCTCTTCATCCCCCACCAGGCTCAGCCCGAGGCTGTAGGCGGGGGCCTGCAGCGCCGCGGGCAGCTCGTCGGTGAGGGCCGCCAGCCAGGTGCTGATCAGCCCATGCCACGGCTCGGCCCCCTGCAGCGGGTCGGCCCAGGGGCCTGCGGCCTGGCGCAGGGCCGCCGGCAGCTGCGGATCCGCTTCAAAGGCCAGATCGAGGTCGGGCGCTGGCGGTTCGGTGGCGCCGCCCATGGTTCAGCCCCCGGGCAGCTGGGGCCGCCCCAGCCAGGCCACCAGGGTGATGAACCCCAGGAACCCCACGGCGGTGAGGCCGAAGTGGAACAGGCTTTGGCGCCCTTTGCGCACCATGTTGCGCATCGCCAGCTTGGTGAAGCTGGGGTTCTCCTGG
>Ga0214917_10005423_pt1 | contig 13623 bp, 7 predicted proteins | sample LL_1208_BB_MetaG_FD_177983 | JGI IMG/M metagenome (GOLD analysis project Ga0214917, IMG submission 177983) | Freshwater microbial communities from Lake Lanier, Atlanta, Georgia, United States - LL_1208_BB | ecosystem: Environmental > Aquatic > Freshwater > Lake | place: USA: Georgia | collected... | reverse complement strand
TATCGTCAAGGATCTAGATGGAAGGGCCTGATCGTGAAGGGAATAATTCTGGCTGGTGGCGCCGGGACACGGCTCTATCCAGCTACGCTTGCCATCAACAAGCAGCTTCTGCCTGTCTACGACAAGCCGATGATTTATTATCCGCTCTCGGTGCTGATGCTTGCCGGCATTCGTGAGATTTTGATCATCTCTGCTCCGGAATATATTGGCAATTACGGCCATTTGTTGGGCGATGGCTCTAATTGGGGTTTATCCATCCAATACGCAGTTCAGGAGCGACCCAACGGCCTCGCGCAAGCCTTTGTGATTGGAAATTCCTTTGTCGGGCAAGAAAATGTATCCCTAATATTGGGGGATAATATTTTTTATGGCGCCAACCTGACTGATAAATTGGTTTCCGCGCGCAATCGGTCCGATGGTGCAACGGTGTTTGCCTATCATGTCGATGATCCCGAGCGTTATGGCGTTGTCTCCTTTGATGCTGCAGGTAAAGCGCAGACTATTGAAGAAAAGCCTAAAAAGCCGAAATCAAATTGGGCGGTCACGGGTCTTTATTTCTATGATAACGCTGTTCTCGACATCGCACGTCATTTGAAACCCTCAGCGCGTGGTGAATATGAAATCACGGATGTGAACCGCCATTATCTCGATAATGGCCAATTGCAGGTTGAGCGCCTGGGCCGCGGGTTTGCTTGGCTCGATACCGGCACTCATGAATCTCTTCTTGAAGCGTCCGAATTTGTTCGCACGACACAAAAGCGCCAGGGCATTCAAGTTGCCTGCCTTGAAGAAATTGCTTTCAATAACGGCTTTATTAGTCGCGATCGGCTGATCGAGCGGCTTAGGCTTTTTGCAAAAACACCATATGGCTTATATCTTGAATATCTGGTTGAGCGGAAGAATACTCATGAATGACCTACGCATAAACCATACTATAACAAAAGCGCTCAAATTGCAAAGCTCGGGTGAAATTGACAATGCTAAGAGCATTTTAAAGCAATTCATAAATATCGAACCCAATAATGTTGCGGCATTATATTCTCTTGCCGTTCTACTATTTAACAACAATGAAGCAGAAAAAGCATTGCCACTAATTAACCGCGCAATTACCTTGAAGCCAAATGTTGACTATTTTTATAATACTAAAATGGCAATATTAGAGGCGCTCGGACTGTACGAACAGGCCTTTCTCTCTAATTCGCGAGACAGGCTTCCCTTCAATGAGCAGGAACGATCTAAACTAATAGAAAAAATTTTAAAAAATCCTGTATCCGTCTTTATCAATGAATCAAGCGTCAACAGTTTATCGGATCTTGTCGCGATTTGTGAAGCCTATGTTAAAGAGGGTCAGTTTGAAAAGGCGATCCTCCTATATCGCAACTATATTAATTCAAAAGCACCGGATGCCTTTTTAGCTAGATATAATCTAGGTGCGCTCTATTCTACTATTAATGAGCACTACTTTTCTGCCGCATGTTATGAAGAATTAACAAAAACCCACCCTGGCTTCCTACCTAGTCATATGAATTTAGCGACCGTTTATGAGCGCTTAGGACGTAATAAAGACGCAATTGTTGCTTGGGAAAAAATACTGTCAATCCCCCAAATCATAGCGCCAGAAAATAAAATTGAAAGAATTAAAGTATATAATAATCTTGGTCGCTTAAATGAATTAGAAAAATTTTATGAGAAGGCTGAACAATATCTTTTTGAAAGCTTAAAAATTGAACCGTCACAAGCAGCGCCACTACAACATTGGTTTCATCTGCGCCAAAAGCAATTCAAATGGCCCATTCTAACTGATGACGAATTTTGCCAAAAGCCAATCGAAGAAATTATGTCTCCTTTGGCAAGCCTTGCATATACAAATGACCCGGCCTTACAACGCGCCTGTGCAGAGCGATTTGTAAGAGAGAAGGTAACGCATAGAGTGCGGCGTGTTGCAAAGCATCATCGCTATTTTCATGATAAGATAAGAATCGGCTATGCCTCATCGGACTTATCAACTCATGCCGTCTCGCTATTAACTGTAGAGCTTTTTGAATTTCATGACCGTTCAAAATTCGAAGTTCATGCATTTTGCTGGAGCCCCGAGGATGGAACGCCATTCCGTCAACGAGTGAAATCCGCTTTTGATCAATTCCATCCTATCGGTCATCTCTCTGACGACGAGGCAGCTGATCTAATTCAATCGCTTGAAATCGATGTATTGGTCGATTTACAAGGACTGAGCGGCCGCGCACGTCCAAATCTGATATCACAGGGCGCGGCGCCTGTTCAATTTTCCTATTTAGGCTACCCTGGAACAACTGGCCTTCCTCATGTTGATTATGTAATCGCAGATCGATTCATATTTCCTGAAGATTTAAAAAAGCACTTCTCAGAGGAACCGTTATTTCTCGATACAGTTTTTCAGGTGAGTGATTCCAAGCGGAAGATTGGGCCTGAAAAACCTCGTTCCTTTTACGGAATACCTGACAATAAATTTGTTTTCTGTTCATTCAATAATTCATATAAATATACACCAGAAATTATTGGCACATGGTCAGAAATTTTAGCAAGATGTTCAGATTCGATATTGTGGCTTCTTGAAGATAATAAATCGTCGCAAGAAAATATTTTAGCAGAATTTAAGAAATATAATGTTGCGATCGATAAAATATACTTTTCTGGCCGTATCCCGCCGGAAGATTATTTAGCGCGCTTTCGTTGTGCAGATCTTTTCCTTGATACATTTCCTTATAATGCCGGAACGACGGCGAACGATGCGCTATTTTCGGGTCTACCAGTTCTTACGCTTGTCGGTAATACCTATGTATCAAGGATGGCGGGAAGCCTCAATTTCGCCCTAGGCCTACCCCAAATGAACTGTAGAACAAATTTTGAATATCAAGAAAAAGCAAGCAAATTAGCAAATAGCAAAAATGATATTCAGAAAATTCGTGACGCAATTGATATAGGAAAATCAAATTTATTTGACATAAAATGCTTGGTTACCGAATATGAAAAGCGTATTAAAGAAATATTATAAGAAAAATGGCTATGAAGAAAACAAATCTACTTAATATTATGGGTTGGCGAGGAATAAATCACTCTTACGCGCTTGTAAATCAGTTTCAGCTATTGGCACTTCGAAATTATACCAATGTCAAACTTAGACATACCGATATGCCATATGCTGGTCAATCATGGAGTGTAGCCTCCAACAATTCAGGCTTAAAATCAATCGATATTGATTGGCTAATGTCAATACCACATGTCGAAGATTTTGAAGAGTGCGATTGGCAGTATCAAATCTATTCTCCGGTTGAATATCGTCCAAAAAGGTCAAAAGAAAAATCTCTAGTATTCTTGGTAACCGAGTTAGGTGTTGATCCGAACGATCATAGAATAGCTCCCTTAATCTCTGCTGCGAATAATGATGAAATTATCGTTGCAACTCCAAGCCATTGGTCGAAAACCTGTCTCGAGATCGCAGGGTTCAAAGCCGAATCTATAGCCATAATTCCGCATGCGGCATCGCCCAACTATTTCTACCCGCTCGCACCGATCGAGAATGAAAAGAACCGCAAACATCTAGGGATTGTAGATACGGATATAGTTATATTGAATATTTCAAGCCCGTTCTGGAATAAAGGCAATGATATTATGTTGTCGGCCTTTGCACAAGCCCTGGACGCAAATCCACATCTCCTTTTAATAATAAAAGATCAGAAAAATTTATATAATATCGATGGTCGAGAAGCGATTATAAAAAATTTATCTAATCAAAACGTTAATCTAAATGCAGTTATGAATCGTATTAAATTCATCGAAAATAATCTCGACCTTCAGCAATTGCGCGCTCTATATAATATTTCAGATTGGTATATTTCGAGTTATCGAGCCGAGGGATTCAATCTGCCGGTTTGTGAGTCAATGGCTTGTGGTACTCCAGTAATTGTAACTGACGGTGGTGCTACTGACGATTTTTTATGTACGAAATCAGGAATGAAAATTATGTCAAGACCGAGTAAACGTCTTGATACCAATGGTAGGTTAATACTATTCAGAGAGCCAGATATTAAAAATTTGGTTGAAATTTTAGAGACACTTGAGCGTAAGACTTCAGTGCCTGCTTTGAATTCAATTTTTAAATCTTGGGATTATGCAGCACGATCTATTGTCAAGATTTTTACTGAAAGATAGTTAGTGACATCGACTGAAAAAAACATAAGCTATTAATTAATTTTTTTAAAGATGGTCACGTTTAAGTGTGTGACTGATATAATTAGATAATTACACCGCAAACCATAATAGGAAAAAAATGACCAATCCATTCGATATTATTAAAAAACAAAATCTTCCAAAGCCAAAAACCTTAATCCAAATTGGTGCGAGTGGCGGACAGGAACTAGAAGAATTTATAAATGCGGGAATAACAGATGCTGTTCTCATAGAGCCGCTCGATATGCCGTTTTCTATTCTTAAACATCGAGTTCAAAATATTTCGTCATACATTCCTTTTCAAGCACTGATTACTTCAAGCAATGGAAAAAAATTTGAATTTAATATTGCTAGTAATGGAGGGCAAAGCAGCAGCATACTAGAGCCAGATGATCACCTATTAAAGTTTCCGCATGTAAGATTTCCTGATAAAATTGAATTAATAGGGTATCGGCTTGATTCAATTATTAAATACATGGAAAAGAAAAAAATTTTACATTTTAATAAAATAGACATGCTTTATATTGATGTACAAGGTGCTGAATTATTTGTCTTAAAAGGAGCCGGTGAATTACTCGACAACATTAAATATATTTGGACTGAAGTTTGCCCTGGAAATGCATACAAGAATGGTGCTCGATATCAAGAAATAATAAGCTTTCTTGACCTCTACCAGTTTCAGTTAGTTTACTTTGAGTGTCCTTTAGGCTTGATGGGCGACGCCTTATTCGTGAAGAACACATGATGCGCAATTGTATAGTAATAATGATTATAGCGTCACATGATTTTGTCGGGAATATTTAGGGAGATGAGAAGTGTCAGTGTCTAATCAGATTACATTAGTTGACGTGAAATCATTTTATACGCAATCAACGAAGCAAGAATCTTCAGGGAAAAAAATTCCAAGAAATTTTTTTCAAACCTACAAAACCTCTTTTTTTGACGAAAAGCATGCAAATGAGATGAGAGAATTTAGGTCAAAACATCCTAGTTTTTCTTTCTATTTTTATGATGATGATGGCATTGAAGAATTTATGTATCATTTTTGGCGCTCACATCCAATTTATAAAATTTTTAAAGGGGTTAAATTTGGCGCTGCAAAAGCAGATATTTGGCGATATTGCGTTCTATATACTATGGGCGGCATTTATCTTGATATTGATTCTAAAATTTTGTTCAATTTGGAGTCTATCGATGATGGTTTGAATGAATTAATATCTTTCGAAGAAAATACTGTTTCTGGGTTCAGTTGGGATAACGACTGGCCGTGTCGAAATTTTTTTCAAAAAAATAATTTTAGAGGACAAACATTATTCCGACCAGACAATATTGTGCTTCAGTGGTTATTAGTTTTTCGACCAGGACACCCGGTTCTTTTTAGAACAATTCAACTCATAGTTGAAAATTCAAATTACTACCTCAACCGTGAATTTGATAACGTATTGCACGCGGTAGTTTCATTTTCAGGGCCAATGGTATTTACTCAAGCCGTTTGGGAATTTGCACAAGAAGGCAATATACTCAGACAGACTGATGTTGATTTTAATCGAATGGCATTATTTAAAAGTATTCCCGATCCATCGATTAGCACATATCTCAAAGATGATAATTACTATGCGAAATTAAGAAATAAAATGATATTTGAAATATAAATTTCTTTATTTTATCAATTGGAGAGTTCTTTTTTAAGATTTTTCTAAAAATGGGTATGAATAGTAGATATCATGGTGGATAAACACTTTTCTTCTTCGCAATAATGAGATTTGTATTTATAATTTTAACAGCGTGTTTGGTCTCCCCAACTTAGTTATCTGCATTTAGAGGGTTTTTTATTTAGCAATATAGAAAATCAGCAATGCGACGTTTCAACTTTTTCAATTATTTGTTGCAGTTATAAATTGAACGTAATTTTGATTGGCTTTGTACATACCAAGTCAGTAGACCCGTAAAAACGATCCAGATTTCTATCGCTAGAACAAGTAATGTCGCTCTTTGAGCCCGAGAGAGACCAGTAACAGAGGCAGCACTAATAACACCAGCTAGGCCAGAGTTGCTTTTGGTAGAATCAACTAACAATATGTCCGTGCCTTAGGGCCTATGGAATGATATCAGATAATTCTATTTTTATTGGGTCTCCTATTTATTATATGCACTGAGGTCCAGGGTCCTAAGGCGTATTTTTGATTGCTTGATTACATTTTGCAGATTTTTCAAGTGTTGGACTTTCGTATTGACGCGGCAACACAATTTAATCTATCGCGAGCGACGCTTGGGAAATAATTATGGACAGCAGTTTATCAGTAGTTACACGAAATCACGAAGCATAAATTCCGTACATTTTTGGAGTGCGAAAATAATTAAAATTTTAAATGGCTAGGCCATCGATTTTAACCTCATCTATTGATTTACTTGCGAAGGATGCTTGGTATGAAATAAATAAATTAATTGGTGAAAGATGGAGGTTCCTCGGGAGGCTAACATACAATCCCAGTTGTCGAAGGATGTTAAGGCACTCAACAATATTCGTAATGCTAAGCGCTTTTGGCGCCTCTTTTCTTTATAAGTTTATCCAGTTTCGCAGTCGCCTAAATATTTTGTTTAAATCAAAGACGCAGAGTCTTGCCGATCTATCTTTCTTCTGACTGATCAATTATGAAGCCAAAGTAGATTTCTTTGAATTCAACAATTCAGACATCATTTATATAATCAATAGTCAACTTCGGATACTTCCGTGATTAATGTTCGATTATCGATTAGTTCTATCTAAAAGATGGTGTATAGTAGCTGATCATAGTCTCGCTTATCGATCGTAAGCTAAATTAAGCTAAGGTAATCTTTGCAAAAAGTCGCATTTGCAATATTGCAAGGAAATAATCATTTCTCTAAAAGCAGAGGGCTTTAGCCTCGTGAAAATTAAATCTCGCTTTGGAATAGTTAAAGCTACACGCTACCCTTGACTACTGGCTAACATTCACATCAGCTAGTTTAGCGAAGAAATTCTAGATGCAAAAAATCGGTTAATATATATATTCACATTATATTTTTTCTTAGATGATCGCCTAAAATCTATAGTAACATAATTTCTAAATTTTTATAAATTAGGAATTATTAACTTTTGAGGATTAAATTTTTCTCGGTTCTTAAATACACTACTTAATATCTGTAATTTCAAGGTTATTCGTGTTAGAATTTTCTCAGACAGAATATCAAATATCTTATAGCTTCTGAATCTCAGGTTTCATCATGACCGATTCGCGTTTAATTATTTATTGTGACGGTGGGCTTGGTAATCGACTCAACGCATTATTATCTGGTCTCGCAATCGTTCGGTATTTTAATCTTGATTATATCATACATTGGCCAATTAATCAGTGGTGTTCAGCAGAGTATAGAGATATTTTTGAATCTGATGCAAATATTTCGATTAATTCTCTTACATATTTTAGGGGTAAATTAAAGGATTCAATCATATTATTGCATGACGAAATCGCAGCAAATGTATTACAAATCGACTTTAAATCGGTATATAAATATAATTCGATTGAAGAGTTTGGTGAGTTTGCAGTTTTGAAGGGCCGAGATATTTTTTATTATCCTGCCTTAATTCCAACATGGATTCCCAGTTCCTTAATACATTTTGAGATAGCTTTACTTAAATTTAGTAATAATATTGAGAGGGAAGTTGAGAATTTTGTAAGATTTAAAATTGCGAAGCCATTTTATGGATTACACTTACGTCGAACTGATCTTAATGTAGGATTGACAGATTTAGAAGTTTTTCGGATTGCGCAGCAAAATCCCGATAAATTTTTCTTCGTGAGCTCGGATAGTTCTGAGGCAGAACGCTTGGCTTGTTCTCATTTAAACGTAATATCGAGAACGAAGTTCTCTTATGTTGAAAAGCAAAAGAAAAATCAAGACTGGTTAGCAATTACAAAGGATGAAGATGGTCGAGCATATTACGGCAATATTCAACGTAGCAGGCAGTCTGTAATTGACGCAGCAATAGATATGCTAATACTCGCTCATTCACAAATTGTAGGATTTTCTGGCTCAACATTCCAAACTATCGCGAGAAACATTGGTGAACATTGGAAAGCAAGAGAATGGCAAAAACCTATTGCAATTCCATATTTTCCAATTAGAGAAGTTGAACGGCAGCTTAATCAATTAGTAATGCCAATTGAATCTCTTATTCAAATAGCAAATATCTGGTCGATTAATTCTCGTACAGAAGATCAAGCTACAGTAATATACCAAGTTTTAGATAGATTGAGTGGTGAAGATCTTTTGCAATTTCTTTACGCACAAGCACAAATATCTATTAATAATAGATGTTACCGACTAGCTAGCCTCTATCTTCGTGAAATTATTCGGGTCTCGCCTAATAGATCCGAGCCATATAAATTGCTCGATAACATTATAGAAAAATTTAATTAATATTCCTAGATTTATGCGCTATTCGAAACCTATCCAATCAAATTTTTAGATAAAGCGTAATGTATTTTACATGTAACCTTACCCTATCAAGTGATCTCGTTTTTTAATTGCTTGGGATTTAGCAAGATGCTTACGGATGGATGGCAAGCGTTTTTGTTTTGAGCTGTAGAGTCACGCACTGAAGTATTCCGGGTACGAACGGAAGATATATAAGTTATATGATTGGCCATGCTGTATTTTAGTGTCGCTAACATATTTAGATCGCTTTTTTCTGCTACAGTGTTTGCAGTGTTACACAGTTTTAAATTTTATCACCTACGTTAGTGTTTAAGTTTTTGAAGCATCGATTATCGAAATATACTCTTAGTATCATGCGTTCCATTTATTAATGTATTAATTGGAATTAAAGGCGCTTAGTGTTTCAAGTGGTAGTGGGTATTGTTAAGGACGGCTCTGATCAAATTCTTCATTCAACTTACAGAGATTTTTGTCTTTGATCCATTCCTTTGTTGTTAATCCAGCTCCAGTAAGCCAGTCGAAGAGTTTGGTGTCTTCACACCTGCGGGGAGCTCTTATTAAAGCGCGAAATTAAAGTATAAATTTTTTTCTTTTTGAAATATAGAAATACTATTGAATCGAATTGTCTTTTTTGCCCGGTCGACTACGGATTAGGGAGTCAGTTTGTGTTCAATATTTTAACGTTCGGTTTATTGTCTGCTTTATAAACTCAATTTGATTACTCATAAGCCGTTGAAGCATGATGACAGATATTGACGTGCCAGCTGCGATCTGTATTTCTCCCAAAACACCATCAATTAGCGGGAGTGTCCTGAAGGCGCATTTGGCAAATCGTATCTTGTATGAGGTCCATAGACCAGGCTAAGTTGTGGCCTTGCCCATATACCTAGCCGCTTAGACCTTTCTTGGATCAACGTTCTGGTTTGTCACTTTATGATTAGCTTCAGTCTTCCGTAGCCGCGATGAACCAGTTTGTTCTTGATTCAATAACTAAAATCCATGATACTTAAAAAATTCTTCCTAAAAGATTAAGAAGTTGATTTATATAAATTTCTTGAAGAACTTAAAAAACTCATTGATCCCGCTGCAACCGATCTTGTTTTGGGCTATAAATAGGTATCCGCAACAAGACTATTATCCGGCAGGGCCTGCCTGTTGCAGCCGTTTGTTGACAGGCAGAAATTCGGCCGCATCATTCTTTGCAGTTGTCATTAGAAATTTTCGAGACAAGATATCTTTGATTCCCGTGTTTTAAATCGCGAGTTCTGAATAATTCTTTTCTTAATCTTCATTTATTGATCTCAATTTGGCGTGTACGCTTTATCTGATTGAACAAGGTACCAGCATATTTTCTTTTAAACCAATTAGAAAGAGCATCACTTATCCCGCGTTTCTTGTAGATCTTCGCAAACTCTCAATCAATATTCAACTAAGGCATTATTCTGATGATCTGTCTCCCGTTAAGATTTGATTTCCTCACTAATCGATTTCTCATCAATGCTTAACATATTTCTAGTTTAATGAACTATAAAAAAATTTATGCCTACAGATCGCCTATACGTGGCAACTAAACAGATTTTAAGGCGGATAATCGAAGAATTGTGACGGTAAAGCTGCTTGGAAAGCTTGTTATTAAACATTACCAGTAATGCTTTTTTTGTCATATACACTTAGCTCTTTTATGGTTGATTGGGTACCCTTCAATTTTCAAAAATTTACAGATCTTACGTTAGTCATATTGGCCTTATTGCTTAGCAAGTGAAGTTATATTAACCATCGAACCGCATTATCATCGGGGCTATTTGGTTTGGTTTGTGTGGATCTATTCTGCGCCGAAATTCAGCAAGTAAGACGTCGGACGCGCCATGTTTTTTATCCTCAAGCTTAATCCAAGTAAGGCGATGTACGTGTCCAGCCCCCGGTTTATGTACTAGTGATCTTGGGATTTCCTAAGACGGTTTCGGGCACGGGCGCTTGCCAAGTGCGTGGTTCGGCAGGATGGGGTTATGTTGTTTGAGTAATTGATTGAAGTCGGTTTGGGCTTGTCTTGTTGTTGGGGGGCACTTGATATTGAGCACTTTATTACACGGCGTTCTGTTGAGGCGTTCATTGTGTCCGTTCTTCTATGTTGACCCCGGTTAGATATTGGTGGCCCTGACGCCCACCTTGTTAAGACTGTCCTTGGTGATCTTGGATGTAAACTTAGTTCCTTTATCGGAGCGTAGGTTTCCGGGTTTCTCGCGTTTCATTAGTAATGGATAAAGTGCCTTGAGAACGTCTGAAGAACCCATCTTGTTTGTTAAAGTGACGGCAAAGGCGTCGCGTGTGTATTCTTCGAGAAAACTCAGAAACTTGAAGGGCCGGCCATTGCTGAGCTTGTCGGGCGCAAAATCAATCGATCAGATATCGTTCGGGAAGTGCGACTTGAGCCGAATGATTGAGGCATCGTTGTGATAGAGTCGTTTGTGGCGTTTATAACGAGCGGGCATATGTAAACCCTCTTCACGCCGTATACGCTCTACCTTATTGTGATTGTTCGAGATGCGTTCGATCTCAAAAAGCTCATAGATCTTGCGGTATACGTATTGGCCATATTGTTTGGCCTAAATTGATCAAAGTCAGACGTTGATCGTCAACGCTCTTCTTCTTGCTTTTACAGCGCAGGGTGCTGCGGCACCCCCAAGAACCTCTCATGTCCGTTGCTCGGAGGTGCAGAGCTTTTGACGCGCTTGAATGACCGCACCATGTAAGTCATCAGGGCTCAGATCTTGGGTTTTAAAAATTCGAGGCTTTACTTGAGGATCAATTTGCCGAGCTAAAGATCCGCAACAATCTTCTTGAGCCGCTCGTTCTCTTTATCGAGCGTCTTCAGCTCCGTCAGCTGAGACTTGGCCATCAGGCCAAACTTCTTGCGCCAAATGTAATAGGTCGCATAACTTATCCAGGAAGCTAGGCAGGCCTTGGAAACATCCGCACCCGCTGCCAAATCCAATTGGACCTGTCATAAAATCCTCAAACAATCCTCATTCGAATACCACTTTCGAGCTATCGCCAGTACCTCCCAGGGGCGCTAACATATTGGCTCAACTTCAGGCGGCTAACAAACTGGCGCCGGCCTTTGGAATTCCCTTCCAGCTTTCTTCAATATCAATTTCTAGATGGCTAGAATAAAGATTGTTCAACGTAAACAATTGTTCTCGACCTCGAGCTCTTTCAGGCTCTCCACTTAATTGCCCTTGAAGACACCATAGTCGGGCTGCCATCGGTAACATACTTTATTCGGGTCTAACGATCGGTCGGCTCCGGACACTAGTTGCCCGCCCCCTGTCAAAATTTTTACTAGCAGCAATTTTTCTACAATTTATTCTAGATTGTGTCTTATTTGCCCCGTTCGCCCGCCCTCCATAGCCTCAACATTCATACATTAGAGAGTATCACTTTCTAGGGGCAGGCTGATCGTCAACCTTTACCCCTTCTATTAAGATAAGGCTGCTGTCGTTAACTATATTTAAGAAATTTTTTAAAATAGCTAGCACAAATTCTTTAGTGGCACGAAACTTGCTATCATAAAAATAATGGTTTCTTGAATTTTTTTATTAAAAAACGTCCACTCGCATCCGTCTTACCCATCTGAGGAAATCTAATGTGGTCCTCATTGAGGGTGCACTTCAGTAAATCGATTAGGAGCTTACCTTGTCAATTTCAGTTTCGTCGATTTCAAGTATGAGTGCGGCTCAGATTGCAGCTGTATCCACGTCTCAGATATCAAAGTTAACTACTGCACATGTTCAGAGTTTATCGACTGAGCAATTGGCCGCATTAACTACGGCGCAAGTAGTAGCATTGAGCACAGCCGCTATAAGCGGTATTTCGTCTGCGGGATTTTCGGCAATAACAACGGACGATATTGCCGTCCTAACTTCGAAACAGATCATTGCTCTAAAAACAAGCCAAGTTCAAGCTTTAACCACTGATCAAATTTCTGCATTGATTTCGTCGCAGATGTTAAGCCTGACTGTAACTCAAGTTGCTTCCTTGAAGACTGACCAGATCGTCGCGCTGACGACGGATCAGGTGTCAACTTTGACTTCTAAGCAGGTCACGGCTCTGACGACGTCGCAGATTGCGGCGCTTGAGACAGACGACTTAATTGTATTGACCACGGCAGCAGTATCGTCTTTGACGGCTACTCAAATGTCTAAACTGACGACTGATCAGGTTGTCGCGCTCACAACGACCCAAGCGGGTGTGCTGAAGTCAACACAGATTGCAGCTTTGACGACGTCTCAGATTGCAGCGCTTGAGACAGATGACTTAATTGTATTGACCACGGCAGCAGTGTCGGCTCTGACAGCTGCGCAGATGTCAAGTCTGACGACTGATCAGATTGTTGCTCTCACAACGACCCAGGCGGCGTTGCTAAAGTCGACGCAGGTTGCAGCCTTGACGACCGATCAGATTGCAGCGCTTGAGACAAGTGATCTATTATCTTTGTCAACCACGGCCGTGAAGGCCCTTACTAGTGACCAGATCGTCGCGTTGACGACGGATCAGGTGTCAACTTTGACTTCTAAGCAGGTCACGGCTCTGACGACGTCGCAGATTGCGGCGCTTGAGACAGACGACTTAATTGTATTGACCACGGCAGCAGTATCGTCTTTGACGGCTACTCAAATGTCTAAACTGACGACTGATCAGGTTGTCGCGCTCACAACGACCCAAGCGGGTGTGCTGAAGTCAACACAGATTGCAGCTTTGACGACGTCTCAGATTGCAGCGCTTGAGACAGATGACTTAATTGTATTGACCACGGCAGCAGTGTCGGCTCTGACAGCTGCGCAGATGTCAAGTCTGACGACTGATCAGATTGTTGCTCTCACAACGACCCAGGCGGCGTTGCTAAAGTCGACGCAGGTTGCAGCCTTGACGACCGATCAGATTGCAGCGCTTGAGACAGAT
>Ga0214917_10005422_pt1 | contig 13625 bp, 16 predicted proteins | sample LL_1208_BB_MetaG_FD_177983 | JGI IMG/M metagenome (GOLD analysis project Ga0214917, IMG submission 177983) | Freshwater microbial communities from Lake Lanier, Atlanta, Georgia, United States - LL_1208_BB | ecosystem: Environmental > Aquatic > Freshwater > Lake | place: USA: Georgia | collected... | reverse complement strand
CTTGGTTTCGTGGATTTCATTCAACTGTACCTCACCGTTTGTAACTTCCAAATTATAATAGGAGGCGAGGTCACTGGTATCTTCAGGTAATTTAAATCGAAACCAATAATAAAAGTCTATGGTGGCGCATTGTTCTTTGTTATTGAGCGAAACCGATCGCACATAGATGCCTACATTCAATTTGATAGGATCAGCGTAATGATAGGGAATAAACCCAAAAACCAAACATATAAATAAAAGGAAACTAGACCGCATAACTTAGAATTTAATACCGAAATCCAAACAAATTTACGTTAATTTTGACCCAATGAGAAACCTACATATTGATTCGATGCGAAGTCTTGCGATTATCATCATGCTGACGGCCAATACCACTCCTTACCTTATAACTTCAGATGTTCCTTTTGTATTTCGGGCCATTTGTTCCTTTGCCGCCCCACTATTTACGTTTCTGTCAGGGTACACTTTTGCGCTTAATGGTTCGCGTTCCAATGGTTATTTATCTGGAATCTATGTGCTGCTTTCGGCCGTAATCGTCGATGTTGTTGCATGGGGGATTCCGCCATTTCAAACGTTTGATGTATTGTATGTTATTGCGTTGGGACAAATGGTTTTGGCAGTTATGAAGCGTCTTCCCTCTTGGTGTTTGGTATGTATTGCTTTGCTCATTATGATTTTACCCACCCTATTACAAACGGTGTATCGGTTTGAGTTATCGGACCCTAATTGGAATTCGTTTAGATTTAATGCATACCGTTGGGCTTTTGACGGATGGTTCCCGATATTTCCTTGGTTATCGTTCCCTATCATGGGGTATTTATCGTTAGAATGGAAAAACCGGATACCAGCCAATGCATGGAGTTCCGTGCTGACCGGTTGCGTATTTCTTGGAGGGTTCATGTTCGTTTCCCTAGAAAAAAGCCATCAACCTTTTCGTGACGGATATGTAGAAATCTTTTATCCCGCAACACTCGCCTACTTACTTGTAGCTTTTGGATTTTGTTATTTGCTGTTGTTTGGTTTATCCAAACCTCTTTCCATGACATCGAAGGTATTAGATGGAATCAATGTATTAGGTCGCCATAGCATGTTCGTCTATATATTGCATGCACTTTTGATCGCGCAAATCGTATCCAAACTAGCACTCCAAAACAACTTATGGTCCATTCTCATAGTGCTCACGGTATTTTATGGACTGGTATTCTTTGCTACTTTTGGACTGGAGGCGCTTCTGCGTCGAAAAAAATTGGACTTCGTCCCGAAATGGGTTCGAAAACCTCTGGGTTTGTATTGAACTCCTAGAAAGTCTTTAAAGAAATAAACGCTCATGCCTAAGGTATTTTTAATATTTGCCCAATCTGGATTCGGTCGGATTTTAAACCGTTGGCTTTTTTTATTTTCGCTACCGAGGTATGGTATTTTTGCGCAATAGCTGAAAGGGTATCGCCTGATTTCACCTTGTGCCTCTTAGAGCTTACCTTGGTTTTTTTTCCATGTACAACGTTTGGTGTTTTTGGTGGGGTTTCTTCAATGTTCGTATCATAATCCACCAACGAAAGCGGAACTTTAATCCTTGGATCATAATATTTAAAAAAATACTGTTGAATATTTACGGCATTGTAAAAGGTATCCAAGGGGTTTCCTTTCCAATCGAAACATTGCACCACATCGCAGTTAAATTCCAACACTTTAACCGGTATTAATTCGTCGTGGATACGGTGCATTTGGGGCAATTGCTTTTCGACTGCGGCACGTCCACCACCTGCTGAACCGCGGCTGTTTACTTTTATGTAGCATTTTCCGTCGGTGCTTGGTCCTACCACTGCCACCCAATGTACTGTGAGTAGTTTGGGATTGATTTGAATGTACAATTGCTTCAGATCCGAATAAAAACCTTTCAACCGTATTTGCCTTAATCCTTCGTAGATTTTGTCGTTAAGGTATCCACCGAATTTATCCATGCGCCGGGAATGAAAGGAATGGAGTGCATCATACACATAAGGAACGCCCATGGCAGAATAGGAATCGCATAGAACTTCATCGTGCTCTCCAAGTTTCAACGTATCGGGGTTGATGAGTTGGAATGGGGGTATTTCTCTTGGAATGCGTGCAATCCTAACCATAGAATCAATCACCGAGGAATCCTCAGGTGCGTTAGGAGTTTGGGAATATGTTCGGCAAGACCAAAACAACCCAAGGATGCAAAGCATAAGAAATCTAACAGCCGGAGAGCACATGCCCTACGAAGGTATTAAAATCCATTCATTTCCAATGCGCTGCAGGGCCAATTAATATTCGACCTAATTTCTTGGTATAGTAAAAAAAATAACCTAATTTTGTGCTCTATTTAGGCGCTTTTTGGATAAAAACGTATTCGCATACCGCTGTTGCGGTAGCCTCATAGGTAGAAAATACGGTTTGGTAGTTCAGTTGGTTAGAATACCTGCCTGTCACGCAGGGGGTCGCGGGTTCGAGTCCCGTCCAGACCGCAAAAGCGCAACCCCTCACACCTTGTGTGAGGGGTTTTTTCATATTAGCGCATGCTGGCACAACCGTGCCAGGCGTGGGATAAGACAAAAAACCAAGCCTTGGCGAAGCCAAGGACGGGTTGCGCTTGTGCGAAGCCCCCCTTGGGTCGATTTCCGACTCCACAATTCCCATTTCGTTCCAATGGATTCATACAAAATCCGAATTATTCCACAATTTTTCGAATTCAACTAAAAATTTTCCAGAAATAGAAATGTCGTGTACAACAAGAATGTTCTCGGCGTTTTGCAGTTCAGCGGTTCGTGTCCAATTGTATGATCCTGTGAGCACTCGTTTCGCGTCAACCACCATAAATTTGTGGTGCATGTGATGTTCTGAAACATCCACCTTTACCTCTATTCCTTCGCTAGCCAACTCGGAAATATCCGATCCCTCATCGTACATTTTGAAATTATCTGAAATAATTCGCACTTGAATTCCCTTATGGTGCGCTGCAATAATTGCGTCTTTAATTTGATTATCACTGATGGTGAAAACACATATATCGAGTGTTTCCTCGGATTTGGAAATTTCAGAGAGAATCAATTTACGGCAATCGGGACCCGGGCTAAAAGCTACTTGGATGATCATTGAGGAAATTTAATTGTTTCGCCAAGGTATGTAATAAAAATGTAAATTCGGTTCTTAAAATCTAAATGACAAACCAAAATCGTTTAATAATTATTGGAGATATTCATGGTTGTATCTCGGAGTTCAATGCGCTTTTGGAGGAATTAAGAATAACCGATACGGATCAAGTTTTTTGTATTGGTGACCTCATCGATAGAGGACCTGATTCCGTTTCAGTTGTTCAACGATGTGTCGAATTAACAACGGTTTGTGACTTCAAATTGATTTTGGGAAACCATGAAGAGAAATTCTTAAGGTACCTCAATCACCTAGAGAAAAACACAGGTCTCGAAAATGAGCTAAAGGGAACCCACGAATTTCCGCTTTTAATTGATCGACTCCATGAAAAGGAGATAGCGTTCATTAAAGGCGCCTATTTTTCCTACTGGTTAAAACAGGAAAAAATAATGCTCTTACACGGAGGCATTTCAACGAATATTCAATTTCCATTCCCCGAGACCTATCAATACGGTGTGCATAGCCCAAAAATGTTTAAAGGCTTAGATTTGGTTACGAAAGTTAGGTTTTTGAACCCCCGTGGCACCTTTGTTTCGCTTCATGAGGAAACGGAACAAGATGCATATTGGGCTGAGGTATATGAGGGTGCTTTCGGGCACATTTATTTTGGACATCAGCCTTTTTTGCAGGAAACCCCAAAAGAATTTAGTCATGCTACTGGCCTGGATACAGGATGTGTGTTTGGTGGTTGGTTGAGTGCGGTGATTATCGAGCATGGCACCAAAAGGTATGTTTCAGTTAAGGCCAAAGAAGCCTACTCAATACAACATTAAAAAAGAAAATTATTATGAGTTATACTATTTTGACCATACCCTTTAATCTAAAGGAGAAATCGGAAGGGGAATTTCTGAAGAAGGGGTTTGTGGTTGATGATTTTATCAAACTACCGAGCAAAAGGAATAGTGCTTCCGAATTTTTCAAGATACTTCAATTTAGTGATGACTTAATTAAATGTTCTATCACCAAGCACATTCTAAAAAAAAATAACGCAGATTTGAACGACCTGAAATTATCAAATCACGAAGGGAAACTTGAAATTAACTTAATTGAAAATCCCGTTTTTATCTCAAGAACCAAATACCTTCCCTCTATTTCAGGATTTTATAAACTTATTGAGCCAGAAATTTCCAAGGAAGAAGAAAAAACTTTAGCGTCCAATAAAACCAAAAAAGAACAAAAGATAAAAAGTGATTTAAAAAAACTTGCCGACACATTGGTGAATGATCTTGAATTTTACACGCTCAGTGATACGGGAAAAAAAGAAAAATTTAAAATAGTATCCATTAAGTTAGTTCTTAATCGACCAGATTTAATTCAAGGTCTTGGTTTTGGATATCTTATAGTTCAATTGGAATGGCAGGAAACCCCTACCTCTGCCAATGATTTTGTTTCGCGTCTTTCCTCCATCGCTAATTTTTACCGATGGATAAATAACAAACATGATAGCAAAACTCTGTTTTATCATGAATCTTTTCAAAAAGAAACCTGGAACAAAAAGCTCGATAAAAAAGCTGCAGAAATTTCCTTAAATATCGAAAAACTGAAAATAACGGTTGAGCACAAATCGAATCAGGGCTTGTTTTTGCATGATGTATTATGGGAAATGCTGCAAGAGTTTTTTAAAATTGATGACTATCAACAGATTATCTATTTTAACAATCAGGGAATTACAGATGAAGAACATGAAAAGAATCAAATAATTAAACCTTATATTCTTCATTTGTGTCAAACAAGCGAAAAATTATATTCGACAGAAAATGAAAAAAGTGTTTTCGTTTCCGATGTTTATAAATCCTTACGCGTACCGGATTCGCGCAGCAAGTCGTTAAACTTAGAGGAAAGACTAGAATTTTGTCCGGTAAATCCTGACAGTTATACAGAAATTTATTCCATAAGTGAAGGATCCTTAATAATAAAAGGAAATGATGATCATTCCCGAAAAAAAGAAATGATTAACGATTTTTATCCTGCTTATTTATTTGCTTTAAACCAGCGTCAATTATTTCATTATTGTCAAAACAGGATTAATTCCATGGAAATGGATGAAAATAATCGATTTAAACTAAACGATATTCGAAAGCTACGTGGAATGCTTGTAAATGCCGAATTCAATCAGGTGTTTACTTCCATTAGCAATTACCATGAAATTGATTCTTTTTATGAAGTTTTACGTAAAAATTTTAATATCGGCCAATTGCGAGAAGAATATATAAGCAGCCTTGAAGGATTACAAAACATAGCGGATTTAGCAAACGAAAAGGAATCGAAACAACGCGAAGACAAATTGAATAAAATTATTCTTTTTCTCACCTTTGCACAGGTTTGGTCTGGGATTTCATCCTTGTTCAATTTTACCTTAGATTGGATTTGGTTTGTAAATTTGGTAGCTTACGCCTTACTCGTGGTGCTAATTGTAATTACCATTAATAATAAGAAATGGACTATTCTAAAGTAAACATCCTTTCTTCCGGTATCCTAGTACATTCAGTTACCGACAAAGCGATTTGCACCCTTTTTAGGATTGATAAACAAGGAAATTGTTTGAATGAAATAAAAACTTATTTCTCTGGAAATGTAGAAATAACCAATCCCGTATTAAAAAGATTCTTTTCTCAGGGATAGCTATTTTTCAAATTCAACACCAGCCCTTCCAATCCGGGTGTTCATCGGCAGGATTCTCCGAACCATATTCGATTTCATCTCCATAACCATTGACTCGAATGTATTTTTCATTGAAAAGATCAATGAACCCGATATATGTTTCTCTCAAGCCTTCATCCTCATCATCAAGTTCATCCAAATTGTATCCACTAGCTAAAAAGTCATCCTCCCAGATGGTTACCAAGTCATTGTCTGTATGAAAATGTGCTGTGTAAAAATCTTCGGGATCTGAACACATATTATAATCCTCAAGTGTCACGAATCTAATTTCTAAAAAATTGATGTTATCATTTTCTAAAGATTCTATCAGGAATTTCTGAAATTTTAATTCATTCAAATTGGGAACGTATTTTTTAAGCACGGCGCTTGTTTTTTGAATCAAATCCGATGTGCGATTTCCGAAATGCTGATGTGATTCTACCTCATTTCGAACCAACCTTAAGGCATGTTTTGATTTTTCAGAAGAAATATAGGATACACCGTCGTTGAAATCAAAGGAAAGTGGCCACCCATCCAATTCATCCACGGTATCGGTTAGGTAATTTTCCGTTTTGAATTTCAAGTCTTCGGTCAATTTTTGAATACCCTGATCCATACATTCATTATATACAGTTTCAAGCTCGCTCAAGGTGGGAACCCTCCACCCTTCTGTCAAAGTTGTACACAAGGCTTTTGCTTCTGCCAAGGTAAACGTTCCTTTTTCATCGGTCTCCTTTACGATGAAAACATCATTCAAATGTGAAAATCTTGCCATAGTATGCGTTACTTACAGTGATAATAAAAATAAAGAGAATTTGTCATTTGTTATGTTTTTCTCAAATTTTAATTTTCTTTGAATTCCAATTTTAATTTAACTTAACGATTATTCATATGTCCCTTTCAAACAAGTACCTGCTCCTTACATGTTTTGCCTTCCTTACTATTGTGGGTTTTATGATAAGGTTACCAAGTGTTTTTAGCCACTTCGATAAAGAACTCCATGCACTTTTTTATTTATGCGCTTCGCTTGTACTTACCATCATGTTCCCAAATCGTTGGATCCTTATTGGCATTTGCCTTTTGTTTTTTGGAATTCTAATCGAATTTGCCCAAGCCTTCTCCAACAAAATATCCATCCGATTAATAGGTAAAAGGATCCATGGAAATTTTGATATCACGGACGTAAAATATAACCTCATTGGTATTGTTGTCGGTTTGCTCGTTTTTATGGTATATCGATTGTTTTTCGCCCAAAAGTCATAATTCATCCGAACCCAGCCAACGCTATTCTGGACAGGGCGAAGTCATTTTGCACGAAAGCCTAAAATTAAAATGCGTGAAGCGATACCTCAAACAGAGGATAAAGGGAACTATTCAGAGTATTCTCTGGGAGTTTCGTCGGTGTTACATCTGGGGCATCCCCCATATTGATCCCACAGTTTTTTCGAACCGCGCCAACCACATACACGGCACAAAACCTTGCGCAACTTACTTCTTCCGGCGCCAAAAAGAACCAAAAGGATAAGAATGCCTATCAAAACTTGACCTCCGCTAACGTCGCTTGAAGCTATGGGTATTGTTTCCATTGAATTTTTTTTTTATGATAACAAAATTAATATTTATGTCCAATAAGGACTAAACAAGATATGCTTGAATAAAGCTGCAAATGATTTTAGCTTGGTCTGCAGCGTTTACTGCATCTTTATTATTCAAATAATCTGCGATGTGAATGAATAAAACGTTACTTTGATTCCTGTATAGATGTAATGAATTGTAATAAATATAATTGCATAGAAAAGTTCCCGCATCCTCAGAAATACGCACCGAACGAGGATGATTTTTGGTGAAATCTTCAATCATGTCCCTGGGAAAATTTGTTTGGATATCCAACGAATTTTCAAAAATTTCACTTTTAATAGGTACTACGCCGAATTCATCTTCACCTGACCGTTCATTGCGCGCTCTGGTTTCTAATCGTATCATGGCATCATTCGTAGCAACACCTAGATGAATAATAAAATCATAATGAAACTTTTCGATTTTTTTTAAAAACAAATCTACCGCCGAATAGGACACCTCAAGCTTTTCATATTCAATCGAATAATGCAATGATTCTGCCTTTAAATGCCCTTGTAAAAGTAACATTACCGAATCGCTTGGATTAACCTTAAAATTTGCAAACGGGCCAAAAGATGTAATTAATAAACGCATTTTTACAATTTAAATCCTTTAAAACTTCGCATTCTATAGACATCATCTTTCATGGTTCCGTTCAATGTCTGTTCATTCCAATCAACATTGAAGGTGATTTTGAAATTTATGTGATTGCCTTTGATTGTATTAATTTCCGTTATCGTTGCCTTCGCAGTTTCATCATATCTGCCTTCGCAATAAGATAAAGCCAATCCTTTGTCGAGATGGATAACTAAATTAGCAAACAATTGTTGTCGTATTTCGATGATGTGTAAAACACCAATTACCGAAGTTTTTCCGGTGATTTGAACCAACCAACTAGAGGTTAAGTCTTGTTGGCGACTCAAATAGGTGGCTGGAACAATAGGTTCTTGGCGGGTTGTATCAAAAATACGAATCGGAAGCAGTGCCTTTGACCGCATCGCATTGAATGATCCATTCTGAGAGTTAATTCGCCATTCTCCCTCAAATAAATGACCATCTTCGATAATTACCCCCTCATAATCAACAGACCAAGTGTCTTCAAGAATCATGGTCTTTTTGTACGAAAACAAAATTTCGTCCACAAGAGCACCCTCTATCCAAGCTAATAGATACGGATCTTCATAACCTTTTTCATGCCAAGTGGGATTTATTGGCTCAATAGATAAACCAATAAATTCATCTTCGCTCTTTGCCAAAAACATTAAATCGTAATAAGTCTTTGCTTCAAACTGAAAATACCAACCTTGCCAGCACCCTAAAATAGAAAACATCGCTTCCATTTCCAATCCTGCTCCATGACCAAATTCATCAAAATAAAAACTAAGGTATTTTTTAAAGGTTTTATTTTCGAGCTCCATAACCTGATGAATAGAACGAAGCACCCAATCGGGACGATTTTCACGAATTCGGTCATGTTTTTTAAATGAATTAAGGTCCGAATTGCTCAAAATATCTATTATCCCGTTCACTTTTTTATTTAATATTTCCCAACATGCAACTTTTTCAGTATTTAATGCATCATCCGCTGAAATCCCAAGATCTCTCCTTGCTTGCAGAATATTTTCGTATTCATCAAGGTCTAAAATAAAATCGGTTAAAGACGATCTTATTAAATCGTTATAGTTACTAAGTACTGTTTTTGAAATTGTATTAGTCGGGCTAGTAAAAAATGTCTCCTCCAATTCTAACCGAAGATAATTGTTGAAAAACCAATTACAAATGCCCGCTAAATTGCTTTCCACGATTTGAGCTTCTTGAGCAGTTCTATTAGTAAGCTCGTCGTCTGGATGCACGGTTATGTTCCCAAATCGGTTTATCGTTTCAAAAAGTAAATGAATTTGATGAGGAATAATTTTTTGTTGACTAAACTTGTCAAGCATCGTTTTAATGGTTATTTGTGGGGGAACGGGGCCAATTTCACGTTTATATATCTCCCTAAGAATCGCCTCAATGCTCGTGCGGGATTGAATAATCAGCGAATCAGGGTCCTCTTTTAATTGAAATGCTTTCTTTAATCTATCGATTAACTTACTAATAATATGGTCTATATTCTCCAAAAACATATTTTTGTGATGTGTAACCAAAGTTAATGAATTGAACAAAATGTCAATGGCAAGAAAAATAATAGCCCGGGACATAATGGGGTGTTTGGAAGAATTTGAGGAACGATTGACTTTAATCAAGCTTCAATCTACAGATGACCTACTTTTGATTGGTGACTTAATTGATCATGGCCCCGATTCGGCTGGAGTAGAAAAAAAATGTGCTCAATTGCCTCAAATTTGCTCAGGCACATTCATTTTAGGAAACCACAAGGAAAAATTGTTGCGGTACATGCATCCGGTTAGGAACAAATTGTGGGTACCTCTTAAAGGTCTTGCCGTTAAAACCGGGGGGGGGTTCTTACACCCAAAATAACAAGAGCTATTTTTTAAGACAATTAAAACTAAAAATAAACAACTAAACTAAATACTATCCCATGAAAGAACTAGAATTTGACATTGAAGAGCGCAGTTGGCATCGTTACATCATTACGATAACAGACGAGGAAAAATTTAAACAAGAATTACTGGAATGGTTGAGGGAAAATGATTCCCTAGATTTCTACGACTTATTTGAAAACTTCAATTACTTGGAAGTTTCCGAATACGACGACGTCAATGAAGAAGAAAACCAACGCTTCCAAGCGGAAGAAATACAAAATGCACTCTATAACTTGTTCAGCGACGAAATGGGCATCGATGTAAACCTACTTGCTAAGCAGGCTAAGAGTGGCAGAAAGGGCAAGCAATAAAGAAAGATGATTTGATGGTTTCAAGGGTTTTTCAAACACAAATTAGCCTAGATACACTTGGTGGCTACAAAAAACGGTTTTAGTAAGTATATTGGTTGAATACGAGGCTAATTACGTGAGGACTCTTCTATGTAGAGTTCATCGATTAGGTTCAATCCACCTACCCCCAGCTTCTTTTCTTTAACAACTCCTCGGATTTTATACGCACCATCTTTATCCGGCAATTCATTGGGGGTATTTACATACAGACTGCCAGTTTCATCTTTCACTTCATAAATTTTTGTGAAGGGGATGGTTGAAACTACGGTTCCTTTGATGGTAACTTCTTTGCCGAGGTAATCCGATCGATTTTCCTTTATGTCTTTAATATCGGTGGTACATGAGGCAAGGAAAATCAAAGACAATAACAAGAAGATGCGTGCTTTCATAAACTCATTTTTCAATAAACAAAAATAGCGAAAAATGAAGAAACTTCAAGCGAACACGTAAGAATAAAAAAAATCGAATTGAAACTTTGGTTTATTTATGGATTTATGTAGTTTTACGGCCTAAATAAATCGCATTTCATTATGGGAAAATTCAGTAATCGCGCCCAAGTAGTATACGCAGCTACCTGTTGGGTATTTGGTGGGGATAATAGGCTAACCGGAGACGAACAAAGGAAAATGAAAGAAGCCATTAATCGAAGTAAAACCCCTTGGTCCTTAGACGAACAGGATGAACATTGGGTAGTTAGTTTGTGGAAGGGAGGCAATATTGACTTGTATGAAATCGTTGATGCCGTTGATAATGAATTCGAATTTTCATTGGAGGATAAGTTTATTCTTTATTCCTGTGTTTGTGCTCCCATGAATCGTTTAAACCAGGGGGATAATAGCGATGACGGATGGGACAGAGCCCACGAATTGCGGGTTGCATTGGGAATAGACTCGGATGATTACAACAATTGGGCAAGTTGATTATTGAATATGAAATCCAACAAAAATTGATCATGCATAAAATAGCGCTCGTTCACCTCATTTTCTTTTGCACTTTTATCTCGAGTGTGCTTTTGGCGCAATCGCCACGTGAAAAAGTAATGAAAGACTTTCCTTCGCTTTACACCAATTTTCAGCAAGAGGTAGAAAAACAAAAATCAAGATATGTTTTTGCCGTGGACATTTCTAATTCAATGAGGGCGTACGAAAGTTCTGTTAAATCGAATCTTAAGAGTTTTATTAAAGACTTGCCGGATGGAGATTTTATTTCTCTCATTCAAATGGCCTCGACGCAGAACACAAAAGCCATCTTGGCCAATCAACTTTTAAATAGTGCAACCCGAAATTTGATAAACAACTATATTGAGGGGTTAAAATTCGATTCAAGTGGGTCTGATGGCTATAGGATGACTGAAAAAATTATTCAATCGTTAAATCAAACGGGATCTTCAGAGGACATGAAGTATGTTTTTATGTTTACGGATTTTGAGTATTGGACAAAAGAAAACCATTTCAATAAAAACAAAGTAAATTGGAAAAGTCTTGGTTCAAGCATAAAAGATAAATCCAATCGATTGAAAGTTTTTGGACTGGAACTATTTCAAAGCAATGAAGATTCTGCTATTTACAAAGCGGAGTTAAAAGACATTTTTGGTAAACTAGAGGAGATTTCTGTAAGTAACACGGCATTTCTCAATACTTGGTTTAGCAACATGAAAGCGGATATTCTATGCGATCGTTTGCGCTTTGTACTCGACCACAATACGAGTAAAGAGAATGCTAAATTAATTCTGAGTGCATCCGGATTAGGTAAAGATCTTTCCATAAAATTAAAAAGCGACAAAATGAGTTCGGTATACACCACTGCTGAACTTGAGGCTGCTTCACTTGCTGAAGTCAAAAAGGTATCTGAATCTCGCCCATTGATAGGGGCATACGACCCTCAACCTGTTACCTTAACGATTAAAGCAAGACTTCGTTCTCCTGAATACCTCAATGAGAAAAAAAGTACACCATCAGATCCTTATAACGAAGTAGACAAACTCCTCGATCCACAGTTTGCTGAATATAAGATTGAAGTATACGAAGGAAAGCCCTATTTGCCCTGGTTCATTGGGTGGCCGTTGGTGGGGGTTTTAGGGTTTTGGTTGCTTTGTATTCTCTACTCGCTCTTCATTAAAAAAGTAACCCGTACTTGGAGTGTTCGTGGTACAATCAAAGAAAATAATGGAACAACAACACCCATAAGAGGTGCTACACCCATCAATCCCACTTCTTTCTGCATTGGCTGGAGCAATGCGAAAGGGAATTTTGATGTTAATATTGATGGTGTTGGCTTTTGCTTCAAAATAGAAAGTCGTAAAAACATATCCTGTCTTCCATTACCCGGCCTGAAATCGGGTTATTATATAGCAAATATTGGGTCAGGCAATGCAGAATTAATAGACGCTTTTAAAAAGACAACAGCACTGGGAAATAACAATTTCAAATTTCTTTCAAAACCTGGAGCATTTACTCCGATTACCTTAAAAATCAGGGAAGGTAATAAAGAATTCGAAATTAAATTACAGTAAACTTCAAAAAAAATAAAAACAAAAAACAAGCAATATGGCACAAGGAATTTTTATCGGAATTGGCGGATCAGGGGTTAAATCACTCGCAAGATTAAAAGCCAAGATTTATGAGAGTTACACAGATAAAGAACAATTTACCAAAGAGAATAGCTTTATTTTTATTGATACAGATATTAACGATTTTGGTAAAATTCAGTCTGATCCGAATCTTACAAGGATATACGGCGGCAGACAAATCATTGACTTAAACGAGTTTAAAGCAATAGGTGGTACCGTGCCTTTCAATGTCAGACAAAATGCTATCACCAATAATGATAAAGAAGGAAATCATTTAAAAACTTGGATGATTCTTAACGGAGAAGGTAGATACGTTCCAAAGCAAAATCAATTGACAGATGGTGCGGCAGCAAGAAGAATGGACGGAAGGACTGCTATTTTCAAATATGGAAAGAAGGATATAATACCAGCAATAGAGAGTGCCTTAGGAAAAATGAAATTAGTTCAGCCAGATTTAGATAAGTTAGATTTAAGAGATACTGCCAACTCTGATAGAGCTCCGATTTTATGGCTTATTTCCGGGAGTAATGGTGGGACGGGTAGCTCAATGACTTTAGATATTCTTTTTATTATGAATAGGCTCTACTACAAAGAATTTAATTCCGAGCCAATAGTACGTTTAGCTTTACTTACACCCCAGCCTTATGTCAATATGCCAGAGAACAGAAACCTTCCACAATACCCTTTAAATTCTTTTTCATTTATGTGGGAGTTAAATGCTATGAAAATGAA
>Ga0214917_10005421_pt1 | contig 13626 bp, 8 predicted proteins | sample LL_1208_BB_MetaG_FD_177983 | JGI IMG/M metagenome (GOLD analysis project Ga0214917, IMG submission 177983) | Freshwater microbial communities from Lake Lanier, Atlanta, Georgia, United States - LL_1208_BB | ecosystem: Environmental > Aquatic > Freshwater > Lake | place: USA: Georgia | collected... | reverse complement strand
CCCGCCACCGCCGGCTGGCGACGCGGGTCGAGCGGTTCATCGGATTCGAGCTGGGCCAGGCGTTCGTCCCCAACGGCCGCGTGCTGTCGCTCGACGCCTACGGCGAACTGATGCAGATCCCGAATTGCCTGGGCGCCAAGCACTCCTCGCTGTCGCGGCGGCTGGAGTGGGAGCGGCTCGCGCTGCGCGACCGCATTCGCCCGGAATTCCGCGTGTTCACCGGCAACGACCTGGCGATCGACATGGTCCGCTACGGGAGCGACTGGCTCCTCGGCCTGTCGACGGCCTTCCCCGAGGCGTTCGCGCAGCGGGACCGCTGGTGGGCCGCCGGAGACTCCCGCTTTGATGAACTCGACGACGCGCTGCAGGCGCTCGGCGACTTCGCGTTCCGCGTTCCCGTCCCCGCCTACAAGCACTCGATGGCCCAGGCGCTGTTGCTCCGCGGGCTCCTCGAGTCGGACGAGCCGCATCCGGGCAGCCCGCGTCGCCCGACGACCGACCGGGAGATCATCGCCACGATCCTCGACCGCATCGAGCGGGCCGTCGCGGCGCACGGGCCTGCGTAGGGACGCAGCTCCGACTCCGTCCATGTCCCCAATCGTGTTCGGTACGGCACATGCAGGACGGATGAATCGGCGTCGTGCGTGGCTCGGGGCCACCAATGCCCCATCGCCGGACGTTCGCGGTGGCCATCGTGGCCACCGCTCCCTGCATGTCCGCTGCGCTTCGCCATCCTGGCTGCGCTTGCTCCCAGAGCCCGGCTCCGGGGCACCGGCGGCCCCTCGCCGAGTTCGCCCCCGTGCAGTCGGCACGACGGGGGAGGCTCGGGGTCACCCCTCCCTTATGAGCCGGCGTATGTGACCAGCGCAGGCAGGATGCCGGAGCGCAGGCACATCCGAGTGAGTGAAGCCCAGGATGGGCGCAACGAACGTCCGGCGAAACGGTACGGGGTAACCCCGAGCCGGATTGGGCGCGTGGAGGGAAAGCATGACAGGCTGGAGCCTGTCGTACGGCAAGCGAGACGCTTGCCCCACAGGACGGCAAGCGAGACGCTTGCCCCACAGGACGGCAAGTGCCGTGCCGAACGGGATTGCCATGTCCCCCGGCATCCCGCGGCTAGAACACGTTCGGCACGAACCGGCCGCCCCGGCAGCGTTGGAGATGCTCCAGGGCCGCCACCTGGCCCGTCGTCTCGAGCGCATCCCGGTAGACCGGGTCGTGGAACCCCTCGATGTCGATGCTCCCGCGCCAGCCGGCCATCCGCAGCGTGCTGATGAGATCGGTCCAGTTCGTGTCGCCGAAACCGGGCGTGCGATGGAACGCGTACGGCACGCCGCCACGGATGCCGTGCGTGCGGATCACGTCCCAGAGCACGGTCGCGTCCTTGCCGTGGATGTGCCAGATCCGGTGGGCGTAGCGCCGCAGTTGTGGCAGCGGATCGACGAGGCTCATGAGTTGGTGGCACGGCTCCCATTCGAGGCCGATCACCGGGCTCTCGACCTCGGCGAACATGGCCTCCCACGCCTGCGGCGCGTGCGCGATGTTGTGGTCGCCGCTCTCCCACGTGCCCCGTTTCTCGCAGTTCTCGAACGCCAGTCGCACGCCGCGGTCCGCAGCGCGCGCGGCGAGCGGCCGAAACACCTCGCCGAACCGCCCGTACGACTCGGGCACCGGCCGGCCCGGCACCCGTCCCGCGAATCCGGACACCACGTCGCAGCCAAACGCCGCGGCGGCGTCGATGAGCCGCTCCCAGTCGTGGACCGCCTCGGGGCTGGTGAGGGGATTGCCGTAGGCGCCGATCGCGCTCATCCGGGCCGCGACGCCGTCGGCCGGGGCGTGGGCGTCGAGCTCGCGGCGCACGGCGGCGGCGAGATCCGCGAGGTCGAGATCGCCGACCGAGCGGCCGAACACGATCTGGAACGACTCGAACCCGCATGTCAGCAACTGCCGCACCACGTCGGCCGTGCGCGCGTGGGCCGGCACGACCGTGCCGATGCGGATGTCAGCGTGCGGGTTCGTCATGCCCCCAGAGTACACTGCGGGGATGCGGCTCCTGAGCTGGAACATCCACAAGGGGATCGGCGGCCGGGACCGACGCTACTCGCTCGGCCGGATCATCGACTGCATCGAGGCCGAGAACCCCGACCTGATCTGCCTGCAGGAGGTGGATCGGCTCGTGCGGCGGAGCCGGTTCGACGACCAGCCCCGCCTGCTCGCGCGGGCGTTCCGCTTCCATGCGGTGTTCCAGCAGAACGTCCCCGTGGGCGACGGGGCCTACGGCAATCTCGTGCTTACGCGGTGGCCGGTGGCCAGCCGGCATCGCATCTCGCTGCGGCACGGCCGCCGCAAGCCACGCGGCGCGCAGTTCGTGCTCATCGATTCGCCGGAGGGCCCGCTGCACCTCGTGCACACCCACCTCGGCCTCGCCGCGCAGGAGCGGCGCTGGCAGGTGGAGCGCATCCTCGGGCACATGCTGTTTCGATCCGCGGACCGGCATCCGACCCTCGTGGTGGGCGACTTCAACGACTGGCGGGACACGCTCGCGCCGCAGCTGTCGGTGGGCGGGTTCCGGCAGGTCACGAGCCCGGCGGGACGGTTCCGCACGTTCCCGGCCTGGCTGGCGATCGGCTCCCTCGACAAGGCGTTCGCCCGCGGCCCGATCGAGGTGCGGCACGCGCGGGTCGTCCGCACGAGCCTCGCCAAGGTGGCGAGCGACCACCTGCCGCTGGTGATCGATTTCCACCTCGCCGACGCGTCACCTCACGGCGGAAGCCGCTAGGCGGCGAGCGACGCGGCGGCAGCCGCCACCGTGGCCTCGATATCGGCGTCGGTGTGGGCGTCCGAGAAGAACAGCGCCTCGTACTGGCTGCACGGCAGGTACACGCCGCGGTCGATCATCTTCCAGAAGAAGTCGGCGTAGCGGGCGGTGTCCGACAGGCATGCCGTGTTCCAGCCGGTCACCGGCACCGCGTCGGGCCCGCGCTGGAAAAACATCGTCATCATGCTGCCGACCCGGGCGATCCAGACCGGTTGGCCGGCCGCCGCGGCGGCATCGCGAAAGCCCTGCTCCAGCCGTGCACCATGCCGCTCGAGCCGGGCGTAGGGCGGATTGTCCCGCAGTTCCTCGAGCGTGGCCGTGCCCGCCGCGACGGCCAGCGGATTGCCCGACAGTGTGCCCGCCTGGAACACCTTGCCGGCGGGGAGCACGTGATCCATCACGTCCCGCCGCCCGCCGTAGGCGCCCAGCGGCAGTCCGCCCCCCACGATCTTGCCGAGCGTCGTGAGATCGGGCGTCACGCCGAGCACCTCCTGCGCCCCGCCGTAGGCGAGGCGGAAGCCGGTCATCACCTCGTCGAACACCAACAGCGCGCCGTGGGCGAGGGTCAGCTTCCGGGCCGCGGCCAAAAACTCGCGGGTCGGCCGGACGAGTCCCATGTTGCCGACGACCGGTTCCATGAGCAGGGCGGCGATCGTCCGGCCCTGCGCCTTGAACGTCCGCTCGAGGCCCTCGACGTCGTTGTATTCGAGCACGATCGTGTCGGCCGCCGTCCCGGCGGTGATGCCGGGCGAGTTGGGCACGCCGAGCGTGGCGGCCGACGAGCCCGCCGCCACGAGCAGACTGTCCACGTGGCCGTGATAGTTGCCCGCGAACTTCACGAGCTTGTCGCGGCCGGTGAACCCGCGGGCGAGCCTGACCGCGCTCATCGCGGCTTCGGTGCCGCTGCTCACCATCCGCACCTTCTCGATGCTCGGGACGGCCGCGATGATCAGCTCCGCGAGACGGCTCTCCGCCTCGGTCGGGGCGCCGTAGCTCGTGCCGGTGGCCAGCGCCCGTTCGATCGCCGCCACCACCCGCGGGTGCCGGTGGCCGAGGATCATCGGCCCCCACGACCCGATGTAGTCGAGGTACACGTGGCCATCGAGGTCAGTGAGCCGCTGCCCGAGCGCATCCGCGAAGAAAATCGGCTCGCCACCGACGCCGCCGAAGGCGCGGGCGGGCGAGTTGACGCCGCCGGGGATGAGCTCCTTGGCGCGGGCGAAGGCGGCGTGGCTGCGAGGACGCGTGGTTCCGTTCATGGGGCGGCAAGCTTCTCCCGGGCGGTGGCGACCGCGGCCGCTGCGTGCGACCGCGTCTCGTACAGATCGACGATGCTCTGGAGCAGTTCACGGCGGCGGGCCAGCAGCCGCGGCGTCTCCGCCGAGTCCTCCGCGGCGGCCTGGAAGGCGAGGGCCTCCGCCTGTCGAAAGATCTCCGCGATCCGGCGTTCATCCTCCGCCTGCTCCCGCGCGGCGGCCGGACCGAGCCGCTCGAGCTGTCGCCGGGCCAGTTCAATCCACAGCGTCGGATCGACGGCGGATTCTCCCTCGATGGGAGGCGACGCCGAGCCGGCCGTGGCCGCGTCGGTGTGCACCGCGACCAGCGCGTCGAGCGCCTCGCGGCAGGCGGACGGGCTGTCGGACTCCCGGTCCATCGCCGCGCGGTAGTCGCGTTCGAGCGGCGACAACGGCCGGACGCCGAGCGGCCGACGCCTGGCCCGCTTCTCGAGCCGGTCGACCGCCAGTGTGCGGTCGAGCGCGGCCACCTGCACGACCCGCGGATCGTCGGGGAACCGCCGCAGGAACTCCTCGATCGCCGGCCCGGCATCCCGCAGATCGCCCCCCTGGGCCGCGGCCCGTCGGGCCGCGTCGATCCGGCCGAACAACTGCTCGGCCGACGGCTTCCTCAGGAGGAAGTAGCCGCCGCCCACGAGCGCGACGAGCGTGACCAGCGCGACCGCCGCCTGCCACCGCTGCTCGATCGTACGGGCGCGCGCCTCGCGTGCCGTGGCGACGCGGTCGAGGTCCTCGACCGTCGTGAAGCGTTTCCGAGGCGCGCGATCGACGACGGTCTCGGCGGCCGGGTCGAAACCGGTGCCGGCGACGCCCGCGACTTCCACGGGCTTGGTGGTGTTGCCGGCCAGGGCACCGGTCGCGGCGGCCGTCTGGCCCGGCGGCGGTGGGGCCGCCGCCGTCGCACCGGCGGCGGGCACCGCCTGCGTGGGTGCATACAGATCGACCGGCTCCGCGGACCCCGGCTCCGGCAGGTCGCGCGATGGAGGCAAGGGCGTCAGCGGCCCCGTCTCGGCGACCGGGGCGGGCACGTGCAGCGTCTCGATCGCCGTCAGCAGCCTGCCGAGCGCCAGGGCGTTGGCAGGCCGTGCGGCGGGCGACTTGGCGAGCATGCGGTCGATCAGCTGGTCGAGTTCCGGCGGCACGGCGGCCACGACCGCCGACACCCGCGGCGGAGGGTCGTGCTGCTGGCGGCGGAGAATCTCGGCGGCCTGCGTGCCCGTGAACGGCGGCTTGCCGGTGAGCATCGCGAACATCACGAGGCCGAGCGCGTAGATGTCCACGCGATGATCGACCGGTCCGCCGGTGGCCTGCTCGGGCGCCATGTACTCGGCCGTGCCGACGATGTTCCCGTGGGCGGTGTGCGCCGCGCCGCCGAACAGTTTCGCGATCCCGAAGTCGGCGAGCTTCACGCGATCGCCGAGGCTCGCCCCGTCGCCGTCGGCCACCAGCAGGTTGGCCGGCTTGAGATCGCGGTGGACCACACCCTGGTCGTGGGCGGCCTTCAGCGCCCGGCACACGCCCAGCGCCACGCTCACCGTCTCCCGCCAGGTGAACCGTCGGCCCGCCCGGAGCAGCTGCTCGAGGCTCTGCCCGGGCACGAGCTCCATCGCGAAATAGGGCTGATCATCCTCCTCGCCGAAGGCGAGGAGTTGCACGATGCCCGGATGCCGGAGCGTCTTGAGCGTGGCGATCTCGGCGTCGAAGCGACGCCTCAGGCCGACGTCGTCGGCGAGGTGGGAAGCGAGGAGCTTGACGGCCACGCGGTGACCGGCGGCGTCGGTCGCCTCGAACACGGCGCCCATCCCACCGCGGCCGAGCCGGGTGCCGATCGTGTACGGGCCCAACTGCGTCGGTTGCATGCGGTCAGTGTATCCTGTCGCCATGACACCTCCCCACACCCCCGCCCCGTCGGCCGGCGGGACCACGGTCGTGCTCCCCCGGTCGACCAATCAGGCCCGGGGGCTCGCCCGTCACTGCATCGATTTCCTGCGCGACCCACAGCCGATCGGTCCGGCGACGGTCGCGGCCCTGGAGCGGTTTCACCTCGACAGCGTGGGCTGCGGCGTGTCGGCGCTCGCGCTCGGGGCGGCCGCGCCCACGATCCTCCGACGCGAGGCGCTGGCCTCTCCGCCCGCCGCCGGCACCCGCGGCGCGATCTGCTTCGGTGACCCCCGGGCGTGTGCGATCGAGAAGGCGGTCGCGGCCAACGCCTCCGCCGTGCGGGAGTGGGACTCCAACGGCACCAATTTCGGTTTCGACGCGACGAAGGGCCGCACGGCCGGGGAGTTCGGCCACAACGACTATTATCCTGTGGGCCTCGCGGCGGCCCGCGAGGCCGGTCTCGATGGCGACGCCACGCTCCGCGTCATGCTGCTGATCGACGAGATCCGCGGCCGGCTGGCGGAGGTGTTCGCCCTGCGGAAGTACGCGATCGACCACGTCCATCATGGAGCGGTGGCGAGCGCGGCGGCCTACGCGGCGGCCCTCGGTGGCACGGAGGACGAGATCGAGTCCGCGATCGGGATGGTCGTGGCCCACTACGTGCCGTACCGCGCGATCCGCGCCGGCCATCAACTCTCCGACTCCAAGGGCGCCTCGGCGGCGCTGGCCGCCGAGGCGGCGGTGAAGAGCGCCCAGCGGGCGCTTGCCGGCTTCGTCGGCCCACGCGACGTGTTCCGCAATCCGCTGGCCCTGTACCGGCTCAACGAGCCCTGCCCCGCCGGCGAGAGTCCGTTCGACCTCGAACTCGGCGTGAGCGGCGACGCCTTCGCGATCCACGCGATGCACTTCAAGCTCGGGCTCTACGAGCATCAGTCGGCGGGGGCCCTGCAGGCGCTCGTGGACCTGTTCGCCGCGCACCCCGAGATCGCCCACGACCTCGACGGTCTCCGCCGGATGCGGGTGGCCATTTACGAACCGGCCTATTCCATCATCGCCGACCCCGCCAAGCGCACGCCCACGACACGGCAGTCGGCCGACCACTCGCTCCCCTACATCCTCGCGAAGACGCTCCTCAAGGCGCGGGCGGCGCACGCCCATGGCGGGCCGCTCGGCTGGGAGTCGCTCATGCTCCTGCCCGACGACTACTCCGACGCCGCGATCGGCGATCCGGCGATCGCCCGGCTGATCGAGCGGATGGAGATCGTGCACGGTGGCCGCGACTACGACGTGCGCTATCCGGAGGGCATCCCCACCAGCGTGACCGTGGAGCATGCCGCGCTCGGTACGCTGGGCGGCGGGCTGGTGACGTTCCCGCTGGGCCATGCCCGGTCGGACGCCACCCGCACGGCGGCGGTCGTCGATCTCAAGTTCGACCGACTCGTGGCCGACGCGGTGGACGACCCGGAGGCCCTGCGCCGGCGGATGCGGCTGGCGGGCAGGCCGGCCGCCGAGGTGGCCGATCTCTACGCATTCCCGATCCGATGCATCACGACCTGAGCGGCGTGATCGCCATCGACAAGCCGGGAGGTGTCACGTCGCGCCGCGTCGTGGACGGCGTCGCGCGGGCGTTGGCGACGAGGGCGGTGGGCCACGCGGGCACGCTCGACCCCCTGGCCACCGGCGTGGTCGTGGTGTGTGTCGGGCATGCCACGAAGCTCGTCGATTTCGTGCACGGGCTGCGGAAGCACTATACGGCCATGTTCCTGCTCGGCCGTTCGAGCCCGTCGGACGACCTCGAGACCCCTGTGACCGAGGAGCGGGCCCCGCTGCGGCCCACGCGCGACGAGATCGAGAACGCGCTCCGGGCGCTGCGCGGCGACATCCTCCAGCGGCCCTGCGACTACTCGGCCGTGCACGTCCAGGGCAGGCGGGCCTACAAGCTCGCGCGGCAGGGTCGCGACCTCGTGCTGGCGGCGAAGCCGGTGCGGATCGACCGGCTGGAGATCACGTCCTACGCGTGGCCGCGACTCGGCGTGGCGATCGAATGCTCGTCGGGCACGTTCGTGCGGGCGATCGGCCGCGACCTCGCGGCGGCGCTCGGGACGGCCGCGGTCATGGAGTCGCTCCAGCGGACCGCCGTGGGGCCGTTTGTCGCCCCGTCCGCCCTGCCACTCGCCGGCGTCACTCCCGCGGCGACCCGGGCGGCGCTCCTGCCCCCGCTGGCGGCGGTCGGCCACCTGCCGCGGGCCGACCTGGTGGGCGAGCGGCTCGACCATGCGGTCCGCGGCGGGCTTCTCGATTGCGATCTGCCGGACGCCGCCGTCGCCGCATGCGATGACACCGGCGAACTCGTCGGCATCCTGCGGCGGCACGAGTCGGGCAGGTATCGGTTACGGCCCAACTTCCGGGGGCTGGGCTGACGGCGTGAGAGCCCGGGCGGGTCGGCCGGAACCCGGCGGTGCACGGCCGGGCCCGGCTATAGTAATGCCCTCCGCGATCCCGTCGCTCCGATGTCCCGAGGACTCCCTCCATGATCTGCCCGCCGGCCTTCCCGCGTTGCCTCCCGTCCATGTGGCTCGGTGTCGTTCTCGCGGCCGGCCTGGCGGATCGGCCGGTCGCCGCCGCCACACCGCTCGCTCTCGAGCCGCATGACCACGTGGTGATCGTCGGCAATACGCTCGCCGAGCGGATGCAGTATTTCGGCCACTTCGAGACGCTGCTCCACGCGCGGCATCCGCAGCACGAACTCTACGTGCGCGACCTCGGCTGGTCGGGCGATGAGCTCACGCTCCGGCTCAGGTCACAGGGATTCCACGACCACGGGAGCAATCTCGTGGATCACAAGCCCGACGTGCTGATCGCGATGTTCGGGTTCAACGAGTCGTTCGCCGGGCCGGCGGGGGTCGCGAAGTTCGAGAAGGACCTGGCGGCGTTCGTGAGGGATCCGCACGCGATCGACCGCTACGCCTCGCCCGGCGGCGCCTGGGACCGGGCGGCGGAGGCGAAGGAGGCCGCGGCGAGCGCCGGGCCGATCCGTCGGATCGTGCTCGTCTCGCCGATCGCCCATGAGAATCTGAGGCGGCCCGGCCTGCCCGACGGCTCCGACAACAACCGCAACATCGCCCTCTACACGGAGGCCATGCGGAAGGTGGCCGCCGCGGAGGGCGTGGCGTTCGTCGATCTGTTCACCGCCTCGCGCGACGCGATGGCGAAGTCGGCTCGGCCGTGGACGATCAACGGCATCCACCTCAACGAGCACGGCGATCGCGAGGTCGCCGGGATTCTCGACAACGCGCTGTTCGGGCCGCCGGCGGCCACGCCGACGGCCGATCTGGCGACGCTCCGGGCCGCCGTGAACGAGAAGAATCTGCAGTTCTTCTACGACCACCGTGGCGTCAACGGATGCTACGTCTACGGCGGCCGCAAGAATCCCTACGGCACCGTGAATTTTCCCGCGGAGTTCCAGAAGCTCCGGGCGATGACCGCCGTCCGCGACCGGCGGATCTGGCACATCGCGGAAGGGAAGCCTGTGCCCGACGCGATCGACGACTCCGGCACCGGGGAGATTCCGCCCGTCGCCTCCAACGTGAAGCCCGACGCGCTCGCCCCGACCACGACCCCCGCGGAGTCGCTCGCGCTGATGGAGGTCGAGGACGGCTACGAGGTCAACCTGTTCGCCTCGGAGGTCGAGTTTCCGAATCTCGCGAACCCGGTGCAGCTCACGTTCGACGCGCGTGGCCGGATGTGGGTCGCCACGATGCCCGGCTATCCGCAGTATTTCCCCGGCCGGCCCGTGGACGACAAGATCCTGATCTACGAAGACACCGACGGCGACGGCAGGGCCGACCGGGAGACCGTGTTCGCGGATGGTCTGCACCTCCCCACCGGCCTGGAGATCGCCGACGGCGGCTGCTACGTGGCCCAGGAGCCGAACCTCGTGTTCCTCAAGGACACCGACGGCGACGACCGGGCGGACGTCCGGGAGATCGTGCTCGACGGCTTCGACTCCGCCGACTCCCACCACGCGATCGGGGCCTTCGTCAGCGATCCGGGCGGCGGGCTGCTGATGATGGAGGGCACGTTCCACCAGACCGCGGTGGAGACGATCCGGGGGCCGAAGCGATGCTCGAATGCCGGCATCTTCCGCTACGACCGCAACCGTGAGCAGTTCGACGTGTTCGTGTCGTACGGCTTCGCAAACCCCTGGGGGCAGACCTTCGACCGATGGGGGCAGTACTTCGTGGCCGACGCGTCGGGCGGGGCGAACTATTTCGGCACCGCCTTCTCCGGAGACGTCGATTACCCGCAGAAGCACGGCAGCCTGAAGCAGTTCCTGCAGAAGCAGTGGCGGCCCACGTCGGGTTGCGAGTTCGTTTCCAGCCGCCAGTTCCCCGACGACGCGCAGGGCAACTACCTGCTCAACAACTGCATCGGGTTCCAGGGCGTCCTGCAATACAAGATGCGGGAGGACGGCTCCGGCTTCGCGGCCGATCCCGTCGATCCCCTGCTCAAGTCGAACGACCGGAACTTCCGGCCGGTGGATCTGGAGTTCGGGCCCGATGGCTGCCTGTTCCTCGTCGATTGGTACAACCCGCTCGTCGGCCACATGCAGCATTCGCTCCGCGATCCCCACCGGGATCATGCCCACGGGCGCATCTGGCGGGTGAAGGCGAAGGACAGGCCGCTCGTCACGCCGACGACGATCGCCGGCGAGCCGACGGCGAGTCTCCTCGACGCGTTGAAGGTATACGAGGATCGCACGCGGTACCGTGTGCGGGCCGAACTGCGGGCGCGGCCCGCCGCCGAGGTCATGCCCGCCCTCGAGACGTGGATCGCCGCGCTCGATCCGCAGGATCCCGAGTGCCAGCACCACCTCGTCGAGGCGCTCTGGATCTGCCAGTCGCACGACGTGGTGAACGAGGCGTTGCTCGACCGCCTGCTCGGGTCGCCGGAGCCGCGGGCCCGCGCGGCCGCCGTGCGCGTGCTGTCGTTCTGGCGCGACCGGGTGGCCGACGTGTATGCCCGGCTGCGCAAGGCCGTGGCGGACGAGCATCCGCGGGTGCGGCTGGAGGCGGTGCGCGGGCTGAGCTTCTTCCGCGACCAGGAGGCGCTCAACATCGCCATCGAGTCGCTCGTGATGCCGCAGGACGACTACCTGTCGTATGTGTTCAACGAAACGATCAAGACGCTGTCGCGGCGGGTGCCGGCCACGGTGGCCGGAGGGGCGTCGGGCTCGGCGCGGCCGCTCGTGACGCTGTTGGAGAGCGGACGGCTGCCGGGCAACCGGGTCGGTGATGCGGTCGGCATGCTGCTCGAGCGCGGCGGTCCGGACGAACTGGCCTGGCTGTTCGCTGAATTTCTCGAGCCGAAGAAGCTCCCCGCCGGACAGCGGGCCGCGATCGGCGCGGGACTCGTGCAGGCCGCCGTCGAGCGGGGCATCAAGCCGGCGGGAGATCTGGCGGCGCTGCGGCCGCTCCTCGAGGGGGCGGATCGCGGCCTGCAGATCCCGGCGATCAGGCTCGCCGCGGCCTGGCGTGACACGGGGCTGATCGCTCCGTTGCAAAACCTCGCGGCCGGCGAACGTGCGGGGGGCGAGCAGCAGCGACAGGCGGTGACCGCGCTGGCCGCCATCGGCACCCCCGAGGCCCGGGCCACGATCGAATCGTTGTGTGAGCCGGGACGGCCGGAGCCGGTGCGGTTGTTCGCGATCGCGGCGCTGGCGAGGATCGACACCGGCGCCGCCGCAACACGGGCCACCGAGGTGCTCGCCCGCGTCAACCCGGACACACTGCCGAGGGACCTGCTCGACGCGGTGCTCGACCGCCGCGACGGCCCGGCCCGGATGGCCGCGGCGATCGCGGCCCGGCCGCCGTCGGCCGACGTCGCCAAGATGTTCCTGCGGCACATGTACGCGACCGGCCGCACGGAACCGGCCGTCGCCGACGCCCTCACCAAGGCGGCGGGCATTTCCGCCGCGGCCGCCCCGCCCTCGCAGGAGGAGATCGTGCGGCTCGCCGGGGAGGTGATGGCCAAGGGCGACCCGGCGCGCGGTGAGGCGATATTCCGCCGCTCCGAGATCGCCTGCATGAAGTGCCACGCGGTCGCCAAGGCCGGCGGCAACATCGGGCCGGAGCTCTCCGCCGTGGGCACGATTTCGCCGCCCGAGTACGTCGTCGCCTCGATTCTCAACCCCGACGCGTCGATCAAGGAGGCCTACGTGACCCGCAACGTGATCACCGATTCCGGCGAGGTGCACACCGGCATCCTCGTCGATCGCGATGAACTGCGGGTGCGGCTGCGCGACGCGACGGGGAAGGTGGTCACGATTCCGACGGCGGACATCGAGGAGGAGGTCGAGGGCAAGTCGCTGATGCCCAAGGGGCTGACGACGTTCCTCACGGACCAGGAGTTCCTGGATCTCGCCCGCTTCGTGTCGGAACTCGGCAAGCCCGGCCCCTACGCGATCCGCTCGACGCCGACGATCCAACGGTGGAAGGTGCTCGAAAATCCGCCCGCGGAGCTCACGCGTGCGGCGGCCGACGCTGTCCCGACCGACGAGGCGTTCCAGTCGCTCGTCCTCAAGAAGTCGGGCCTCCGCTGGCAATCCGCCTACGGCAAGACGGCCGGCGGCCTGCCCCTCGACGAGCTCGTCGCGGCGGGCGGCCCGGGCGTGCGGGTCGTGTGGCTGCAGGGGGAGATCAGTCTCGACGCCCCAGGTCCCGTGGACCTGCGACTCACCGTTCCCGCGGGAACGGCGGCGTGGATCGGCGGCACGCGGATCGACCTCTCGGAGACCGACGCGGTGCCTCTCGCGCAAGGGGGCAACAAGCTGACGCTGCGCGTGCCGGCGACATCCGGCGGGGGCCAGGAGGTGCGGGTCGAGGTGCGCAAGACGAACGGCTCACCGCGCCGGGTGGATGTGGCCGGTGGCGCCTGACGCCGGGCGGGTCGCCTCGCCGCCTCGGTCGATGGCCCTTTCGATCCGTCCCACGATGTCGGGCGGCGCGGTGGCCACGTCGATCGTCAGGGCGTGTTCGTCCAACGCCGGTGGCTCGAGCGCGGCCAGTTGGCTGTCGAGCAGCGCGGGCGGCATGAAATGCCCCTGCCGGGCCGCGAGCCTCGCCGCCAAGAGGTCGCGGTCGCCGGCCAGGTGCACGAGCATGACCCCAGGCCGCGCGATCCCCAGTCGGTCCCGGTAACGACGGGCGAGGGCCGAGCAGGCGACGACCGCCCCGCTGCCCTCTTTCAGCCGTGCGGTGATGGCGGCCGCCAGTCGGTCGAGCCATGGCCAGCGGTCGGCGTCGGTGAGCGGTATGCCCGACCGCATCTTTTCGACGTTCGCCGGCGGATGAAAATCGTCGCCGTCGAGGAGATCGCATCCCAGGCGGGCGGCCAGCAGCCGTCCGATCTCCGTCTTGCCGCAGCCGCACACACCCATCAGAACGACGACCGGTTTCATCGCAGCCCCCTCCTCCGCCCTGTCCAGCCCTGTCCACCTTGTCCGCTCCATGCCGGTACGGTCATGCTGGTGTCCATGAAGATCACGAAGCTCACCACGTTCATCGTGCCGCCGCGGTGGTGTTTCCTCAAGGTGGAGACCGACGTCGGGATCGCCGGCTGGGGCGAGCCGGT
>Ga0214917_10005419_pt1 | contig 13628 bp, 11 predicted proteins | sample LL_1208_BB_MetaG_FD_177983 | JGI IMG/M metagenome (GOLD analysis project Ga0214917, IMG submission 177983) | Freshwater microbial communities from Lake Lanier, Atlanta, Georgia, United States - LL_1208_BB | ecosystem: Environmental > Aquatic > Freshwater > Lake | place: USA: Georgia | collected... | reverse complement strand
GTCAGGATCGCGGCGAATTGGTCATTCAATCGGGGATTCGTCCACTCAATCGACATCAGGCTGGATGTTTACACCACCCACGCCGTTGCCATTCACTCGGAACATCCGATCGAACACCTCAACCTGCTCTTTTCTGAATCACCGAATCCCGCCGCCGGCAGGGAAATAGCCTCCATGCCTCAGCTTCTGCATGTCCGCTCCCTGGGACTCAAGGGGGCCGGATTAGGGTCCGAAGGCTTGGCCGACCTCGTCGCGTCCCCGCATTTGGCGAATTTGGAGCGACTGAACCTCGCCGAAAACCGCCTGGGCGAAAAGGGTGTGAGGGCGCTCCTGCAAAGTCAGGTGTTCCCCAACCTGCGCTGGATCGACCTGGGCGCCAACGACCTCGGCCCCGGTTGCCTGCGAGAGATCGCCAGCCACCTCAAGGCGGCGAACGACGCGGGGGAAATCATTCACCTTGAAACCTTGGAATTGGGGGGAAATCCACTCACGCGCGCCGGCGCCCGAATCATCCAGGGCTGCAGGCCGTTGGCCGAGGTGGCGCGCTGGTAAGTGGCATCAACTCATCGTCCGCCGAACCACCAGGACCGTGGTGTCGTCCTCGGAGGCGCCGCCCCCGGCCGCGTTGAATTCGGCCACCGCGGAGAAAACCCGGTCCACCACCGCTTCGGACACCTCGCCAATCGCCTTTCTCGCTGCCTTTGCGGCACCGTCGAGGCCAAAAAAAGCCGGTCCCTGGCGCGAATCCACCACGCCGTCTGTGACCTGCAGCAACAAGTCACCCGGGCGAAAGGTCCCGATCGCGTCGGCATGGTAGTCGCTGTCGGGGAATATCCCCAATGGCAAGCCCGTTGAAAAAAAGCGTCCCTTTTCCGCCCCATGGGCATCCAGAAGAACCGCCGGAAGATGCCCGGCGGAAGCGTAAGACACCGCCCCGGAATCGGTGTCGATTTCAGCGATAAACAAGGTCACATTCCACCGCTCGGCAAGGTCGCGGCACAATTCGCGATTGGTTTGCCGAAGTGTCATGTCCAGCGAGGCGCCCTCGGCGCTGAAGGCCCGAAGGTAGGCGCGGGTGGTGGCCATGATGAGGCTGGGGCCGACTCCATGCCCTGTGGCGTCGCCGATGGCCACGCGCCAACGCCCATTCGTGGTCGGGAACCAATCCAAAAGGTCCCCACCGCTGAAACCAACCGGAATGCTGGCGCCCGCGACATCCCATCCGGGTATGGCGGGACGGCCTGTGGGCAGCAGGTGGCGGGCCACCTGGCTGACAATCATCTGTTCCTCGCGGGTGTTGCGAAGCGCCCGCTCCACCCGGCTGAGTCGGGCCTGCCGGCCGACGGCGTGGTTCAGGGCCTGCACCAACCGCCGCTCGGTGACCTGGCCCTTGACGAGGAATTCCTGGGCCCCCTCGGTGACCGCCTGCAGGGCAAGAACCTCGTCATCCAGCCCGGTGAGGAGCAGCACGGGCAGCGAGGGAAACCCTTGCCGGACACGCCGGAAAGTGTCGAGTCCCCGGCTGTCGGGGAGGGTGAGGTCCAGAACGACGGCGTGGAAGCGGCGGGAGGCAAGCTTCTCCAACGCCTCCGCCAGGGTGCCCGCAACGGTTGTTTCAAACGGAATCGACCGGGCATCCTCGAGCATGGCGCAGATCAGGAACGCGTCGGCCTGATTATCCTCGACAATCAGGATCTGCAAGACTCCCTGCTGCTTGAGGGACGGTATGTTGGCTCCGCTCAAGGCTGAACCTCCTTGGGGGCCGTGGCGGGGTTCGCCAACGGCATGGTGAAGAAAAAGGTGGCGCCGGCCCCCGGTTCGGATTCCACCCAGATCCGGCCGCCGGCCTGCTCGACAATCCGCTTGCACAGGGCGAGGCCGACGCCTGAGCCGGGAAGGTGCCTCGAGCGCTCGCCCCTTTCGTAGATTTCAAAAATCCTCTCCTCCTGCCCGGGGAGGACGCCGACTCCATTGTCGCGGACCGAGAAGCGGGCCATGCGACCGTCCCTCTTCCATCCCACGCGCACAAGGGGAACCTTTTCCACCGTGAACTTGAGCGCGTTGTGGACCAGGTTTTGGAACAGTTGCATCACCAGGGTGAACCTACCGAGAATCTCCGGCAGCGGGCCGAGGTACACCTGGGCGCCGCGCGATTCCAAGTCGCCTCGCAGGTTGGCGAGGGCCTGGGCGCAGGCCATGCGGCTGTCCACAACCTCCGGAGCCCGCTCGGCGTCGCGAACCCGCGAAATTCGGAGCAGGTCCGAAACCATCCTGCGCATCCGGTCGAGGCTGTCCAAGGCGTGCCCGAGCGCCTGCCGCGAACTGGCCCGCAAGCCTTCCCCCTCCCGGGTCACCACCCTTTCAACAAGGCCATGAACGGTGCCCAACGGGGCCTGAAGGTCGTGGGATATCATTCCCGCGAACTGGGCAAGCTCCTGGTTGCTGCGGCGCAGGCCAGAGTTGGCCTGTTCGAGCTTTTCCGCCGCCAGACGCGACCGGCGCTCAGCCTGCTTGAGGGGTGTGACATTGAAGAACAGGCCCTGCAAACCCGTGACAACGCCCTCGGGATCCCGCAGCGGGGCCAGGAAACTTTGAATGTATTGGCGATCTTCCATTTCAGATACGCCTTCCGCGGGCAGGCGGCACCGGCACTGGGGCGCGCATGCCGGGGAATAATGCTCCTCGATATCCTCGTGGACCTCGCTGGTTTGAATCACCTGACGCTCGTGGGTACGGTATCGCGCCGCCATCTCCGGGGGATAAAGCTCAGAATCCATCGCCCCCACCAAGCCCGCCCGGGACCTACCCATGGCCTGGCAAAAGGCGTCGTTGGCGTACAGGTAGCGGCCGCGCAGATCCTTCCTGTAAACGGCGAACCTCAGCCCGTCACCCAATTCCGTTTCAGCAGCGTGCTTCTCGGGCGCCCCGCGATCAGCCCTATCGAAGGATATTCCCGCCCTTTCCAAGCAAGATTCCAGTGAATCGGCGAACGCCCCCGCCGAGGGAGGCCGCTTCCCGGGGGAGACCTCCAGGCTGGCCAGGACCAGTTCCTCGACATCGCCGGGAATTCCCGGCCTCCATGTCGAAGGGAAGGCCACCGGGGTGGAAGCCCATTCCGTCAGCGGCACGCCGGGGGGCGGAGCCTTGCCCGACCTGGGAGGCCGCCCGGTCAGCAAGTTGTAAAGGAGGGCGCCCAAGCCGTGGACATCGGTGGCCGGTCCGAGGTCGCTGTGGGGAACAGCCTGCTCGGGGGCCATGTGCCCCGGAGTCCCGGCGGCCAACTCCACCCGCGCCAATCCCCTGGAATCCATGATCCGCGCCAGGCCGAAATCTCCGATTTTTGGAGTACCCGATACGGTCAGGAAGATATTCGAGGGCTTGATGTCGAGGTGCAGCAATCCCGCGTCGTGAATGGCCTGGGCGGCCCTCGCGGCCTGCAGGCCGATCCGCAGGGCGTATGCCAGGGATGGCTGGCCGACTCGAAGTCGGTCGGTCAGGCTGCCACCCTCGCAATAGTCGTAAACAAGGAACGCGCAACCCGCAAGTTGCCCTCCAGTGTGCAGGCGGAGAACCAACGGATGATCAACCCTCGCGGCGGCGCGCGCCTCCCGCTTGAACGCGTCAAGCCAGGGGCGACGGGCGCCCGGGACGGGAAGAAACACCTTCACGGCCACGGTGCGGTCGAGGTCGATATGCCGGGAAAGGAAAATTCGTCGGCCCGGCAACGGATCGACAATGAGACGGGGATCGGAATAGCCGGTCAGCTTGAGGCGGTCGCGCAGGTCGCGTTCCCAAGAGTTGTCAGTCGGATCGAAGGCGACATGATTCTCCCTCGAATCCCCCTCAGACCGGGTGCGCGTGGGAATGTCGGGTTCAGCGGCAGACCAATCACCAAGCGCGGCGTCGAAACTGCGGGTCGATTCCTCGACAACCGGCTGCGGACCGGAAAGGAAGCCATGATGATTGCCGTTGCCCAGAGCCATGCTCGCCACCGTGGCCAAGGTCCGAAAGCAGGACCCAGATGCTGAATCTTAGACCACGGAGGATCCGGAAACCAATTCAGGGCGTGGTGTAGCCCCTGGTAACCCGGGGAATGTCAGCGATGCGGCGAGGTCCCTTGGGTACCTGCGAATCATGCGGACGAAAGGATGGGACCGTGTCGAAATCACCCGCATCAATCTCGTCGTAGTTGCAGACATACCCGGGCAGCTTGGCCTTCTCGCGCTCCATCTCGTAGGCCTTGATGATCTCCCCCTGTATGGCGTCACGGGCCATGGCATGGATGGGATGGGCTATGTCGGCATGGAGCTTGACCCGCCCCTCACCCATGCGCAGGGCGCGATCCTCGTCAAGCCTGCCACCGCACCCGTTGCAGAACCGGGCCCTCAGGTGGTTCTTGCAGGCGCAGCGGTTGCATCGGTCGGTCAGCTTGCGGCTGGGCATCGCCACAAAATGGCCCCGGGGCCCTTCGATGATCTTCAGGTCGCGCACGACAAACCAGTTGTCGAAGGTGATCGAGCAAAAGGCGTGAAGCCGCTCGTTTTCGCCGCGCTCATCAAGAAGCTTGATGCGAATTTCGGTTATTTCCACAACGAAATCTCCTTGGCAAGGATGCTCGCGAACATCAGGCGGGCGAGGAAACCACGAAGACCCGCACCGGACCCGCCGGCGTGGATAGCCCCCGATAGATCCGCCCAAGCTCCGCGGCATGCGCGGCGCCCTCGGCAAGCGCGACCATCGCGCTGCCGCTCCCCGTCATGACCACCCCCGCGGGTTCCGCCTCGGCCATCCTGGCGCGCAATGTCGCCAGCACACCCAAGGCTTCCACCCCGGCCGCCTCCAACCGGTTGAACATGGCCTTCCCCAGCCGACGGACATCGCCCGCGGCCAGGGCCCCCAAGGCCTCTTTCCCCGAAACCGGATCCGATCCCGGACGAAACCGGGAAAAAATATCGCGTGTCGAGAGCCCCTCCCCGGGCTTCACGACCACCATGTGAAGACGCCCCGACATCGGCACCGGAAGCACCCGCTCGCCCCGACCCTCGCACCACGACGGGCCATCCGCCAGGAAGCATGGCACATCGCTCCCCAGCGACGCGGCCATTCCCATCAACGCGGCCGGGTCGGGGTCGAGGCCCCAAAGAGCCTCCAGCCCAAGAAGTGTGGCGGCGGCGTTCCCCGAGCCTCCACCCATTCCGGCCTCGAACGGTATCCGTTTCCTCAGGTGAATGCGCGCGCCCCTGCCCGGCGCCCGGGTATCCCTGAGCAGCATCGCCGCCCGAAAGACAAGATTGCCCGGCCCCGAGGACAGCGACGGTTCGTCGCACTCCAACTCGATTCCGCCCGAAGGGTCGTCCTGAAGGTCGAGCGTGTCGTGTAGGCTGATTGGTACGATCAGCGTTGCCAGATCGTGATAGCCGTCGGCCCTCTTCCCGAGGACCTCCAAGTGAAGGTTCACCTTGGCGGGCGACCACACCTGCACGCTTCCGGGCAGGCGGACGACCGATGGCACGGGCATGGTTGATAAGCTTCCTTGCCATGGTGACGGGCATCCTTGCCCTCGGTTCTCCCCAAGTCGGGCGGGAGTTTAAACAGCCGCCGGAAAGGGAATCAAGCCGGGGTGACGGCCGGAGAATCGGGCTTGAATTGCCAGAGGAGTTTTGCGCGATGTTCCCCGTGAAATGCCATGTCACCCACTTGGAAAGCCCCGTTGACGGCACTCGGTTCGCCCCGGGAATTCCGCACGGAACACACCTCGGCCGCCCCCTTCTTGTCTCCTACGACCTCGAGGGAATCCGCAGGGTCGTGAACACCGAGGTCCTCCGTCAAAGACCGGCAGGGCTTTGGCGGTATCGGGAACTGCTCCCCCTTCCAGCGGACCAGCCACCGATCTCGCTGGGCGAAGGGCCAACGCCTCTGTTGAACTGTCCCCGCTTGGGAAACGCCTTGGGAGTGCCAGGGTTGGTAATCAAGGACGAGTCGCTTCTGCCCACAGGAAGCTTCAAGTCGCGTGGCATGTCAGTCGCCGTGAGCATGGCGGCCTGGCTGGGACTCCGCCGCTTGGCGGCACCCACCGCCGGAAATGCCGGCGGCGCCCTGGCGGCCTACTGCGCGCGGGCGGGGATGGAGGCTCTTGTCTTCATGCCGGAGGACACGCCGGTGGTGAACCGGCTCGAGGCCATCCTTTATGGGGCCCGGGTTTACCTGGTCAACGGACTCATTCATGAATGCGGCGCGCTGGTCCGTGACAACGCCGAGGCTTGCTCGTGGTTCGACATGTCCACCCTGCGGGAGCCCTACAGGTTGGAAGGCAAAAAAACGATGGGGCTCGAACTCGCCGACCAGCGCGAATGGACCTTGCCGGATGTCATTCTCTACCCCACCGGTGGCGGCACAGGGCTTTTGGGTATGGACAAGGCGTTCCGCGAGCTTCGGGAACTTGGCTGGCTTCGCGAAGAAAAGATGCCCCGTTTCTACGCCTGCCAATCAAGCGGCTGCCCGCCCCTCGCAAGGGCATGGAACCAAAACAGCAAGCACGCGGAAACGGTGCGCGATGCCAAAACCCGGGCCAGCGGCCTGCGGGTTCCGGCGGCGGTTGGCGATTTTCTCATCCTCGACGCGGTGCGCGCCTCCGGCGGCATGGCCGTGGAGGCCGACGAGGACCGGATGGATTTCCAAATGCGGAGGGCTTGCTCCCTGGAGGGGATCGCCGTCTGCCCCGAAACGGCGATATGCCTGGAGGCGCTGGAAAACCTGGTGAGGTCGGGGACCATCGGCGCGGAAGAGGATGTCCTGGTATGGAACACCGGTGCCGCCCAGAAATATGTCGAGTGCCTGGAAGCTTCGGCTTCAAGGGTCGACAGGAACAAGCCGCTGCAACCTCAACTGGGTTTTCCACCGGTCAGGTGATCCCACATTAATTTGGCCTTGTCGGATGGCACAAACGAGAAGAGCAGCACGACCATCGCGATGCCGAAGACCGTGAGGCCCATGATATAGCCAATTCCCGTGTGCAACAGCAGCGAACCCGACATGATAATCCACCTTGCCCGTGGAAACCAGACGATGAAAGGCAGGCCCAGCTCCACCACCACCGTAAAGACCACGAGGGAAGACATCACGAGTTCCCAAAGCCAACGGTGCCGGCACAGGAACGCGAGCCCCTGGTAATAGGCCTCGAACTCGAGCGGAGCGAAGGAGACATTCGCCATCACACCCCACACGGCGGTGCCTCCCCACCAGGAGTTGCCCATAAGCTTGGATGTGCCGGCACCGATGTAGATGATGGCGAAATGGATCTGCATGAGCCTCTGGACGAAAGTGGCCCCGGAACTGGCCACCGGCGCGGGCGCGGGCAAACCAAGCCGGCGGGCCCGACGGGCATCCAGCCACGAATCAACCGACCACACGCCACCGCACGGGGCCAGGCACATGTAAAACAGAAAGATCGAGGTCAGGGTGTCGAGGCCGAACAGGCTGGTTTGAGCCCTCTGAATATAGCTGATTGCGCCTATCCATGTCGCCACCGCCGCGAACCTGGTCATGAATCCGAAAACGAGCATAAGATTGGCGACGAGGATTCCCGCGTGGATCAGCCAGACCGAGGGCATGTCGGTGACATGGTAAAAAATCGAGAAGGTGGTCATGCCCTTGTAGACGGTTGCCGGATTGGCCGGATCATTGACCCACCCGATTGGAAGGCTAGGGTACTCCGTGGTCTCGACCCGGAGCATGTCCACCACGGGTTGGGTGATCCACGCCCGGGGACCCACATACTCGCCAAGCCAGAAGCTGAAGCACAGGTGGATGTAAAGAATCATCAGGCCGGCCATCACGCGGATGGCCGCGAGCGTGTAGGGCACCGAGGGAGTGAAGAAAAACCCGTCGCAGGCCCGGAGAAAGGAGCGGGCCTGAGTGACGATCGAAACGAATGGCGACCGGGGGCCGGCCAAGGGATGGGCGGACATTATTTCACCTCCGTGTAAGGCGGCGGGAAACGGTCTATCTCAGCCTGAAGCGCAAACAGGTCGATCTCCGAGGGTTTCCTGCCAGCCAGCCTGTCCTCCAAGTCGCGGCGCAGGCGCCCAAGAGCCTTGATCTCGTCATCGATCACCGCCTGGCGGGCGCCGGTGAATTCCCCGGTGGCGCGCAGGTCGCGGATGCGAATCATCCGGGTCTCCTGCTCGCCAGCTCGTTCGCGCATCCGCGCCAGGTCGTCGCGGTCGTACGATGTCATCAGCCAGAACTTCAAAGGTTCATCGGGATCGGCCGTCCGCACGATACCGGATTTGTCGTACAACCCCTGGTAGCAGGTGATGAAGAACTTCCGACCGGAGGGATCAACGCCCCTGCTGAACTGTTCCGGGCCGATGATGCTGTGCACCACGCGCCAAAGCCTGATCTCGAGAATTTCCGCACCCGACTTATCCGATTTGGGGAACCTTTCGGCCACCGAGCGGACATAACTGCCCAGAAGAATGCGCGTGTTGGGCGCGGGATCACGCCAGCCCACAGGCGCGATGAAATCCCGGGGCAACTCAGGCATGCGGAGCATCTGGCCGATCCGCTGGTGCACCTCCTCGGCTCGGACCTGGTCGGCTTCCCGGCCGGATGGCTGGTTGGCGCTCTCACCGATGGACAACAGGCGCTGGAAGTGAATCCTGATCGGGCTGCGCATGTCATCGGGATAACGGAGCCAACGGCGCTCGCCGTCGGCGTAATCGATGCGGTACCACATGAAGGAGGGAGGGCCAGGCTCCGGAGAATAGAAGTGGTAAGCGTTGTTGAGGTAAACAAACTGAAGATAGGGGCGATATAGATGCACCCACGCCTGCTGGACCAGCCAGGGAGCATTGCCACCAGGAGGCGGAACGCTGAACACGGCGGTCAGGATTCCGCAGAAATGGAATCCCGCCACGAGAACCAACGCCACCCTGCGCCCGGCCTCAGGCAAGAGGAACAGGATCGCGCCGGCCAAGGCGCAAACAGCGCCTCCCCGGCAGAGGAGACCCATGCTGTCCATCTGTCCCGGCCTGTACCACTGGATCACCGGACCGGGGCCATCATCGGTCCGGTATTTCTGGATTTCATCCCCTGGCTTGCCCCGAAGCGACTTCTCCCCAAGGGCCATGGCACCGGCCAGCACCACGCATGCAATCAAGGCTGGGACCGAAGCGGGCCAGACAGGCCATTCACCCCTTGCGCCTGCGCATCCGCGAAGGGCCAATGAGCCCAAAATGGCGGAGAGGGCGACCAGGGTGAGGCGAATCCAGCCCGACATGCCGAGCGTCACCGTTTCGCTGGCCGGTTCACCGGGAAAAAAACATGAAAGCAGGTAGGCAATGGCTGAGGCCGCCACCGCCGTTACCAAACAGGCCGTGTAGGCCCGACCGGGACGGACAAACTGACCAGAAGAGTCCATGGATCGGCTCCTTCCGAATAATGGACGGAAAGGTAGCCTGTATCCATCTTAAAAAGATAGGCCCGTTTCAGCGCAGTTCAGCCGCGTCTTCCGGACGGATGATCTCCAACTCGGGGCGAGGCCCGGCCTGGAAGTCGATGAGGTGCAATTTCACCTTGGTGCTGCCGTTGAAAGTCTCCACCTTGGGATGAAACGCCAAGCTCAACTCCCCGTTGGCCGAATTGAGTTCCGCGAGGCGTTCCGCCAGCTGAAAACCCACGCACTGAACAGTTCGGCCGCCTTGGGTGACTGACATCTGCACCGTTGTGCCCGTCGCCCCCACCACCTTGGGCTCGCCCGCCAGTTTCAGGCCGGTGGCCAGCAGGACCGGGGAACGGTTGGTCATTCCGAAAGGTTCCAACTGGTCGATTTGCCGAACCTGGGCCACGGTCAGGCTGTCGATGGGCACCTCAGCGTCCAGGCAAAGCGCCGCCCGTGGCGTGGCCCCCTGAAAATGATTGGCAGCCAATTCCTTAATGCGTTCACGCAAGGCGCCCAGGTTTTCGGGCATCAGCTTGAATCCTGCCGCGGCGCGATGCCCACCATGGGAAATGAGCAGGTCGGAACACCGGGCCAGGGCATCATGCACGGGAAAGCCACCAGCCGACCTAGCCGATCCGCTGGCGATTTTCTCGTCGGCTGACTCCTCATCCCACGGGGGAATGGCCACCGTGAATGCCGGGCAATGAAACTCGTCGACCAGCCTGCTGGCCACAATTCCAACAAGCCCCGGATGCCACCCCTGCTGGCCGACCACCAGCGCCTGCGGAGATTCCCCCTCAAGCGCGCGGGCCGCCTCTTTGGCTTGGCGCGATTGCTCCGCCTCCATTTTCTTGCGGGTGCGGTTGTACTCGTCGAGCATCTGGGCAATGCGGCGGACCTTGGCCCCATCGGCCTCCGTGAACAAATCGACGCAAAATCGGGCGCATTCCAACCGGCCGGCAGCGTTCAGCCTTGGGGCCAACTGGAATGCCACATCTTCCGACCTCAACGGCGCCTCCCGCCCCTGGAACGAGACATCCATCAGCGCGCGAATTCCCGGGGTGGCATGCTGGTCCAGATACGAAAGTCCGCAACGAACCAAAGCCCGGTTCTCGTCCACAAGGGGCACATGGTCGGCCACGGCCCCCAACGCCGCTAAACCCAAGCCCTGCAGGAGGACCTTTTGCCATGCCGGAGTCACCTTTTCCGATCCGCACGCCCGCATGGCCAAAGCCCAGGCCAGCTTGAAGGCGACCATGGCCCCGCTCACGCCGGAAAACGGGTACGCCGAACCGGGTAGCCCCGGATGGACCAAGGCCAACGCCTCAGGCAGTTCGGGTTTGAGTTCATGGTGATCGGTGATGATCAGGTCCAGACCCAACTCTTTGGCGCGCACTGCCGCTTCAACCGCCGTGATCCCGCAATCCACGGTGATCACCAACTTCCTCTGTTCACGCGCATGGTTCTCAACGGCAGCGACAGTGAGTCCGTAACCCTCACGGCGCCGATGGGGAATGTGATAATCCGGTCGCGCGCCCAACTGGCGAAGCGCCAACACCAAGGTGGAGGTGCCGGTCAGTCCGTCCACATCGTAATCGCCGTGAACACAAATCCGTTCTTTCCTCGCGACAGCAGACTCGATGGCCGCGGCGGCAGCCTCGATGCCAGGCAACAGGAACGGGGAATGCAGGTCGGTCAGCTTGGGTCCTAGGAATCGACGAATGGAATCCGGTTCAGTCAACCCTCGGGATGCCAGAAGGGTGGCCAGCACAGGGGCCTGAACCACGCCATCCGCCAGCACCCGGTCCACCACCTCGTTTTCGGGGCGGATGAGAAACCACTTTCGAGCGCGTCTTGGCAATCCCGAATCCTCCACTCGCGGTGCGAGACAACGAACCTCATGTGAATCTTTGCGGATTAACGCAACAAATCGCCCCAGCGACACAAACCTCGGACCAACACCATACCTCCAAGGGCCAGTGGGGGCGACCCGACAACCGATCAAGCGAAGGTACCCCGACATCCGGGGGAATTATGGTTTGTTCCGTTAAGCCAGCCAGGCAACACGGATCAACACTCAGCCAGGAAGGCCAAGCACCATGAAGAACCTGCTTCGAATTGCCCTAATTGCCCCGGCACTTATCGGATCGGTTGGCTGCCGCACCTCGATCGGCTCCTACAGCCTGTTCGGCGGATCGTCCGAATGCGGTTGCGGTTCAAGCGTCGTCAGCGCGCCAGTCAGCGGAAAAATCACCGAGATTGAACCGCCCTTGGCTCCGACCGCAGCAACTACGCCAGCAACTCCCAAGGCCAAATAATCCTAAAAGTTCCCAACGCCACATTCGAAAAGCCCGCCATGAAACTCATGGCGGGCTTTTTTCGTTCCCAAATGCAACAACTGATGTCAAGCAAGGCAATTTCGGAAACTTGTTCGGGTGGTTCCATTTGGCCGATCCTGCCGTGCGCGACGCCATCACTCCAACCTTTACCAGCATTTACCCCTCACAATTTTCTTGCCACCAGCGCCCCATGGTCGATTGTTCTCCTGACGCCGGTCGGATGCTTGTTCCAAACCGCCGTACCGTCCGGCAAACGATGGGAAGACTTCGGGATCGGTTTCCGAAGGCTCTCGAAGGGCCAAGGTTCCCATCGACGCTGCTCGCAACAGGCCCCAAGGAGGATGTTCTGTGAAGTCCGCTTTTCTCGTGATGACCTCGCTGTGGCTCTCCGGCAGCGTTTCCGCCGCCGAGACGCTTCCCGTTGTTCAAGTTGGCCACCACACCCAGGCTCCCGCCGGGAAGGGCCAAGACGCCGCCAAGGGTGGCGACGCCAAGGGCAAGGCTCAAGACCCCGCCAAGGGCAAGGGCCAGGCTCCCCAAGCTCCTTGCCATGAGTGCAAGGTCAACTTCCTCGACAAGCTGAAGGCTCGCCTCGGCGACCTGAACCTCGGCCGCAAGTGCCACACCTGCGACGCTGGCAAGGGCCAGGCTCCTGCTGGCAAGGGCCAAGACGCTGGCAAGGGCGGCGACGCCAAGGGCAAGGGCCAAGACGCCGCCAAGGGCGCCAAGGGCCAGGACGCTGCCAAGGGCGGCGACTCCAAGGGCAAGGGCCAGGACGCTGCCAAGGGTGGCGACTCCAAGGGCAAGGGTCAGGACGCTGCCAAGGGTGGCGACTCCAAGGGCAAGGGCCAAGCTCCCCAAGCTCCCTGCCATGAGTGCAAGCTCAACCTGCTCGACAAGCTCAAGGCTCGCCTTGGCAGCATGAACCTCGGCCACAAGTGCAACACCTGCGAAGTCGCCCACAAGGGTCAGGCTCCCGCTGGCAAGGGCCAAGATGGCAAGGGTCAGGACGGCAAGGGTGGCAAGGGCGACAGCAAGGGCGCGGCTCCGATGCCCGCCAAGGCCGCTCCCGCCAAGCAGGTCTCCACTCCGGTTCCCGCGATCCCCGATCTGAAGAACCCCTTCTGATTCCGGATCAAGTCTGAACACGGAACCCCGCGCGAAACGCGCGGGGTTCTTTCATTTCAATTAGACAAATCAACGCGATTCATTCCATTCGGAATTCAAATAACGGGATGTTTCAAGCTCCCTGATCTGGTTTTCGGCTTCATCTCCCCATGCCATGCGACCCGCATTGCCCCCCAATGCCATCTCCAAGCACCGGGCCAGACCGTCTGAATCAATTCCAGCGGTTGGGGCTCCGAGGTCGGCAAGTCCTGGAAGCCATGGCGCCTCAGGGCATGTTCCCAAAAGCAGGCTGCCATGCTGCAGAACCGCGCCATGCCTCTTGCGTTGCGCGCTTCCCATGACCTTGCATCCATTGAAAAGCACATCACCCGCGGCAGGGTGCAGGAAACAAAGCAATCCCGCGGGCGCGCCGTCGCGGCTGATCTTTCCCGCCTCAGGCTGGCACACGCTTTCAATTCCTTGCGTTTTTAACCAGGTGGAGACAGCGCGATGCACGCGGCAAGGAAGATCACGGGTGCCTCCCAGTGCCTCCACCGGGGCGGCTATGGCATATGTCAGTTCCCGATCATGCACCAACAGGTCGCCACCCGTCTGGCGCCTAACCCACGGCAAACCCGCCAGCGAAGGGACAGACTTCAACCGGCCATATGACTGAAAATATCCAAGGCTCACGATCGGCGTTTCAAATTCATAAATCCTGAAAAGGCTGTCGCCAGCCT
>Ga0214917_10005418_pt1 | contig 13630 bp, 14 predicted proteins | sample LL_1208_BB_MetaG_FD_177983 | JGI IMG/M metagenome (GOLD analysis project Ga0214917, IMG submission 177983) | Freshwater microbial communities from Lake Lanier, Atlanta, Georgia, United States - LL_1208_BB | ecosystem: Environmental > Aquatic > Freshwater > Lake | place: USA: Georgia | collected... | reverse complement strand
CAAGGAGAACATCGCGGCCGTGATCCTCGACACCGCCGGGCGGCTGGCGATCGACGAGGCGTTGATGCAGGAGCTCGCGCGGATCGACCGTACGGTCGGCCCCGACCAGGCCTACCTCGTGGTCGATGCGATGACCGGCCAGGACGCGGTCACGAGCGCCAAGGCGTTCAACGACGCCCTCGAACTCGACGGCATCATCATGACCAAGCTCGACGGCGACGCCCGCGGCGGGGCGGCCCTCTCCGTCAAGAGCGTGGCGGGCGTGCCGATCAAGTTCATCGGCACCGGCGAGCAGATCGAGGCCCTGGAAGACTTTCACCCCGAGCGGATGGCCGGGCGGATCCTCGGCATGGGCGACGTGGTCTCGCTCGTCGAGGAGGCGCAGCGGAAGTTCGACCAGGACGAGATGCGCCGCCAGGAGGAGCGGCTCAAGGCGGGCGAGTTCACGCTCGACGACTTCAAGTCGATGCTCGGCCAGACCCGACGACTCGGCCCCCTGGGCAGGGTGCTGGGGATGATTCCCGGCATGGGGGGCATGCAGGAGATGCTCGGCGGGGCCGACCTCGAGAAGGACATGAACCGCCTGTTCGGGATCATCGACTCGATGACCCCCGACGAGCGGCGGAACCCGGCCCGGATCGTGGACCAGTCGCGGCGGCGGAGGATCGCCGTCGGGGCGGGCGTCGAGCCGCACGAGGTGAGCGACCTCGTGAAGCAGTTCGACGGCATGGCCGCGATGATGAAGGGCATGGCCGGCCTGGGGATGCGGGAACGGATGCAGCAGGTTCAGAAGCTGCAGGCCCAGATGACCAACCCCGCCGGCCGGCTCGCCAAGCCCAAGGGAGACACGGGCAAGCGGCTGACCGCCGACGAGCGGCGAAAACTGAAAAAGCAGCGGGAAAAGGAGCTCCGCCGCAAGAAGCGCGGCGGCCGGGACTAGGTTTTTGTCCGGTGAAAAAGCCGGTTCCGGCGGCCCTCTTGGGTTTCGCCGCCGGTCGGGTACGCTACGGGACTGCGATGGGGGCCCGGTTTCGGGCCCTGGTTCGAGGACCCGGTTTCGGGATCCTCTGACCGGCTTCGGCATCGTCGCGGCAGGGGCGAGCCGTCGCCCGCGAGCGGTTTCCTGTTTCGACAACGCGAGGACTTCGACCGTGGCAGTCGTGATTCGAATGAAGCGGATGGGCCGCAAGAACCGTGAGTACTACCGGATCTGCGCGAGCGATCGCCGCAGCCCGCGGGATGGCCGCGTGATCGAGGAGATCGGCACCTACGACCCGCACGTCCCCGAAACCGATGCCCGGTGCACGCTCGACAACGCCCGCGTCGACCACTGGCTCTCCGTCGGCGCCCAGCCGAGCACGGCCGTTCGCGTGCTGATCAAGAAGTACGGCACCAACGGCACGCACCTCACGGCGATGGAGGAGGCCCGGGCCCGGCTCAAGCTGCCGAAGATCGTCCCCGACGCCGGCCCGCCGGCCTTCGTGCCCGAGGTCAAGTCGACCGAGCCCGAAGCGGTCGCCGTGGCGGCCGTGGCCGAGGTGGCCACCGAGACCGCCGGCGACGTGGCGGCCGAAGCCGCCGCCGAGCCCGCCGCGGCCGAGGCTGCTTCCGAGGAATCGAAGAGCGAATAGCCCGAAGAATGTCGGCACGGCTCGGCGTCGCCCGGATTTGGCCGGCGGCCCGCCCCCGGCACACCAGCCATGCGCATCGACATCCTCACCCTCTTTCCCGACATGTTCACGGGCTTCCTCCAGGGAAGCCTGCTCGGCGCAGCGCGGGAGAAGGGCCTGGTCGACATCCGGCTGGTCGACATCCGCGACTTCGCCGAGGGACCGCACCGGCAGGTGGATGACCGTCCGTTCGGCGGCGGCCCGGGGATGCTCCTGATGCCGGGGCCGGTCGTGGCCTCGATCGAGCACGTGCAGGGCCAGGCGACCGACCCCGGTCAGGTGATCCTGTTCACGCCCGGCGGCCGCCGCCTCGACCAACCGCTCGTCGAGGAACTCGCCCGCCGCGAGCGGCTGGTGCTCGTCTGCGGCCGCTACGAGGGCTTCGACGCCCGGGTCGCCCAGACCGTCGGCGCCGAGGAGATCTCGATCGGCGACTACGTCCTTTCCGGCGGCGAGGTGGCGGCGATGGTCGTCGTCGATGCCGTGGCCCGGCTTCTGCCGGGGGTGCTCGGCCACGAGGAGAGCGCCCGCCAGGATTCCTTCTCGGGCCACGAGCGGCTCGTCGAAGGCCCCCAATACACCCGGCCGCGCGAGTTTCGCGGCCTGCACGTGCCCGAGGTGCTGCTCTCGGGCGACCACCGGCGGATCGAGGCGTGGCGGCACGAGCAGGCCGTCGCCGCGACCAGCCGGCGAGCCACCGCCACACCAACGCCGGGCATGTCCCGGAGGAGCGACCCGTGAGCAGGAAGATTCTCGCCGCCGTGGAGGCCTCGAGCCTCAAGCCCGACGTGCCCTCGTTCGCCATCGGCGACACCGTCGATGTCCACACCCGGATCCTCGAGGGCGACAAGGAGCGGATCCAGATCTTCAACGGCGTGGTGATCGCCAAGGCCGGCTCCGGCAGCCGCGAGACCTTCACGGTCCGCCGGATCGTGGCCGGCGAGGGCGTGGAGCGGAAGTTTCCGCTTCACTCACCCAAGATCGCGACCATCCAGGTGAAGCGGTCCGGCGTGGCCCGCCGGGCGAAGCTCTACTACCTGCGCGACCGCTCCGGCAAGTCGACCCGCCTGCGGGAGAAGCGGGACGAGACCGCCGGCGAGGCGAAGGCCGGTGGCAAGCCGGCCGCCAAGAAGAAGGCCGCCTCGGCCAAGGCCTGACGAGCACGGCGATGTCCTCCGCCCGCGACGAACTCGGCCGCCGGGGCGAGGAGGAAGCCGCGCGGCATTTGAAGAGCCTCGGCTACCGGATCGTGGGCCGGCGGGAACGGGTGCTGCGGGGCGACATCGACATCGTGGCCTTGGACGGCCGGACGGTGGTGTTCGTGGAGGTCCGGAGCAAATCCGACACGGCCCATGGCCATCCGGCCGAGACGGTCGGCCCGCAGAAGCAGCGGCGGATCGCCGAACTGGCCGCGGCCTACATCCGGCGGCACCGGCTCGAGGACCAGAGCGTGCGGATCGACGTGGTGGCGGTCACCTTCCCCGCCGCCGGCAAGCCCGTCGTCGAGCACTACCAAAACGCCTTCGACAGCCCGTGGTGACGGTCAGGGCAGGCCGCCGAGTTCGTCGGCGGTCGTGAAGGTGGCGAGCATGCCGGGCGGCAGCCGGCGGGCGAGCTTGTCGAACCGGAGGCTCACGTGGCTGGCCGCCGCGCGGTCGGGCACGCGGCGGATGAACACGCCGGCCACCTGTTCCGGTCGCCGCCGGGCCACCGCGGCATAGACCTCGGGATCCCGCTCGCCCGAGTCGCCCACCAGCGTGAACCGACGGCCGGGGAAGTCGCCCATGATCTGCTCGATCGCCCGGCGCTTCGACCGCTTGCGGGCGGTGAGCCGGCCGAGGGGCGTCGTATCCTTGAGCCGGAACAGCTTCAGGTGCATCGAACCGGCCGGCAGGCCGGCCGCGCCCAGGAAGCCGCACAGGCAGTCGGAGAGCTGCCAGGGGCTGGCCGACACATAGTGGAACGCGGCCCCCGTCGCCTGCCAGCGGCTGAAGGCCTCGGGCATGCCCGGCACCGCCACGAACTCCCGCAGCAGCGTGTTCTTGAGCAGCTCGCGACGGTCGGCCACGTTGCTGATCTTCACCGTGTCGTCGATGTCGGAGATCACCGACGTGCCGGCATCCTCGAGGAGCTGGATTCGGCCGACCGCGGCGGGCTCGGGTTCACCCGCGTCGGGCTCCGGATCGGGCAGGAGCGTGTAGGTGAGCCAGCGGCAGCCGCCGGCCGCGGACTGCGCATGGGCCGCGGCGAACTCGTCGTCGAGGGGAAACTCGACCTGGAAGTGGCCGCTCTTGTCGGAAGGCCCCACCTCCACGACCCGGTCACCCACCCCCACCCGCAGCCGCCGGCCGGCCAGCCGCTGGAAGAGGAAGGAGTCGGCCCGCCGCCGAAACACCTCCGTGTCGAGGTCGGCGTCGGAGAGGTCGAGCAGCCGCTTGAGCACCGCGACGGCCAGGGCCCGCCGTCGGCTGCGCTCCGGCAGCGGCCGCGTCACCATGCCGGCCACCGACGCCTGCCAACCGGAGGGGGTGCGGCGGGCGTAGGTGGGAAAGAAGACGATCATGGGGCCGTGGGCGGGTTCGCTTGAAATCCACTGGTTTCCATCTTACAACGGCCCCCCGGTGCCGACCGGATCACGGCGGCGGCCGGCGTTCGCAGGAGTTCATCGATGGGCGTGAAGAAGACGGGCAAAGGCCGCCGCAAGCTCGGCCAGAAGAAGCGGCGGATGCGAGCCCGGATCCGCCACCGCAAGCGCTGACGAGCAGGGCGGGCTTGGTCCCGCCGGCGCGACCGGTTCCGGGCCGCGCCCTTTCCGGCACGATCATCACATCTTCGCGGCTCACTCTCGGATTTGTCTCCGGCCGCGGTTGCCGCGCCGATGGCATGGGGTAGTGTTGCGTGGCCTTCGCCGGGCCGCCCGCCGACGCGGCGGCTCCCGGACGCGAACGCCGCAGGTGGCATGCCCAGGAGACGGAGCGATGCGTGCGAGCGGATGGATCGGACGGGCGACGGCGGCTCTCGTGCTCCTCGCCGTGAGCGGCACGAGCGGCTGCAAGTCACTCAACGAGCGCTACATCGCCCTCGAGGTCTGGAAGTACGAGAAGTGCTTCGGCCACCTTCCCCCGGGGTTCGTGCCCCCCGGAGCGGCACCGGCCCCGGCGGCCCCGCCGCGGGTCTGCGGTCAGGCTGCGGCCTGCCAGAACGGCTGCGGCCCGGCGCCCGTGAGCGGCTGCAACGACTGCGTCGGCGGCGGCATGGTCGAAGGAGGCATGCCGATGGGAGGCGGGCATCCGGCGCCGGCGATGGCGGCCCCGGCCGGTCCGGGCGGCGCTCCGGCCGGCGTCACGGCCGGCAAGCCGGTCGTGATCTCCGACGAGCTCGTGGTGCCGTAACCGCTAGCCGAGCGTCTCGGCCGGACCGGGAAACCGGCGGGCCTCGACGTCGGCCTTCCAGGTCTCGAGCGCCTGCGCGATCGACCCCTTGGTGTCGGCGTAGCGCCGCACGAACCGGGGCACGCGGTCGCTCGACAGGCCGATCAGGTCGTGCATCACGAGCACCTGGCCGCCGCAGTCGGGGCCTGCACCGATGCCGATCGTGGGCACGCCCAACGACTGCGTGATCGAGGCCGCGATCTCCCGCGGCACGCACTCGAGCACCACCGCGAAAGCGCCCGCAGCCGCCGCGGCCGCGGCATCGGCGGCGAGCGCCTCGCCGTCCCGCTGCATCCGGTAGCCGCCGAGCTGGTGCACCGCCTGCGGCCGGAGTCCCACGTGCCCCATCACCGGGATTCCGGCGGCCACCAGACCGGCGATCACGTCGGCCTGGCCGGCGGTGCCCTCGAGCTTGACGGCCTGGCAGCCGGTCTGCTTAAGCAGTTTCGCCGCCGCGCGGATCGCCGCCCGTACCCCGAGGTGCTGGAGCGGGAAGGGCAGATCGACCACCACCATGCCGCGGGCCACGGCCCGGCTCACGATCTCCCCGTGGTAGATCATCTGCCGGAGCGTCGCAGGGATGGTCGAATCGCGACCGGCCACCACCATCGCCAGGCTGTCGCCCACCAGCACGCAGTCGACGCCGGCCGCGTCGGCCAGCCGGCCGGTCGGCCAGTCGTAGGCGGTCACCATCGAGATCGGCCGGCCCGCGGCGCGGGCTGCGGCCAGGTCGGGGACGGTCACGCGCCGCGGGGCGGCCGGTGTCTCGGGCCCGCGCCCCGCCTTGGTCATGGCAGGCCCTTGAGGAAGTCGTCCAGACTGGCGTCGTCCTTGGCGGCCGGGGCATCGTCGCCCGTGGGCCACGCATCGGCGGCCGGCGCCGGGTCTTCAGCGGCGGCGGCCAGGAAGTTGAAGTCGCCCTCCGCAGCCGGCTCGGCGGCGACGATCTCCGCGGCCGGTTCGGTGGTGTCGTCCTCCGCCACGGCCGCGTCGAGCTGCTCGGTGGCGTCGACCGGCTCGGTCAACGCCACTCCGGCGGCGGGTTCCGGACCAACCGGCTCCAGATCCTCGAGCTCGCCGGCCGCCGTGGCCTCGTCGATCGGAATCGTGTCGCTGTCGTGGGCCGATCGTCCCACCGGCCCGACCTGATACTCGACGATGAAGGTCACGTTGCCGACTTTCACGACCGCTCCGCTCGACACGGGCGTGGCCACGCGAGGCTTCAGTTGGCGGCCGTCGACAAACGTGCCGTTGGTCGACTCCAGGTCCCGGATGCAGACGTGCCCGGCCTCCTCGTCGCGAAAGAGCTCGCAGTGCCGGCGGCTGACGGAATCCTTGGCGATCCGCAGCCTGATCTCCTCGGCGTCGGAGCGGCCGACGATCACCGGCAGCCCCCGGGAGTGCGTCCGCGGCGGCTTGCCGGACGTCGACTTGAAGACGAATCGCACTTGCATGGGAAGTGTCGCGCGGAGAAAGCCCTCGGCGGCCCGGGCCTTGCTTGCCGGGTCGAACAGGAACCCACGATCCCGAGTTTACCGCCGGCGCGGCCCGGGGAAATCGTCACTTGCCCAGCCCCCCTAGAAACCGCCCGGCACCCGGCCCCTGACCTTGCGACGCGTTGTGACCGCCCTATAATCGCGGGGTTCCCGGGGAACGGGGCCCGATCCCGGTCGGGCCCGGCCGAGAGGCCGACCGTTCCCTCTGCGGCACGCCGCGGGTGTAGCTCAGTTGGTAGAGCACCACGTTGCCAACGTGGTTGTCGTGGGTTCGAATCCCATCACCCGCTTCCTGTCTTTCCGCCTCCAGTCTCCACGTCCCTCCGGAAACGCCGATGTCGTCCAGTTCGTCCGACGCGGCCACGGCCGTCGCCTCGCCCACGGGTGAGGATGAGGCCCGGCCGCTCGATCTCGAGGTCTCGATCGAGGAGGTCTCGACCTGCCAGCGCCGCGTCAAGGTCACGGTACCCCGGGCCGACATCGACCGGTACCGCGACGACGCGATCGGTGAACTCATGCCTTCGGCGTTGCTGCCCGGGTTCCGTCCGGGCCGGGCGCCCCGCCGGCTGGTCAGCAGCCGCTTCAAGAGCGAGCTGGCCGACCAGATCCGCTCCAAGCTCGTGACCGCCGCCATGACCCAGGTGTCGGAGAGCGGCAAGCTCGCCCCCATCAGCGAGCCCGATCTCGACCTGGGGGCCGTCGTGTTGCCCGAGGAAGGCCCGCTCACCTTCGAGTTTTCGATCGAGGTCCGCCCCGAGTTCGAACTTCCCCAGTGGAAGGGCCTCTCGATCACCCGGCCGTCGCGGGAGATCGGGGCGGCCGACGTGGACGAAGCGCTGGGCAACATCCTGCGGGAACGGGGCCGCTACGTGCCTTCGGGCGGCGTGCCGGCGGCCGGTGACCTGATCGTGGCGAACGTCCGGTTCACCCACGGCGACGAGCTGCTCTCCGAGGGTCGCGACATGGAGATCGTCGTCCGGCCCAAGCTCTCCTTCGCCGACGCCGAACTCGAGGGCTTCGACGCGCTCGTCGCCAAGGCGAAGCCCGGCGACACGGTGACCGCGACGGTGCGGGTCTCCGACGAGGCGGCCGTGGAAGCCCTGCGGGGCCAGGAGGTGTCGGTGGCGATCGAGGTGCTCGACGTCAAGAAACACGAGCTTCCCGCCCTGACCCCCACCGTCCTCGAAGAGCTCGGCGGCTTCGAGAGCGAGGAAGCCCTGCGCGGGGCCGTCACGCGGCAGCTCGAAGGCCAGTTGGAATGGCATCGCCGCAAGCAGGTTCGCCAGCAGGTGGCGGCCGCGCTGACGGCGTCAGCCTCCTGGGACCTGCCCCCCGATCTGCTCCGCCGCCAGGCGCAGCGCGAGCTCGAGCGGGCGATTCTCGAACTGCGGCGGAGCGGCTTCGACGACGATTCGATCCGCCGCCACGTCAACGAACTCAGGCAGACCGTGCTGGCCAGTACCGCCCGGGCGCTCAAGGAGCACTTCATCCTCGAGCGGATCGCCGAGGAGCAGGGCGTGGCCGACGGGCCGGCCGACTACGATGCCGAGATCCGGGCGATCGCCACCCAGTCGGGCGAGTCGCCCCGCCGGGTCCGCGCCAGCCTCGAGCGGCGGGGCCTGATGGACGTGCTCCGCAACCAGATCATCGAGCGCAAGACGGTCGACCTGATCACGTCGGAGGCGAAGTTCAAGGACGTTCCCTTCGAGTTCCCGAAGCCCGACACCGAGGCGATCGATCACGCCGTGTGCGGTTCGGTGCTGGGCGAGGAGGAGATCCCCGTCGCCACCCATGCCGAGCCCGCCACCCGGCCCGGCGGCCGTGGATGATCCGCCGGTCGTGTCCGCAGCGCTCCGTTCCCTTCTCCCCGGCAACCAGCACCCGATGACCAGCCCCCTGCTTCCGCGAGCCTCCTCCGCCCACCGCGACTACCAGCGGCAGCGGACGATGACGCTCGGCGACCTGTTGCTCGAGAACCGGATCGTCTTCCTCCAGGGGGAGATCTACGACGGCAATGCCAACGAAGTGGTGATGAAACTGCTCTATCTCCAGAGCGAGAATCGCCGCAAGGACATCCACTTCTACATCAACTCCCCCGGCGGGAGCGTGACGGCGACCATGGCCATCTACGACACCATGCAGATCCTCTCCTGCCCGGTGGCCACCTACTGCGTGGGCCTGGCGGCCAGCGGCGGTGCGGTGCTCCTGGCCGGCGGGACCAAGGGCAAGCGGTTCGCCCTGCCGCACGCGAAGGTGATGATCCACCAGCCCTACGGCCAGGTCGGCGGCCAGGTGAGCGACATCGAGATCCAGGCCGACGAGATCATCAAGACCCGCTCCGTGCTCAACGAGATCCTCGCCAGCCACACCGGCCAGCCGATCGCGCGGATCGCCAAGGACACCGACCGCGACCGCTATCTCTCCGCCCCCGAGGCCAAGGAATACGGCCTCGTCGACGAGGTGCTCGCCAAGCCGCCGGTCGAAGCGGTGGAAGAGTCCGACTGACCCGCGGGCCAGCCGGCCCGCCCGAGACCCTGCCCATGCCATTGATCCCCTACGTGATCGAGAAGAGCGGCCGCGAAGAGCGGGCGATGGACATCTACTCCCGCCTGCTCAAGGACCGGATCATCTTCCTGGGCACCCAGGTCAACGACGAGGTGGCCAACGCGATCGTGGCGCAGATGCTGTTTCTGCAGTCCGACGACCCCAAGGCCGACATCCACCTCTACATCAACTCACCCGGCGGCAGCGTGACGGCGGGCCTGGCGATCTACGACACCATGCAGTTCGTGACCTGCGACGTGGCCACCTACTGCATCGGCCAGGCGGCCAGCATGGGGGCGGTGCTGTTGACGGCCGGAACGAAGGGCAAACGGCGGGCCCTGCCCAACGCCCGGATCATGATCCACCAGCCCCTGGCCGGCATGGAAGGGACGGCGGAGGAGATCATGATCCACGCCAAGGAGTTCAAGAACGTCAAGCACAAGCTGAACAACATCCTTCTCCGGCACACCGGGCATCCGCTCGTCAAGATCGAGGAGGACACGGATCGCGACCGGTTCATGTCGGCGCAGGAGGCGCTCGACTACAAGCTGATCGACGAGGTGATCGAGCACATGCCGACGGGCAAGGCGGCCGGCTAGGAGATGCGTCGCGGCCGCTTGGGGCCGCGGCAGACCGAGGGCAATCAGGCGGCCCCGCGGGGCCGGTGAGGCGCAAGGAGGCGCGTCATGCATCCGCAGCGAGTTCCCGACGGGTTCCGACTTCCGGTGCGGTCGCTCGGCCCGCTGGCGGTGGCCGTCGCCCTGGTCACGGTCGGCTGCAAGAGCGACCTGAACCAGCAGCTCCTCGAACGGGAGCTCCGCTACCAGGAGGACCAGATCTACCAGCTCCAGGACGCGCTGGCCGAGAAGTGCGCCCGGCTCGAGCACGCGGCGGGCGAGAACGCGAGCCTTCGCAAGCAGCTGGGCGTGTCCGATGCCGACGCGGCGGCACCATCCCGCGGTCGGCGGCCGCGGCCGGCCGGCGTGCCGCCCGCCACGAACGTGCCGCCGGCGATCGAGATTCCCGACGCGCCACGGCTGCCCCGCGGCGGCGCGGCCCCCCAGGGCGGCCCGGCGCCCCGTGGTGACGGCCCCCCGGTGGACCTCGCACCCCCGACGCTCGAAGGCGTGCCGCCGCTGCCGGCCGAACCGGGCCGCAGCACCCCCACGACCGACACCGGCAGCGGCCTGTCGTTGCCTCCGGCCGCCGCCGTGTTCGACCCGGCCGCCCGGCCGCTCGAGTCGGCGGGAGACGATCCACCGGTCCAGGCGGCCGCCGCCGAGGCTCCTGCGCCGGCGCTGGTCAGGCTTTCCTACGACGAGCCGGCGGACGGCGGCGAGGCGATCCGGCTGGCGATCAACCCGGCTGCCTCGAGCGGCGTCGACGCGAACGGCGACGGGCAGAGCGAGGGCCTGTCGCTGGCGATCGAGCCCCGCAACTCGGGCGAGCGGCTCGTCGGGCTCGCGGGCGACGTCACGATCACCGCCTACGACGCGGCGGCCGGCTCCGGAGCACCGCCGCTGGCCCGCTGGACGGTCACCGCCGCCGATGCCGCGGCCCGCTTCCGGCCCACGGGCCGCCGCCGCGGCCTGGTCGTCGACCTGCCCTGGCAGGGCACGCTGCCGGCGGCCGGCCATGTCCGCGTGACGGTCGAGTCGCCGACCGCGGCCGCCCCGCTCACCGCCGAGGCGATCGTGCCGGTCCGCTGAGCGGATGCTCGCGACGCGGCGACCCTGTGCCGAAGAGCCGCCTGTGAGCGACATCCACAGCCTCTAATGGAGGGTCCACCACGGCGACCGACGTGCGATGAAGACCCCCCTCACCGTGCTTGTCTGCCTGCTCCTCGCACCGAGCGCCGTGCTCGAGGCCGCCGATGCGCCGCCGAAACGTCCGCTGCTGCTCGCGAACTACTACTGCTGGTATCACGACGGCCGGCATCCGACCCGGCCATTCGAGCACTGGACCTACCCCGGCTCGTCCACCAACCCACTGGCGAAACAGGCGCAGAAACCCGGTGAACCGCCGCCCAACGGCGTCTTCCGTCCGCTCGCAGGACTCTACGACAGCGCGGACCCGCGCATCGCGGAGTGGCACGTGCATCTGGCGCAGGCGGCGGGCATCGATGCCTTTCTCGTGGACTGGTGGGACACGCACCACGGCCTCGACGAGGTCGTCGAGCACGGCATCGTGGCGGCGGTGGAGAAGCACGGCTTCAAGTTCGCCCTGCTGGATGAGCGGGCGCAGTTTCACCAGGACTTCGAGGCCTATGGCGGCATGCTCACGCGGGGGCTGAAACGCTTCAAGGACCACCCCTCCTATCTCCGCGTGGACGGCCGCCCAGTGGTGTATCTCTATCAAGTGGCGACCGGGCCCCGCCTGACCGCCGCCCAGTTTCCGGCGCTGAAACAGCGGGTCGAGCGCGACGTCGGGCCCGTCTACTGGATCGTCGACAAGATCGCCCACAATCACCATGCCGGCGGTGACCTCGCCCGGGAGAAGCTGATCCCCGCCGATTGGCTCGCCACGCCGGGCGTGGACTGCTTCGCGTTCTACGGCACGTTCTCCAACTTCCGGGCGCATGACTACGACGCGCTGGCCGGAAAATACCGCTTCCTCACGCAACTGGCCCACGACGCGGGAAAGAAGATGCTCCTGCCCGTGCATCCCGGCCACGACAACTCGCACTTCGTGGACCAGCCCTATGTGATGCCGCGTCGCGACGGCGAGACCCTGCGGGACTACCTCCGCGCCGCCACCGACGCCGGAGCCGACTTCGTCATGGTGACCAGCTGGAACGAGTGGCCCGAGTCCACCGTGGTCGAGCCGTCGTCATCCTGGCCAGACCCGTATCACTACCTGAAGATCCTCGCCGCCTGGAAAGGCGTGACGTTCACCCCGGCGCCGCCGCCGTGAGTTTTGACCGCGGTGCCAACCAAGCCGATCATTCGGTCGCCCGGGGCGATTCCCCTCCCCTCGGCTTGCCACTCGTCGCCCCGTCATCCCCCACCACGTTTCGGACGTTTCCCCATGACGTGCCCTCCATCCCTGGTCGTCGCTGGACTGCTCGTGATGCCGCTCGCAGCCGGTGCGATCGAGTATTCTTATCAGACCGCCGAACCGCAGAAGTCGGGCTGGCCGCTCAGCGACGAGGAACGGGCGTACGTCCTCACGCCCGAACACGAACGCAGGCCCGGTCGCGAGGTCAATCAACACCGGCCCGCCCTGTGGCCGGTCGTCCCCTCCGCAGGCTTCTGGGGAGGAACGAGCTGGCTCGATACTCACGCGAAGCTCGTTGACCATGTCCGCGCGAACCAGGGGCCGATCGCTATCCTGCTCGTCGGCGACAGCATCACGCAGCAGTGGGGCAGTCCGCTCGACACCGGGGTGCTGAACGACGCCTGGAAGAAACACTTCGGCGGCTCCAAGACCATCAATCTCGGCATCGGTGGCGACAAGTCGCAGAACGTCCTCTGGCGGCTCGACCACGGCGGCGTCGCAGGGCTGGAACCTCGATTGATCGTGCTGATGATCGGCAACAACAACATGTTCTTCACGCCGGAAACGGGAGTCGAGGCGGCAGCGAAGGGCGTGCAGATGTGCGTGGTGAACCTGCGCGCAAAGTTTCCGCAGGCAGACGTCATCGTCGTGAAGATCCTCCCGTGTCATGCGCCTGGCGTCGTCTTCTACGAGGACATCCGCAAGACCAACGCGGCCCTCGATGCGTTGAATCTCGGCGCCGATCCACGCGTGACGGTGCTCGATCTCACGAGCGACTTCACCACCGCCGACGGCTCGATCAAGAAGCCGCTCTTCACGGCGGACGGCATCCATCTGTCACCGGCAGGCTACGCCGTCTATGCCGAACGCCTGAAGCCGCACGTCCTGCGATCACTCGGTGCCGAACCGCTCGACGAGCGGGAGTTGCGGTCTCAGGAAGACCAGATCCAACGCCAGCAGGACGAACCGGTCGAGCGGGAAGCAGCCCGGGATGAGCAGGCCGAGGCACCGGCGCCAGATCGGTGACCGACCTCCGCCATCGGGAAGAGAAGATCCCGTTCACCTGCAGACTCTGAGCCATCGATCCGTAGGCCTGGGAGCCCGCACCGAGCACAGCGTTTTCGAAGAACCCTGGCTGCCGGCACCTCCGGGACGGGATCGACCTGCCGATAGCCGGCCACGTGTGCGTGACGGTCGAGTCGCCGACCGCGGCCGCCCCGCTCACCGCCGAGGCCATCGTCCCGGTCCGCTGACCGCGTGGGGAGCCACGGGGCCTCTGCCTACAGCCCCTTGTCCTCGAGGAAGTTGAGCAGGTCGGCGACGCGGTTGGAGTAGCCCCACTCGTTGTCGTACCAGCTCACCACCTTCACGAAGTTGCCCAGGCCGATCGTGTCCACGGCCGAGAAGATCGAGCTGTGGGGGTCGCCCTTGAGGTCGGTCGAGACGAGTTCCTTCTCGGTGTACCGCAGGATGCCCTTGAGCGGGCCCTCGG